>Ga0070740_10004737_pt1 | contig 13135 bp, 10 predicted proteins | sample Coa_R2_FD_67286 | JGI IMG/M metagenome (GOLD analysis project Ga0070740, IMG submission 67286) | Surface soil microbial communities from Centralia Pennsylvania, which are recovering from an underground coalmine fire - Coalmine... | ecosystem: Environmental > Terrestrial > Soil > Unclassified ...
CAGGCGGCGCTCGGATGCGTGCTGGGCGGCGCCGTGGTAATCGCCAACCTCTTCATCCTGGCCGCGCTGGGAAAGACGGCGCTGGCGGTCGCGGCGGGCGGCTCATCGGCGGGTGCGAAGCTCGGGATGCTCGCGATGCCGCTCAAGCTGTTCATCGTCGTGGGACTTGTGTACCTGGTCTTCACCCGCGCGCATATCGACGGGCTGGGCTTCGGGTTCGGAGTCTTGACTCAAATGGCCGCCATAATTATTGAAACCGGACGTGCCTCGCTGGGACGCGGCGCATTGACGCGTCCGCATGACGCGAGCGGAGAGGCCTCTTGTCAAAATCAGTAAATTTCCTCGAGCTTATCGGCGGCGGAAAGATTCCCGAAGTCATCGTCGGTACTTGGATCGTGATGGGAATCCTGATCGTCTTCGGGCTGCTCGCGCGAACAGGGCTCGCCCGCGCGGCCGATCCCGTGATTCCAGACGAGCGGGTAAACCTCCGCTCGATTGCCGAGGTGATGGTCGAGTGGCTGGACGGCTTCGTGCGCGAGGTTACCGACGACCATCACTGGCGCAGCCTCGTTCCGTTCTTCGGCTGCATCTTCATGTTCATCCTGTTCGCGAATTTCTTCGGGCTGATACCGGGGATGGAGCCGCCGACAGGTGATTCGGATTTGACCTTCGGCCTGGGCACGGTGTGCTTCGGCTATTACATCTTCAAGGGTTTCCAGGCCCGAGGTCTCGGCTATCTGAAGAGTTTTCTGGGGCCGGTGCTTTTCCTTGCGCCCCTGATGCTGCCGATCGAGCTGGCGGACAATCTATTCCGGCCCTTCTCGCTCGGCATCCGTCTTTACGCCAACATGTTCGCCGACCACACGGTGCTCAGCATCTTCACGGGCCTCACGAAGCTGGTGATTCCGCTGGCCTTCTACGCGCTCGGCTCCATCGTGTGCATCATCCAGGCGATCATTTTCGTTGTGCTTTCGATGAGCTACGTGAGGCTGGCGACCAGCCACGAACATTAGTCCATAGAATGGTTTTTTCCGCGACGAGGGACGCCCGCGCGCTAACGGTGGTGGTAGAGGAAAAGAGAGGCGGCAGCGGCGGCGCCGGGATCGCGAAAGACAAGGAGGATCAACTGAAATGTTTCGTAAACTTGGGAAGATCACCGCGATGGTGACGACGGCGGTGCTGATGTCGCCGCTGTTCGCGATGGCGCAGGAGGCGGCCGGAGCCGCCGCGCAGGGTCATCCGCTCCGCGCCGGTCTGATCGCGATTTCCGCGAATATCGGTATCGGAATCGCGGCGTTCGGCAGCGCGCTCGGCCAGGGCCGGATGGCGGCGGCAGCGATGGAATCGATCGGGCGCAACCCCAACAGCGCCGGCCAGATCTTCACGCCGATGATCATCGGACTCGCCTTCATCGAAGCGCTGACCCTTTACGCATTGGTCATCGCCTTCTTCCTGCAGGCGAAGATCTAGTCCGAGACTCGCAGACGCGAACGAAAAAGGCGGAGGTCCCAGGCGGCCTCCGCCTTTTTCCTTAAATAAGAAGGTCATCTCCGCTTTGCGCCTTCAAGAATCTCGAACGGCGCGCGGCGCTTGTCATGCCGCAACAGCACGTACATCGCCCCCGCTCCGCCGTCATGCGGCCGCGCCGTCACGAAAGCGAGCACGTGACCGCCTATCGCGCCGTGAGAAAGCCATCGCGTGGCCGCCTGCTTGAGCACCGGCCTTCCCCCGGGTGATCCGAGCCCCCGGCCATGAACCACCAGTACGGAGCGCAGCCCGCGGCGAACGGAATCGAGAATGAACTCTGTAAGCGCCTGAAGCGCTTCCGGCTGCGTCATCCGATGAAGGTCGATATGCGCCTGCATGGCGAACTCGCCCCTGCGCAGTTGCGTGAGCAGTCTCGGATCGAGCCCCGCACGCATCCCTTCGACATATTCCTCGGTTTCGGTTATGTCGAAGGGAGCCTGGCCGGAGACGAGGTCGGAAAGTTGCGCGATCACTTCCGCATCCTCGCTCACGATCGCGCGCGAGGGCCGATTCTCCGTGGGAAGGCGCGCGGAGCCGTTGAGCGGGCGCACGCCGGCGAGCGCCTCGCGCAGCAGGCTTTCCTCATCGGCCTCCGCCGCCGGAGGAGCGGCAACGGATCTTGATTTCGGAGCGGGAGCGGGCTTCGGTTCGGCCGGAATTTTCGCCGCCCGTTCGGCGAGTAGCTTCTTCAGGTCCTTGAACGGCGAGAAGGTAACCGGCTTCTCGGGATTTCTCTTTTCCGTGGCCGGTCGCGATTTCTTCCTGCGCGCCATGATGCGATCGGGGACAGCGTGGCCGGGCATTCGTCAGATTATCCGCTTCATCCTGCCGCTTCCAGTGCGTGCGCGTCAGGGCGATTTGAACTAGACTTGGCGACCTGTCCCACATCGCCGATAGCGGAGAATCTCCGATGCGCAAACCTCTGATCATCGCCGGCGGCATCGCGGGCGCGGCAATCCTGGTGATCGCCGGCCTCTTTGTCTATGCCGCCGCCAACCTGAATTCCCTGATCGCGCAGAATCGCGAACGAATCCTCGACCGCGTAAGCGCCTCGCTTGGCCGCAAGGTCGAAGTCGGCGAGATAAAAGCCCACCTCGGATGGGGCGTATCAGCCGATCTTAGCGGACTTAGAATCGCGGATGATTCGCGGTTCTCGAACCAGCCGTTCGTCTCCGCCTCGGACGTGTACGCCAGAGTGGAACTGCTGCCCCTGCTCGGCAGGCAAGTCCGAATCAGCCGAATCGTGCTGAGCCATCCGGAGATCAGGATAATCCGCAACGCGGACGGCACCCTCAACCTCTCGAGCATCGGCAAAAAGAACGAACAGGAGGAGATGGCTCCGCAGGGCGAATCGCAGGAGAAGAAGGCCAGAGGCGGAGCTGCCGGGCAAAGTCCTCTAAGCGAAAGACGCGCCGCATCATCCCGAGGCGCCGCCCAGGCTGTCGAAGTCAGGAACCTTTCCGTCGAAGACGGCAGAATCACCTACGAGGCCGAAGGCCACCCGCCCCTCGCAATCTCTCACATCGATGTCGACCTGAGAAACTTCAGCCTCGGGTCGCCGTTCGAGATCTCGCTGCGGATGGCGGCGATGGGCGACGAACAGAACATCGATCTTTCCGGCGAGGCCGGCCCGATCGTGTCAGAGGGCCGAATCGAACCCAACGAAATTCCAGTCGATTTGAAGCTCACGGCCGGGCCATTCACCCTCGACCAGGTGCAGAAGCTCGGGATGGTCAAGGGAATACCGCCGCAGCTCAAAATATCCGAAGGGGTCAAGCTCCAGGCCGCGGCAAAGGGCAAGCTCGATTCGATGGCGTTTCACGCGGGCACCGACTTGACCTCAAACGGCATCGAGTATGGCGATTCCTTCCGCAAGCCCGCCGGCACCGCGATGAAGGTGCAAGTTGACGCGGCGCGCACCGGATCGGCGTTCGCGATCTCGAATGCGAAGCTTGCACTCGGCGAACTCGATCTGAAGGCGACGAAGATCGACTTCGGTGGAGGCCGGTTCAGCGGCCGTATCGACACCAACCGTTTCGATATCGGTTCGCTTGCGGCAATGGCGCCCGCGGCCGCGAAGCTCGGAATTACCGGGAAGTCGGAGATTCACACTGACGTCGTTTACGAAGGGGGCAAAACCGACGCCAACGGCGTGATCACTCTCGCCGGACTCTCCATCCCCCGCTCCTCGAATGGCGGCAGCGCGGTAAGCGACCTCAGCGGAGACATCAGGCTCGAAGGCTCGGCCGCCGACATCGGTCCGCTCTCCTTCAGACTCGGTACCGGTCAGGCGACGCTCAAGGCCCATGCCGACCCGATCTATCCGACGAAAGCCACCTACCAGTTCAGCGCCGATTCCTTGCGGACGGCGGATTTCGCGCCGAAACGACCCGCCGACGAGCGATTGAATCAAGTGAAGGCCGAGGGGACCTTAGCAATTTCGGGCGGAAGCTTTGCTGATGACAATAGGCTTACTTCCCCATCCGGCATCCTCAACAACATTTCGTACAACGCTTTGACCGTCGTCAGCTCCCTGGCGGGAAAAAAGCTTCGGGTCTCGCAGCTTGCGGTCGGCGCATTCGGAGGTAACGTGACCGGCAATGCCGACGCCGATCTCGAAGAAGGCGGGCCATTTTCCGCATCGGTGGTGATGGCGAATCTGAATCTCCAGCAGGCGCTTGAGTCGCAGAAGGCAAAGGCTGCGGGCGTGGTGCGCGGCCTGCTCAGCGGACGAGTCCAGCTCGCCGGAAGAAACCGGGGAGACTTCGAGGCAATCAAGCCCACCCTTGACGGCGGCGGTCAGATCCAGGTCGCGCAGGGCAAGCTCGTAGGCGTCAATATCGGTGCCGAAGTCTTCAAAAAGACTCAGAATCTTCCGGTCATCGGATCGCTCGTCCCCGAATCGATCGCCAACAACCATCCCGAGCTGTTCCGAAGCCCCGACACGGATTTTCAGCAGATGGGACTGACGTTCGTGATAAATGGTCCACGGATCATTTCTCACGATATCGTGATGAAAACGGCGGACTACGCGCTCAATGGCGACGGATGGTTCGACATGGACAAGAACATCGATCTGACCGCGCGAATCCTGCTCACGCAGCAGCTGACGCGCGAAATAGTCGAGCAGAAAAAGAACGTCGTCTATGTCACCAACAGCAATGGCCAGGTCGATATTCCCCTGCGCATCACCGGTCAGTTGCCCAAACCCAAGGTGATGCCGGATGTGACCGAGCTTGCTCAACGCGCCACACAGCGCGCCGTGCAGGAAAAGGGGCAGAAGGCGTTGGGTAAGGCGCTTGGCGACAAGGGTCTGGGCAAGTTCCTCGGCGGGTCAGGTTCCGGAGGCGGCACTCCGCCTTCCAACCCGCTCAATCAACTCAAGGGACTGTTCGGACGTTGAGCTTCGGCGCGCACGCGCCATCCACAAGGACCCAAACGATGCGGATTCGTTCTCTCCGCTCGAAACCCCCGCGAGGAGTAGAGCAGATGAAGTTCGAGATTTGTATCGATGTGGACGATATCGACCGGGCGGTCGAGTTTTATGGCCGCGGCCTCGGCCTCAACGTCGTCGAAAGCCATCCCGGATGGGCTCAGGTGAAGATCAACGACCAGACACTGTGGTTGATGAAGATACCTGCCGGTCGCCAGGGCGCTATTACCCGTGACTACCGCCGCCACTGGACGCCCGTCCATCTCGATATCGCCGTCGATGACGATCTCGACACGGCGGTAAAACGCGCCGTCGAAGCGGGCGGAAAACTCGATGGAGAGATCAGACGCGATGGCAGAGGCGGCGGCCTGGCCACTCTCTGCGATCCCGCAGGCAACGGAATCGATCTCGTCTATCGCAAAGCCTAGAAGGCCTAAAGGTTCATCTCTACGATTGTCGCGCCGGCGCCGCCATGATGAGGATCGGCCGGGCGGAAAGATGCGCAATAGGACGACGTGCTCAGGTAGTCTTGAATCGCCTTGCGCAAGGCACCCGAGCCGATTCCGTGGACGATCCGGACCTCGCGCTGGTTGGTAAGAAAAGCCTGGTCGAGGAAGCTTTCGAGCTTTCTCAGCGCCTCCGCCGTCCGCATCCCGATAAGATTGACCTCGGCCTCGGGCGCGGCCTCGGAGCTGTAGGTGACGGCGGGCGGGCGCTCCTGGGTCTTCTTTCGCGATCTTCTCAGACGCTCGGGAGCCACTTCGATCTTGAGTCCGCCCCGGGCAACCACCGCGCGTCCCGGTTCGATCGAGAGAAGCTCGCCGCGGATTTCGCCGAGTTCGACCTGATCGCCGGGCTTGAGCGGCTCCTCTTCTTCGACCGCGACGGCAGGGGATGGCGGCGCGGGCGCGGTTTTTTCCAGTTTGTTCTCGGCGCGCGAGACAAATGCGGTGAGATCGGCTCGCGTCCTTGTGCGGGTCTTGAGATCGCGGATTACCTCCGACCCTTCGCGGCGCAGCTCTTCGATCACGCCGGAGACCTCGGAGCGGATTCGCCGGCGCTCCGCTTCGTCCCTTTCACGGACGCGCATTGCTTCGCTGCGCAGGCGCTCCGCTTCCTCCTCGGCGGCCTTGCGGCTTTCGCGCAGACGCTCGATTTCGGCCTCCAGGCGACTGCGCTCGGCCTCCAGCCGCCCGATCGCCTGTTCAAGTTCCACGCTTCCCGCCCCCAGCGCCTGCCGCGCCGCCTCGATTACCTCCGCGGGAAGACCGAGTCTGCTCGCGACCGCAAGGCCGTAGCTCTGCCCAATGGTGTGCGGCTTGAGTCGGTAGAGCGGCGCCAGCCGCTCCGCATCGAAGTCAACCGCGGCGGCCTCGAACCCGGCTTGCGAATAGGCGTGCAGCTTCACCGCGGTCGAATGAGTCGCAATCACGACCAGACATCGCCGCCCCGAAAGATAATTCATCAGCCCGATCGCCAGGGCCGCTCCCTCGGCCGGATCAGTGCCCGCGCCCGGCTCATCCAGGATGACCAGCGAGGGTTCCTCGAGCGAGCGGACGATTTCGGAGAGGTTGGCGATATGCCCGGAGAAGCTCGACAGATTGGCCTCGATCGATTGTTCATCGCCGATGTCGGCGAAGATGCTGCGGAAGACGGTTACGCGGCTTCCCTCCCGAGCGGGGATGAGCAATCCGGCCTGCGCCATGAGCGAGAGAAGCCCGATGGTCTTCAGCGCCACTGTCTTTCCGCCCGTGTTCGGGCCTGAGATTACGATCCCCTTCTGCCCGACCGCGATCCTGACGTCGATCGGCACCACCTCGCGATGGGACGCGAGCAGAAGCGGATGGCGGGCGTCGACCAGGTCGATTCCGTCCTCGGCGATCTCCGGCTCAATAGCGCTCCATCGCTCAGCCAGAATGGCGCGTGCGTTGAGCGCATCCAGCTCCACCATCGCGTGATAGGTAAGCTCCAGTTCCTGCGCATAGCCGCCGATCATCGCGGTGAGCGCCGCCAGGATGCGATGCTCCTCGGCTTCGGCCTCGCGCTCGAGCATCAGCACGCGGTTGTTCAGCTCGACCGCCCACATCGGTTCGACGAACAGGGTTTCTCCCGAGACTGAACGGTCCTGAACGATTCCTTCCAGCCGCTCCGCGTAGTTGAGCTTGAGCGGCAGGACGAAGCGATGGTTTCGGACCGTCACCACGTAGTCCGACACGAAAGGCTCCATCCCGGAAGCGCTCAGTGAGCGGAGAAGGCGGGTTTCAAGATCGGCTCGGCTGTCTCTGAGGCGGGTGCGAAGGCGCTTCAGTTCGGGACTCGCATCGTCAAGCAGCCCGCCCTGGTCGTCCAGCGCCCCCATCAACGAATCCGCCAGCTCCTTGGGCGCAAGCAGATTCTGATTCAATGCCGCGAGATTGGGCAGGCGTTCGATACGCGAGCGCATGAACGCCGCCACCGTCCGCGATGCGATCACGAAGTCGCGAACGCGCACCAGCGCGGCGCCATCGAGCACCGCTCCCGCGCGCGAGGCGGCAAGAAGCAGAGGGCGCTGGTCCACGAATTCCCCGATCGGCAGCGAGCCTGCGTGCGCCCTCAACTCGACCATTTCCGCCGTGGCGCGAAGCCGGTCCCGCACCTGCGCCGGGTCGGTCGAGGGACGAAGCGCCGCGATCGCCTCCCGGCCCGGCTCGGAGACGGCGTACTCCCGGGCGAGATGGAGCACCTTGTCGAATTCGAGTGCTTTCAGATCGCGTTCGCGCATGGTTTGAAATCGGCCGAAAGCCGTCTTCGGATGCCGCCGCGCCCGCGGCATATTGGGCGGCGCGCCGGGCCCTTGCTGTGTCTATTGGAGTCGCGCTGTGGCTAATATCTAGCTCAATCCGTTTCGTCAGGCATCACAGGTAACCGTGCATGGAACGCATCGAGTCACGAATCAACCCCAACTCCGCGGAGTTCAAGAAAAACCGCGAAATCATCGAGGCGCAGGTCAAGCGGCTTCACGAGGAAATCGAGCGCATTCGACAGGGCGGACCCGAGCACGCCCGCAAACGTCATACCGAGCGCGGAAAGCTCCTGGTTCGCGACCGGGTTCGCGGCCTGCTCGACGAGGGCAGCCCGTTCCTCGAACTCTCGGCGCTTGCCGCCCACGGCATGTACGACAACGAAGCTCCGGCCGCCGGAATCATCACCGGCATCGGCCGCGTCCACGGGCGGGAGGTGATGGTGGTGGCGAACGATGCGACCGTCAAGGGAGGGACCTACTACCCGATGACGGTGAAGAAGCATCTGCGCGCCCAGGAAATCGCGATGGAAAACCGGCTGCCGTGCGTCTACCTCGTGGATTCGGGAGGCGCGTTCCTGCCGCTGCAGGCGGAGGTTTTTCCGGATCGCGACCATTTCGGACGCATCTTCTACAACCAGGCGCGGATGTCGGCGATGAGGATTGCGCAGGTCGCGGTCGTGATGGGATCGTGCACCGCCGGCGGAGCCTACGTGCCCGCGATGTGCGACGAGACGGTGATCGTCCGGAACCAGGGCACGATTTTCCTTGCGGGCCCTCCGCTGGTTCGCGCCGCCACCGGAGAGGAAGTCAGCGCCGAGGAGCTGGGTGGCGGCGACGTGCACACGCGGCTTTCCGGCGTGAGCGATCATCTCGCGGATGACGATCACGACGCGCTCCGGATCGCGCGCTCGATAATCGAAAACCTCGGCCCGCGCGCGGCCCAGGATGCGATCGCGCAGGACGTCCCGGAGGATCCCTACTACGATCCCGCCGAGCTCTACGGAGTGATCCCTTCCGACACGCGCAAGCCCTACGAGGTGCGCGAGGTGATAGCCCGTATCGTAGACGGCAGTCGGGTCCACGAGTTCAAGCCGCGCTACGGCGCCACGCTGGTCACCTGCTTCGCGCGCATATGGGGCTACCCGGTCGGGATCGTCGCGAACAATGGGGTCCTGTTCAGCGAATCCGCGCTCAAGGCCACCCATTTCATCGAGTTGTGCTGCGCGCGCCGCATTCCGCTCGTCTTTCTGCAGAACATCACGGGGTTCATCGTGGGCAAGCGCTACGAGCATGGAGGCATCGCGAAAGACGGCGCCAAGATGGTCAATGCGGTGGCGAACGCGCAGGTCCCCAAGTTCACCGTCATCATCGGCGCCTCCAACGGTGCCGGAAATTACGGGATGTGCGGGCGGGCGTACGGCCCGCGCCTGCTGTTCATGTGGCCCAACGCGAGGATCTCGGTGATGGGCGGGGAGCAGGCCGCCAACACTCTCCTTACCGTGAAACTCGACCAGCTAAAGCGCGAAGGCGGTGCGATGACCGAGGAGGAGCAGCGCGAGTTCGTGCGTCCCACCCTCGAGAAGTACGAGCGCGAATCCAGCTGCTATTACTCGAGCGCCCGGCTGTGGGATGACGGCGTCCTCGATCCGGTCGAAACGCGAAACGCGCTTGCGCTCGCGATTGCGGCCTCGCTCAACGCCCCGATGCCGCCCGCGGCCCAGTTCGGAGTCTTCAGGATGTAGCATCCGGAGGCGCGCGGCCGCCGCTCAGGCCAGAAAGTGCTCGATCAGGATCAGGTTGGTCACGATGAAGGCGGCCGGGACCGCCCATCGCGCGAACTTCTGAATCCGAATTCCAAGATCGGTGGCGCGCTCGCGGCGATGGGCCAGATGGACCGCCATCAGCTCCACGAACGCCAAAAACACGAACACGTAGCAGGTCAGGAAAAACGCGTCGATGTAGGTCAGGTACGGCACCCGCGGCATCGTGGCCGAAATCGCGAAGGCGAACGCGATGACCGTGAGCAGGGTGGTCACGGCGATCTGCACCTGGTTGGAGAGATCGCGCGCCTCGATCCAGAACACCGACCACGACAACACCACCATCAGCACCAGCGGCAGAATCACCTTCCACAGGTAGAAGTGGAAGCGGCGCTTCACCCGTATCGCGAATCGCGCCTCCGCCACCCTGTGCCGGTTGTAGATCTCCTCGGTGACAATCTCGGGCTCGACCGCCTCGAGGTCCCATTGCGCGAGCGAGCTGTACTGGTTGAACTCCTTCGCCGTCCAGATGTGATGATCGTAGAGGGTGAAAGTCATTTCGCCGGTTTCATGGATGAACGGATGGATCAGGATTAGGAGCGATTGTTCGTCGAAGGGAAAGCGCATGAGCGCGAACTTTGAGGACAGGATGATATGGAAGCGCTCGGTGTAGCTTACCCATCCCGCCGGCGTCACCCGTATCGCCGTGTCGTAACGATCGCGCGGGGTGACTCCGTTGACGATTTCGAACTCCGGCGTCCAGACCTCGCCCCGCCTGTAGGTGCGCAACTGATCGTCGGGACCTGACGGCGCATAGCTCAGCCGCGGGTCGTACCATCGCCCGAGCAGGTAGCCGTCGATCTCGAACTGCTCCCTGACCTCGTCGATCGAGGCGATATTGATGATGTGGAGGCCGACGCCGAGTTTGAGCGGGGGCGTGCCGCTGGGCGGAGGAGGAACCAGGGCCGCATCGGGCGCGGGCGGCGCCGCCATCGCGCGCGCCGCGATGAGCACGATCGCGGCCGCTGCGACCGCGGCAATCCGAATCCGCATCAAGCCGCGCGCCAACCGGGTCATTCCTCCGGACTCAGCATCTTCTCCGCCCTCACCAGGCGGTCGAAATCCTCTCCCTTGAGGAACCCGAGGGCGATGCACGCTTCGCGCAGGGTGGTGCCGTCGGCGTGCGCCTTCTTGGCCACCTTGGCCGCATTGTCGTAGCCGATATGAGGGCTCAGCGCCGTCACCAGCATCAGCGAATTACTCACGTAGCGCGCGAGCTGCTCGCGGTTGGGCTCGATTCCCTCGACGCAGTATTTCGCGAAGGAGGAGCACGAATGCGCGAGCAGGGTCACGGAATGCATGAAGTCGTGGATAATGAGCGGCTTGAAGACGTTGAGTTCGAAATTCCCCTGTGTCCCCGCCATCGCGATCGCCGCGTCGTTGCCGATCACCTGGATGCACACCATCGTCATCGCTTCGCTCTGCGTCGGGTTGACCTTGCCCGGCATGATCGAGCTGCCCGGCTCGTTCTCAGGCAACAGCAGCTCGCCCAGGCCGCATCGCGGCCCCGACCCCATCCATCGGATGTCGTTGGCGATCTTCATCAGCGAGCAGGCAAGGGTCCTGAGCGCCCCCGACGCCATCACCAGCGCATCGTGCGCCGCAAGCGCCGCGAACTTGTTCGGCGCCGACCTGAACGGCAACCCCGTGTACACCGCGATCTTCTCCGCCATACGCTCCGCGAACTGCGGATGAGTGTTCAGGCCGGTGCCGACCGCGGTTCCGCCGATCGCGAGTTCGTAGATGCCGGGGAGAACGGCATCGATGCGGGCGAGGTCGGCGTCGAGCTGCGCGACATACCCCGAGAACTCCTGTCCCAGCGTGAGCGGCACCGCGTCCATCAGATGGGTGCGGCCGATCTTGACGATATCGGCGAAAGCGCGCGCCTTGGCCTCCAGCGCGTCGCGCAGCCGCCGGACCGACGGGACCAGCAGGTGGACGAGCTGTTCGGCCGCCGCGATATGCATCGCGGTCGGGAACGTGTCGTTGGACGACTGCGACATGTTCACGTCGTCGTTGGGATGGACGGGCTTTTTGCTGCCGAGCACGCCGCCTGCCAGCTCGATCGCGCGATTGGAGATGACCTCGTTGGCGTTCATGTTGGTCTGGGTGCCGCTGCCGGTCTGCCAGATGCGCAGGGGGAAATGATCATCGAGCTTGCCCGCGATCACCTCGTCGGCGGCCTGGATGATGAGGCGGGCCTTTTCCTCGGGCAGCTTGCCGAGATCGCGGTTGACCTCGGCGGCCGCCTTCTTGAGCAGGCCGAAGGCCCGCACCACCGATCGCGGCATCCTGTCGTCGCCGATCGAGAAGTGCAACAGCGAGCGTTCGGTCTGCGCTCCCCAATAGCGATCGGAGCGGACCTCGATCGATCCCATCGAATCGGTTTCGATTCGGACTTTTTTTCCGCTTTCAGAAGCCATCGTGAATTCCTCCGGATGCGCGGCGCGGGCCCGAGGCGGCGAGCCCGCGCGCCGCGGCCGCCCTCATCGGGCTTTCCTGCCGCGTCCTGCCGATATAGTTTATGGCCCATACGCTTCTCAATAGGAGAGGATCAGCCGATGCCCTGGACGATAACCCGGCTTTGTCGCGATTGTCTCGATACCGGATGCGTTAGCGTGTGTCCGGTCGACTGCATCTACGAATACGTCGGCTCCGACAAGGAGCAGTTTCCCAACCAGCTCTACATCAACCCCGATGAGTGCATCGATTGCGGAGCGTGCGAACCGGAGTGCCCCTGGCAGGCGATCTTCGAGGAGCCCGCGGTTCCGGAAATCTTCAACGACGATATCGCGCTCAACCATGCGATGCTGGAGCGGATGGAAGAGTTCAAGGTGAAGGCGTTCGAGCAGAAGGAGCATCCTACGAGCGAGCAGGTTGCGGCGAACAAGAAGAAGTGGGGGCTCGATCCGAACGCCTGAAGCGCGGCGGCGGAATACATTTTGGCGGCGGAAACAACAAATTGTTTCCGCCGCTTTGTTTCGCATTCGGGACTCGGGCGGCGCGTCAGTAGAGGCGCCGCGGCGGGGACGCAAGCGAAATTTCACGCGGATGCGCGCGCAGTTCAGGGAATCTCATGCGGCGGGCGGCGTTCATCCGAATGAACCATCAGTCAGGAAAAAAATTTCCGCTTGTAGCGAAAGGATACGCGGGGATGGGAAAGTCCTGCTTTCCCCGCGCATAATTCCGCGGCGATATTAGCGATAGGAATCTTTCGGATTAGCGGACCGTTCGCGCGCGATCTTTTTTCCTTCTTTGTCATTGCTCCGCTTCGCAGGCACTCATAATTTGGATCAATCAGCGCGGTGGTGTTCTGCCGCTATAAGTCTTTGGAGGAGCGAAGTATGCGTACCGAGAACAGGAGACCGTCGTGGTGCAGGACGGTCGTCGCGGCTCTGGCGGTGTGCGCGTTCGGCGCACTCGGCTCCCAGAGTTTCGCGCAGGTCAAGCCGGGCGATTTCATCACGCCCGACAATGCGACCAAGGTGAAGGACCTTGTTGCACCCGGCGTCTACTACAAGGTTACTCACGGAATGACGATGAAGATCGTGCCGACCGAGCGGGTCGACTGGC
>Ga0070740_10004739_pt1 | contig 13123 bp, 13 predicted proteins | sample Coa_R2_FD_67286 | JGI IMG/M metagenome (GOLD analysis project Ga0070740, IMG submission 67286) | Surface soil microbial communities from Centralia Pennsylvania, which are recovering from an underground coalmine fire - Coalmine... | ecosystem: Environmental > Terrestrial > Soil > Unclassified ...
AATCTTCACCAGATTGTAAAAGTGGAGGATTGAATATGAAGTGTAAAGATGATGACGATTGTGCTTGCGGATTAGAATGCCAGCATAGAAAATGTGTATGTCCTAAACCTAAAGCACCGCAAAATGTTATATTAACTCTTAATGGAAATACTTTATTAGTTAATTGGAGCTTTGTTTCTGGAGCCGATTATTATACCGTTTATGTTTATAATCAAAATGGACAAATTGTAGCAAGTCAATTATCGACTTCTGGAACTAGTTTCACGACCAACAATCTCCCTCCAGGAACTTATACAGCTACTGTATATTCAGTTTCAAATGCTTGTGGTTCGAGTAATAATGCTACAACATCTCAACCAGTAATGATCACTACATGCGTTCAGGATTCCGATTGTCCTTGCGGAGACGTTTGTACTAATAATCAATGTGTCGCTCCGACTCCTTCTTGTCAAAACTGTACTTCTGAAGAACAATGCGTAAATGGAAATTGTGTATGTCCTATTCCTCAGATTACGGGAGTGATGGTAAATTATGATCCAACTAATAATGCTTGGCCAAATCCTTTCACTTTTACATTTAATGTAACTGGTGCTTCATATGTTCCTGGATCATGGCCTAAATTTGAAATTACATGGAAAGCGACAGGAGCAACAGGACAAACTGGTATATCCGGTTACTTTCCTTTAAATCCGTTAACAAATAATCAATTTGGACCATTGAGTATAGTAAACAATTTATGTCCTGGAACTCCATGCTGTGATAATTTTAATTATGGCTGTGTTCAATCTGGATGTTCGGCTCAGGATAATGTATTCTTTACAATCACCGCAGTGCGAGTAGTTAACCAATGTGGTCAATCTAGTCCTTATACCTGCTGGCAGACTGGAAGTTTATGTCCTTTAATCGGAACATCTCAACTTATCCCATGCCCTCCATAATAGACTTATTCAAAACTAATTTTCTGAAAATTTTAATTCAAAAAATTAAAATGTCAACACTTCTCGATTTATATCCTACGCCTTTCGACGCTTTAAGTGCGTATATTTCTATGAATATCAAAGAAAGGAAGAATTATTTTAATAGACATATTACATATTCTCCAAAGAATGCAAATGATTTAAGTTCACGAGAGAGGCGTGCTAAAATATACGGAACCTTTGATTTCTTGAGTATTTCACGAGAACATTATCTTCGTCATATATTATGTTATCAAGATGGCGACAGAACAACATATTATATAAAAAGATTAGTTAATGAAAATAATTATAATATGTTATTTAGTTTAATGTGGCATTTTAAGTTCGTGGGAATAGATATAAAATATTATGTGGACTGTGATAGATTTAATGATTTGGCAATTCCATTTGGGTCTAATTTTATACAATGTTCCGTTTTAGGTTTTCGATATGAAACTCCTTTATATTCTCCGTTTTGTAAAATAATACGTAGCTGGTGTAGTGGTTCTTGGCAGGAAATTTGTCGTCTTACAGTTATGCATTATGAAGATAAAGAAATATTTAGGTTATTTAAATTAGCTGTAACTCCTCAAAATCTTTTAGAATTTTTTTACCACCATGATATTAAGCTGTACGGAAATCCTGAGATTTTTAGAACGTTTTACAGAAAATTAAATCCTTATTTCGTTATTTTAAATCCAGTATATAAAGGAGACCCCTATATAAATCGTTTAGCTTATCCTCAGATTTTAGAAAAGAAAGACCATACTTATTGTATAACGATGAGACCTCCTGGACCTATTTCTTTATGGTCTAAAGAAAACCATATATTTTGCCCTAAACAATTTAAAGTAGAAGCTAAATTTATGTTGTTATTTTGGAGGCGATTTAAACATGTAGATAAATCTATTTTATTAAATATCATTTTTCATTACATGCTTTACAATGCTTTTAAGGAAGAACGTAACACCCATTGCGCGCGTATTAAAAATGCTATGGCCCTGATAGAGAAGCATTCTATGGGAGAATTGTCTGAGAAATGTTTTTCTAAATGTTTAAATTACGTACAAGACGCTCGAACAATGGCTCTACAACTTGTAGATTTAGAAAGCGGTCTTTATAAGGCTAATAGAGAAGAATTTATAAATACTGTAGTTGCTCGTTCCATAAACTGGAAAAATATCATAGCTGCGGGCTTGCACAAAGATGAATTAGCGAGAAAAAATTATATTGAAAATCATATCAATTCTGGAAGACCTGTTGAGGAATTGTTTTCCATAAATCTTTCACGTAATAACAATAAATTAAAACGCTCAGAAAGAAAGAGAGAACGAGATTTTTGAATTTCGTTGCGTTTTCAAATTGAAAATAAGTGAACAATTGATTCACTTATAATTTTTCGTATCTTTACTTACTTATCTTTCCTTCGTCTTTTGTGACAGTTCTGATTGATAATTCCAAATTTTCAACCGGTTTGTCGATATGAAAAACAAATCTATAACGAAATTTTTCTTTAAAAGCACCGAAATAAAGATCATTAGTCCCTCTAGGAATGAATATTGACTTTTTAAAGTCTTCGAAATCTTTGATTAACAAGCCATTCCAATTAAGTTCTAAAGGATAAATCACTGTAACAGGACCAATAATTTTGGCGTTTTCTATGGCGAGATTAGACCTTTTCATTCCAAATTCTTTATAAAAGATAATGTCCCACCTATCCTGACTATAAATCTTCTTTTCTTCTGTAGAGGCTTCTAGCTGCATTATCGAAAATTTTTCGAATATAGGATCAGCAAAATTTTCTTTCAAAGTGTATTTCAAGAAAAATTGATTAAAAATACCTCTTTCAATTTCTGTTTCGAATATATAGGTCTTTGTTTCCCCTTGTTCAGGTAAAATAACTTCTATTAATTTAGCTTGAATGAATTCATAACATAAAGGTTCTCCGTCTGATTCGCCGCTTTCCAGCATTTTTATTATTTTTCTTACGAATAATATTTTGTCAATTTTTAGACTTTAGTTTGGCATACCCCATTCAAGCAGGTTTGCGTAATATTACATTGAGAATCGGAAGTGCATTGAGGAACACATGCACCGTTTTGACATATGAGAGGATTGCTACAATCAGAATTGGATTGACATGATGGAACGCATTGACCGTTAGTACATTTCCATCCTGAAGGACATTGAAATGATGAAGAACATGAAGCTATACAAATACCATTACTACAAAAAGTCCCATTTGAACAGTCGCTATTAGTATTACAGGAAGAATTTATAGAAGATGTTTGTGATGAATTTCTAGCTTGAATAAATATTATAATAACTATAATGGCTATTGCCAAAATTATTGCTATTATAACAATAATTATTATAATTATTAAAGTGTTATTGTAATTTTTTGTAAAACCCGTCATTCATTTTTAATATACACGTGTAATTTTATTTTATATTTCGTTCTTTTACATTTATTTATTGAGCCTGGATATCCCATAAGTAACGTGCGTCTTGAGGATTAGCAATTACACTACAAGTAGTATTGTAAGCAAAAGACTCGGCAGAATCATCAGCTCCAAGGCATAAATTTTGTGAAGGACTTGATATCCTTCCTGTGCTTAGATCAATTGTCCAATTTTGTTGAGAGCTATTAGAACATGGTTCAGATAATACCGCATTCTCTATTGTAGGATTTGAAACGAAATTTGTATTCAGACAGAAAGTATCATTAGGATTTTTTGTAATATGTTGTTGATTTGGATAGTCTAAAGTGCAATTATTATTGTTGCAAGAAAGTGTTACAGTAGGATTTCCATTAGTAACTTCAGGAATTGTTAAGCAAAGAGTAGGATCATCTTGTTTACATATTCTGATTCTAGTTGGCCATGTAGTAATAGTTACTTGAATCTCTGTAGAAAATGCAGATTCTCCACAAGTATTTACTGAAGTTACAGTAAAATAATAAGTTACAGGAATTAAATTTGTAACAGTTAAATTATTAGTCGTTGAAGGAATTGTTCTTTCTGCTGTTCCTTTATCAAAAACTGGAACTCTCGAAACGTAAACATTATAACTATCGGTACTAGTTGTAGCCGACCAAGTAATAATTACAGTATTTCCTGAAGCTGTTCCAGAAATATTTGTAGGAATGGGAGGAGCAGTTGTACAAGCCGCATTTGTCGGAGTAGAACTTTTTCTTTGAAGAAACGGGATTATAAAATATAACCATAAAGCTAAAAGAATAACAATTATAGCAATTACTACAAGTATTATAGTTATAGCTTTTAAACCGGCATTAGAAGTTTCAGTTTTTATAGTTATTGGCATTTTATATCAATTGATATAAAAATTTTCAAAATAAAGCTTTAGCAACCAGGCTTACAATTATTAGAATTAGCAGATGCACAGGAATTACTAGAGGAACAAACGACTTCACACCTAGGAGTATCTTGAAGCAGATCATAGTCGTATTGCATAGCGTTAATCAAATTGACGAGACAAAACTTATCCTTAGGATTTGAAAGCGTAAGCTTTTCGTTAATAAAATGAACAATAACTCCCTTATCTGCAATTTGCTGTAGACGATCGAAAACCGTCTTAGACAAATTCTTAAAATTGTTTCCATCAATAAGACATTGCCAGCTATAAATATAGAGGCGATCTCCTTCATTTAGAAGTCTAAACAATATGTCAAAAGCAATACGAGAAGAATTTGTTGAGGGTTCGTTAGTGTTAGCATCGGTCTCAGAGAATATGTAAGAATAACCTCCAAATGTCTTTCCATACTGTAACATCTTAGCTTTTTGCTCCTCTAAAGTAAGAGGTCCTTTTCCATCAACATTTCTTGGATTGTTCATGAAAGAAACGTAAGCGTAGATTCGAGTTCCTCCCGTCATTTTTACTTTCGAATAATTTTATCAAATGACTTTTTGATTTTATTTATTAGATTTGTTCTTAAATCTAATATTCTTTTTTTATATTTAAAACTTTTATAACGATATTATTGATTCTTAGAGTCTTCCATTTCTATAAGCTTGTCATAATCTAAGCCCATGAGCGTTAATATTATGTGTTTTGTCCATTTGCTATCGCGAGTCTTGTTGCGTTTATTAACGCCATAGAGGATAAAGTTATAGATGTCTATAAGAGTCGGGAATTCATCGGATTCAAACATTTCTCTAATCTCTTGAGCGCTTTTGTTATTAAAGATTTCATGATTACCTTGCTTAACTACAAAATAATAGAATCTTCTGAAAGCTTCGGGAACTACGGTCCACATTACTACTTTTTGATCTGGATGATTCTTGTCTCTGCCTTTAGAGAGATAACCCAAAACTCTCTTAAAGTTAGTAACATCGACTGAGACACGATCTGTAGGAACTACAGGACCAAAGAGAGGAATTCTACGAGTCGAAATTTCGACTCCGTTAGCAGTAGAAAAGAATGCTTGAACCTTTTTGCCATCTACCATGCCTTCGGCAGTCCCAATGGCAGCATTAAAAACCAAACGATTTACTGACTTGGTATCAGGAATACTGGCAATATCAATTAATTTATCCTTATATTTATCGTCGATCTTTTCTTTATGAACAATATGATAATGCTTTCCTTTAATAGTAGCTTCTCCACTAACGAAAGAAACGATATGAAGCTTTTTGTTTCCAATGGATTCGGTAGGAGGAATCCATTTAGGCTTGAAGACTGGCTCATCAGAATCATTGGTACCGTTATATTCATTAGCCAAGATTCTCAAGCCGGTGATACTAAAAAATGTCCATTTCTTCAAACTATCTCTAATTAATTCTCTACCTACTTCAAGATAATTATCCATAAGTTTAGAAATATCTTCTGTGTTGATAACTTTTTCTATCTTAGGATTGAGCAAAACGTCCATACTCTTAGCAAGAAGATTAGAATAAAATATAACTTCATAAACATCTTCTTCATCTACGAGAGAAACATATGCTCCAATAGTCTTTCCATCTTCCATAAGGTTGAAGTCTTCGACGGCTCCAATCTTTTCTTCATCATTGTCGTTAGTGAAAACTATTCTAGATTTAAACGAGGGAAAAGCAACAGGAATCTTAATAAAAGGAATTAATTCAGTCTTATGAGACGAGTTCCAAGAATCCATAGCTGTAAGATTTTGAACTACCCAACCAATAGGAATCGAAATAACAAAATAGCTTGGTTCTTTTCTACGCATCTCAGCTCCGACAGGAGCTACAGCAATTTGAGGTTCTTGTTCAATAATTGTAGCCTTTCTTATCGGCGATTGACACTTGTTAATAACCTCTTCCAATTCTCTTTGCGTAATCTTAGTATCTTTCTTATTCTTAAGTTCAATAAGTCTATTATTGGCTTCATTAGCATCGATTTTAACGTGAACGTAAAGAAGACTAAGAGTTTTCGGAGGCGCAGGAATATCCGCTCCAGGAATATCGTTTTCTCTGTTATCCATATGATTCTTCAAAGCAACACATCCTTCTTGATGAATACTTTTCCAATTGTCAGGAATTTTGTACTTGATTCCGTTAATAACAACTCCATGCTTAATGCTAAATTTCGGATCAAGATTGGGTTCGTCTTCTAAGTTAAACTTAAGATAAGTGACAGTTCCTTTCAACATGACGGTCTTGTAACCTTCTTGTCCAATCCATGTAGGAAGAACAAAAGAGATTTTATGACCGACCAATGCTCTAAGATTGGATTTCGTGTTATCGAAGACGTATTTCACATCTCCGATTTCGCTAAGATTGTCAGTTCCGACATCAATGGTTTCCATCTTTATAAAAATCTCGTATACGAAGTATAGAAATCTTTTCTTTTTCTTTTAGGAAGAAAACTTTAAATCTCACTTTTTTCCGAAATTTTAATCTTTGAGTGTCAGAACATTTAAGGAAACGTGAAGAAAAAAGAAGCTTGTTCAGAATTAACCGATTCTCCACATGAATTTAAAGATGTAATAAATACGTAATAAGTATTATTCGTCTGAAGATTGGTGATAGCTGCAGGTGGAACATCGATAGCTTTAACTAGTATAGCTTGATTTCTTTGAAATCCATTAGATGTTCCTACATATATTTTATAGGAAGAAGCATTCGGAGCTACGGTCCAACTTATGTTAAATTGATTAGCACTAATTTTAGTAAATGAAATATTTGTAGGGGGATTCGGAGGCGAAGTACAGGAATTTGTAGTCGCTGCTATTTGCTTATTAATTAAGAAATTAATCCCAATTATAAATAATACTATAAGTATAGTTACAGAAACTATAACCCATGCTATAGTAGTATTTGTTCTATCTGGTGTAGAAACAAAAGAAGTGGAATCGACTTCCATTTTTTATTAAAGCTTAAAATCTTTATTATTTTCTCTTAAGTAAGGAGAATTTTAATTTGATGTAAATTAAAATTTTAAACTTGAACAAGATCCCATGAAGATATAGCATTTTCAGTTTTAGATCCTATAACTGCATATTGTCCAAAGCCACCGGGATCTGTAAATCCCGGAGGTAGTCGTAAGCAAGAATTTTGAAGATCACTTTGCAAACATAAAGTGTTATCTGTGGGATCATATTTCCATTGTCTTTGATTCAAACTCGAGCTATTGCAAGGATTTGTCCACAATTGAGTTCCAGTTACGACAGTTAAGCATCGTGTGTTATCAGAAGTGAGTAATATAGTATTATCTATTGGATTAAATTGATAATGGCAATTTGTCGCATTACAATTTTGAGTAAAGAAATTACGATATGGATTTACATTTGCTGGATCCATTGATAATTGAACATTATTATCGTTATGATTTCTTATGATAAAATTACTAGGAGGAGTGTATGGAAGAAATATTGAAACTTGATTGCTAGTTACGGATTCGCCACACGTATTAAAAGCGGTTATTTTTATAAAATAAGTAAAACCTCCAGCAAGATTTGAAAATGTCGTGCTGGTAGTTCCAGTAGATGTTATAATTAATGCTTTGGAGGTCGGAAAATTGTTAGTAGTTCCAATGTAACCGCGATAAGTGTCAGCATTGGGTGTAGAATCCCATTGCGTAGTGATAGAATTATTAGATGCTATAAATGCTGTAACACCAGTAGGTGGATTAGGTGGAGCAGAACAAGTAACTACAGTTTGTCCACCTACGTTATTCTGTTTTATAAAAAAGACATAAATAAAAATCATAATGGCTACGATAGCCAGAATAACGGCAATTGCTAACAAAATTGGATTAAATGCCGCCATTCATTTTATCTTTTTATTTATTCTGTATTTATTTTTATTTTAATTCCAAGTATTTATTTTTATTACAATCACAATTTTGTTTTATGACGCAGAATAGAATAAGTACTATTATGTAAATTGTCATGCATGAAATACCTAAATATAATAGAATTTTGCCTTTATAAAACTCGAGATTTGAATTGTCTTGTCTCTCTTTAATCAAATCGACATCGAAACAACAAGTGTTCCATACTTGACATTTTTTATAATTCTGTATATTCGGAAATAAAGCACTATTATTTAAACACATGCAAGGATAAACAGAATCGAGTTCATATTCTAATAAACTCCTTTCTGCAATATTCTTTTCACTTTTCCCTTCAAAAGGATTATCTATTATAGTATATCCTGTTTCTTTATCTTTCCAAATAGCGAACCAAACGCTTTTGAAATGATCTGTATTTGTCGTATCAGTTATATAACAATTTTGTAAATACGCTACCTGAGATAAAATGGGAGTGCAATTTCTTTCTTCAAAATAAGGTATGCTATTTATATCTCCTGCATCTATCATCATATTAGATCCTATTCCTATCATTGCAAAACACGTTAACAATATGATTATTGATAAAGCTGCCACTATCAAATCGATTTTTGTTTTTGTTTCCATTTTAAAAAGTGATTATTTATTTAAACCTAGGATTTTACTTTAAAAATGAATTTGACTTCAAAATTCGATAGCCCTTTTATCTTCATTTATTATCTCTTTCACGATTTTTCCATAGAAGAATTTTCGAGATCGGATGAAGAAATTATTCCTATCATTATGGGAATCCTATTTATATCTTTCTTTTCTGTTGTGGGTATTTATGTTATAATTAATGCTATAATACAGATATATATAAAATGTTGCGAGTATTGTGATCTAAATGATGAAGAATATGTTTATAACATTCCCTAGAGATGTGAATTATTAAAATTGTATAAATTATTTATAATTTATACAGGAAGCACGTCCCAAATTACTTGAGCACTAGAATCATAATTAGCTATGCGAATAGGTGTATTGTTACTGAATCCTCCAGATAATTTAGCGCATGATGTTGCTGTAGTATTCGTTCCAGGAGGAAAATGACATAAAGCTCCTAATGTTTGATCATATTGCCATTGACCTATACTTGCATTTGAAGGAAAAATACTAGCACATGGTTTTAATTCTAATCTATCAGCATTAGGAAAATCAGGAAAAGATACTACGCATAAAGTAGGATTAAAAACAGATTTTATAGCGAGATTATTAGAATCATAAGTAAATAAACATAAATTAGATGTACCTTGACAGTCTGTTTCTAAATCAACGTTAGTTCCATCGACTGCCATGGTAAAAAACGGTGATGATCTATTAGCTATTTTAAATTGTGCAGGAAAATTCATAAAAATAGATGCTTCGTTTGATTTTATAGAAGCAGTATTGCAAGCATTTAATGTTTCGACGAAAGCGAAATATGTATTTCCTAAAGTTAATCCAGAAATAATAGCTTGATTAGTATCTGTTATTTCTGTAGTTAATGCTGCTGCCTCTGAAAATCCAGTTGATGTTCCAACAAAAGCTTTATAACGAGAAGCATTAGGAACAGCTGTCCAAGTTATCGTTATTGTTTCATTATCATTTTGAGTTATTGAAATATTATTTGGAGGATCTAATGTTGCACATCCTGTAACGGTTGATGTTAATGCCTGCGTCGTATGTCCTTTTCCGAAAATGAAAACTAAAACAAAAACTATGATTAATATAATTATTATAATAATTATTATCCAAATTATTGTTCTTCTATTTGCATCCATTCATTTGTTATTTTTATTTGAAGATTTTATTTTTATTCGGCGAAATAAAAAGTCGGAATAATTTAAAAGAAAAGATAAAAATATGGCATGTTCTCCCACTCCTGTAGTTTCTGAATGTTTAAATCCAAGTTTAAATTGTATGCATACCGCAGCATGTTCTAGTGTGATGACAAATTATTGTAGTACAGATGATAACTGCCCTGGACCAAATTGCGTAACTTATAAACAAAAATGGCAAGGGGATAATGTTACTTCTCCTTGTAAAAAATTTGTCGCGTCTAATATTACACCACAATGCTTTTCAAATGTTTATCAACCTGTAGTCGATGGCTTTGTTAGAAGATATTTTTTAACAGATCAGAATAAAATTACTTTCCCACAGCAAGGTAGTACGGTTTTTGATCCCACAATGAACGATATTATTTCTGTATGTCAATCCTCTCCAGGAGGATGCGATCAAGTTCTACTTCAACTTTGCAATGGATTTACTAGAGATAACTTACAAGCAAATCCAAACGAAGCTACATTGTGTGGATGTTTTCTTGCAGATTCTACTTATAATGCCTATACTGGATCTTTTGGTATTACAAAAGTTTGCGATCCCCTATGTCAGCTGCAAAGTGCAGTTAAACCTGTTTGTACAACAGTCGGTAGTAATGGTTGTACGAGTAATAATGGATGTACGACAGAACATTGTCAGCAAACAATTTGCGTAATAGATAATGTTACGATTTCATTATTGAATGGTAGTACAGCAGGTAACATCAATTTTAGTCAGGCGTGCAATTCTTGCAGCGCTGGATCTGGCGGATGCACATGCGATATCAGCGATATATCTATAACAGCCGTCCAATCCAGTATTAAAGACGTTAATTTTCAACAACAATGTGGCGGAAACGTAAATTGCTTCAAGAGAGATGCAAATGGTATTCCGCAACCCGTCGCATGTTCAACACTAGAGCCATCAACGACACCAACCTCTCCATCATCCGGAGTTTCAGTTTTAACTATTGGAATCGTTATTGGAATTATAGTTTTTATTATAATCATAATAATCATAATTGCTCTCCTTTTAAGACGCAGGAAGGAAGAACCTTCTATCTTTAAAAATAGACAAGAGAATTATGTAGCTCCTCCTCCATCATTTAGTACAAGTAATTTACCTAATTATTGATTTAACAATTTATTGTATACAATCAAAACAGAACAACAAAAAGTGACATTTATTTTCCTTTACTAGGAAAATAAAAACAATTAAGGAAAATGAACGAATTTCCCTATAACATTACTCAGGAAGAGTTTGAAAAATATGAATTTGTGGCTGAAAATGCTAGAATGTTTCGAGCTAAATCTGCTGTAATTCTCTTTTCAAAGGCTGTAGATCAAAGAACTGGAGATTGGTCTTTTGATGGTACAAAAGATAAAATTATTTTAAATTACAAACAGACGCGCAGTCCATATGAATTAAAAGATTACATTCGTTTTACTCACCCTTCTATAAAATTAAAGGATCTTAAAGAAGAAGATTTTGTACGCAAAGATATCGTTTTAAAGAAAGGAGCAGAAAGATCGCAATTTTTTATAAGTCTATTGAAGGAGAAAAGAAGATTAGAAGAACAAACGGACGATGAAATTGCTTGGATTTTCGACGATCAATCAAATCTATAATAATATTCATAAATTATTCTCAAATGTTAAACCTTACTTAAAATCTATTGTTGAATTTATATAATACCCTAAGGGTATTATATTTTTATTGCCTCTCGCGAGGACTTATCTTTTTTTATTATTCTTTTTTTAAAAGTTTTAGATATTCTCTCTAAGAATTACTTAGGAGCCTCAGCAGCGACAGCCGCTTGAGCAGATTGCGCCAGTGCCATTGCCTTCTGTAACTCATTCAAAGAGGCGACTTGAGCCTGAGCTTGCGCTTGAGGGCTCACGCTAGGCGCTGCCTGTTGAGGAACAGGAGTCTGCTGAGCAAGTTGTTGAGCCAAAGGATTCACCTGCTGGGGCGCTTGCAAAGGATTTGTCTGAGGCGCTTGCTGAACGAGAGGGTTATTCAGCAGAGGATTCACCTGCTGAGGCGCTTGCAAAGGATTGTTCTGAAGAGGATTCATCTGAACGGGCTGTTGAACAAGAGGATTGTTCTGCAAGGGATTCATCTGCTGAGGTGCTTGCAAAGGATTGTTCTGAAGAGGATTGTTCTGGGGAGCTTGCTGGACGAGAGGATTGTTCTGCATTCCTCCAAGAGCGGGATTGAATGCGCCGAGAGGATTGGAGATCAGAGGATTCAATCCAGGAACTGTGGCAGCTTGAAGCGCGTTCTGCAAAGCAGCGGCATTCTGGAAAGGAATAGGATTGCTACCGCTGTTTGCAGACTCCGATCCTTCGTCGTCAGAATCATCAGAGTTCTGATTGTCGTCATCGTCGTCGTCTTGAAGTCCCTTGTTACCACCAGCAGGCACAGTCATGGGATTGATCTGCACCGTTTGCCCTCCAAAAGGATTCTGAGCGGGATTGAATCCTCCAGGCTGTTGCAAAGGATTGAATCCTCCCTGATTGATAACCGCCGAAGTGGGAGCAGGCTGGTTAATAAGGGCTCCAAAATTGTGCTGCGGGTTAGGATTCATGACAGAAAGCCCTGCAGGAATCTGGCTTGCGGCGCTGGTCATGCTGTTCATGAGCTGCAAACTCTGCTGAGGATTGTTGGGCTGAGCCGCGCCGTAAGCTCCTTGCAGAGGATTCTGACCGATGTAAGCGGGTTGCTGCTGCATCATCGATGCAAGGTTCTGTTGCGCAAATGGGTTGCTGGCGAAGACTCCAGGAATGTTACTGGCAACCGGAGTCTTTGCAGCGTTAAAAATCTGCTGCTGAGAGATGACTGCTCCCTGACCACTGACAGGATTGCTCTTCTTTCCTCCCTTGCCACCCTCAATGCTCTGTCTCGTCTTATGCTTAGCGCAAGTGTAGTAACCAGATTTTCCGACTTCTTTGGCCAAAGCCGTGCAGAATCCTGTAACTCCTCCGAACTTAGCTTCGCATCCGCAGAGAGCTCCGGGAGGCAAAGGCATGTTTCCAGGAATACGGCAAGTCTGTCCT
>Ga0070740_10004741_pt1 | contig 13121 bp, 5 predicted proteins | sample Coa_R2_FD_67286 | JGI IMG/M metagenome (GOLD analysis project Ga0070740, IMG submission 67286) | Surface soil microbial communities from Centralia Pennsylvania, which are recovering from an underground coalmine fire - Coalmine... | ecosystem: Environmental > Terrestrial > Soil > Unclassified ...
AATCTGGTTCACCTCTACGCTCCGTAACGTCGCCGGCACCTCCTCGGTGCCGTTCTAACTCAGTTCCGAGGTGGGGATTTTTCAAATGGCGATTTGGGGATTATTGCACTGGCGCTGACAGTTCGGTCGGTTGGTTGGCTGAATCGACGGATTTCCGCGATCGTACGATCGCGGCCTAATTGAAGCATGTGGAATTTGGCCTGTACAGAAAAGGTTGACTGAGTAATTTCCGCGATCGTACGATCGCGGCCTAATTGAAGCTGCCCCAAACCGCCGAGGAAGAGGCTATCGCCTACATTTCCGCGATCGTACGATCGCGGCCTAATTGAAGGCTGTCGCTCGAAGGCGAGGTCGAACCGGCGGGTCGGGCGGGCCGCGGCGAGAGGCGCAAAGAGTGCGGCCGCCGTGGTCCTTTGAGCGCCCACAAACACGACGGGCGCTGGGGAGCCTTGCTCCGCAGCGCCCGTCCGGACTGAATGGCGATCGTTACTCGGCGAAGGTGTCGCCCGTGTCCTCCGGCAAACCGCCCGTGTACATCGTGCGGGCTTCCTCGTCATAGCCCGGGATGCCTTCGAGCGCAACCTCGGGCTCGGGCAGCATCTCCTCTTCCACAACGTCCTCGCCCGCAATCTTCACCGCGCGGTAGTACTCCATGCCGGTTCCGGCCGGGATCAGCCGGCCCATGATCACGTTCTCCTTGAGACCGCGCAGGTTGTCCACCTTTCCGTTAATGGCGGCTTCGGTGAGCACGCGCGTGGTCTCCTGGAAAGACGCGGCCGAGATGAAGCTGTCGGTCGAAAGCGAAGCCTTGGTGATGCCAAGAAGAACCGGCTCGCCCTGCGCCGGACGGCCGCCCGCTTCCACCACCCGCTGGTTCTCCTCCCGGAATTTGAAGCGGTCGACGACTTCCTCAGGCAGGAACTCGGTGTCGCCGATATCAGTGACCTTCACCCAGCGCATCATCTGGCGGACGATGACCTCCAGGTGCTTGTCATTGATGTTGACGCCCTGCAAACGGTAGACCTCCTGAATTTCATTGACGAGGTACTTTTGCAGCTCCTTCTCGCCAAGAACTTTCAGGATGTCATGGGGATTGCGGGGGCCGTCCATCAGCGGATCGCCGGCGCGAACGCGTTCGCCGTCCTGAACATTGATGTGGACGTTGCGCGGCAGCATGTACTCGCGCGTCTCGGCGCCGTCGTCGCTGGTGACGGACACCTTGCGAAGACCTTTGACGATGTCGCCGATCTTGACGACGCCGTTGATTTCGCTCATGATGGCCGTCTCACGCGGCTTGCGGGCCTCAAACAGCTCGACGACGCGGGGCAGACCGCCGGTGATGTCCTTGGTCTTGGTGGTGGCCCGCGGGATCTTGGCCAGCACGTCGCCAGCGTGGATCTCCTCGCCGTCGGTCACCATCAGGTGGGCGTGGCTGGGCATCAGATAGCGGCGCTCCTCGGAGCGGCTGCCGCCCTGCGGCCGGATGATAATCATCGGCACTTTCTTTTCGTCCGGCGAGTCGGTGACGACCCACTGCGACATGCCGGTGATTTCGTCCACCTGCTCCTGGAGCGTGACGCCTTCCTGAAGGTCGCGGAAGTGAACGACGCCGCTGACCTCAGTGAGGATGGAGAAGGTGTAGGGATCCCACTCAACCAGGATCTGGTTTTCCTTGACCGGGGCGCCGTCCTCGACCAGCACGCGAGCGCCGTAGACGACCGGGTAGCGCTCCTTTTCGCGGCCCTTCTCATCGACCACGGCCAGGATGCCGTTGCGGTTCATCGCAATCAGCTCGCCCTTGGCGTTGCGGACGGAATTGATGCCGATGAACTTCACATAGCCGTCGGATTTGGCGTCCTGCTTGGACTGTTCGGCCGAGCCGGTGGCGGTGCCGCCGACGTGGAAGGTGCGCATGGTGAGCTGGGTGCCCGGCTCGCCGATGGACTGCGCTGAAATGATGCCCACGGCTTCGCCGCGCTCGACCATGCGGCCGGTGGCGAGATTGCGCCCGTAGCAAAGCTGGCAGACGCCGCGCTTGGATTCGCAGGTAAGGACGGAGCGGATTTTGACGCGATCGATGCCGGCGGATTCAATGGCTTTGGCGAGCTCCTCGGTGATTTCCTGATTGGCGTCGATGATGAGGTTGCCGTCGTAATCGAGCACGCGCTCCAGCGCCACGCGTCCGACGATGCGGTCGCGCAGCGGCTCGATAATTTCGCCCGATTCGATGATGGGCTCGACGTGGATGCCGTCGGTGGCGCCGCAGTCGTATTCGGTGACGATGACGTCCTGGGCGACGTCGCACAGGCGGCGGGTGAGGTATCCGGAGTCGGCGGTCTTCAAGGCTGTGTCGGCCAGACCCTTGCGGGCGCCGTGGGTGGAGATGAAGTACTGGAGCACGTTGAGGCCTTCACGGAAGTTGGCGGTAATGGGCGTTTCGATGATTTCGCCGGAAGGCTTGGCCATGAGGCCGCGCATGCCGGAGAGCTGGCGGATCTGCTGCTTGGAGCCGCGCGCGCCGGAGTCGGCCATGATGTAAATGGGGTTGAGATAACGGCCGGTGCGGTCGTCTTCCTCCATGACTTTGAACATCTCTTCGGAGACGCGCTCGGTGACCTTGGACCAGATTTCGATGATCTTGTTGTAGCGTTCGCCCTGAGTAATGGCGCCTTCCTGATACTGGTTCTGAACTTCGATGACCTGTTTTTCAGCCTCGCGGACCAGGACGGGCTTGGAGGCGGGGACGACCATGTCGTCGATGCCGATGGAGATGCCGGCGCGGGTGGCGTACAGGAACCCGAGTTTTTTCACTTCATCGAGCATCTGGACGGTGGTCTGGAGGCCGAAGCGGAGATAGCAATACTGGACGAGCTGGGTGAGGCCCTTCTTTTTGAGCAGGCCGTTGATGAAGGGCATGTCTTCGGGCAGGACGTCGTTGAGGATGACGCGGCCGACGGTGGTGTCCATGTACTGCTTCACATACTCGACCGGCTCGGTGTGCAGGATGTTCTGGTTGTCGAAGGCCTTGACCAGGTCGATGACGCGGCCGGTATAGCGCAGCTTGATGGGGGTGAGGGTTTCGACCTCGCCCATTTCGAGCGCGATGAGCACGTCTTCGGCGGAGGCGAAGGTGCGGCCTTCACCCTTGGCGCCGGGACGCGCCTTGGTCAGGTAGTAGAGACCGAGCACCATATCCTGCGTCGGGACGGCGATCGGGGCGCCGTGCGCGGGCGAGAGGATGTTATTGGAGGAAAGCATCAGGGTCGCCGCTTCGATCTGGGCTTCGGGCGAGAGCGGAATATGGACGGCCATCTGGTCGCCGTCGAAGTCCGCGTTGAAGGCGGTGCAGACGAGCGGGTGAATCTTGATGGCCTTGCCCTCGACCAGGACGGGCTCAAAGGCCTGGATGCCGAGGCGGTGGAGGGTGGGGGCGCGGTTGAGGAGGATGGGGTGATCCTTGATGACCTCCTCGAGGATGTCCCACACGACAGGATCCTGCTGCTCGACGAGCTCCTTGGCCTGCTTGATGGTGGTGCAATGGCCGCGCTGCTCGAGGCGGTGATAGATGAAGGGTTTGAACAGCTCGAGGGCCATCTTCTTGGGGAGGCCGCACTGGTGGAGTTTGAGCTCGGGGCCGACGACGATGACGGAGCGGCCGGAGTAATCGACGCGCTTGCCGAGCAGGTTCTGGCGGAAGCGGCCCTGCTTGCCCTTGAGCGTATCGGAGAGGGACTTGAGGGGGCGATTATTGGCGCCGCGCAGCACGCGGCCGCGGCGGCCGTTATCGAAGAGCGCGTCGACGGCTTCCTGGAGCATGCGTTTTTCATTGCGCACGATGACGTCGGGCGCGTGCAGCTCCATGAGCTTCTTCAAGCGGTTATTGCGGTTGATGACGCGGCGGTAGAGATCGTTCAGGTCGGAGGTGGCGAAGCGGCCGCCGTCGAGGGGCACCAGCGGACGCAGCTCCGGCGGGATGACGGGGATGACGTCAAGGATCATCCACTCCGGCTTGTTGCCGGATTTGCGGAAGGATTCGACGACGCGGAGGCGCTTGGCGTATTTCAGCTTTTTCTGCTGGGACGCCTCGGTTTTCATCTTTTCGCGCAGGTCCTGGCTGAGCGCTTCGACGTCGACTTTTTTCAGGAGCTCCTTGATGCCCTCGGCGCCCATGATGGCGACGAATTTTCCGGGGAACTCGGCGTCGAGCTGGCGTTTACGCTCGTCGGAGATGACTTCGCCGCGGTTGAGGCCGGGGACTTCGCCGGGATCGACGACGACGTAGGCTTCAAAATATAGGACGCGCTCGAGTTCGCGCAGGGTGATGTCGAGCAGGTAGCCGATGCGGCTGGGCAGGCCCTTAAAGAACCAGACGTGGGAGCAGGGGCTGGCGAGCTCGATATGGCCGAGGCGCTCGCGGCGCACGCGCGAGAGGGTGACTTCGACGCCGCACTTGTCGCAGATGACGCCGCGGTGCTTCATGCGCTTGTACTTGCCGCAGAGGCACTCCCAGTCGGCGATGGGGCCGAAGATGCGGGCGCAGAAGAGTCCATCGCGCTCCGGCTTGAAGGTCCGGTAGTTGATGGTCTCGGGCTTGGTGACCTCGCCATGAGACCAGCTCCGGATCTTTTCCGGGGAGGCGAGACTGATCCGGATGGAATCGAAATCCGCGATTAAGTTTGCTCGATCGTACGGAGAGGAACGATACATGAAATCTCCTCAATAATCCTCATCAGGCGCCGCAGAGCAACGCCGCTGCGCGCGGAGAAAACGATGATCCACGGCGGGATGCGGCGATGTGCGGCCAACTCATCAGTCCGCTGCGAGAGCCGTGTCGGCCAGCTCGCGCGGCTTTTTCATCAACTCGACGTCCAGGCACAGGCTTTGCAGCTCGCGGATAAGGACGTTGAAGGACTCGGGGACGCCGGGTTCGGCGGCCGCTTCGCCCTTGACAATCGCTTCGTAGATTTTCGCCCGGCCGTAGACGTCATCGGATTTGGCGGTGAGCAGCTCCTGGAGAACATAGGCAGCGCCGTAGGCTTCGAGGGCCCAGACCTCCATTTCGCCGAAGCGCTGACCGCCGAACTGCGCCTTGCCGCCGAGCGGCTGCTGGGTGATGAGCGAATAGGGTCCGATGGAGCGGGCGTGGATTTTGTCGTCGACCAGGTGCGACAACTTGAGCATGTAGATATAGCCGACGGTTACCGGCTGTTCGAACAACTGGCCGGTGATGCCGTCATACAGCTTGACTTTGCCGGAGGTCGGAAGATTGGACCGGGCGAGCTGCTCCTTGATGTCCTTTTCCGTGGCGCCGTCGAAGACGGGCGTTGCGAATTTCAGACCGAGGGCGTGGGCGGCCCAGCCGAGGTGGGTCTCAAGAATCTGGCCGACGTTCATGCGGGAGGGAACGCCGAGCGGATTGAGAACGATCTCGACCGGGGTGCCGTCGGGCAGATAGGGCATATCCTCTTCGGGGACGATGCGGGCGATGACGCCCTTGTTGCCGTGGCGGCCGGCCATTTTATCGCCGACGCTCAGTTTGCGTTTCATGGCGATATAGATTTTGACCAGCTTGATGACGCCGGGCGGAAGCTCGTCGCCTTTTTTGAGTTTGGCGATCTTCTCCTCGGTGATTTTTTCGAGCACGGCGATCTGGCGCGAGGTCATTTCCTCGATTTCGTCGATTTGCTCATTGAGGCGCAGGTCCCGGCTGGAGAGCTTCATGCGCTTGAGGTCGCGCGCGCGGAGCTTTTCGATGACGTCGCGGGTGAGCTCCTGGCCTTTGGAGAGGAGTTTCTTATTGGTTTTTTCGTCGTGCAGGTCGGCGAGCAGCTGCTTGCCTTCAAACAGGGAGGCGAGGCGTTTGGCGCGCTCGTCGTTGAGGATTCTCTTTTCGTCCTCGAGGTTGCGGTGGAGGCGCTCGATCTGGGCTTCGAGAATGGCCTTGGAGCGCTCATCGAGCTCGGCGCCCTTGCGGGAGAACACCTTGGCGTCGACGACGGTGCCTTCGATGCCGGGGGGGCAATAGAGGGAAGCGTCCTTGACGTCTCCGGCCTTTTCGCCGAAGATGGCGCGCAGGAGTTTTTCCTCCGGGGTGAGCTGGGTTTCGCCCTTGGGGGTGACTTTGCCGACGAGGATATCGCCGGGTTTGACGCTGGCGCCGATGCGGATGATGCCGCTTTCGTCGAGATTGCGGAGGAAGGATTCCGCGATATTGGGGATGTCGCGGGTGATCTCTTCGGGGCCGAGCTTGGTGTCGCGGGCCTCGATTTCGAACTCTTCGATGTGGATCGAGGTGTAGTAATCGTCCTTGACGAGCTTTTCGCTGACGACGATGGCGTCTTCGAAGTTATAGCCGCGCCAGGGCATGAAGGCGACCAGGACATTGCGGCCGAGGGCGAGTTCGCCGGCCTGGGTGCAGGGGCCGTCGGCGAGCACGTCGCCCTTTTTGACGCGCTGACCGGCCGAGACGATTGGCTTCTGGTTGATGCAGGTGTTCTGGTTGGAGCGCTTGAACTTGGTGAGCTGGTAGATGTCGGCGCCGACTTCGCGGGAGAGCTGACCTTCGTGGGCGCCGCCTTCGACGCGGACGATGATGCGCTCGGAATCGACGGAGTCGACGACGCCGGAGCGGCGGCAGATGACGACCGCGCCGGAGTCGCGGGCGGTGACGCGCTCCATGCCGGTTCCGACGAGCGGCGCTTCGGCGCGCAGCAGGGGGACCGCCTGGCGCTGCATATTGGAGCCCATCAGGGCGCGGTTGGCGTCGTCGTTTTCGAGGAAGGGGATGAGGCTGGCGGCCACGGAGACGAGCTGTTTGGGGCTGACGTCCATGTACTCGACTTCATCGCGGTGGACGAGGACGAAGTTGCCCTGTTTGCGGGCGTTGACCAGGTCATTGACGATGCGGCCGTTCTGATCGAGCTGAACGTTGGCCTGGGCGATGATGTACTTGTCTTCCTCCCAGGCGGACAGATAGTCGCAGTGGGCTTCGAACTCGATGGTCTGCTTCTTTTTGGCGGCGAGGGCGGCGTTTTCCTTTTCGACGTCGGCGCGCAGGGCGACATCGTTGACCTTGTAATTGGAGTCGCCGGGGTTGAGGATTTTGACCTCGTCGACGACGACGCCGTCCTTGACGCGGCGGTAGGGGCTTTCGATGAAGCCGTACTCGTTGATGCGGGCAAAGCAGGAGAGCGAGGAGATGAGGCCGATATTGGGGCCCTCGGGGGTTTCGATGGGGCAGATGCGGCCGTAGTGGGTCGGGTGCACGTCGCGGACTTCGAAGCCGGCGCGCTCGCGGGAAAGTCCGCCGGGTCCGAGGGCGGAGAGGCGCCGCTTATGGGTGATCTCCGACAGGGGGTTGGTCTGATCCATGAATTGCGAGAGCTGGCTGGAGCCGAAGAACTCGCGGATGGCGGCCATCACCGGTTTGGCGTTCACCAGGTCGTGGGGCATGGCGGTGGACATTTCCTGGTAGACCGACATTTTTTCTTTGATGGCGCGTTCCATGCGGACCAGGCCGATGCGGAACTGGTTTTCGAGCAGCTCGCCGACGGCGCGGACGCGGCGGTTGCCGAGGTGATCGATGTCGTCGACGGCGCCGAGGCCCTTGCGGAGCTTGAGCAGGTACTTGATGGTGTCGACGAAATCGCGCTGGTCGAGCGTACGCTTATCGAGCGGGGTTTCGTCGGCCTTATCGTAGAGTTTGATGTTGAATTTCATGCGGCCCACGCGCGAGAAGTCGTACTTGCGGGGGTCGAAGAACATGCCCTGGAAAAGCTGGGTGGCGGTGTCGACGGTAGGGGGATCGCCGGGGCGCAGCTTGCGGTAGATTTCCAGCAGCGCGTCGTTCTGGGTTTTGACCGGATCCTTTTTGAGAGTGGCGGAGATGACGTTGCCGACGTCGTCGCGCTCCGGGAAGAAGACGTCGAAGCCGGGGATGCCGGCCTCGATGAGCCTGGCGATGGCGACTTCGCTCAACTCCTGGTTGGCTTCCACCAGGACCTCGCCGGTTTCCATGTCGATGACGTCGGAGGCGGCGAAGGCGCCGGCGAGATCGTTGGGGGCGACCTCGACCTGCTCAATCTTATTTTTCTGGATTTCGCGGTAGACGGACTCGGTGATTTTGCGGCCTTGGGGGACGATGGTTTCGCCGCCCTTGGCGTTGATGGCGTGCGAGAGCTTCAGGCCCTTGAGGCCCTGGCCGACCTTCCAGAACAGCTTTTTGTCCTTGATGACGATGTTGTTGATGGTGTAGAAGGCGTGCAGGATTTCGGAATCGGACTTCAGGCCGAGGGCGCGCATGAAGACCGTGCCGTAGAATTTCCGCTTGCGGTCGATGCGGACGTAGAGGAGATTTTTGTTGTCGTATTCAAATTCGACCCAGCTTCCGCGGTAGGGGATGATCTTGCCGAGAAAATATCCCTGGGCGGGCACCTTTTCGAAGAAGACTCCGGGGGAGCGATGCAGCTGGCTGACGATGACGCGCTCGGTGCCATTGATGATGAAGGTGCCGTTGTCGGTCATCAGCGGGATTTCGCCGAAGAAGACCTCTTGTTCTTTGATGTCGCGGATGGTTTTCTGGCCCGATTCAGGGTCTTTGTCAAAGACGGTGAGCCGGATGGTGACCTTGAGCGGAGCGGCGTAGGTCATGCCGCGCTCTTCGCATTCCTGGACGTCGTATTTCAGCTGGAGGGCGACGGGATCGCCGCAGCGGTTGCAGAAGGTCACGATATTTTTATTGAACGTTCCGCAGCGCGGGCAGAGCACGTCTCCGGCGTGGAACGGATCGGTCTGAATGGTTGCGCCGCAGGCGGGGTTGCGGCAGGTGGAGCGCAGGTGGTGCAGTCCTTTGAGGTTGCCGCATTTGCACTCCCAGTTGCCGATGGAGTAATCGACGAACTCCAACTGGCTCAGGCCGCGGAAATCGGAGATGGGGAACACCGAATTGAAGACGCTCTGGAGTCCGGTGTCCTCGCGCTCACTCGGAAGGAGGTCCATCTGAAGAAAGCGCTCATAGGAGTTCTTCTGGACCTCGATGAGATTGGGGATGGGGATCGAGGTTTTAATTTTCGAGAAATCAACTCGTTCGCGGGTGGCGCCATTGGCCGTATTTTGCATTTCCACTCCTCAGGATCAAACGGCGACAAAAGCCGCGCGCCGAATCATCGCCCGCCGCACACCGGACACAATCTGGCGCTGGTCTCTGGCGGCGGCAAGTTCGGCGGCGGCCCTACTTCCGCACAGAAATCCGACGTATTTTTCAGGTCCGGGGACAGCCAAGCCGGGACCGGGGAAATAAGACCGGGCAAATCTGGACGTGAGCAGCCCCCACCAGCGGAAAGGGGGCGTTCCGCGTGCGGGTACACCACTGGTTTTTCAAAAATGCGCAGGGCAAAGCCTAGCGCCCCCGCCGGTCCGGGGCGCCTGAAATCGCAGGGTGCGAAAATCACAAGAGCAAGGTCCGGGCTGTCTCCGGTAGAATCTCTCTCAGATTAGCAGACGGCGTTTGAGCAAGTCAAATGCCGAAGACGCCTGGCCCAAGGGGCCAGGGGGGCGAAAGCAAACCATTTCAACCAACAGCTTTGCTTTCAAGAGTTTGTCTTGGGCTCTGCGTTTTACTTCACTTCGACGGTTGCGCCGGCGTCGGTGAATTTCTTGCGAATCGCCTCCGCCTCTTCCTTGTTGACGCCCTCTTTGATGGGCTTAGGAGCGCTGTCGACAAGATCTTTGGCCTCTTTGAGGCCGAGATTGGTGACCTCGCGCACCGCCTTAATGACATTGATCTTGTTTGCGCCGGCCGAAGTGAGAATGACCGAGAATTCGGTCTTTTCTTCGGCTGGGGCGGCGGCTGCGGCGGCGCCGCCGGCAGCGGGCGCAGCGGCCACGGCCGCGGCGGCGGCCGACACGCCGAAAGCCTCTTCCATTTTCTTCACCAGCTCCGCCGCTTCGAGCAGCGTCAGTCCTTTGATTTGTTCGAGAATCGCGTTGATGTCCGCCATTGTCGCTGTTGAACTCCGTATTCTTGTCAGTTGTGGGTTGTCAGTCGCTACGAGCTGACAACTAGCTTTGAAACCTGTTCTGCTTGTGAGCCTCGCTGAGGACCACGGCGAGATTGCGCGCGAGTCCGTTCAGCGCGACGGCCATGCGCTGGGCGCCGGCGTTGATGAGCCACATGATTTTTCCGATCAGTTCCTCCTTGGAGGGCAGGTTGGCGAGGTCGTGGATGGAGTTGACATCGACGACGCGTCCTTCCACCATTCCGGCCTTGAAGGTGAACGTGGGGTTGGCCCTGGCATAGGCGGTGAGCGCCTTAGCGAGCGCCACGGGATCGCCGGAAGTGTAGGCCATGGAGGTCATGCCGGCGAGATTTTTCATGAGATCGCGCGCCGGGGTGCCCTCGGCCGCTTTGGCGGCGATATTGTTCTTGATGACCTTATAATTTCCGCCCGCGCCGCGAATGGCCTTGCGCAACTCAAAATCCTGTTGCACGGTCAGCTTTTCGTATCCGTTGAGGAACACGTGCCTGGCCTTTTGCAATTCGCTGTGGAGCGCCTCCAGATCCCTTTTCTTGTCTTCCTTCTTTTTCATGGTTCCTACTCTGGCGCGAGATGCCTATGCAGTTTTGGTATTAAACGGGGTGACGTCGAGGCGCACGCCGGGCCCCATGGTGGAGCAGAGGGTGACGGTCCTGACGTACTTGCCCTTGGCCGCGGCGGGCTTAGCGCGCACAACGGCCTGGATGAGCGTGCTCGCATTTTCGACCAGTTTGTCGGTCGCGAAGCTGACCTTGCCGACCGGGGCGTGAATCACGCCGGTCTTGTCGACGCGAAATTCGACCTTGCCGGCCTTGACCTCGCGGACCGCCTGCGCGACATCCTGGGTCACGGTACCGGTTTTGGGATTGGGCATGAGGCCGCGGGGGCCGAGAATTTTTCCGAGGCGTCCGACGGAGCGCATCATGTCGGGCGTAGCGATCACGGCGTCGTAACCGATCCAGTTTTCGGTCTGGATGCGCTGGACGATTTCCTCGCCGCCCACGAAATCGGCGCCGGCTTCGGCGGCTTCGCGCTGCTTCTCTCCGGAGGCGATCACCAGCACTGTTTTGGATTTCCCCAAGCCGTGCGGCAGGACGATGGTGCCGCGGACCATCTGATCGGCGTGTTTGGGATCGACGCCGAGCCGCATGTGCACCTCGACGGTTTCATCAAACCTGGTGAACTTGATTTTCTGAACGAGGGGCACCGCCTCTTCGAGGGTATACGGTTTGGGTTGGACCTGCTGCGCAGCGGCAGCGTATTTCTTTCCGGTTTTCCTTGCCATGGAACCTCACTGGTGCGAACGGCCGCTCAGAGGCGGGCCTCCCATTGGGGCTAACTTGCGTTGGGGCGCAACGATCAGAATAGCAGATTCGGAGCGCGATCGTCTATCCGCGCTCGAATCTCGCGTCGATCCGCGCTTGAATCTCGCGCCCGAAGGGGCGGTCGGGGGGCGCCGCATGAGGACGGTCAAGGGGGGCAGGCCGAGGGGGACAGCTTCCTAGTGGCTGCCGACGGGCTCCCGCCGGCTGGCGCGGGCTTCGGCGGGGGCGGGGCCGAGCGCGGCCTGGTAGAGCGCCGCCATGGAGCTGCTGAGTTTATCCAGACAAACCTTCTTTGTGTAGAGCATATGGCCGGCGTCGCAGTAGGCGAGGCTGACGTGTCCGGCGAGGGTGGGGTCGAGCCCCAGGTGATTCACGGTGTACTCGGTGGCGAAGAAGGGCGTGGCGAGGTCGTAGTAGCCGTTGACGATCAGCACGCGCAGATTGGGATTCTGGGTCATGGCCTGGCGCAGGCCTTCGGCGACGTTCAGGTATTGGTTTTGATAGCGGCCGTAATTCCAGGGCTGCACCTTGCCGGTGAGGATTTCGTAGGGCAGGTCGCTTTCATACTTCAGATCGGCGCGGACGTATTGATTGAACATGGCGGTAAAGGCGCCCTGGACGGCGGCGTAGCTTGGATCGTACTCGGCGCGCTCGCCGGCGGCATCGAGGTCGATGCCCTCGAGGCGGCTGTCGTAGCGGCCCACGGTGCGGCGCTGGTCGCGCAGCAGCTCCTTGGTGAAGCGCGCGATGGAGACGCGCAGATTGGCCTCCTCGACGTACTTCTGGGATAAGCCGGTCAGATGAGCAAGCTGGCGGGCGACAGCGGCCCTTTCCTGGGGCGTGATCTTGTCGCCTTTCATCAGGGCAAGGGCGTATTCGCTGGCGGCGAACCGGCGCGATTCGTTGATCGCTTTTTGCAAGTCGCCGAGATCGGGCGCGAGCTTTTTGTGATACCAGGCGGTGGCGGTGTAGGTGGGCAGGAAGAGAACGTAGGGCAGGTCGTTTCCGATTTCGAAGCGCGTGGTGGCGAAGTTGAGAATGGAGGAGATGAGGGTGATGCCGTTGAGGTAAATGCCGCGCTGGAGCAGCACCTGGGAGAGGCCGGCGGCGCGCGTGGTTCCATAGCTTTCGCCGGCGAGGAACTTCGGCGATGCCCAGCGCTCGAAACGCGTGGTGTAGAGGCGAATGAAATCGGCGACGGAATCCAGGTCGCCTTCGACGCTGTGAAACTGGGCGGGATTTTCGCCGGGGGCGTGGCGGCTGAAGCCGGTGGTGACGGGGTCGATGAAGACCAGGTCGGTAAAGACGAGCGGGGTATTCTCATTGTCGGTGAGCTGGTAGGGCGGGGCGGGCTGGGTTCCATCCGGCGGCATGGCGACGCGCCTGGGGCCGAAGGCGCCGAGGTGGAGCCAGACGGACGATGATCCGGGGCCGCCGTTGAAGGTGAAGGTGATGGGCCGTTTGGATTTATCCGGCACGCCGTCGCGCGTATAGGCGACAAAGAAGATGCTGGCCAGCGGTTTTTCATCCTCGCGCCTGAGCACGAGGGTTCCGGCGGTGGCGGTATAGGGTATGGTCTGACCCTTGACCACGATGGAGTGCTGCGTTTTGGACAGGCGCTCGACGGCAGGCGGGGCGGGGAACTGCTGGGCAGCTGGCGGCGTTTGCGAAGGGGGCTGCGGACCGACAGGCGGCTGGGCGGACGGCTGCTCGCGCGCGGCTTCGGTTGCGGGCGGCGCGCCTGGCTGCCGTTGACCGCGGC
>Ga0070740_10004743_pt1 | contig 13115 bp, 14 predicted proteins | sample Coa_R2_FD_67286 | JGI IMG/M metagenome (GOLD analysis project Ga0070740, IMG submission 67286) | Surface soil microbial communities from Centralia Pennsylvania, which are recovering from an underground coalmine fire - Coalmine... | ecosystem: Environmental > Terrestrial > Soil > Unclassified ...
CTGCGCTTTGCGGCGGCGCTTATCCTGGCTTGAACTCGGCGATCACCTCGGCAGCTTCCTTGAACGCGTGATTGGCGGAGGGCACGCCGCAATAGATCGCCTGCTGCAAGATAATTTCCTTGATGTCGTCGATGCTGAAGCCGCCTTCGCGAAGGGCGGCGCCGACGTGCAGGCGGAACTCATCCCATTGTTTGAGGGCGATCATGCTGCCGATCACGAGAATGCGGCGCGTGCGTTCGTCGTAGTGCGGCCGCGTCCAGATCTCGCCCCAAGCGGCACGGGTGATGAAGTCCTGAAATTCTTCGTTGAACGCGTTTTTTCGCGCATTGGCGCGGTCCACCCAGGCATTGCCCAGCACCTTGCGACGCTGGGTCATGCCGCGTTCGTATCGCTCTCTCTCGTCCATGGGATTTATCCAAGCAAGAAATCGAGCACAACTTTGGTGTAAGCCTGCGGCTGCTCGATATTGGCGATGTGAGCCGCATCGATGCTCGCCAGCCTGGCGCCGAGAATTTGTTTGGCGATAGCTTCGCCGGCCGATGGCGGCGTTGCCGGGTCCTGTGCGCCGACGATCACCAAAGTTGGCGCCTTGATGCGCGGATTGGTGGTGCGAAAGTCCATCGCCATGATGGCCTCGCAGCAGGCGATATAGCCCGGCACCTTGGTGGCGACGAACATCTCTTTCATGCGGGCGAGTTTGGCGGACTGCGTCTTACGGAAGTTCTCGGTGAACCAGCGCTGCATGTTCATGTCGACAAGTGCATTGAGGCCTTTCTCCTTGACGAACTTGATGCGGTCGGCCCATGGCGCTTTGTCGGCGTAATAAAAATTTGTGTTGGAGAGGACGAGCTTCTCGACGCGATCGGGCGCGTTGGCGCCGAGCCACTGTCCGTCCATGCCACCCATCGACAGGCCGCACCAATTTGTCTTCTTGACGTTCAGCGCATCAAGGATGGCGAGGATATCGCGCCCGAAGCGGTCAAAGCGGTAGGGCCCCGGCGGGACCGCGGATTGGCCATGACCGCGGCGGTCGTAACGGATAAGCCGGAAGTGCTTGCCGAACTCAACGGCCTGGTCGTCCCACATATGCAGATTGGTGCCGAGCGAATTGGACAACATCAGCACAGGCTTGCCTGCATCGCCGGATACCTCGACATAAAGTTCGCAGCCATCGTCGGCCTTGATCGTCGGCATTTTCCACGCCTCCCGCTGCTGTTTGCTTGGCCGCCACACTTAAGGGCTTCGCTGCCCGCTGCAAAGCTCTTTTCAGCGGAAGGGCGAGGGCTTAAAGCCGTAGCTTTGCGAAGGAGGCGTGCGCCATGGCGATGACGATGACTGGGGAGGTGCAGCTACCGGCGAGCCGCGACGTGGTGTGGGCCAAGCTCAACGACGCGGAAGTGCTGAAGGCCTGCATCCCGGGTTGCGAGGAGCTCACCAAGTCTTCGGATACCGAATTCGCCGCCATCGCAACCACCAAGATCGGTCCGGTGAAGGCGCGCTTTAAAGGCAAAGTGCATTTGACCGATCTCAATCCGCCCAACGGCTACAAGATCTCCGGGGAAGGCGACGGCGGCGTAGCCGGCTTTGCCAAAGGCGGCGCCACGGTTTCGCTCGCTGAAAAAGACGGCGGTACGCTGTTGACGTACAACGTCGAGGCGCAAATTGGTGGCAAGCTTGCTCAGTTGGGGCAGCGGCTGGTCAATGGAGCGGCAAAGAAGATCGCCGACGATTTCTTCAAGAACTTTGCTGCCCAGGTTGCGTCCACCTGACTCCCGGCCTCGGAGTGCCGTCGGTTTTTGCCGTTTGACTCCCTTGACCGGCCCCGCCGCTGGGGTTCAGACTTAAAGCTCATCCGAGCGCTTCCGGCCGAAATCGTCGCGTTTTCGGATGCGAGCGGCTTCTGCCCAGCCGGGCGACGCGAAAAGAGGGCCGTTTTGGCCCCGAATAGGGAGGGAGGTCATGCCTGCGGTATCCATGACCGTGAATGGCAAAGCCGTCAAAGGCGACGTCGAAGAGCGCACTTTGTTGGTGCAATTCCTGCGCGAGGACCTGCGGCTCACCGGCACGCATGTCGGCTGCGACACCTCGCAGTGCGGCGCTTGCGTCGTCCACATCGACGGCATTGCCGTCAAATCCTGCACCACGCTCGCGCTTCAATGCGAGGGCGCCAACATCACCACGATCGAGGGTCTCGCCGATCCGAACGGGCCGCTGCACCCGATGCAGGAAGCGTTCCGCGAGCATCATGGCCTGCAATGCGGCTACTGCACGCCGGGCATGATCATGGCCGCGCTCGATATCGTGCGGCGTAAGGGCCACGATCTCGACGAGAAAACCATCCGCGAACAACTCGACGGCAACATCTGCCGCTGCACCGGCTATCACAACATCGTCAAAGCGATCGCCGCCGGCGCGAAAGCTATGGGCAGGGGAGGGCCAGCACGGCAAGCGGCCGAGTAGCGTCTTTCGAACAACCAACGGGAGGAGACCGCCATGAGCGCGACCGGGATCGGCGCGGCGGTGCGCCGCAAGGAAGACATCCGCTTCATAACCGGCAAAGGCCAATATACCGACGATGTGGTGAGACCAAGCGCGACTCGCGCCGTGTTCGTGCGTTCGCCGCACGCGCATGCAAAGATCAAGAGCATTGATACAAGTGCGGCGGCGAAAATGCCGGGCGTCATCGCGGTGCTCACCGGCGCTGATCTGGCCGGCGACAAGATCGGCAATCTCATCTGCGGCTGGATGATCCACTCCAAGGACGGCTCGCCGATGAAAATGGCGCCGCACCCGGCGCTCGCATCTGGCAAAGTCAACTACGTGGGTGATGCAGTTGCGGTCGTGATCGCGGAGACACAAGCGCAGGGGCGCGATGCGGCGGATAAGGTTGCGGTCGAGTACGAGGTGTTACCGGCGGTCAGCGATCCCGCCAAGACCAAATCCGGCCCGCAGATTCACGATGTTGCGCCGAAGAACACGATTTACGAATGGTCGCTCGGCGACCAGAAGGCGGTGGACGCCGCTTTTGCGCAGGCCAAGCACGTCACCAAACTCGATCTGATCAACAACCGGTTGGTGCCGAACGCGATCGAGCCGCGCGCGGCCCTGGCCGAGTACGATGCCGGCAACGACAGTTTAACGTTGTGGAATACCTCGCAGAATCCGCATGTGGCGCGGCTGGTGATCTCGGCGTTCGTCGGCATTGCGCCGGAGCACAAATTGCGCGTGATCGCGCCGGACGTCGGCGGCGGCTTCGGCTCGAAAATTTTCATCTATCCGGAGGAGGTGGTCTGCCTCTGGGCCGCGCGCAAAGTCAGGCGTCCGGTGAAGTGGACGGCCGACCGCGGTGAGTCTTTCCTCACCGACGCGCACGGCCGCGACCACGTTACGCACGCCGAACTGGCACTGGACGGCGACGGAAAAATCCTCGCCCTGCGCGCCAAAACCATCGCCAATCTCGGCGCCTATATGTCGACCTTCTCATCGTCGGTGCCGACCTATCTCTACGCGACCTTGATGTCCGGCCAATACAACATTCCGCAAATCTACTGCGAGGTGGATGCGGTCTACACCAATACGGCGCCGGTCGACGCCTATCGTGGGGCCGGGCGTCCCGAGGCAACCTTCGTCGTCGAGCGGCTGGTCGAAGTCGCGGCGCGCGAAATGGGCCTCGATCCAGCCGACATCCGCAAGCGCAACTTCATCAAGTCCTTCCCCCACCAGACGCCCGTGATTATGGCTTACGATGCAGGGGACTATAATGCTTCATTGAAAAAGGCGATGGAGCTTGCCGATGTGAAGGGCTTTAATAAGCGCAAGCGCGAAAGCGCGCGTCGCGGCAAGCTGCGCGGGCTCGGCTACTCGACCTACATCGAAGCCTGCGGCATCGCGCCGTCGCAGGCGGTCGGCTCCCTCGGCGCCGGCGTCGGTTTGTGGGAATCGGCGGAAGTTCGAGTCAATCCGACCGGCACCGTCGAGGTGCTCACCGGCTGTCATGCACACGGGCAGGGCCACGAGACGACGTTTGCGCAACTGGTGTCGGAGCGGCTTGGCATTCCGTTCGAGAACGTCTCCGTTGTGCATGGCGACACCGACAAGGTGCAGTTCGGCATGGGCACCTATGGCTCACGTTCCGGCGCGGTCGGCATGTCGGCGATCGTCAAGGCGCTCGACAAGATCGAGGCAAAAGCCAAGAAAGTTGCCGCTTACATGCTCGAAGCCGCCGAAGGCGACATCGAGTTCAAGGACGGCAAGTTCACCGTCGCCGGCACCGACAAGTCCGCGGCTTGGGGTGAGGTCGCGCTGAACGCCTACATCGCGCACAAATTCTCCGGTCAGGAACTGGAGCCCGGCCTCAAGGAAACCTCTTTCTACGATCCGACAAATTTCACCTTTCCGGCCGGCTGTCACATCTGCGAAGTCGAAGTCGATGCGGAGACCGGCAAAGCCGACATCGTCAACTGGACTGCGGTGGACGACTTCGGCACGGTCATCAATCCGATGATCGTCGAAGGCCAGGTGCACGGCGGCATCGCCCAAGGGATTGGCCAGGCGCTGCTTGAAGGCGCGGTCTACGACAAAAATGGACAGCTCGTGACCGGCTCGCTGATGGACTACGCCATGCCGCACGCCCACGACCTGCCGTCATTCAAAATTGGTCTCACCGAAACAAAATCGCCGTCAAATCCGCTCGGCATCAAGGGTTGCGGCGAGGCCGGCGCCATCGCAGCGCCGGCGGCTGTGATCAATGCCATTACGGATGCTATCGGTACCGAGCAAGTCGTCATGCCGGCAACGGCAAATACTGTCTGGATGGCGATGCAGCAGGCGCAACCGGCGCAACGAGTCGCCGCGGAGTAGGAGAGCGCGAATGTATAACTTTACTTTTCACCGGCCGACGACGGTGCGCCAGGCAGCCGGTTTGCTGGCGAGGAATCCCGAGGGCAAGCTGCTTGCCGGCGGCCACTCGCTCATCCCGGTGATGAAGCAGCGCCTGGCCTCGCCGTCCGCCCTCATTGACCTGTCTCTCGTGGAGGGTCTCAGCGGCGTGGAGCAAAAAGGGCGCTCGATTGTGATCGGCTCCATGACGCGCCACGCGGACGTGGCGAACTCGCCGATTTTGCAGCAGGCCTTGCCTGGCCTCGCCATGGTTCCGGACTCAATCGGCGATCCGCAAGTGCGCAACCGGGGCACCATCGGCGGCTCGATCGCCAACAACGATCCGAATGCCGACTATCCGGCCGCCTGCCTTGGCCTCGGCGCGACGATCATCACGAACAAACGCCGCATCGCCGCCGACGATTTCTTCACCGGCATGTTCTCGACTGCGCTGGAAGACGGTGAGATCATCACCAAAGTGAGTTTCCCCATCGCGAAGAAAGCGGCGTACGAGAAATTCAAGCATCCGGCCTCCGGCTTCGCGCTGGTCGGTGTGTTCGTGTCTAAGCGCGGCAGCGAAATTCGTGTGGCGGTAACAGGGGCAGGCGCCAACGGCGTCTTCCGCGTCAAGTCGTTCGAAGAGGCGCTGAAAAAACGCTTCGCCGCGAAATCGCTGGAAGGCATGACCATCCCGGCGACCGGCATGAACAGCGACATTCACGGCAGCGCCGAATACCGCGCGCATCTTGTCGGCGTGCTGGCACGCCGGGCCGTGGCAAAGGCGACGGCGTAACCTCCGGCCCGCAGGCGGCATAGCGCGCTAGCGGTGCGTCGCGGACGCCTGTCGCTACGGCGGGTAGCTGTCGAGCTCGCTCAAGAGGCCGTGTAGATCGAGCGGATGCGTGTACATCTGCAGTGAGCCATCAGCCTTCTTCGGCCACTCTTCCTGCGGCCGGTCGCGATAGAGCTCGACGCCATTGTCGTCCGGATCGCGCAGATAGAGCGCCTCGGAGACACCGTGGTCGCTGGCGCCTTCGAGCGGAATCTTGGCGACGATCAGCCGCCGCAGGGCGTCGGCGAGCAGCTTGCGCGTCGGGTAGAGAATGGCGGTATGGTAAAGGCCCGTGGAGCCGGGCGGCGGCGGCGAGCCGCCGAGGCTCTCCCAGGTGTTCAGCCCGATGTGGTGGTGATACCCGCCGGCGGAGATGAACGCCGCGCCGGGCCGGCTGGTGGTGAGGGTGAACCCCAGGACGCCGCAATAAAAATCGAGCGCGCGCTTGAGGTCAGCTACCTTCAAATGCACATGCCCGATGCGCACGCGGGGGTCGATGGTAGGAAATTGCAACGTTTCGTTGGCGATTTCGGCGGAATTCGACATTGCGCAAATCCTCGGCTGGCCGGCAGCGCGGCCAGTGCATAGATGTAAGCGGTCGCGGCACTAGGATAAAGTCCCCCCATGACCGCTCTGCCCAACTCCATCGATGGCACGCTCGCGCTGCTGGCGAAGGCGGACTACGTCGCGGACCGCTCGCTGGCGACGGTGCTCTATTTGAGTCTGCGCATGGGGCGGCCGCTGTTTCTCGAGGGCGAGGCGGGCGTCGGCAAAACGGAAATTGCGCGCGTACTGTCGAAAACGCTTGGGCGCAAGCTCATCCGCCTGCAATGTTACGAGGGGCTCGACGTTTCCGCCGCTGTGTACGAGTGGAATTACGGCGCGCAGATGATCGCCATTCGTCTCGCCGAGGCGGAAGGCAAAAACAGTAACTTCGGCGACCGCGAGCGCATCGAACATGACGTGTTTTCCGAGCGCTTTCTCATCAAGCGGCCGCTGTTGCAGGCGCTAGAGGCGGACCCGGACGGGCCGCCGGTGCTGCTCATCGACGAGATCGACCGTACCGATGAAGCCTTCGAGGCCTTTCTCCTCGAAGTGCTGGCCGATTTCCAGGTGACAGTGCCCGAGCTCGGCACTATCAAGGCGCCGCGGCCGCCGATCGTGGTGATCACGTCCAATCGTACGCGCGAAGTGCATGACGCGCTCAAGCGCCGCTGCCTCTATCATTGGGTCGGCTATCCGGACGCCAAGCGCGAACTGTCTATTTTGCGCGCGAAAGTGCCGGGCATCGCCAAGAAGTTGTCGGAACAGGTGGTCGCCTTCGTGCAGACGCTGCGCAAGGAGGATCTGTTCAAGGCGCCGGGCGTCGCCGAGACGCTCGATTGGGCTGGCGCCTTGAGTGAGCTCGACGTGATCGCGCTCGATCCGACGACGGTGTCGGACACGCTCGGCGCACTGCTGAAATATCAAGATGACATTGCGCGGCTCGACCAGACCAAGGTGAAGGCGTTGCTCGACGAGGTGAAGTCGGAGCTGCGCGCGGCGGAATAAGGATCGACCACGTGCAACACACTGCTCTCATTCCCCGCGCAACCGAGGATTTCTGCGCGGGCTTCCCGCTTTCACGGAAGAACGGTGGATGGGATTGCGGATGACGGAAACGAGCGGCCGGCTTTCTGAAAACATCCTCTACTTCGCACGCGCGTTGCGCGCGGCAGGGCTTCCGGTCGGGCCGGGCGCGGTGCTCGACGCGCTCGAAGCGCTCAATGTCGCACGCATTGGCAGCCGCGGCGACTTTTATTGGACCCTGCACGCCGTGTTCGTCAAACGACACGACCATTCCATCCTGTTCGATCAAGCGTTCAAGCTGTTCTTTCGCAAGCGTGGCTATATCGAGCAGTTGATCGCGTCGATGCTGCCGGAAGGGCCGCGCGCCGCGCCGAAGGAGCCGCCACCGGGCACCCAGCGCATTCAGGAAGCGCTGTTCGGCGAGTTCGGCCCGCGCGAGGAGGCTGCCGAGGTCGAGATAGATGCGCGTTTGACGGTGTCGGATCGCGAAGTGCTGCAAAAGAAGGACTTTGCGCAGATGACAGCCGCCGAGATCGCCGCCGCCAAAGAGGCGATCGCCCGACTCGCTTTGCCGCTCGATCCGGTCCGCACGCGCAGGCTCCGCAGCGCCCGGCGCGGCCACATGATCGATATCCGCCGTACCTTACGGTCGAGCATGAAGGCGGGCGGCGCCGTCATTGACCTGAAATATCGCGGCCCGCGTGTGAAAGAACCTCCCATCGTCGCGCTACTCGATATTTCCGGCTCGATGAGCCAATATACACGCTTGTTTCTGCATTTCCTGCATTCCATTACCGATGCAAAGAAACGAGTGAGCACTTTTCTTTTCGGCACACGATTGACCAACGTGACGCGCGCCATCCGCGAGCGCGATCCCGACGAGGCGCTCGCGGCCTGCTCCGCCTATGTCGCTGACTGGTCGGGCGGCACACGCATTGCTTCGTCTCTGCGCGAGTTCAACAGGAAATGGGCACGGCGGGTGCTGGGGCAGGGCGCAGTGGTGCTACTCATCACCGACGGTCTCGAACGCGATGCCGACGATACGCTGGCCTTCGAGATGGACCGGCTGCACCGCTCCTGCCGGCGGTTGATTTGGCTCAACCCGCTATTGCGCTTCGAAGGTTTCGAGGCGCGCGCCAAGGGCGTGCGCACCATGCTGCCGCACGTTGACGATTTGCGGCCGATCCACAATCTAGAGGCTATGAGCGATCTGGTCCGCGCGCTATCCGGGACGCCGGCCAAGGACCATGATCCGAAGCAGATGTTGAAGGTGGCGTGATCTTTTCCGGCGACGACGACTTACAGATGGAGACTCGCATGTTCGCACGCGATGAAGACATCCTCAAAGCCGCCGAAGATTGGCGCCAGGCGGGGCGGGAGGTGGCGCTTGCGACGGTGGTCGAAACCTGGGGCTCGGCGCCGCGGCCGGTCGGCTCCAACCTGGTGATCGACGGCGACGGTAATTTTCTCGGCTCGGTCTCTGGCGGTTGTGTCGAAGGCGCAGTAGTGACAGAGGCCTTGGACGTTATCGAAAGCGGTCAGCCGAAGATGCTCGAGTTCGGCGTCGCCGATGAAACGGCGTGGAACGTCGGGCTTTCTTGCGGCGGCACAATCCGCGTCTATGTGGAGAAAGTAACTTGAAACTCGACGTTCTGCATACGCTCAATGCCGAACGGGCGGTGCGGCGCGCTGTCGTGCTCATTACCAACGTCGAGAACGGGGCGCAGCGGGTGGTGAAGGCTGGCGACGTGGGCAAGGATGCGCTGCGCGACGTGCTGGAAAAGCGATTGCGGATGGCCAAAAGCGGCATGGAGGATACGGCGCAAGGCCGCGTATTTCTTACCGTCTATGTGCCCTCTCCAAAGCTACTCATTACCGGCGCAGTGCACATCAGCCAGACGCTGGCGCCGATGGGGCAATTGCTGGGCTTTGATGTGACCATCGTAGATCCCCGCACGGCCTTCGCCTCCATTGAGCGCTTTCCAGATGTAAAAGTGCTCGCGGAGTGGCCGGACGTGGCGCTACCGCCGCTTAACATCGATCAGTACACCGCGTTTGTTGCGCTGACGCACGATCCTAAGATCGACGATCCGGCGCTCAAGCATGCGTTGAGCCGCGACTGCTTCTATATCGGCGCTCTCGGCTCGAAGAAGACGCATGCTAGACGCGTCGCGCGGCTCAAGGAGGCAGGGCTGACCGACCGCGACATTGCGCGCATTCATGCGCCCATTGGCCTGCCCATCGGGGCAGTATCGCCCGGAGAAATCGCGCTTGCCATCATGGCGGAGATTACGCAGACGCTGCGCGTCAAGGCCGACAAGGAACTGGAGGCGGCATGAAATTCGGCGCGGTTCCCGTCAAGGAGGCAATCGGCGCCACCGCGGTGCATTCGATCCGCCAGGGCGATCTCGTGCTGAAAAAGGGCACGCGGATCGGGGAAAAGGAAGCAGCGGCACTTGTGCAGGCCGGGGTCGAGGACGTCGTGGTCGCTCGTATCGAGCCGGGCGATGTGTCGGAGGATCAGGCCGCGGCCGATATTGCCGCTGCGATTGCCGGGGACGGCGTCAGGACCGATCGGGCTTTTACCGGGCGCTGCAACCTCTTTGCCGAGGCCGCCGGCGTGCTGGTCGTCGACAAAGATGCGGTCGATAGCCTCAATCGCATCGACGAGGCGGTCACCGTGGCAACGCTGCCCGCTTACAAGCCGGTCGTCGAAGGCGAGATGATTGCTACCGTCAAGATCATCCCGTTTGCAGTGGCTGAAGCCGCGCACAGCCGAGCGATGGCTCGGGCTGCCGCTACCAAGCCGGTGATCCGTGTCGCGCCCTACAGATTGCGCAAGGTCGGTGTGGTCTCGACAATCCTGCCCGGCCTCGCGTCCAAGGTCGTGGATAAAACCCTGAAGATCACGCAAACGCGGCTGGCGCCGGCTGGCGCTGCGATCGTCGCCGAGCGGCGCGTGCCGCACGAACAGGCTGCGCTGGCGCAAGCAATCGACGAGGTGCTCAAAGCGGGGGCAGAACTGGTCATTGTATTTGGCGCCTCGGCAATTGCCGACCGCCGCGACGTCATTCCGGCCGCGCTCGAATCGGTAGGCGGCGAGATCGAGCATTTCGGCATGCCGGTCGATCCCGGCAACTTGCTGCTCATCGGCAAGGCGCGCGGACAGGCGGTGCTCGGCGCGCCGGGCTGCGCGCGCTCGCCTAAGGAAAACGGATTCGATTGGGTGCTGATGCGGCTCCTGGCGGGCTTACCTGTGACTCGTGCCGACATCACCGGCATGGGCGTCGGCGGGCTGCTTATGGAGATTGTTACCCGGCCGCAGCCGCGCGAGGAGGCGCGTGCGAAAGAGGGGCGCCGCGTTGCCGCGGTCGTATTGGCAGCAGGGCGCTCGACACGCATGGGCGCGATCAACAAACTGATCGCTGAAATAGGCGGCAAGCCGCTGGTACGCATTGCGGTGGAGCAGGCGCTGGCCTCCCGTGCAAGTCCGGTGATCGTCGTGACCGGCCACGAGCGCGAGCGCGTCGAAGCCGCGCTTGAGGGTTTGCCGGTACGTCTGGTGTACAATCCGGACTATGCCGACGGGCTCGGCACTTCGCTGCGAGCGGGGATTGCGGCGGTGTCACCGGAGGCGGATGGCGCCGTGATCTGCCTTGGCGACATGCCGCAAGTGAGCGGCCAGCTTATCGACAAGCTGCTCGCCGCGTTCGATCCAGAGCGCGGGGCACTCGTGGTCGTTCCAAGCATCAATGGCCGCCGCGGCAACCCTGTCGTTTGGTCACGCCGTTTCTTTCCGGATCTCATGGAGATTCAAGGCGACATCGGCGCCCGCCACCTGATCGGCAACTACACCGAGGCGGTCACTGAAGTCCAGGTGGCCGATGATGCAACGCTGGTCGACGTCGACACGCCCGAGTCGCTTAGGTCCGTCAAGGCAGAAATCGAACGCGCCTGAGATTCGAATCGTTGATCCGGCTGCCGACTCAGCCCCATGTGACGGCGATACTCTGGTAAGGGACGATGACCGATCATTTCACGCCGGTCATGCGGGCGCTGGTGGCCGCTACTTTGCTGTTGGCGACGGGCACGCTGATGCTCGCGGCTGTCAACGCGGCGCGCGCGACGGGTGCGCTGGCCATCGGCGCTTGCGGCGCTTACGGCCAAGCATTCGACTTTCGCGACACCGAGGATGCTCGCCGAAGTGCTCTGGCCAATTGCTCGGGCAGGGACTGTCGCATCGTGACCGTGGTCAAGCACGGCTGCGCGGCCTTGGCCGTTGATTTCGTCAGCGGCTGCGGTGCGCATGGATGGGGCACGGCGGCGCAGCTCGGCCGGGCACAAAACGTCGCTCTCAAAGACTGCTATCGTGAAGGCGGCAAAGAATGCGTCATCCGCACGTTCTTTTGCGACGCCAAAGGCTGACCAGACGCCTGTGGCCGTGACGATTGCGACCACCCGCTTCCGCCGCACGCTTAATTAGTCGGCGGCGAGCCTTTGCATGAAACCCAACCGGAAATAGGGGCTTGAGCGATTGTTGGTGTCGCGTGCCCAGCCGCCTGCGGCCGACCATTCTGCCTCGCCGGTCTTAAGGCTGGTGAAGTGCACGCCGAGCCGCCATTGCGAGTAGCCGGCGCCGCCGTAGATCTGCGTTTCCGGCCCCGAATAAAACTGGTCAAAAAATTTCCAGCCAAGACCGAGACGCGCCGAATTGCTGCCGCCAATCGTCGACAGCGAACCGTCTGCGGTGATCATTGTCGACGTCGTCGGTTCGTACCACAACTCCGTCGAGAAACGCAGGCCGAATTTGCCGCCCTTGAGCGTATTGCCTGGATCGTCCGGCCAAAGACGATGATGCTGAAATTCGGGGCCCCAGAATACCTTTGCCTCGAAAGTGCCGCGCTTGACGTGCCAGCCGGGAAGCGCCTGCACTAGCCACTCCGCGCCAACCACGCGTTCATTGCCGAGATCGCCGGCGTTGTAACGGTAAAGGCCGCCGGAGAGTAGAAGCTTGAAGAGAAGGCCGTCTTCATCGAGGTCGCGCGGGCTCCAGATCATGCCGCCGTAAGCGAAGGCGCCGTTGAACCAGAGGTCGCGCCCTGAGAACAAGATCGCGCGCCTCTCGTCATCGTCGCCCGCCCAACTGGGGCAGGTCGGCCAGCAAATACAACAAAGAACTACTTCCGCAGCGACTGACATCGCCGCGAATACGCGACCACCCCAGACCATCGAGGCCTCCACACCCCTTGGACTGCGCCGGTTGTTAGAACACCGGTTACTACCAAGGCTAGAGTGGCGCGGACGGTTGTCAATGACCATCTACAAGGCTGTAAGTTGTAGTCTTCCGCTATTGCCCGCGACTGCATGGCTGCCATCGCGTGCGGCTAACTCGCCAGCCGGTGAGGGGGTATGTTAAGCGCGGGCTTACACAAAGCCCCGATTCCGCAATGGCCAACATCCTTTCCCCATCGCAAACGACCCGCCGCTCCATCGCCTTCCTCAATTGGGCGCATGCGATCGATCATTTCGTGCTGCTGATCTACCCCACGGTCGTGATTGGGCTCGAGGCGGTTTACCACCGGCCCTATTCAGAATTGATCGCGCTTTCGACGGCTTCTTTCGTCGCTTTCGGTGTGTTTTCGCTGCCCGCCGGCTGGCTCGCCGACCGCTGGAGCCGCCGCAACATGATGGCGGCCTTTTACCTGGGCTGTGCCGTATCGCTGGTTGGCGCGGCTATGGCGCCGAATTTGCTGCTGTTGGCGACGGCGCTGTTCTTCCTAGGCGTGTTCGCCGCCATCTATCACCCGGTCGGTATGGCGATGTTGATCGAGGCGTC
>Ga0070740_10004744_pt1 | contig 13111 bp, 9 predicted proteins | sample Coa_R2_FD_67286 | JGI IMG/M metagenome (GOLD analysis project Ga0070740, IMG submission 67286) | Surface soil microbial communities from Centralia Pennsylvania, which are recovering from an underground coalmine fire - Coalmine... | ecosystem: Environmental > Terrestrial > Soil > Unclassified ...
TCTAATTTCCCGAACGCCGCCGGAGAAGACGGCGCGCAAACCTTCCGATGTACGCACCTGCAGGAAACCGCGCGTGTCCAGTCCTTCGGTGATGCCTTCAAATCCCTCGATCTCTTCTACGCGCACCTGCTTGCCCCGCACCCAGCTGGATGCCTGCTCCAATCGATCAAGAACTGAGCGCCGGGCACGCTCCGCATGAACTGGATCAGAGAGCGCGAGCACTTCACGATGGAGTGATTGTAACAGGGCAATGAGCAGGTCCTGACGTGCCCATTGGCGTCCTGTTTCGATCTGCAGTGACGTGGCAATACTGCTCAATTCCGGTGGAAACTGCTGCTGGTGCACGTTGATGCCGATGCCGATGACCAGGTGCCGGATGCGCGTAACCTCAGCGTTGAGCTCGGTGAGGATACCGCAGAATTTGCGCGGTCCGAAAAGGAGATCATTGGGCCAGCGCAGGTCACAGGCCAACGATGTGACCTGCATGACAGCATCGCGCACAGCCAGACCGGCAGCAAGCGAAAGCCACAGTACGTCCGCCGGCGCGATGCGGGGACGCAGCAAAACGCTGACATACAGGCCAGAGCCGGGAGGCGACGACCACGCATGCGCTCCGCGTCCCCGGCCTGCCGTCTGCTCATCAGCGAAGTAGACGGAACCATGCGGCGCGCCTGCTTCGGCCTCCTTCATGGCATGTGTGTTTGTCGAGTGAATTGTGGAAAAGAAATGCAGCTTGCCGGTAAACGGAGTACCGGCGAGGGCATGATGGAGTGCAGAGATATCGAACGGGTCATCCATGAAATGCTGTCATCCTGAGCAACGCGAAAAATCTGTTGTTCCCGCGCGGGAGGTGAATGCGGACTTTGATCTATCGGTTTGCTGAGACAGAGAAAAGCAGATTCTTCGCTTCTCTCAGAATGACAAACCAATCAATAAATTTCCGCAGTGATCTTCATGCTGAGATCTACAGCAACAGCAGAATGCGTAAGCGCGCCAACCGAAATATAGTCCACGCCGGCAAGCCCATATTTACGGATGTTCTCAATCGTAATGCCGCCCGAGGCTTCGATCGGAATTTTAAGGCCGCGCTCGCGCACAATACTGACTGCTTTCTTTACTTCAGCGGGAGTCATGTTGTCGAGCAGCAGCGATTCGGCGCCATGGTCGAGTGCTTTTTCCAGTTCAGCAAAGGTGCGTACTTCGATATCGATGGTCTGCCCCGGTTTGCGCAGCTCGTGCGCACGCTTCAAAACTTTTTCGATGCCGCCACCAAGTGAAATGTGATTGTTCTTGATCAGGATGCCGTCGGAGAGATCAAGGCGATGGTTTTCACCGCCCCCGCAGCGCACAGCATATTTATCCAGAAGGCGAAGCCCGGGAATCGTCTTGCGTGTGTCCAGTATGCGAGCGCCGGTTCCGGCAACCGCATCGACATATTGCCGCGTCATGGTGGAGATGCCGCTCATGCGCTGCATCAGGTTGAGGATGACGCGCTCGCAGGCAAGAATGACGTTGGCATTGTGACGGATGACCGCAACAGCATGGCCTTTGGTAACGCGCACGCCATCAAATATCTCCGGATGATGAACAACTTCATAACGGCCATGGCTGCGCTTATCGAGCCGCGCGAAGATTTCCAGGAACCGCGGAATGCAGCCGAGGCCGGAGATAACGCAGTCCTGCTTCGCGACGATAGTAGCTGAAGCGCGCAGGCCGGGGTCAATAGTCACGGCTGTTGTGACATCACTTGTGGCCTTGTCCTCGACCAGGGCCTGCTCCAGAATTGCCTCGATTCGTCTGCTCTTCCAATCCATAATTCAAGCGTCCTTTGTTGTTCCTCCGCGCGATTTGTCATCCTGAGCGAAGCGAAGGATCTGCTTTCAGCCCAGGTCATCGAGCGCTTTATGTGTTTTTTCAATGAGTACAGCCAACTCCGTCGCACGCCTGTGCAGGCCTTTTACTACCTGCTCCGGGGCTTTACTGAGGAATGCCTCGTTACTAAGCTGCCGGTCGGCATTGGCTTGTTCTTTCTCAAACCTTGCCAGCTCTTTCGTGAGCCGCTCGCGCTCTGCAGCGACATCAATTTTGCGTTCGTAAATCACCTGAACGTCAAACTTCGGAGTTGATCGAATGCCTGTGCCTTCGAGAGAAGCGGTTACAAAATCCATTGTCTCTGTGCGCGCAAGCTTCTGCACAACCACACCATTGTCTCCAAAGACCCTTTCCAAGCCGTTGTCAGTTCGAATACGGATGGGCACAGTGGCCTTCTCTTCTACGCCGAGATCTTTGCGCGTTGCGCGAATGGAAATAATCAATTCCTGCAACTGCTGCATCTCGCCTTCGACTTCGGGGACCTGTCGCAACGGATCAGCCTGCGGGAAGCGTGATAAGGCAATGGATTTCGCTGGAGGTCTGCCATCGTATACCGCATGCCAAAGCTCTTCAGTAAGAAATGGCATAAAGGGAGAAAGCAGACGCAGTGCTGCTTCGAATGTGCTCAGCAACGTTGTTAGTGCTGCCCTGGTGGCCTGCTGGTCCGCAGACTTGCTGAAATCCAGACGCAGCTTGACGATCTCCAGATACCAGTCGCAGAAATCACCCCAGAAGAATTGATAGACCAGATTCGCTGCCTCGTGGAAGCGATACTCGCTGAGCGCTTTATTTACTTCTGCGGCTGTGCTGTTCAGGCGCGAGGTGATCCATCGGGCTTCGATGGGTGCGAGTGCATCCGGGGCAGGCGCACCGGCCAGAGTCTGTGAATCGACAACAATGCCGGCTTCTGCAGCCCGGTCTACATTCATAAAAATGAACCGGGCCGCGTTCCAGATTTTGTTGGCGAAGGCGCGATAGCCCTCTGTGCGTGCTTCATTAAAGGCGATATCGGTTCCCGGAGACGCCATCGACGCAAGCGTGAAGCGCACAGCATCCGTTCCATATTTGCTGACGATCTCAATTGGATCGATAACGTTGCCTTTGGTCTTCGACATCTTCTGGCGGTCGGCGTCGCGCACCAGAGCGTGAATATAGACCTCGCGGAAGGGCACAGCGTCTTTGAGTGTTCGTTCCGAGCCGTCGGCCATCGGCACATCCAGCATGAAGTGGCAGCCGAGCATGATCATGCGCGCCACCCAGAAAAAGAGAATATCGAAGCCGGTGACGAGCAATTGTGTCGGGTAGAAGACATCCAGGTCGTGCGTGTGCTTTGGCCATCCGAACACGGAGCAGGGAAGCAGTCCGGACGAGAACCACGTGTCGAGCACATCGGTTTCCTGTTGCAGGTCGGCGCTGCCGCAATGCGAACACTGCGCCGGAGTTTCGCGTGCCACAGTGATCTGTTTGCAGGTGCGGCAATGCCATGCAGGAATACGATGACCCCACCAGAGCTGGCGCGAGATGCACCAGTCATGGATGTTCCGCATCCACTCGAAATAGGTTTTGGCGTACTGTTCCGGCGTGAATTTGATATAGCCCTGTTCGACGGCGGCGATAGCCTTGTCGGCCAGCGGTTGAATCTTGATGAACCACTGCATCGAGAGCCGCGGTTCTACCACCGACTTGCATCGATCACACTTGCCGACGGAGTTCGTGTGGTCTTTCGCTGCTGCCAGCAGGCCCTGCGCTTCCAGGTCAGCCAGAATCCGCTTGCGCGCCTCGTAGCGGTCGAGCCCGGCATACGCGCCGCCTTCGGAGTTGATGTGCGCGGTTTCGTCCATCACGTTGATGGAAGGCAGGCCATGCCGCTGACCTAAAGCGAAATCATTGGGATCGTGCGCCGGCGTCACCTTCACTGCGCCGGTGCCGAAATCAGCGCTCACCCATGAGTCGGTGATGACTGGAATCTCACGGTCCATCAACGGCAGTCGCAGCCGCTTCCCATGCAGATGCTTATAGCGCTCATCGTCCGGGTTCACTGCTACAGCTACATCTCCCAGCATGGTTTCCGGACGCGTTGTAGCAATGGTAAGAAACTGCCCCGGCTCTTCGACAACCGGATAGCGAATCTCCCACAATTTACCTTGCTGCTCTTCATGTATTACTTCGAGATCACTGATGGCCGTCTGCTGTACCGGGCACCAGTTCACGATGTAGGCCCCGCGATAGATCAACCCCTGCTCATGGAGCTTTACGAATGCTTCGCGCACGGCTACAGACAGGTTGTCGTCCATGGTGAAGTATTCGCGTGACCAGTCCACGCTCGCGCCGAGACGCTTCATCTGATCAAGAATTGCGCCGCCGTAATGCTGCTTCCACTGCCACACACGTTCCACGAATGCATCGCGGCCAAGCTCCTGCCGCGTCTTGTTTTCGGAGGCAAGCTGGCGCTCGACCATCATCTGCGTCGCGATGCCGGCATGGTCGGTCCCGGGAAGCCACAACGCCAGGTCGCCCGACATACGCCGCCAGCGGGTGAGGATATCCATCTCCGTCTGGTTGAGCATGTGGCCCATGTGCAGGCGGCCCGTGACGTTCGGCGGAGGCAGCAGAATGGTGAAAGGAGGCGCATTGGGAGCACCTGCGGGTGTAGGCACGTCGAAGAGGCGTTCGCGCACCCAGTATTCCGCCCAGCGATCTTCAATCGACGTGGGATCATAAGCTTTGGGTAGATCGTGCGACATTCTGAAGAGAACCTAACCTTTCACGATAAAGCATTTACGAAGAAGCAGAAAGGCCGCCGAAGAGGCGGCCTTCGTTGTTTTAACTGATTCTGTCTTAGAACGGATTCAGCTTGTCGAGACCGGTCTTCTTTTTCTTGCTCGAAGACTCCTTGCTCTTGTCGACAGGAACGTTCTTGGCCTTGCCCTTCTTCGTTCCAGTCTGCACCTGAGCAGGCGTTTGCGGCTGGCTGCCGGCTTTAACATCGTTGACCTGGTCTGGCGCTGCTGCCGGCTTATCGACGGGTGGCAACGCAGTATTTGTGGTTGCCGGACCCACTGGCTTAAGTCCGTAGTTGTCGGCGGCAGGATTTCCGGGGACCGGCGTCGGAGATGCAGCGCCGTTGCCTGGAGCCGCTTCATTGCCGGTGCCCGCGGCTGAGGCAGGCGCGACTCCGGTTGAACCTGTCGAATTGCTGCCTGGATTCAGGATTTCTACACTGGTGGAGTTGCCTCCGCTATTACCCGTCGGGATGGCTTCCATCTCGACAGCTCCGCCGTTGTTGGCCCCGGCCGCTGAGGTCCCTGCGCCGGATGCCGCCGCCGCCGAAGCCGTTGCAGTGCCTGCGCCGTAACCAGGGCCAGCAGGAATAGGCTGGTTCTTCATCGCGGCATTAAACATGGCTACCGTGGTGTCGCGAACCTGAGGAGCCGTAGTCTGCTTGGGATCAGCCATAGTTGGCTCACCCACACGAGCAGCACGGACGGTAGAAGGTCCTGGCTTTACCATCAGCAATGCGCGATCTTTGAGCTTGACGGTAGTGCGGCTGCCTTCTTCGGCCTCGCTTTCCGCAAGCTCCGCCTGCGTCGGCTCCGGTACGGGTCGTCCCATGGCAATCAGCCGGTCTTTGGCGTCTTCCACGTGAGGAGCCATAGCATAGCGCGTTACCACACGGTTGTATGCGTCAGCCGCGCGATCATTGTAGGCCTTCACCAGCTCAGCTTTGGCTTTGGGAGGCAGATTCAGTTTTCCTGCCAGCTGGGCCTGGGTTACATAAGCGTCGCCCAGCGTGATCAGTGTCTGGTCGCTGTGGCTGAAGAGCGGATAGCTGTCTGCTACTGTCTGCAGGCGGGCGATGGTCGCCGGCCAGTTTTCATGCGAGGCATAGAACTGTCCAATTTCAAACTGACGCTGCGCCAGAACTTCCTGCACATCGCGCAGACGCTGCTTGGCGCGCGGAATGAGCGGCGAGTCCGGGAATTGCTGGATCATCTGCCGGTATTCCTGCTCAGCGTGCATCACGTTTTGCGGATCGCGGTCGGGCTTCTGCATCTGCTGGTAGTAGATGTCGCCCACCTTCATCTGCGCCTCAGCTGCTTCCGGCGTATTGGGGAAGAAGGTAATAAAGTCTTTGTATTCCTGCTCGGCCTGGGTCAGCGCCGCCGATCCGCCTTCCTTGTACCAGGTGTCGCCGACGGCGAGCTTGGCGCGCATCGCATATTCCGTATCGGGATAGGTGTTCAGCAGCGTCTGCAGATCAAGTCGGGCAACGTCATACTTGCCCTTTTTGAGGGCCTTCATCGCCTTGTCAAAGAGTTCCTTGTCCGGCTGCTTGGAATTTACATTTGCCAGCGGATTCTGGCTCAGGTCTGACTGTTTCTTCTTCTTTTTCCCGATCGCGTTGGCCGCAGGCACCATTGCCAGACACAGACAGATTGCCGAAACTTGGGTCACAAAACGATTCATAACACCTCAACATCGATGATTCCGAAAGCTGTCACGCTACCGAGCCCCAGCTTTCCACTTCCGCTGCCTTGCGCGCGGCCTTCAATAACTCGCGGGCATTCTGCTCGGCCTTGCCGTCACCAAAAACGGCATTTCCAGCCACCAGCAGCTCGCCTCCATTTTCGACTACGGCGGCGACTGTATCGTGAGCCACGCCGCCGTCTACTTCAATCCTATAACTCAGGCCCAATTCCTGGCGAAGCTCCCTGAGTTGGCGCATCTTCGTCAGTGAATAAGGGATAAACTTCTGCCCGCCGAATCCGGGGTTCACGCTCATCACCAGAACATGGTGCACCATGCTGAGAACCGGCCGCAGCAACGAAACTTCCGTCGCCGGATTAATGACAACCGCAGGCTGCATTCCGTGTTGCGCGATCAGCTCCAGCGTACGATGCAGATGGCGGCAGGCTTCATAATGAACGCTGACCCAGTCGGCGCCCGCATCCGCAAATGCCGGAATAAACTCGTCAGGATTCTCGATCATCAGGTGGCAATCGAGCGGCAGGTTGGTGACCTTGCGCAGCGATTTAACCACAGGCGGTCCAAGCGTGATATTCGGAACGAAATGTCCATCCATCACATCCACGTGAATGACCGTGCCGCCGCCGCGTTCTGCAGCCGCAATTTCATCTGCCAGACGCGCAAAATCTGCCGAAAGTATAGAGGGAACCAGCTCAACCACGACACCGCCAGTGTATCAGTTCAGCGACGGTCAAAGCGCAAAACGGCAAGCATTTAAGCGGATGTCCGCGACAAAGAAATAACATCAACTTTCCTGACGCTGCGGCATCCATCGAGGAGCACAAATTATCCGCCTGTGTCAGAGTAAGATATGTCCTCCGTTGCAACCAGCAATACGCAAACCTCCAGCCGGGCTTTGCTCGGATATGGAGCGTGCGCGCTGGCTGGATGCCTGTGGGGTACTGGATTCTTCTTCGGCAAGATTGCGCTGGCTGAGATGTCTGTGGCGCACATGGTGCTTTACCGGTTTCTGTTTGCCTGTCCGCCTCTGTTCTTCGTGCTGCATCGGCCAACATTCACGCGGCGCGACTGGATTCTCCTGCTGGTGGCCTCGTTTCTGGGGATTCCGGTGCAGTATTTGTTGCAGTTTCAGGGCCTCGCGATGACGACGGTGAGCCATGCGGCGCTGATGGTCGGAACGATGCCGGTGATTCTCGCCGTCGGGGCTTCGATCTTTGCGCATGAACGGCTGGACTGGACCGGCTGGCTGGCGCTTGCCGGATCGACAACCGGCGTTTCCCTGATCGTGCTTGGCGCACATCATGAGGCTTCAGGACGCGGTCCGACGTTGGCAGGTGACCTGTTGATCGTGCTCTCGCTCATGATTGCCTTGTCTTGGGTCCTGCTGAACAAGCATCTGATGCGGGGACATTCTCCGCTGGCAGTTACGGCTTATGGCCTGCTTGCCGGAACGGCGATGCTGGCTCCGTGGGTGATATTTCGCGCTGGGCTGCCGCCGATTCATGGCATCAGCCTGAAGGCCTGGCTGGCGCTGGCGGCCAGCGGACTGCTGTGTAATACGGCTGCGATGCTGCTGTGGAATACGGGCATTCACCGCGTTCCGGCGTCCCGGGCCGGGGTCTTTTTGAACATTGAACCGGCCCTGGGATCCATCCTGGGAGTGAAGCTGCTGGGGGAGCGTCTGGGACCTCTGGCGTGGCTTGGCGGTGGGCTGATTCTGGCTGCAGCTATTACTCTTACCAGCGGGGGCAAAGGGGTAGAAGAAGTGGTTGTCGAGTAACCCCCTGTATTTTGTAAATTACTGATATCGCAGGGTTTAAATGATTAAAAAGGAAAACGTCATTCTGAACTGCAGGCGATTTGCGCTCAGAGACAAGCTGCCACACTGCTCCTCAGAATGACAGTTAATCTGCTCTATGTCTGTATTTCTAATATAGATTTTTGAGATAGAAATCACGCCAATAAGCTGTACTTTTAAGTCGTCTCAATTCAGGTACATACAAAATAATCAGAGCGGCGCCTCTTGACAAACATGAGCATGGGGTAGAAATTCTTCGCTGCAATCAAGTCATTCCGTGGTACGGTTTTGGCGGTTCAGAACTCGCCATTCAGGCGTATGCAAGGGGGGAATTTTCCGTGTCACCAACACTGATTCGTCGTGCATTTGCGGAGTTTCTGGGTACCTTCTGGCTGGTTTTCGGCGGTTGCGGATCGGCTTTAATTGCGGCGGCCTTTCCCGAACTGGGAATCGGCTTTGTCGGTGTATCGTTTGCTTTCGGTCTGACTCTCCTGACGATGGCTTTTGCCATCGGTCATATCTCCGGCTGCCATATCAATCCGGCGGTTACCTGCGGACTGGTTGCGGGCAGGCGCTTTCCGGCAAAGGACCTGCCGGCTTACGTAATCGCGCAGGTTTTGGGCGCGATTGCTGCTTCCGGCATTCTGTACATCATTGTGTCCGGAAATCCGACCTTCAATACCGCTCCCAGCAGCTTTGCTTCGAACGGCTATGGGGCGCACTCGCCCGGCGGCTACTCGCTGCTGGCGTGCTTTGTGGCGGAATTCGTTCTGACCTTCTTCTTCCTCTGGGTCATCATGGGCGCGACGGACAAGCGCGGCGTTCCCGCCGGGTTTGCCCCGATTCCGATCGGCCTGTGCCTGGTGCTGATCCACCTCATCAGCATTCCGGTGACGAATACTTCAGTGAACCCGGCGCGCAGCACCGGCCCGGCCATCTTTGCCGGATACTGGTGGCCTCTGCAGCAACTCTGGTTATTCTGGGTTGCGCCGATTCTCGGCGGAGTGGTTGGCGGACTCGCGTACCTTTTCCTCTTCAAAGACCCTGATAAGAGCTTCTGAATCGATGAGAGCAATGAAGCGCCCGGCTGTGAGACATCCGAAAAGACAGCTGGGCGCTGAATATCAGAATCTAAAGATAATTCGTCGAGACCCAGTTGTTGAGCTTAGACGCTCACTTGTATGCCCGTTTGAGTAGAATGCGTGATATCGCTGTCCTCAATACTCCATGAAGATACCATCTCGTTTAGTTATTGAGAATTAGAAGTAATTTCATGTCAGATTATGGGAGTTCTATTTCTTCTGGGCCACTTGTCGTCGGCGTTACTGAGCAGCTCGTGCCAAATGCGCAGTTATCTTTATTATTTCTTCCGATTTGGGTTGCAGCATTCCGTTGGTTTCTTTGTTCTCATAATTCCATTGTTTGAAACCTGGCACATTGATACTTAAATGAAATTTAACTGGAGGAACAAGTAAGGATGCGGAGTCTCCTGTAGCTAGCCTGTAATATCCCGGAAGATCAGGTCTCGTGAAGACAAGCTCTGCCGTATCCGTAATCGGCGCGCCCGAGTCATCAACAATCTCCAATTGAAGGCGTGCAGCTTTTTCTCCCAGCTTTAGGTTAACGTCGGCAGTCTCTTTCCGTGCCGAGACCAACACTTTCATGGTTTTTTGTCCTGGCATGAGGAAGAACGAGAAAAAGTTATAGGGGTATCCCTTGTCCTCATCGAATACGTGAACATACGCCTCTCCAGGTGGAACACCCGTCACTATGTACTTGCCATTAGCGTCTGTCTGCGCTCTCAGTTGGTTGCGCATATCTTGTGCCGGGAGCACAAATACGGTTGCTCCTGCGAGGGGCTTACCGTCACTTTCAAGAACAGTGCCTCTGATGGACCCGTAAGCCGCCGGACTGCTAGTTGGGGCACTCTGCGCAAAGAGTATGACGGAATAACCCATAAACAATACCAGTCGCAACAATATAGATGACTTGGCGTTTTTCAATCGGTCACCCTACAAGCCCAAATCTCTGCGAGATATGGGCTCCTGGCAAGGGGTGTGCAACATACCCGGGTTATCTCTTGACCATTTATTGTTCAGTCCGTACTAGATGCACTGTTAGCTTTACAGTTTCTCCGGGCTTGGGCTGCAGCATTCCACCTGTTTCTTTGTTCTCGTAGTTCCATTGTTTGAAACCCGGAGTCTCGATGCTCAAGTGAAACCGAACTGGAGGAACCAGCAGAGATATATGGTCTCCTGCGCCAGTCATGTAGCTTCCAGGAACATCAGGCCTCGTAAAAGCAAGCTCGGCGGTATTAGTAATGGGCGTACCACGGTCATCGACGATCTCCAATTCGAGACGCGCCGCCCTGTCTCCCATCTTGAAGTTAACTTCGGTAGTCTCTTTCTGGACAGGAATCTGCACCTTTCGCATCTCCTGACCTGGGTTGATGAAGAAAGCGAAAAAGTTGTAGGGGTATCCCTTGTCTTCATCGAACACGCTGACGTACGCCTCTCCCGATGGAACGCCTTTTATTAAGTACTTGCCGTTAGAGTCTGTTAGTGCTCTCAATTGTTGGCGCATATTCAGAGCTGGAAGTGCATACACCGTGGCTCCTTCAAGCGGCTTACCGTCATTTGCAAGGACTGTGCCTTCAATTGATCCATACGTTTGCGGACCACTCGTAGATGCGCTCTGAGCAAAGAGTATTGCGGAACAACTCATATACAACACAAGCTGTAACAGCTTTCTCATATCTTTCCAGATGTTTTATGTTCAGTAAATGATGATCCCTTGTTTGAAGTTCGTCGTGTTGCCATTCACCTTTATGTTATTACTGTGAATCACTCGAGGTGAGTGCCAAAAACTATTCGTCAGAGCTCCGCACAGACTCCACGTGCTGATGCTAGAGTATCCGCAGCCGCTTGATTGACTTATCCCGGAGTTACAAGAAGCTTGGCTCACAGACATCATATCTAGAAACTGTCCATTGCCGGACGGGCCTGAAGCACTGATGGGTGGCTGACATTGAGAGGTGATCGAGGGAGCGCCATTACCACATGTATCTGTTGACAGGTTTGACACTGATTCAACAATGCTAACGGCGGAGTAGGGTTGTTTTTGGTTCACAATCTGCATCGTCATCTGTCGCATCCAAATGCCGTTTGAGGGACAAGCTTGCGGAGGTCCTTGGACGTCGCTAATGACTTGCGCAGCGAATTGCGGACATTACCTGTTCCATGTCCTGTGGCGCGCCCCTTCGGGCACCCTGTTCGACTATGTTGTCCCTCGCCGGTCGGCAGTCTAGTCGCATCTGCCTGGATTGTGGTGCTTCCGGTGCCTACACCATGTACGGATTCTGATGCCGCTGTAAGAATCGAAGTATTCAAAGTAGACCAATTGGGAAAGTAGCTGTCGATTTCGTCTGCGATGCCGCTGCATGCATTCACCGCAAATACATCCACGGGAGAATCATCACCTATTCCGACAAAAGTCGGATCGGAAATAAGATATGGCCCACCAAATTCAGCATTATATCCACAGCACGCCATGCAGCCGTAGGTGGCATGCCCATAAGTCTTGTCAGTAATAATTTTGACTTCGTAGAGGAAATTCTGCTCCGGCTGGCTGATCTCACGCAGTTGATATGCGCCCGTTGTGACCAGTTCCTGGGCAGCGATGGCGCCTGCGAGAGAAGTTGAAATCAAGACAGAACAAAGGAGACGAACACGCATGAGCATTCTCCGCAAAATTGCAATGCCAGCAAGTGTGAAGTGTGTTTATTAAATCGTCAAGATTTTCTTTGGATTTTCATGAGACGCTTCCTATTCAACCAACAGGAGCGGCATTGAGCAGGATGTATTGCCGCTCTTTTGCCTTTATGTTTGACAACCCGGCAATGGACAGGGTGACGTCACGCTCGACAAGCAGCTCGTCGTTTTTGACGATGCCCTGATGAAATGTAGTGAAGCCGGTCCAGTGTGAATCCCCAGGAATGATGCTGGCGGTGTATTCCTTGCTGTCTTTCTTTATCTGGATTTGCTTTTTGTCGTTATCATACGGCCCGCTTCCTGAGCCCTCGCGCTTGAGCGTGATCTCATGATCTGCTGCGTCGTAGCTGATGACAGTAACGGTTTGTTTTCCCGCAGGACCCAGTTCCCACGGCTGCTGAATCTCGACCTCCCAGGTTGTGCCCGGCGTGAGCACTGCCGGAGCCGCGCCCCAGAGCAGGGGATTGAAGAACGGGCCGCTTGCGTCAGTAAGCGGCTGGCATTTTCCCTGCCGGCATGCGGTTTGTCCGTGGTCGCGATATTCGGCGGATGCTGCCTGCGCAGGATAGCCATCATAGAGCGCTTCTGCTTTCAACGTAATGCGGTCGGGCGAAGGATCGGTGACTTCGTAATTTGCAGTTCCGCTGACACGACGAACCACATCCTCAATGCCGTTAGCATGAAACGAAATGGTGCGAGAGAAGACATTGCTGATTTTTTGTCCCGCCGTGAGGCTTAGCTGCAGAGGGCCAGCGTCTGGAATCTGTTCGCAGTGGATCGTGTCTGAGGATTTGAAGTCGCTGCTTTTGTCGCGGCGCGATTCCCATGAAACATCAAATGATTTGGGCCCGGTGACGGTGTAGACGAAGCGATTTTCCAGCAATGGCTGCGCATAATGGGCCTCGGTGCTGGTGAAGATGAGCTTTGCATCCTGCCATCCAGGACTGGTGTAGCGCGCATAGCCATAGTTGTTCAGGTCCTCATCGATGTAGAGTTTCTGCGCGGGATCGAAGCGGATGAGGTAACGGCTGAGATATCCGGGTGGATTGATGTCTTCTTCGGAAAGCTGAAGCCAGGCGCCTCCGAGTACCGGCTCTGCAGAGTAGTGAGACTCATGCGGCTTGCCGTTGATGAATTGCCCTTTGCACTCCCATTCTCCGGTGAAGGTAAATCCATTGGGGCC
>Ga0070740_10004746_pt1 | contig 13107 bp, 10 predicted proteins | sample Coa_R2_FD_67286 | JGI IMG/M metagenome (GOLD analysis project Ga0070740, IMG submission 67286) | Surface soil microbial communities from Centralia Pennsylvania, which are recovering from an underground coalmine fire - Coalmine... | ecosystem: Environmental > Terrestrial > Soil > Unclassified ...
GAGAGATCAAAGTCGCTGCGCGCGGCGATGCCTTCCAGTTCCTGGGTGCCAAAGGGGAATTTGAACAAAATGTCCACTGTGGCTCGCGCGTAATGGGCCAGTTCTTCGGGTTTTTGCCAATATTCCACCAGCGCCTGGCGCGGCAGCCCGAGGCTTTCGTAAAACTGAAGGCGCTCTTCGACCCAGTATTTGTGCCAGGCTTCCCAGCCCCAGGCGGAAGGTTCCCTTTTCGATTTGAAGTTTCCAACGGCCTCCTCTGCCGGCGCCACGCGTCCGGCAACGGCTTCCACCGCTTCGTCGGGCCGGATGAAAAATTCCAGTTCCATTTGCTCGAATTCGCGGGAGCGGAAGGTGAAGTTGCGCGGGGTCACTTCGTTGCGAAACGCCTTGCCGATTTGTGCAATGCCAAACGGCACCTGTTGCCGCGAGGTTTCCAGCACGTTTTTGAACTGCGCAAAAATGGCCTGCGCCGTTTCCGGGCGCAAATAGGCCACCGACGATTGGTCCTGCACCGGCCCCACGTGGGTCTGGAACATGAGATTGAACGCGCGCGGCTCGGTCTTCTCGCCGTGGCATTCGGCCACCGTTTGGCTGGGCTTCTGCGGGCAGGAAATTTCAGAAATTTGATCGGCCCGAAACCGGCCTTTGCACGTCTTGCAATCAATCATCGGATCGCTGAAGGTGTCCACGTGCCCGCTGGCCTTCCAGATTTGCGGATGCATGATGATGGTGGCTTCCAGGCCGACGACGTCGTCGCGTTCCCGCACCATGCGGCGCCACCAGAGTTCCTTGACGTTCCGCTTCAGTTCGGCGCCCAACGGGCCGTAATCCCAAAAACCGTTGAGGCCACCGTAAATTTCTGAGGATTGAAAAATGAACCCGCGCCGTTTGCACAACGACACGATTTTTTCCATGAGCGGATTTTCTTTCAACTCTGCCATAGGGGCGGGCAGTGTTGGCGATGCGCTGCGGGAAAGCAATCCCGAAGGCGCCCGCCGGCAGGCGGAGGCTGTCCGTCCGGAAACCAGGCGCCATCCGTTTCCGGCGGTGCAGAGTCAGGCTGTGCCCGGCGCTTCGATCGGCTGGCCGACTGAAACAACGCCGCCAGACAACGGGGCCGGAGCCGGCGCGGATTCCCGGCAGAGTCGGGCGTAGTTCTGCTGCATGGCGGCAATTTTTTCGAGGTGTTTCTTCAGGGACTCCAATTCGTTCAAAAGACGGCTCTGGTCTGCGGCCAGATGCTCGGCCAGTTGGGCGATGGTCGCCGGCAATTTCCGTCCCTCCGGGTCGCGCGTCATGAAGGCGGCCAGGTCCGCGGCGTGTTCGCGAATCATTGCCGCCAGACGGACCACATTGGCCACCTGCAACTGCCGGACCTGACTGGCCGCCAGATCGGCCGAAACATTGACGCTCTGAAGCATCTGACTCAAATTGTGCAGCACGCAGTCGGCAATCAGCGCCATTTCCGCCTGCTGCGAGACGGCACGCAGCTCGGAATGGGCGGTGGCCGCGGCGGATTGGGCGCGTTGGCGTTCCTCCATTTCGGCCTGGAGTTCCTCAAGGGCACGGGTCAGATGCGCCGTCTTTCTTTTGACTTCCCATTCGAGTTCGGCCCGCATTCGCTGTTCTTCCCGGGCCGTGCGCAGGCGCTCCTTGAGTATGGTTTCCAAATGCACCATGCCCGCCAGCAACAGCAACGAAATGAGCGCATATACCACATCCACCTTGACGACCAGTTCTGCGCTGCCTCCGACCGGAATGACCGAAGGCATCAGGTGCAAAACCGCCAGCAGCAAAAAAGCCCAGAAGAGCGACCAGCCCACGCGCGCCGTCCCAAACAGCCGGTTCAGCCGCAACGCGTAGCCAGCCACGGTAAATTGCAACCCGCCGGTCACCAGCCCCATGAACGTCGTAAAATTCACTCCCCACCTCCTTTGGCGCCCCGGCGTCCTCGGGCCAATGCTTCAGCTTCAGAATTGAGACACCGCCTGTCCCAATCCTTGGCGAAATCCTGGTTCTGGCCGCTTCCCTTCATCGTTCCGCTGCCTTGAAGCAGTTCAAACGCCAAGAATGGCTCAATCCGTTTATTACTAAAACGTCAAGCAACACGGCGCCGTCGGCAGGGCGACGCTGCTGCCCGAAAATTCCTTTTGCTATGGGGAGACCGTGTCTTCCTGGAATCCTGTTTCCTCTCTCGCAGCCATTGTCGTTGATGTATTGGGGAAGTACTCAAACACGGGCGTTTACATTTTGCCACCCGTTTTGCCTATCCATCCGGAGGACGGGAGGGTCTATGAACGAATGGCTGAAGCCATTGGCCGCCGCAGCAGGCGTATGCATTTGAAAGCGCCAGTTCGGAAAGTATGGATCCATGGACGCAAGGCTGTTGGTGTGGAACTGGCGTCCGGCGGGAAATTATTTTGTGACAGTGTAATTTCCACCATGCCTTTGCCAGTCCTGGTCATGCAAGCGGATCACGACCGGTGAAACGGCCAGACGCCTGCGGGCGGCTTCAATTTTGCAACACGATTCTTGTTTATCTCGGAGTGGAGAAGAGAAGCCGTTTCCGGATCAGTGGGTTTATGTTCGCAGTCCGGAGTTTCGTTTTGAGCGGGTGACAAATTTTCGAAATGAATTACCCCCGTGCCTGTGAAAGCCCCAACAGGGTTTTGGCCATGGGATACCGGTGTCATCCGGAAGATGAGCTTTGGCGATGCGGGGGGACGGGTTGATTCCCAGAGGGGCGGGAGGTTGGCTTTCCAGCAGAGGACATGGCCATCCGGCCAGGGCGCTGTCCTCCGGCAGGGCGATGCGGCTGAGCCGCCAAAGACGCCGTGGCGCAGAAAAACGGCGGTCGCCGGTCAATTCAGCCAAACGGTTTGTGGTTGCAAGAGCAAAGGGTCAATGCGTTCATGGGCGACAAGCCGGTCGCTTTTGTCTTGAACTTTCCTGTTCATCCCTCATTCTCTTTGCCCATCACGTTAACTTCGAGACAAGAGCCTGCGAAACGGGCGTTATCATGAAAGCTCGATATACGATTGGATTGGATTACGGCACCAATTCGGTACGTGCCCTGGTGGTGGACACGGCGAATGGCCGCGAGGTGGGCACAGCGGTTTGGAATTACGAACACGGTGAGGCGGGCGTGATTTTGTCGCGGGACCCGAATCTGGCGCGGCAGCACCCGGCGGACTACGTCAAAGGCGCCGAGGTAGTGATCAAAAAGGCGCTGGCCGAGGCGAGGAAAAATGTTCGCGGCTTCCAGCCCGATCAGGTGGTGGGCCTGGGCGTGGACACCACCGGCAGCACGCCGTTGCCCGTGGACAAAAACGGTCAGCCGCTGGCGTTCCAAAAACGGTTTGCCAAAAACCCGGCGGCCATGGCGTGGCTCTGGAAAGACCACACCGGCGTGGCTGAAGCCGCCGAAATCACCGAGCTGGCCGGAAAAATCCGTCCGCAATTTCTGGCCAAATGCGGCGGCGTTTATTCCAGCGAATGGTTCTTCAGCAAAATCCTCCATTGCCTCCGCACGGCGCCGGAAGTTTTTGACGCCGCACACTCCTGGGTGGAGCTGGCTGATTACGTCCCCGCCGAATTGACCGGCACGCTGTCGCCGGAGAAATTCACTGCGGGCGTTTGTGCTGCCGGTCACAAGGCGATGTGGAATGCGGCCTGGGGGGGGTATCCCGACGCGGAGTTTTTATCCCAACTGCACCCGAAGCTGGGCGAACTGCGCTCGCGGTTGCCGGCCCGCGTGCATTCAATTGATCGCGCGGTGGGCGGCCTGACCGAGGTCTGGGCCAAACGCACCGGCTTGCGCGCGGGAATTCCGGTGGCGGTGGGGGCGTTTGATGCGCATCTGGGCGCGGTGGGCAGCGGCGTTCAGCCGGGCCGACTGGTCAAAATCATCGGCACCAGCACCTGCGACATCGCCGTTTGGCCCAACACCCAGTCGCTGGCGGACATTCCCGGGGTGTGTGGCATCGTGGACGGCAGTGTGTTGCCGGGATATTTCGGTATTGAAGCGGGACAGTCGGCCGTGGGCGACATTTTCAACTGGTGGGTCAATTACATCCGCCCGGCGGATAAAAAGCTTTTGACGCATGCCGACCTGGAAAAACTGGCGGCGAAACTGCGGCCCGGCGAGAGCGGTTTGCTGGCGCTGGACTGGAACAACGGCAACCGCACCGTTCTGGTGGACCAGCAATTGACCGGTCTGCTCATCGGCCAGACACTCTACACCACCCCGGCGGAGATTTACCGCGCGCTGATCGAGGCGACGGCCTTCGGGGCGCTGACCATCATCAATCGCTTCGAGGCATACGGCGTCAAAATTGAGCAGGTCGTCAATTGCGGCGGCATTGCGGAAAAAAGCCCGCTGACGATGCAAATTTATGCCGACGTCACCGGGCGGCCCATGAAAGTGTCGCGCTCGGCGCAGACCTGCGCGCTGGGCGCGGCGATTGCCGGCGCGGTGGTGGCGGGTGCTCACCGGGATTATGCCTCGGCACAACAGGCGATGACGGGCTTAAAAGCCAAGATTTACCGCCCGCAGCCGGCGGCACACGAAATTTACAAAGAGCTTTACGCGCTTTACCAGACGCTGCACGATGCCTTCGGCACACGCCAATGGAACGGGAATTTGCACGGCGTGATGAAGAAGCTGATTGAAATTCGGAGCCGCGTCCGCCGGTGAACGAACGGCCCGGACACCGCCGGACGGAGCGGTGGCCAAAAGGCTCCTTCGGCGGCGCGCCTCCGGGAGGAAGGTTATGTTGGAAGAACTGAAAGCCGAAGTTTGCCAGGCCAATCTCGACCTGGTCGCGCGCGGCCTGGTCATCGAAACCTGGGGCAACGCCAGCGGCGTGGACCGGGAGCGCGGCGTCATGGTCATCAAACCGTCCGGCGTGCCTTATGCGGAAATGAAACCGGAACACATGGTCGTCGTTTCGCTCGCCGACGGCCGGGTGGTAGAAGGCGTTTTGCGACCCAGTTCGGATACGCCAACGCATCTGGCATTGTATCGCGCCTGGCCGGCCATCGGCGGCGTGGTTCACACGCACAGTCTCCATGCCACGGCGTGGGCACAGGCGTGCCGGCCGTTGCCGGCTTATGGCACCACGCAGGCGGATTACTGGTATGGCGAAGTACCCTGCACTCGTCTCTTGAGACCGGCGGAAATCAAAAACGATTACGAAGCGAATACCGGCAAGGTCATCGTCGAGACATTCCGGAAATTGCGGTTCGACCCGATGCAGCATCCGGCGGTTTTGGTGGCCGGCCACGGACCGTTTTGCTGGGGGCAAAGCGCCGCCGAGGCCGTTCACAATGCGAGTGTGCTGGAGTTCATCGCGCGGCTGAACAGCGAGACCCTGCGCCTCCGCCCGAAAATCCGGCCCATCCCGTCGGCACTGCTGGATAAACATTTTCTTCGCAAACACGGACCAAACGCCTATTATGGCCAAAAAACAACTGCACCATCATGAACAAAATCATTCGCTCCATCTGTCTGTTTGCCACTGGACTTGGGGTGCTGTCTCTTGTAGGCTGCGCCAATATGTCCACCACAACAAAATCCAACGCCACGGTTGACACCATCACCAAAGCTCCCTTCGGGCAAATGCCCGACGGACGCACTGTTGACATTTATACCTTGCGCAACTCCAAAGGTGCCGAGGCCTGCATCCTCACTTACGGAGGTATCGTGCAAAAACTTACGATGCCCGATCGAAACGGTCAGTTTGCCGACATCGTACTGGGCTTTGACAATCTGCAGGATTATATCAACAAGTCACCGTATTTTGGCGCGCTGATCGGCCGTTTTGGAAACCGCATCGGCGGCGGGCAATTTACGTTGGACGGTCACACCTACATATTGCCCAAAAATGATCACGGTAACACGCTGCACGGCGGCCTCCAGGGATTCGATAAACGACTTTGGAAAGTGGTAAAGGCCGATGTGGGACCGGACGGCCCGGAATTGGAATTGAATTACTTGAGCAAGGACGGCGAAGAAGGTTTTCCGGGCAATTTGAATGTTTTCGCGACCTACACACTCACGGACGACAACGCCTTGAAACTGGTGTTCACCGCCACAACCGACAAGCCCACGGTGGTGAATTTGACGCACCATTCCTACTTTAATCTCTCCGGCCAGGGCAGTGGAAGCATTCTCGACGACTTGGTTTACATCAATTCGGACGAAATCACGGCGGTGAACAGTGAATTGATTCCCACCGGCCAGTTCGAAAACGTGACCGGCACGCCTTTTGACTTTCGCACACCCACCGCCATTGGTGCGCGCATCAATGAACCCAATGAGGAATTACAGTACGGCCCGGGCTATGATTTTAACTGGGTTATCAACAAACCCCTCGGCCAGTTTGGTCTGATGGCGCGCGTCACCGATCCCAAGAGTGGCCGTGTCCTGGAAGTCTGGAGCGACCAGCCGGGTTTGCAATTCTATACCGGCAATTTCCTTGATGGCACGCTGGTCGGCAAGGACGGCAAGGTTTATACCCGCCGGTCAGCTTTCACCATGGAGCCGCAGGACTATCCTGACGCGCCGAACCATCCCAACTTTCCTTCTTGTGTTTTGCGTCCCGGCCAGACCTATCACAACACCATCGAGTATAAATTCAGCGTCGAATAATGGCGTGGATAACAACTGGCTCCCATGGATGAAATCTCCAACCGCCCAACGCGGCCGGTCACAAGGCTGTAATCGCCAGGTTGAATCCAACCCATCGGACCGCCTAAAACACTAACTGCCCTCTAGAAGTATGAACACATTATTACTTGCCGCCGCCACGACGGCTCCCGCCACACTGGTTCACCTCAGTCCAGTGGATATGATCGTAATTGCCGTCTATTTCGTGCTGGTGCTGGGCATCGGAATGTATCTGAAAAAATTCACCAGGACCGGCGAAGGCTTTTTCATGGCTGGGCGGGAAATGACGGCCTGGATCGCCGGTTTAAGCTTTTTGGCCGCCAACCTGGGATCGCTGGAACTGATGGGTTGGGCGGCAGCTACTTATCAATACGGTATTTTAGCTACGCATTGGTATTGGATCGGTGCCATCCCGGCGATGCTGTTTCTGGGCTTGGTCATGATGCCCTTCTACTATATCTGCAAAACCCATTCGGTGCCGGGCTATCTGTTGCTGCGGTATAACAACGCCACCCGCCTGCTCTCTGGAATCACCTTTGCCTTCATGACGGTGCTGACCAGCGGCATCAACATGTACGCCATGGCGCTGGTCATGAAGGTCGTGCTCGGTTGGGACATCAATTTCAGCATTTGGGTGTCTTCACTCACCGTGGCCGTTTACGTCATTCTGGGGGGGCTGCTCTCTGCCATTTTTAACGAGGTGTTGCAATTTATGTTGATCTGGCTGGGCGCATTACTTATTCCCATCCTGGGACTGATTGAGGCCGGCGGCTGGCATGGCATGATTGACAAGATACACCAAAATTTTCCGGGCCAGGACTATACTCACTTGTGGGCCGGCTTGGGCCATTTCAATACCAATCCCATGGGGATCAACTGGGTCGGGATCGTGTTTGGTCTGGGCCTGGTTATTTCCCCCGGCTATTGGATGACGAATTTTTTGGTCGTTCAACGTGTATTAACAGCCAAAGATTTGCGGTCGGCCCAAACGGCTCCCATCATCGGTGCCGCTTTCAAGATGATGATTCCGATTATTGTCATTCTGCCGGGATTGTTAGGGCTGGCGTTATTGCATCCGCATCTTCTGCCTGAGCAAGAGGCGATCAAAACGGGCGGCAACAGTTACAACGAAGTGCTGCCTCTGATGATGGGGCGTTACTTCGGCCCCGGACTGTTGGGACTGGGCATTACCGCACTCGTGGCCGGGTTCATGTCTGGTATGGCCGGCAACATCAGCGCGTTCGCAACCGTTTGGACGTATGACATTTATAAGCCGATGTTCCGGAAGCAGGCCAGCGACGAGCATTACGTCAATGTAGGGCGATGGTGGACATTCCTGGGGGTGCTGATCAGCATCGGCACGGCCTATCTGGTAATGCAGTTTAACAGCATCATGGATTATGTGCAGGCCCTGTTCAGTTTCTTTGTCGCTCCGATGTTAGGGACGGTGTTGCTGGGTATGTTTTGGAAGCGAACAACCGGACCGGGAGGTTTCTGGGGGCTGCTGATCGGCACACTGACCAGCATCGGCCTTTGGGCATGGGTAAAGGTAGTGCCTTCCGCACTGGCTATTGTGGCTCTGTCGAAGGATGCCAAACCGCTGGCCCAAGACATGTTTCAGGCCCTCTGGTCGTTTATAGCGACCGTGGTCGTGACGGTGTTGGTCAGTTTGGTAACCAAGCCAAAACCGGATTCCGAACTGGTGGGTTTGGTCCGTGGTTGCACTGATATTCCGGTCGAACACGGTCTTCCCTGGCACAAAAAACCACTCTTTTGGGGAACGGTAGTGTTCGTGGTCTTTGTTATCCTTAACATCATCTTCTGGTAAAAGTTATGCACAAAAATTTTATTTCCATCTGGTTTTTTATCGGTCTTCTGCTGACTATTTATGGCGTGTTGATTTGCGGGGCGGGGATTTATGAGTTATTCCATCCGGATCCGCAGCCCGTGCAACTGGCCCAATACCATGCCGGAATCTGGTGGGGAGGACTGTTGTTCCTGTTGGGAATCGTTTATCTTGTCAAATTCCGCCCCAAAGGTGGAGAAAGTGCTTGAAAAGCATGGGTCGCTTTTGGGGAAAATCGTATGTCGCGTTAGCCGTGTTAATTTCGCCGGTTGAATCCGCCGGTTTTGCACGGCACACCATGCCGTCGTGTGGGAGTGTTTTGCAACGGGCTTCTTCCCTTGGTGGTTTAAATTGAGCTGCCATGAATGGTCAGCCGCTGGCCGAAATGCGCGGGATTTCCAAGCGATTTCCCGGGGTAGTCGCACTGGATAACGTCAGCCTGACCGTGGGCCGTGGCGAAGTGGTGGCTTTGTGCGGAGAGAACGGCGCCGGCAAGTCCACCCTCATGAACATCCTCGGTGGGGTGCACCAGCCGGACGCCGGCGAAATCTTCGTGGAGGGCCGCTCTGTTAAAATCCAGAACGTCAACGATGCCATTCGCCTGGGCATCGCCTTCATCCACCAGGAACTCAACGTGCTGGGCAATCTGGACGTGGCCGCCAATGTCTTCCTGGGTCGCGAACCCCGCAATGCGTTGGGACTGATTGACACCCGGAAAATCCACGCCGCCACCCTGCCTTTCCTGCAACGGTTGGGGCTGGACATCTCCACCCGCACCCCGCTCGACCAATTGCCTCTGGCCCATCAGCAGATGGTCGAGATTGCCAAGGCCCTCTCGCTCAACGCGCGACTCATCATCATGGACGAGCCCACCTCCAGCCTTACGCTGGCCGAGACCAAACGCCTGCTCGAATTGGTGCGTGAACTCGCCGGCCAGGGCGTCAGCGTTATCTACATCTCGCACCGCCTCACCGAGGTGGACGAATGCGCCGACCGCGTCGTCGTGATGCGCGACGGCAAAAACGTCGGTGAACTGCCGCGCGCCGGGGCCACGCACGACCGTATCATCGGCCTGATGGTCGGACGCGAAATTAAGAACTTTTACGTGCAGTCCGAAGTGCCCAAAACGCCGGGCTACTTCAAGGTGCGCGACGTTTCTTCCTCCCTTTACCCTGGCAAACGGGTTTCATTCGACGCGGCGCGCGGGGAAATTCTGGGATTTGCCGGTCTGGTCGGCGCCGGGCGATCGGAAATGGCCAAAGCCATCGTCGGCCTGGACGAATCCCCCGGAAAACAAATTTTCCTTGACGGCCGGCCGGTGGCCATCCGCCGCCCGCGCGACGCCATTGAACAGGGCCTTTACCTCGTGCCCGAAAACCGGCGCACGGAGGGGCTGATCGTCGAAATGTCCATCCGCGAAAACATCACTCTCCCTTCCCTGCCGGACTACGCACGATTCGGCCTGATTCAGCGCGAACGCGAGCGCGAAGTGGCCCGGCGGCAGGTGGACGCGCTGAAAATCAAAACGCCGACGGTCGAAACCCGCGTCTTAAATTTGAGTGGCGGCACGCAACAAAAGGTGGTCCTCGGCAAATGGCTGGCCATGCGGCCGCGGGTGATGATCTTCGACGAACCCACGCGCGGCATTGATGTCGGCGCCAGGGCGGAAATTTATCGGATCATGCGCGAACTGGCCGATCGCGGCACGGTGATTCTGATGATCAGCAGCGACATGGAGGAAGTTTTGAACGTGAGTGACCGCATCGCCGTCATGCACGAAGGCGAAATTACCGGCGTCCTGGAACGCGCCGATTGCACGGAGCAGAACGTGATGCAGCTTGCTGTCGGCAAAAAAGTGTCCGCCGCCAGACCGGCATTTACGAAAGAAGTGGGGGAACAGTGAAAGACAGGGTCGGACACAAAAAGGCAATTGGCACGCCGAGAGAATTCCCTGTCTTTTGTTTGGCGCGCGGGGTTGTTTCCCTGTTAAAGTCAAGTGAAAAAAGAACTCGGCATTTTCATCCTGCTGGTGGTGTGGTATGCGGTGAGGGGCTTTGAAAACCCGCGCTTTTTCTCGTCCGAAAATTTGGTCAACACCGCCGACCTCATCGGCTTGTTCGCTGTTTTCAGCCTCGGCACCGGCATGGTCATCATTACCTCCGGCATTGGCTTCTCGATTGGCTCGTTGATGGCGCTCAACGGGCTGTTGCCGGTGCCGGCGCTGACGGCATGGCACTGGCCCGGGCGCGGCATTCGCGCCGGCAGGCCCATGGTGCTTTGGCGGGCCGCGACGGGCTGGCCGATCAGCTTTTCCAGCGGCGCGCCGCCCGGAAAACAACGCGCCTGGAAAAATAAACCGAAAGCGGGCGGATTGTCCGCCGAAATCAAATCATGAAAAGGTTCGTGGGAATTGTTTCGGTCCTGTGCGCAACTGGTTTTCTGTTTGCACAGGAACGTTCACCGGAAGCCGGTCTGACTCCGCGCGAACAACAAATCATCGCTGCGGCGCAGGCCGGTGGAACTGTCAAAACCATCCGCGGTGGTCCAATCGCCGCCACCCCGCCGATGGGCTGGAACAGTTACGACGCCTTTGGCGATTCGGTCACCGAATCCGAGGTGCTTTCCAACGCTGAGTGGATGCACAGGTTTTTGCAGCCGTTCGGCTGGCGTTACATAGTTGTGGACTTCCGCTGGTATGACCCTAAGCCGACCGGCGACGACCGGTTGCTGAATTCCACGCGCACGGGCGCCGCCCTCGCGGCAGATGAATTCGGCCGGCTGCTGCCCGCACCCAACCGTTTCCCATCCGCAACGAACGGTCTCGGATTCAAACCACTCGCCGACCGTCTGCACGCCATGGGGTTAAAATTCGGCATTCACGTCATGCGCGGCATCCCGCGCCAGGCGGTATTGGCGAACACCAAAATTTTTCATTCCCATTTCACCGCCGCCGAGGCCGGCGATGCCAACGACAAATGTCCGTGGTGCCCCGACATGTTCGGCGTGCGCCACAACGCCGCCGGCCAGGCATGGTATGACTCGTGTGCCCAACTCTGGGCCGAGTGGGGCGTGGATTATATCAAGGTGGACGACCTCTCGCAGCCCTATCACGCCGCTGAAATCGAAATGATCCGTCGCGCACTGGACCAGTTCGCGCCGCGCATCGTGTTCAGCACGTCGCCCGGTCCGACGCCCACCAGCCGGGCCGGTCACATCGCCGCCCACGCCAATCTCTGGCGGATTTCCGGCGATTTTTGGGACCGCTGGCCCAAACTCAATGAACAATTCGATTTGCTCGCCCAATGGGAGGGCGCCGGCGGTCCCGGCCATTGGCCCGATGCCGATATGATTCCACTCGGTCACATCGCCCTCCGCTCAAAACTGGGTGGCAATCCGCACGGGACACATTTCACGCGCGACGAGCAACTCACACTCATGTCGCTTTGGTCATTGGCTCCCTCGCCGTTGATGCTGGGCATGAATCTGCCCGACAACGATGCCTGGACAACGGCGTTGCTCACCAACCCCGAAGTGTTGGCTGTGAACCAGGATCCCTTGGGCGCGCCGGCGCGACGCGTGTTTTTCCCCGGCCTGGACGCTGAATTGTGGACAAAAAAACTTTCCGACGGCGCATTGGCCGTGGGCCTTTTCAACCGCACGGATCATGCCGTGAATGTGGATTTTGCCTGGAAGCGGCTGGGGTTCTCAAAACCTCAGGTCCGCGACCTGTGGCTGCGGAAAGACCTCGGCCGGGCGGAGCATTTCCTTGCCGAACTGCCACCGCACGGCTGCGAATTGCTGCGGGTGAATGAATTTCAACAGCCTCGATGAATTTCCAACGGCATCAGCCCCTGCCGGCCGTCCCGTGCAGCGTCGTCATACGAATGTTGTCGAACGGTTCAACGAGGTCTGCGCTGGAAACCTCAATGATTCCGCCGCCAGAGGCAATGTAAAAGAGTCGTTCTGGAAACAGTCAACGCCATTCTGGAGCGGTCACTGCCGCTGAACTGCTTCAGATAACCTGTGTTTGATTGTCGGCGTAAAGAGACGCGCAACTTTTTGGCGGAGTAATTGTTTCTCATTGTAACATGACCACTCGCATATCATTGATTATTCCGGTTCTTTTGACATTGCTGTTGATTGGTTGTTCCAGGCACTCCTCAGAGGTAACGACTGATCGGGAAGTCTGGAAGCTGGGAGTGGTGGAAATTTCAAATGGCGTTCAGATCCAGCGTGATTTGGGCGGTAAACGAGTTTGCCAGATCATGCCTCTGGTGCGGAAAGACGGCAGTGTATTGTTGAATTTGAAGCTAATGCGAGATGGCAAATTGCTGGCCTCACCAAGCATTCAGACAGTATCCGGCCGGGAGGTGATGATGACCATAGGAAATGTAAGCATTAATATGACTCCTCATGTTAAACAATAATCCTTATCTATGGACATGGTGATTGAGTAGCGGGAGCGGAATAAAAACAAAGCTTTCTTTACTCGCCCCCATTCCCTGGCGGGAGGTTATGGCGCAATCTTGTTTTATTCGGCATTAAAATGGTTTAGTTGAAATTCCTGTTGGCTGTGCATTTGGTTTGAAGG
>Ga0070740_10004747_pt1 | contig 13107 bp, 15 predicted proteins | sample Coa_R2_FD_67286 | JGI IMG/M metagenome (GOLD analysis project Ga0070740, IMG submission 67286) | Surface soil microbial communities from Centralia Pennsylvania, which are recovering from an underground coalmine fire - Coalmine... | ecosystem: Environmental > Terrestrial > Soil > Unclassified ...
CGCGTTGCCCTGCCCGCGATCGTCAATGGTGCCGCCGAGCACGGCCGCAATCACCGCGGACATCTTCTCTCCTTCCAGGGCCCGTTTCACCGAGTCGGAAACCTGCTGCGCCTTGGCCTTATCGGTCTGCGAGGTCGCGAACATCACCACGAAAAACGCGAACATCAACGTGATGAAGTCGGCATAGGAGACCAGCCACCGCTCGTGGTTCTCGTGCGGCTTTTCCTTCTTCCGGGCCACGCTAGGCCTCCGCTTCCGCCGGGGCTTGCGCCACTTTGCTGTCCTTCGCGCTCTTTTCCTTCGCCGGCTTGCCTCCGCCCCCGTAGGCTTCGAGCTTGGCGCGGATCAACTTCGGATTCAGCCCCTCCACAATCCCGGATACGCCTTCCAGGATCAGTTCCTTGCGCTGGATCTCGGCGTGCGCGCGGGCGCGAATCTTGCTGGCGGCGGGCAGGAACAGCAGGTTCGCCGAACCGACCCCGTACACCGTCGCCACGAAGGACACCGCGATGCCGTGTCCCACCTCATCGATGTTCGCCAGGTTCTTCATCACCTGAATCAGCCCCAGCACCGCGCCGATGATCCCGACCGTGGGCGCATAGCCGCCCGCGCTCTCGAAGACCTTGGCCTCGGCCTCGGCGTGCGCCTCTTCGATCTCGATTTCCAGGCCCAGCATTTTGCGGATCTCCTGCAAATCCGTCCCGTCCACGGCCAGGTTCAGCGCCTTCCGCAGAAACGGGTCCGGGATCTGGTCCGCTTCCTGTTCGAGCGATACCAAACCTGCCTTGCGAGCCTTCACCGCATAACCGATCACTTCCTCGATCACTGCGCGCAGATCCGTCGAGGAATCCAGAAAAACGCCCGCGAGGCGCCGCACTCCGCCGATCAGAATCCGGGAGGGCGTCGAGACCATCACCGCGCCCGCCGTGCCTCCCAGCACGATCAGCGCGGCGGTGAACTGTGCGATATCCCGGAGCTTGCCGCCTTCGATCAGCAATCCTCCCAGAATGCCCGCCAGCGCCACCGTAAGACCCGTCACGGTAACCAGATCCGGACGTGTCTTAACAGCGGCGGATTTGGGTTCCGTTGCACCTGGAGTCTTGTTTTCGCCCGCCATAGATCAGCTTTCTGCGCCGGGAGCCCGAGCCAGGATCTCCCGCCGGTACAGGATCACCCTTCGGATAATCTCTTCGGCCGATTCAAGCACCATGAACTTTTGTCCGTTGGTGAGGCTGATGACCGTGTCGGGCGTCGTTTCCAAGTGCTCGATCAGGTCTGCATTGACAACCAGATCGGCCCGATTTATGCGCGTGACGTGAATCATGGACCCATCGCACCGCGCCTGAACCGCAAGGGGCTGTGCTACTGGCCTTATCGGCCGGCGATTGCTTGCTTTGAGAAATGCCCTACTTAAGAATCCGAAGGATCTCGCGCAATTCCTTGCGAACCGCGTCGAGTAGCCCATCCGAGCCGTCGAACAGATCGCGCTGGCGCCGCACCGGGTTTCCCGCGCGAGCGCGGGACGGCTTGGCCGCCGACCGGGCCGCCTCCGATTTAGGCCGCGCTTCCAGGATTTTCCGTGCGCCTTCGATCGTGAACCGCTGCTCGTAAAGCAGGCGTTTGATCTCGAGCACCAGCTCCACGTCTTTGCGCCGGTACAGCCGGTGTCCCGCGCCGGACTTCTTCGGACCCAGATTCGGAAATTCCGTCTCCCAGAACCGCAGCACGTAGGGCTTGATCCCCGCCAGCCGGGCTACCTCCCCGATGCGGAAGTACAGCTTATCGGGAATGTCCCCGGGCTCGACGGCAATGCTCAAGTCCACGGCGTCGTCCGGCGTGTTCATGACGTACCCTTAATTCTAATGTCCTTGCTTGCGGGAATTCACCCCGTTCGGGAGGCCCTGCGGGCGGGCCGGCCGCTGGACCGGGTACTGATCGCCCGGGGCGCGGGAGGCCCCCGGCTTCAGGAACTGATCGACCTGTGCCGCAGCCGCGGAATCCCGGTGCGCTTCGAGCCTCGCGAGCAGCTTGACCGCGCCGCGCCGGGCGCCGCCCATCAAGGCGTGGTCGCCTTCGGAGCCGCGGAGTCCTATGCGAACCTGGAAGACACCGCCGCCCGCGGCGGGCTGCACGTGGTGCTGGACGGCGTGGAGGACCCCCATAACCTCGGCGCGATTGTTCGAACTGCGCATGCAGCGGGCGCGAAGGCCGTCGTCATCCCGGAGCGCCGCGCCGCCGGTCTGACGGGAACCGCCGCGCGCGCCGCCGCAGGCGCCCTCTCGCACATCGCCATCGTGCGCGTCACCAACATTAACCGCGCCCTGGAACACCTGAAGAAGACCGGCTACTGGATCTATGGCCTGGACGAACGCGGCCCCGATACCTATGATCAAGTCGATTACGCTTCTCCTGCCGCGTTTGTGCTCGGAGCCGAGGGCCGCGGCTTGCACGAGCAAGTCGCCAAGCACTGCGATTTCCTGGTCCGCATCCCGATGGCCACCGGAGGCGTGGCTTCGCTCAATGTCAGCGTCGCGGCGGGTGTGGCGCTGTTCGAATGGCGGCGCCGGACCAAGGCGTAAAATCCGCGGCAGCCTAAAACGCCGGGCCCCCGCCGGACGACGTCTTCTTTTTCTCCTCCCGGATCCGCTCGCGCTCCTTCAATACCTTGTCGTATTCTTCGAGCTGTCCGGGCATCAGCATCTCTTTGATGCGCCGCACCTGCTCGTCGTGAATCCGATTCAGCTCCGGACGGGAGCGCGCGCGCTCCTCCTTAAACGTGGCCTGGTATTGAGCGTTGACGTCGTCGAGGATCGTTTGCAGCTTCTGGACCTGCTCGTCGTTGAGCTGCAACCGGTTCTTATAAAACGTGACCAGGCCCTTGACGAACTCCTGCGGATTTTTCGACGCCGTCTGGCGCGCCTGCGCCGTGGAGGCGTAATACAGCCGGTTGGCGAAGAAGCCGAGCACGCATCCGCTTCCGAAAACCAAGCCGATGTACAGGCCAATCGCGGCGCGCGAGAGTTTCATTGCACTTCTCCGCCGGCCAGAAGGTCGGCGGCATCGTTCGAATGCGCTTCGTCCAGAACCTCGACGTACGTGCTGGCGCTGTAAATAGGCTCCGGCCGGACACGCGGAAGCAGGACGATGATGAGCAGGGTCAGTGCGATGGCCGCCATGACGCAGGCACGCACCATATGCCGGAAGATCGAGGTGGTCTCCACCCGCCGCGCTTCGATCTTCTGCCATAGCCCCGGCATGAAATTCGCGCTCCCGTCCACATCCGGAAAGGCGGAGCGATATTCGGCAAACAGCGCGTCCAGTCCCGCGCCGCCACCCTCTCTGCGCTCGCTCATGCGATCCATTCTAATACCTCCGGCGTTCCAAGAATTTACTCCTCTTCCGCCGCTTCGTACGCCTTCAGCACTCGTTGCCTGGCCCGGAACAGCCTAACCTTTAAGGCGTTCTCATTCACCCGGTAAATCTTCTCCAGCTCCTTTAGCGACAGTCCTTCCACCTCTTTCAAGGTCAGCAGAATCCGGTCCTCTTCCGATACATTATCTAGCAGCGCCTGAACCTGCTCGCGAACCTTGTTCCGCCGTTGCTCTTCCTCGTTCTGCTTCCCGCCAGCCGCAGCGTCCGCCATCATGACCTGCTGTTCGCTCAGGTCCGACATCCGGCTCTCATGCCGCCGCCTTTGCCGTCTTAAGTAGTCGTATGCCGCGTTGACCGTCAGGCGATACAACCATGGTTCAAAGACCTCAGGCGTCCGCAGTTGTTCCAGCGAGTAGTACAACCGCAGAAACACCTCTTGCCCTACATCTTCCACATCTTCCGGCCGCCCGATCAGCCGCGCGATGGTCCCCAGAATCCGTTTCCGGTACGCCTGAACAACCTGGTTGAAAGCCCCATCATCACCGCTCCGAGCCCGCTCGATGAGTTCAAAATCAACGAGCATGGCCACCGTGGCAGCCGGCAGCAGTCGCGGCCTTATCTATCCACTGGGAAAGGCGACCCGGCACATTGTTAGGTTACAACAGAGAGTGCGGATCACGTCCTGACTGTATGGCAGGGTCAACGGCCAAATGGCACATGCGTCTCGTGATTTATCACTATCAATATTACTTATTATATTTACGGCGATATAATGTGCTAACATATTGTTCCGCATGGATTTTCTGGAAGGACTGAATCCCCGGCAACGCGAAGCCGTCGAGCATACCGACGGCCCTCTCCTGGTGTTGGCCGGGGCGGGAAGCGGGAAAACCCGGGTCATCACCCATCGGATCGCTCATCTCATGACCGCCCATCATGTGCCGGGGTGGGCCGTGCTGGCCGTGACCTTCACCAACAAGGCCGCCGGCGAGATGCGCGAACGGGTCCGTTCCCTGGTCGCGTCCGAGCCCCCAAAAGGCCCGGATGTATTGACCTTTCATTCGTTTTGCGTCCGGCTGCTGCGCCGCGAAGGAGCTCCGCTCGCTGATGTCCGCCCCGGCTTCACCCCTCTGTTCACCATCTACGATGACGACGATCAACTCGCCATCCTCAAGTCCGTCTATAAGGAACTCGGGCTGGGAGACGAGTTCATGCAGCCCCGTGCGGTCCTTTCCCGCATCAGCGCCGCCAAGAGCCGCAAGGACACGCCCGAGGATGTGGCGCGCAGATCCCAGGATCAGGTGACGTCGAGCTTCGCCAAAGTCTACGAGCTGTACGAAAACCGCCTGCGTTCCTCCAACGCACTGGACTTCGATGATCTCCTGCTCGAAGCCGTCCGGCTCCTGAATCACGACCCGGCTACCCGCGCCAAACTCAATCAACGCTACGAGTTCGTCATGGTGGACGAATACCAGGACACCAACCGCAGCCAGTACGAGCTCATGCGCCTGCTGACCGAAGAGCGCGGCAACGTCGCGGTCGTCGGCGATGAAGACCAGTCCATTTACGGCTGGCGCGGCGCCAACATCCGCAACATCCTCGACTTCGAGCGCGACTTCCAGGGCGCGAAGATCATCCGTCTCGAGCAGAACTACCGCTCCACCAAAAATATTCTGGAAGCGGCGAGCGCCGTCGTCGCCAACAACACCGAGCGCATCGGCAAGTGGCTGTGGACCGAATCCGGGCCCGGCGAAAGAATAAAAATCTACACCGCTCCGGATGCCGAAAACGAAGCTCTCTGGATCGCGGACACCATCGAATCGCACTTGTCCCGGCAGCCCGGCGATCACGTGGCCGTGCTCTATCGCACCAACAGCCAGTCGCGGCAGATCGAAGAAGCGCTGCGGCGCTACGGCCGGAAGTACGTGGTTGTCGGCGGCTTCAGCTTCTATCAACGGGCCGAGGTCAAGGACATCCTGGCGTACCTGAAAGTCCTGGCCAGTCCCGCCGATTCCATCAGCCTGCTGCGGATCATCAACACGCCCGCCCGCGGCATCGGCCGCACCACCGTCGAGCAGATCGAGCAGTACGCGCTCAAAAACGGCCTGCCGCTGTGGCACGCGCTGCGGCGCATGCTGGACGAGCAGGCGTTCCCGGCCCGCGCCGAGGCCGCGCTGGCAGGCTTCCGCCGCATGATGGAGAACATCGCCGGCGGAGCCGATTCGCGCCCCCTGGCGGAGACGCTGCGCAGAGTGCTGCTCGATACCGGCTACCGCCAGATGCTCGAACAGGAGGGAACCCAGGAGGCGCTGGCGCGGCTCGCCAACCTGGAAGAACTGCTCAACGCCGCCGCCGATGCCGATCAGCGCGGCGAGCGCCTGCGCGATTTCCTCGATCATGCCGCGCTGGTCTCCGACGCCGACCAGGTGGATGAACGCGCCCCGGTCTCGCTGCTCACGATGCACAACGCCAAGGGCCTGGAATTTCCCATTGTGTTCATCGCGGGGATGGAAGAGGGCCTGTTCCCGCACAGCCGCTCGATTTCGGACTCTGAATCGGCGATGGAAGAGGAGCGACGGCTGTGCTACGTCGCCATGACCCGGGCTCGCAAACGTTTGTATCTGAGCTGGGCGAAATACCGGCGCCGGTTCGGAGGCGGGATGCCCGAGGCCTCCGTCCGTTCGCGGTTTTTGCAGGAAATTCCGGTCAACCAGGTGGAGCGCGTGGGAGACGCTGTGTCGCATCCGCGCGCCCTGGACCTGACCGCCGAGCGGCACGTGGTCCGGGAAACCGCGCAGCGAAACCTCTATACTGGAAAGACCCTGAATTCGGTCGAGAGCATCCAGCAGTACTTTGCGGCTCGAGCGAAAGCCGCCGGGGCCCCCGGCATGAGTGTCCAGGGCGCGCCTGCTCCGGCGGCCCGGGCAGCTCCGCCCGCGGCAGCCAAGCCCGCCGCGCCGAGGCCGGGGAAAAAGGTGGGGCCGGGCTCGGTGATTCAGCATGAGAAATTCGGCCGGGGCAGCATTGTGAGAATCGAGGGATCGGGCGAAGACGCCAAGATTACGGTGAACTTTGAGCGCGGCGGTCTGAAGAAGATGGTCGCAAAATACGCAGGGATCAGAATCGATTAAATGAACACCAAACACATCAAGGACAGAGCCGAGAGAAAAAAAGCCAAACGCAAAGCGCGCGCGGAAGCGCCGCCGCTGGCGCCCCGCGCCGCCGACGTGGCCCGCGGATCCCAGAAGCGTAAAGTGAAGAAGATGGCCAAGGGCCAGCGCAAGCGCTAAAGCCGCGGCCGAAGTGCCGAACCTTCTCCGGACCAAGAGCATCGACGAGCTGATCGGGGCGAGCGAAGATCGCTCCGCTCACCTGAAGCGCAGCCTCGGGGTCTGGAGCCTGGTGGCGCTGGGCGTCGGCGCGGTCATCGGAACCGGCATCTTCACCCTCACCGGCACGGCCGCGGCCGGGCTCCAGTACGATTACGAATCGGTATTGAAGGCCCCGCTGCTCGATCTGCTGTTGCGGGGCTCGCACGCGGTGGGCATCAGTGGCCGGCCCGGCGCGGGTCCGGCGATTGCCGTATCCTTCCTGCTGGTCGCAATCGCGTGCGGGTTCGCGGCCCTGTGCTATGCCGAGCTCGCCTCCATGATTCCCGTGGCGGGCAGCGCTTACACCTACGCGTACGCCACTTTGGGCGAGATCTTCGCCTGGATCATCGGCTGGGACTTGATCCTGGAATACGCCGTCTCCAGCATGGCCATCGCGGTGGGATTCGGCGCCTATTTCAACGATCTTCTGGATAATGCCTTCGGCTTCCATCTGCCCGCGGCCTTCGTGAATCCGGTGCTGGTGGAAGGCAAGCGCACCGGGGCGATCTTCAACGTGCCTTCTTTCCTCCTGGTGATGATCCTGAGCTGGCTGCTTGTGCGCGGCGTGCGCGAAAGCGCGCGGGCCAACAACGCCCTGGTGTTGATCAAAGTCGCGGCGATTCTGATTTTCGTGTTCGGCGCCATGCCCGCCGTCAACAGCGTCAATTGGCATCCGTTCATGCCCAACGGATTTACGGGCGTGCTCACCGGCGGCGCCATCGTGTTCTTCACCTACATCGGCTTCGATTCCGTCTCCACCGCCGCCGAGGAATGCCGCCGCCCGCAGCGCGACTTGCCCGCCGGTATCCTCATCACTCTGATCGCCTGCGCGCTGCTGTACTCCTCCGTGGCGCTGGTGCTCACCGGAATCGCCCGCTGGCCCACGTTGAACAACGATGCGCCGGTGGCCAACGCGCTCAAGATGCTGGGCTATAACCGCGTGCGCTTCGCCGTCACCGTCGGCGCGCTGATGGGCATGACCAGCGCGCTGTTGGTCGCGCAGTACGGGCAGACGCGCATCTGGTTCGCCATGTCCCGCGACCGTCTCCTGCCCGGTCTGTTTTCGCACGTTCATTCCCGCTATGAAACGCCCCACACCAGCACCTGGATCGCCGGCGTCTTCGTCGCGGTTCCCGCAGGCATCTGGGACATCGGCACGCTGGCCGACCTGACCAATATCGGCACGCTGTTCGCTTTCATCGTCGTTTCGGCCGGCGTGATTATGCTGCGCCGCACGCAACCCGGCCGTCCGCGCAGCTTCCGCGTCCCCTGGGTTCCGCTCCTGCCGTCGATCTCGATTCTGTGTTGCCTGGGGCTGATGCTCAGCCTGCCGCTGGAGACCTGGATCCGCTTTGTGGTGTGGCTGGCGGCCGGGCTGGCGATCTACTTCCTCTACAGCCGCCGCCGCACTGCCGCCGCGGCCTGATGCCCGGGCCGCCGCTTTTGTTATGATGTAAACAGATGTTGAATCTGCCTCCGCGCCAGCGGATGTCCGGCCTCGCCGTAGCCCTTCCTGTGCTTATTGAATGAGATCCAGCGTACAGATCAGCCGTGGAATCGAGTCCCTGTTCGGGACGCGCGATGAAAATATCCGGGTCATTGAAAACGGCCTGAAGGTCCGCACGCGCCTGCTCAACGATGCGCTCGAGATCGAAGGCGATTCGAGCGCCGTGGAGCGCGCCGCCGGCATCCTCAACGACTACGCCGCCCTGATGCGCGAAGGCCATCAGTTCAACAACGGGGATCTGAACAGTTTCCTGCGCGTGGTCACCGCCGATTCCGAAACCACGCTGCGCGGCCTGGTGGAAAGCGGCAAACAGCGCAGTTTCGGCAAGAAAGTGATCGCGCCTAAGACCATCGTGCAGCGCCGTTACGTGGACGCGATCGAGCGCCACGACCTGGTATTCGGCATCGGCCCCGCCGGCACCGGCAAAACGTATCTCGCCGTCGCGATGGCGGTGTCCGCGCTGCTCAGCAAGCGCGTCAGCCGCATCATCTTGACCCGCCCCGCCGTGGAGGCCGGCGAGCGGCTCGGATTCCTGCCCGGCACCTTGCAGGAAAAGGTCGATCCGTATCTGCGCCCGCTCTATGACGCGCTGTACGAAATGATCGAGGCCGAAAAAATCGAAAAGCTGCTGGAACGCAACACCATTGAAGTCGCGCCCCTGGCCTTTATGCGCGGCCGCACGCTGAACGACAGCTTTATCATCATGGATGAAGCGCAGAATGCTTCGCCGGAGCAGATGAAGATGATCCTCACGCGCCAGGGCTTCAATTCCAAGATGGTGGTGACCGGCGACCCCACCCAGATCGACCTTCCGTCCGGCCAGCGCAGCGGGTTGATTGAAGTGATCGACGTGCTGCGGGGCGTCGAGGGCATCCGCTTCATCCAGTTCGATGACCGCGACGTGGTGCGCCACAACCTGGTGCAGAAGATCGTCAAGGCCTACGAGCGCTACAACGAATCCATTGGCGCCAGCCGCCAGTTGAGTTTGAAGCTCGGCGATTCTCCGGCCGAACCCGCTGGATCTTCAACGGCCGAAACGCCGGCCGCGGCTTCGATCCCGCCTTTGGCCTGAGGAAGACGGTTGCCATGCGGGCCCAACCCGAGCTTATTTTCCGCCATCCTTCCCGCCGGGTGCGCCGCCGTCCTCTGCGCGGCTTCTGGTCGGAGGTGGCCCGCCGTCTGGCCCGCGACGATTCCGCCACCTGCCTGATCACCACGGACTCCGAGCTCCGCTCGCTCAACCGCCGCTTCCGCCAGAAGGATTACGCCACCGACGTGCTGTCGTTCCCCGGCTCGCCCACCGGCGAAATCGCAATTTCCCTGGACCGCGCGCGCCGCCAGGCTTCGGAATACGGCCACTCGCTCGATGAGGAGCTGCGCATCCTGATGCTGCATGGAGTCCTGCACCTGGCCGGGATGGATCACGAAACCGACTCCGGCGAAATGGCCCGCGCCGAAGCGCGCTGGCGCCGCAAATTCAACCTTCCGTCCGGCCTGATCGAGCGAGCATGACCCTCCTGTTGACCATTCTGGCCGGCCTGTCCGCGCTGATCGTCACCCTGGTGACCTGCATTCAGGTGCTGTATCTCGAATCGCTGCGTATCCGAGCCCGCGAGCTCCCGGCGCTACAGTTCTTTCGCGAAACGCTGGAGGGGAAAATAGGCCTGACCACCGAACGCGGCGCGTTGACCTTCTCCATCGTGAAGCACGTCGGGCTGGCCGTCACGGGCTGCCTGTTGCTGGCCATCACCTTTCAGGGCGCCTCGCTCGGGGAAGCCTTAGCCGCCGCCGCCATGTTGGCCGGAATGATCACCGTGGCGGGGACCCACATCGTGCCCCAGATCGTCTATCACAAGAGCTCGGGCCGCGGGCTGCTTCCGCTAGTGCCGCTCTTCCGGACGATCGCCGCTCTGTCGCGCCCGCTGACCTGGGCCGTGGAATTCGTGCAGTCGCTGTTCGAGCTCGGCGGGCTGCCCCACACGCCCGAGCCGGCCCGCGCCGACGAGCACATCGAGGCCTTGATCACGGCCGGCGAGGAAGAGGGCATCATCCAGGAAGGCGATCGCGAGCTGATTCAGTTCGTGGTGGCGTTCGGCGATAAGACCGTCCGCGAGGTCATGACGCCGCGGCCGCGCATTGTCGCGATCTCGCGGGACGCCACCCTCGAACAATTGCGCGAGATCGTCATTCATGAACAGTATTCCCGCATTCCCGTCTATGATGGCGGCATCGATACCATTGTCGGCTTCGTGCACGTGCGCGATATGTTCGAAATCGCCGAGCAGGAGCGCGCCACCCGCCGCGTTCACGAAATTATGCGCCCCATCCGCGCCGTCCCCGAAAGCAAACCGGTCAACGATCTGCTCCGCGAGATGCAGGAGGAAGGCGCGCATATGGCCGTGGTCGTCGATGAGTACGGTTCGACCGCGGGCATTGTGACGCTGGAAGACATGGTGGAAGAGATCGTCGGCGAAATCCACGACGAGCACGAGCCGGACCGCGATTTTCACCAGGAGCCGGACGGCAGCTATGTCATCTCCGGCAGCTTTGACGTGGACCGCCTGGAAGATTTGCTCGATTTTCATCCCGAGCAGGAACCGGAATCCACCACCGTGGGCGGCCTCGTCACCGAGTGGCTCGGGCATGTACCCGCGGTCGGCGAGACCACGGAGCGCGACGGCATCTCGGTTACTGTGCTGGCGGCCAACGACCGCCGCGTCGATCAGGTCCGGGTCGCCAAGGTCGCCAACGCGTGAAGTCCGGATTCGTTTCCATCCTCGGCCGCCCGAACGCCGGCAAATCGACGTTGCTCAACGCGCTGATGGGCCAGAAGCTCGCCATCGTCGCCTCCCGCCCGCAAACCACGCGCACCTCGATTCAGGGCGTTTTGACGCTTCCGGACGCGCAACTGGTGTTCGTCGATACGCCGGGAATCCACAAGTCCGATTCCCTGCTGAACAAGCGCATGATGGATACTGTGCGCGCCCACACGGAAGCGGACGTGGTATTGTTCGTCATCGACGCGCTTGCGCCCTTTACCACCGAAGACCAGCAGGCTGTCGATTTGGTGAAGAAAAGCGCCGCTCCGGTTCTCGCCGTCTTGAACAAGATCGACGCGCTCTCCGATAAACCGAAAATCCTCGCGCTCATTGAGCGCTATCGCGCTCTGCACGGCTTCGCCGAATACATTCCCGTGTCCGCCCTTCAAGGAGAAGGCCTGGATACGCTGCGCGCCGCGATCATCCGGCGCCTGCCCGAGGGCCCTGCCTTGTACCCCCCCGAGCACATCACCGATCAGCCGGAGCGCTTCCTCGCCGCGGAGATTTTACGCGAAAAAATTCTGCATCTCACCCGGCAGGAGGTTCCCCACGCCGCGGCCGTGGCCATCGAAAGCTGGGAGGATACACCCCGCCTGCTGCGCATCCACGCCTCCATCTATGTCGAACGGCCGGGACAGAAGACCATTCTCGTCGGCATGATCAAGAAGATCGGCACCCTGGCGCGCCAGGAACTCGAACGGACCTTCGGGAAAAAGGTTTATTTGGAGACGTTCGTGAAGGTGCGCCCCCACTGGCGGGAAGACCCCGAATTTTTAGCTGCGATCGACTGGCGCGGTATGGCCGGAACCTAGATAATCGAAAGTGCCATGCGTATCCGGATCCGCTTTTTATCCATCCTGCTGATCGTGGCTCTGATCGCACCGATGGCCTTCGCTCAAAACAAAAGCGCCAAAGAGGATGACCGCATCTATGACGAAGTCCGCCGCAAGCTGGCCGCCGACGCCGATGTCAATGGAGCGGCTTTCGAGGTGACCGTGAAAAACGGAGCCGTTACCTTGCGCGGGCGCGTCCATACCAACAAGGGCAAGGAGAAGGCCGAAAAGATCGCCCGGAAGGTCAAGGGCGTCACCAGCGTGGACAACCAGCTCAAGCTGTTCACCGAAGAGTGACCGCCCCGCCCTCAGTGCCGGAAATGCCGCACCCCGGTGAACACCATGGCGAGCCCGAAACGGTTCGCCGCCGCAATCACCTCGCCGTCGTTCACCGAGCCACCCGGCTGAATCACAGCGGTGACGCCGTGCTTGGCCGCCTCCTCCACGCCGTCGGGAAACGGGAAGAACGCGTCGGAAGCGAGCACGCTGCCCTTCAGCGGCAGAATGGCCTTCATTGCCCCGACCTTCACCGAATCCACGCGGCTCATCTGGCCCGCGCCCGCGCTGATGAGTTGTCCCGCGCGGGCGTAGACGATGGCGTTCGACTTGACGTGCTTGCACACCTTCCACCCGAATTCCAGAGCGCGAAATTCTTCCTCGGTGGGCGCGCGCCCGGTCACCACCCGCAGCTCCGCTCGTGACAGGCGGTGCACGTCGGGAGTCTGCGCCAAAAACCCGCCGCTGATCGACTTCACGATCATCTCCGGCGGCGCCGGCGTGACCCGGATCAGGCGCAGATTCTTCCGCGCGCGCAGCAATTCCAAAGCCTCGGCGGAATAGCCGGGCGCGGCCACTGCGTCGGCTTTCTTTTTGATGATCTCCGCGGCCGTCTCGGCGTCCACCTCCCGGTTCAGCGCGGGCACGCCGCCGAACGCCGAGATGGGATCGGCCTCGAACGCCCTCCGGTAGCTTTCGGCCAGCGTCGAGCCTTCGGCGCACCCGCACGGATTCGTGTGCTTGATGATCGCCGAGGCGGGCGCGTCGAATTCGCAGATGAGCTGCCAGGCCGCGTCCAGATCCACAAGATTGTTGTAGGACAGCTCGGGACCGTGGACCTGCTCGGCGCCGGCCACTCCCCGCGATCCGGAGGCGTACAGCGCCGCCGATTGATGCGGGTTTTCGCCGTAGCGCAGCGCCAGCCGGCG
>Ga0070740_10004752_pt1 | contig 13094 bp, 11 predicted proteins | sample Coa_R2_FD_67286 | JGI IMG/M metagenome (GOLD analysis project Ga0070740, IMG submission 67286) | Surface soil microbial communities from Centralia Pennsylvania, which are recovering from an underground coalmine fire - Coalmine... | ecosystem: Environmental > Terrestrial > Soil > Unclassified ...
AATAAGGGATCTCGCTGGTGAAGCCCTCCACGAGCCGCGGGGCGCGCGCGGGAAGCGCGCGCAGCGTTTCCGCGAGCTTTTGATTTCGTCCGCAGATCAGGATCAACTGGGTTTCCTCGAGCCTTTGCGCGATCTCCCGCATCATTTTCGAGCCTTGCCCGCCGAACAGAACTAAGGCCGTGGGTCTGTGCGGATCCAGCCCCAGGCGGGCCCGCTCCGCGCAGCGGTCCGCCGTCACCGGTTCGTAAAAATTTGGCCGCAGAATCATCCCCGAAGCGCGAAACACTCGCTCCGGAGCATGCCCCATTGCTTTCGCCTGCTCCATCGCCTTTTCTGTGCCGCAAACGAAATACTGCGGCTGCGGTTCCATCCAGAAGTGGGGCGGATAATCCGCCAAATCTGTCAAAATGGTGAGGAAGGGCACGTCCGGGAGCGAGCTGTTCAGGCTCTCATGCAAGGCGCGGTTAAAGTTCGGCACCAGAGAAACGGCCAGGTCCGGCCGCGACTCCATCCAGTATCCGGCCAGCAGCTTCACCGCGGGCCGGTGATTCATCCGGATCACGGTCTGTACGGCTTTCAGCGCAGTCCCCGCTCCCAGCGTCCAGCCGCGCGCCAGCATCCGGTTATACAGATCCTCCAGGCGCACGCCCGTAAGTTTGCGAAAGATGTCCAGCGGGTCCAGCAGTTGCTGAAGGTTTACCAGCCGCACTTCCCATGGCCGCCGCTGCGCCTCGATCACCGACTTCAGCGCCGTCGCCGCCGCCCGGTGGCCTCCCCCGGCGTCGAAGTACACGAAATCAATTCTTGTCACGATTGTTTTATAGCAATGTCATCCCGCTGTTACGCCAGGGCGGTAAAAGGATAGCATGGCGGCGTCCCAAATCTTGATCCCAACGCGGGTAACCAGAGCCATTGTGGGCTTGGGCCAGCGCGCCGACCTCGGCCTGATGCGCAAGGTGAACCGCTGGCGCGCGCCGAAATGGCTGCGCCTGTGGATGATCGCAGCCACCCGCGGCGGCGATGGCTGGCTGTGGTACGCGATGGGATTCGTGGTGGCGCTCTATGGCGGTTCTCAGCGCTTCGCGGCATTGTTATCGGCGGCGGTGGCCGCCGGTGTGGGCATCGGCATCTTCCTGAAGCTCAAGCGCACCTGCAAACGCAGGCGTCCCTGCGCCCTGGAGCCGCACTGCTGGGCGACGCTTCTCCCGCCGGATCATTTCTCGTTTCCCTCCGGGCATACGATCACGGCGTTTGCAGTGGCAGTCTCGCTGGGCTGCTTCTACCCCGCTGCATTCGCCGGCTTGCTGTTCTGCGCGGCGAGCGTGGCGGCCTCACGAATTCTGCTCGGCATGCACTTCCTCAGCGACGTTCTGGCGGGAGCTCTCATCGGAGCGATCCTCGGATCTTCCGCCGCACACCTCGCCGTGGCCTTCCTATAAGGTGTTCAGCTTATCGAGAGCCCATCGCGGAGCAGGATCCGGCCCTTTTCGACACTCTGCCGATCGGCAAATTCATTCCCTTAAATCGAGTTCGATACACTACGTAACGGGTGAACAGATCGAAAGATAGTCTTGCCCTAGACCGGCAGCCGCCGCTATCATGCCTGGGGTTTTAGCTCACATGCAGGCTGCCGGGATCGCTTGACGGGGAGGGACTCCAACGCACGTTTCCGCTCGTGAATTACACCGCTATCTTACCGCTGGGATACCACAGGGTGAGTGCCGTACCATCGAGAATCACATCGCCGCCTGTGACGAGTGCGCCGCCGCGCTCGCCCACGAAGTCCAGGCGCTGAACCCGCCGGATGTCGCCGCCCGAGCGCGCCTGGAAGAACTGCGGCGGTGGGGCAAATCGGGCTGGGTCCAAGTCCTGCGTCCGTTTTCGGCGGAGCGCTTTGGAGGCTGGCCGATCCATGTCTCCGAAGGCGAAGCCAAGCTGATGGTCCAGCGGGAAGTCCATCCGGGTACGCTGGTTCAATTTCGTTTCGACGACCTCGCCGTCTACGGGACGGTGGAGTATTACGACCTGGTCGAGGATTCCTATTACTTGACCGTGAAATTTGCAGGCGTTGCCGAATAAGAGGCTTTTGACCTCCGCGGCCCGGCTTAGCCGTCCTTGAGAATCTCACGCGCGGCGTTATGTCCCGGTGCGCCCATGACGCCGCCGCCGGGATGCGCGCCGGACCCGCACAGATACAAGCCTCTCACCGGAGTCCGATAGCGAGCCCAGCCTGCCAGCGGGCGCAGCACGAACATCTGATCCAGGCTCATTTCGCCGTGAAAGATGTTTCCGCCGGTGATGTGAAACCGCCGCTCCAGGTCCAGCGGCGTGAGAGTCTGGCGGTCCACAATAATTGAGCGGATGTTCGGGCAATACTCCTCAATCACGTCCAGGATGCGCTCCGAGTATCGTTTTCGTTCGCGGTCCCAGTTGGTGTCCTTCAGCGTGTAGGGCGCATATTGCAGGAAGATCCCCATGATGTGATGCCCCTCCGGCGCGAGCGTCCGGTCGTACATGGTGGGAATGGTCATCTCGATCAGCGGCGATTGCGACGGCCTGCCGTACTTCGCGTCGTCCCAGGCCCGCTCGATATACTCGACCGACGGGCAGATGTGCATGGTCGCGCGATGCTGCGGCCCAGGCGAACCGGGCAAGGCGTTAAATTCCGGCAGCCCGCGGAGCGCCAGATTCATCTTGAGGGAAGTGCCTTCGATGCGGAACTTCCGGATGCCGTCGAGGAAATCGGGATTCAAATCGGCCGGATCGAGCAGCTCCAGAAATGTCTTCTTTGGATCCAGGTTGCTGGCGACGATCTTGGCCCGGATCTCATCGCCGCCCGCTAGCACGACTCCTTGCGCGCGTCCGTCACGCACTAGAATTTTCGAAACTGCCGCATTAGTTCGAATGACGGCGCCCTTGCTTCGAGCCGAGTCCGCGATCGCGTTCGAGACCGCGCCCATCCCGCCGCGGACAAATCCCCACAACCCCCGATGCCCGCCGACCCCGCCCATGCAATGGTGCAGCAGGATATAGGCCGTCCCCGGGGACCGCGGACCTCCGTTGGCCCCGATCACCCCGTCGGTCGCGAGGGTCACTTTCACCTGCTCGGACTCAAACCATTCATCCAGAAATTCGGCCGCGCTCTGCGTGAAAATTTTCACCAGCCCGACCATCTCTTTCTTCGTCAGCCCGCGGAGCTTGCCGGCGATCTTCAGATATTCGATGTAGTCTCCCATGCCGTCGGGAGGAAAATTGGGCGGCGTGGCCAGCAGCAGCGCCTCGGCGACCTGCCCGAGCCGTTCTAAATGGTCTTCATACTTGGGATATGCCTCGGCGTCGCGAGCCGAAAATTTCGCGATCTCCGCCAGCGTGCGAGCCCGGTCCTGCCACATGAAGAAATAGCGGCCGTCGGGAAAGGGAGAGAAAAACGCCGGGTCCTTGGCGTCCACCTTGTAGCCGAAGCGCTCCAGTTCCAGGTCGCGCACGACCTTTTCCTGGAGCAGGCTGACCAGGTAGGATGCTGTCGAGACGCGGTACGCGGGCCAGACCTCTTCCGTGACGGCGCAGCCGCCCACCAGCTCGCGCGCCTCGAGAACCAGCACCTTGCGCCCGGCGCGCGCCAGGTACGCCGCCGTGACGAGCCCATTATGGCCGCCGCCGACAATGATGGCATCGAATGTTTCGGGCACCGAGTCCTATGATAGCGGGCAGAATCCTGCGAACCCCGGCGGCCGGTTTGCCCGCGGGACGATGCTTGGAAGCGCCGAAAGGCGGCGCTCTAGACGTCCATGATCTCCAGCGCTTGGTCCAAGCTCTTCAGCGGATCGCGCCCCGGCGCCGGACGGTACTCATGCGCGATGTAGCCCGTGAATCCCAGGTCCGCGATAGCCTTGGCGATAAACCGGTAATTCAACTCCTGCGTATCGTCGAGTTCGTGCCGGCCGGGCACTCCGCCCGTGTGGAAATGCGCGATCCACGGGAAATTGTCGCGGATGTTGGCCACTAGATTTCCATCCATGATCTGCACGTGATAAATGTCGAACAGAATCTTCACCCGCGGCGAGTTCACTCGCTTGCAGACGTCCACGCCCCAGGCCACGTGATCGCAAATCTGGTCGTAGCGCCCGATGAGCGGGTCCATGTACTTGCTGTTCATCACCTCCATGCAGATGGTGACGTTCTTGTCTTCGGCGTGCGCCTTCACCCGGTTGAAGAAAGCCACGGCATTGTCCGCGCCTTCCTCGTAGGACATGCCCCGGCGCTGGCCGCCCACGGTGATCATATTCGGGCATCCGCCCGCCGCGCACTCGTCCAGCGAGTCGTGGACGGACTTTTCGAGCTTGTCGTGCAGCTCCTTGCGGATCACGCCGTCCTGAAACGTCACCGCGCCGGCGCCGGCCATGGTGGGAATCATGCCGTATTTCTTGAGCACCGGCCAGTCTTTCGGAGCAACCAGGTCCATCCCCGCGACTCCGCGTTTCGAAGCTTCGCGGCAGATGTCCTCCAGCGACATCTTGGGATCGAAATTCGCGCGCATGACGCATTGCTTGAGGCGGCCCTTGCGCTTGACAACGGGTTCGCTGTTCTGGGCCAGGGCGGGGAGCGATGACGCGCTGGCCGCGGTCAGGGCGGTAGTGAGGAAGTCTCGGCGTCGCATTTCTCTGGCATTATACTCGCAGCGAGCCTGCGCCGGGATCCCGGCCGCGCCGCCGCCTCTGCGGCGATCATTCCGGATATATGATGATGTCGTTATGCTGAAGACCTCGTCCGCGCTCCTACTGGCCCTGGCTGCCACAGGGATGGCCGCCGGCCTCGATCCCAACAATCTCACCGGAACCCGGGGCCTGCTGCTGATCGATAAGATGGGCCGCCACGTCCGCTTCTTCGATCCCTCCAGCTTCACCGAGATTTCCAGCGTGGAAGTGGGCGTCGCGCCGCACGATTTCGCCATCTCGCCGGACCACAAGTTCGCCTACATCCCGGTTTACGGGGACGGCATCTACGGCCGCAATCCGAATCCCGGCCACGTGATCGCCGTGGTGGATCTGGCCAAGCGCAGCGTGGACGGGTTCATCGACGTTTCGCCCTATCAGGCGCCGCACGGCATTCAGATCGATAAAACAGGAACTACCATTTATGTCACTTGCGACATCAGCCGCAAGGTGCTGGTGATCGACACCCAGTCGCGCACCATCAAAGCCGCCATCGACAACGAGGGCACCGGCCACTGGATCGCTGTGCTGCCGGATGCGAGCAAGGCGTACGTCACCAATAAAAATGACAGGCTGTTTGTCAGCGTGATCGATCTGAAGACCAACAAGCTGGTGGGCCGGGTGTCCGCGCCGGGGGGCACCCAGGGAATCGCCGCCTCGCCCGACGGCAAGTTGGTCGCAGTCTCGGATTCCACCAAGCCCGACGTGTTTCTCATCGACACGAAGACCGACATGGTCGTGGACCACATTCCGCTGGAAGGCGTCGAGCGCGGGTCGTATAAGTCGCGCTACACGCCGGACGGCTCGAAACTCCTGGTGTGCAACGAACGCCCGCCCACGGTGAACATAATCGACACCAAACGTCTGCACGCCAAACAAACTGTGCTTACGGTGGGCAAGGACCCCATGGGCTTTGCCATAGCAAGCGACGGCAAAACCGCACTGGTGGCCAATCACGGCGATGGCACGGTCTCCGTGGTGGATCTGAAGTCCGGAAAAATCATGTCCAGCTTCAAGGGCGGGGTTGGCGTCGAGACTCTAGGCTATTACTAAGGAAATCACATGAAACTCACCGCACTCTGCGTCATCCTGGCCGCGGCCGCGTGGGCCGAAAACGTGCCGGTTCCGAAGGCCGCCGCGCTGCCGGTCACGGCGGATTCCTATCCGTTCAACTCGGCCAGCCGCGATTCGCAGCCGCTGGATCTCGCCAAGCTGGGCTACGTGGAGGAAGAGTTCCTCCTCAGCGGTTCGGCCAACGTGTATGACTGGAATGCCGACGGATCGCTCGCCGTCAAGACGCCCAACGCGCCCTACGCCGACCGCATCCTGGTGCGGCACCCGAAGGACCCGTCGAAGTTCAGCGGCACAGTGGTGGTGGAGCTGATGAACTCGGCCCGGCGCTTCGACTGGCCGATGATGTGGGGCTACCTGCACGACTATATGCTCGACCATGGCGACGCCTGGGTGGGTGTCACCACGCCCGGCGCGGTCGTGGGACTCAAGAGATTCAACCCCGCGCGCTACGCCGCCGTGTCCTTCGCCAATCCCGACCCCGGCGCGCGTTGCGATGTTCCTGGCGGCCGCGGCGGCAAGAAGGCTCCGCAAGCCTCGTCGGATGAGGAGGAGGGCCTGCGCTGGGACATGCTCAGCCAGGTGGCCGCCGCGCTCAAGAGCAACCAGCCCGGCGAGCCCCTGGCGGGCTACAAAGTCGAGCGTGTGTTCATGACCACCCAGGCAGGCGACATCATCACTTACATCAACGCCATTCATGCGCACGCGCAGGTGAACGGCAAGCCCGCCTATGACGGTTACTTGATCAAGAATCCGGGCGCTGCCGTGCGGATTCGCCAGTGCTCGGCGAACCCGGCCAAGGGTGATCCGCGCCAGCGGGTCAAGCCGACCACGAGCCCGATCGTGGCGGTAGTGGCGCAAGGCGAACTTATGCAGAACATCGATTCGCGTCTGCCTGACAGCGACGACCCGAAAGGCCGCTACCGGCTGTATGAAATCGCGGGCATCGCGCACATTGAGAAGTATCCTTATTCGGCGCTGCCTTCCCCGCCCGAACAGATCGCCGCCTCCGGCGCCGCGCAGGGCACGTCCGACTGGCCCTTCAACGCCAAGTGCGACCCCGAGATCCCGCTGGGCGACAACCCGTTGCTGATGTACTCGTATCATGCCGCGCTGTTCAACCTGAATGAGTGGGTGCGCAAGGGTGTCCCGCCGCCCAAGGCCCAGCGCATCGAGGTCAACGGCGGAGCTGTGGCGCTGGACGAATTCGGCAATGGCAAAGGCGGCGTCCGCAGCCCGTTTGTAGACGTTCCCACGGCCACCCTTTACACCACCAGCCCGGGCCCCGGCACCTGCGCCGAACTGGGCCACACCGCGAAGTTCGACGAGGCTCGCCTGAAGCAGCTTTATCCGGATCAGAAGGCGTACGCGTCGAAGGTGACGCAGTCGATCAACCGGATGGTGAAGGAACGCCTGCTGCTCGAACCGGACGCGAAGAAGCTGAAGGCGGAGCTGCTGGGCACCCAACCATAAATAAACCATAAATAAGGGTGTAACTCAGGAGTTGTAGACGGACGATCCCGCTGACTCCGGCGGAGATCCCTGTGATGAAGCCGGGACAAGGCGGGTGGATAATCTATAACTCACCTGCCATCAGTCGGTTGACACTTGCATGCGCGCGTGGTATCTTTCCAGACGAATCGCAAGTTCACTTTGCTTGTGTCAATGTTCTACGGTCCATCTGGAGGTCAAAGGTGATGAGAATCGCTCTGGGAATTTTATGCGCGGGTTTCGGTCTGGCCATTTCGACGCTGCCGCTGATGGCGCACCATTCGTTTGCCGCGGAATTCGACGCCAGCAAGAGGGTTACGCTGACTGGTACGGTCACCAAGCTCGAGTGGCTGAATCCGCATATCTGGATTTATATCGACGCCAAGGATGAGAGCGGCAAGGTCAGCAAGTGGCAGTGCGAAGGCGGGGCGCCGAATTCGCTGGTCCGCAACGGCTGGACGCGCGAGTCGCTGAAGGCCGGCGATCAGGTCACGATTATGGGCTCGCTCGCCAAGGACGCAACCAATACCTGCAATGCCAGCCAGGTGAGACTGCCGGATGGCCGCAGGGTTTTTGCCGCTTCGTCGGAAGGCGAGGGCGGGTCGAAGGGTGGAGAGAAGCAGTAACGCCTCAGGTTTCTTCAATTAGAAGAGCAGCGCCGTGCGCCGCTCCAGATCAGGGAGATTTCAGACGTGGGTACTCGTTTGTTCCGTTGCATTCTTACCGCGGCGGCCGTTTTGGCCGCCGTTCCCGTGTTTGGGCAAGGCCGGGGCGGTTATAAGCCGCCCGAGGGGCCTGCGCCGAAGCTCGACGGCAAGCCCGATTTCAGCGGGATTTGGCAGCGTCCTTACACCCCGGACATGAGCATCACCGCGACCAATCTGGATGGCAAGCCGTACCCGCCCGAGAAGCCCGGACCGGCCGGCCGCGGCCAGGTCGATCCCAACCCGCCCGCCGCTAACGGGCGCGGGGGCGGACGCGGCGGGCCGCGCGTGCTTCCGTTCACCGAATGGGGCCTGAAGCAATGGAAAGAGTACGATCCCGTCAATGGCGATTACACCGGAGCGTGCCTGCCCTTCGGTTTAGTGCGCTCCATGAACTCGCCGGACCCCACCCAGATCATGCAGAGCAAGGAATACATGTCGATTCTTTTCGAGCAGAACACCTGGTTCAAAGTGTTCCCGCTGGACGGCCGCCCGCACGACCCGAATAAGACCCCCACCTGGTTCGGCGATTCCGTCGGACACTGGGAAGGCGACACTCTGGTGGTCGATACCACCAATTTCAATGGGCGCACGCGCCTGGACACGAACGGTCATCCGCACAGCGACCAGCTCCATATCATCGAGCGCTGGCAGCGGCCGGACCTGGGCCATATCAAGTATGAAATGATCGTGGACGATCCCAAGGCCTACACGGAAAAGTGGAAAAATGAGCGTACCTTCACGCTGCGGACGGACTGGCAGATTATGGAGTACTCGTGCGAGGAGAACAACAAGAGTCTTTGGGAAGGGCGCATCAAGATCCCGAATTACGATAGTTGGAAATAAATAAGGAGGCTCAATGGCCGCCGTCAAATTCACCCTCAACGGAAAGTCTCAAACCGTCGACGTGGTTCCGCAGATGCCCCTTCTGTGGGTTCTGCGCGACACCCTCGGTCTCACCGGCACGAAGTTCGGCTGCGGGATGCAGCTCTGCGGAGCCTGCACGGTCCACATCGACGGGCAGCCGCGGCGCTCCTGCGGGACGCAGATCTCAGCGGTGGCGGGTAAACGCGTAACCACGATTGAAGGGCTCTCGCCGGACGGCATGAGCCACCCCGTTCAGAAGGCCTGGATCGAGGCCGATGTGCCGCAGTGCGGCTACTGCCAGTCCGGGCAAATCATGACTGCCGCCGCGCTGATCGACAAGCCGAACGCGGCGCCGCCGACCGATACCGATATCGACGAAGCCATGCGCGGCAACCTGTGCCGCTGCGGCACGTATCAATCCATCCGCCGGGCCATCCATCTGGCGGCTCAGATGAAGGCCGGCAAGGGAGGCGCCGCATGAGCGTCAACGTGAATCGCCGGGGATTTCTGAAGGTCAGCGCCGGCGCCGCTGGGGGCCTCCTGGTGGGCTTTTACATCCCCGAGTCTTCGAAGCTCGCCGCCGATACCTCGCCCGCGCGCCTGAACACTTACATCCACATCGCGCCGGATGAGACCATCACCTTCGCGATTACCAAGTCCGAGATGGGCCAGGGCACGCTGACGTCGCTCTCGCAGATCCTCGCCGAGGAACTCGATTGCGACTGGAAGGGCATCCAGACCGAGATCCCCAACCCGGAGCCCGCCTTCGGCATGATGGGCGCCTTCGGCAGCCTCAGCGTCCGCACGACGTACAACACGCTGCGGCAGGCCGGGGCCGCCGCTCGCGCCATGCTGATCCAGGCCGCGGCGCAGAAGTGGGGCATTCAGCCCGCGCAGTGCCGCACCGAAAACGGAGCGGTGATCAACACGTCCACCAACGCCCGGCTGAGCTACGGCAGCCTGGCCGACGCGGCGGCGAGACTTCCCGCTCCCAAGAACGTCCCGCTTAAGGACCCCAAGGATTTCAAGATCGTCGGGAAATCCGTAAAGCGGCTGGACACGCATCTCAAGGTCTCCGGCCGCGCCAACTTCGGTATCGACGCCAAAGTGGACGGCATGCTCTACGCCGTGGTCGCGCGCTGCCCCGTCTTCGGCGGCAAGGCCGCCAGCTTCGATTCCACGAAGGCGATGACGGTGCCCGGCGTGAAGAAAGTCTTCCAGATTTCGAGCGGTGTGGCCGTGCTCGCGGATAACACCTGGAGCGCGATGGAAGGACGCAAGGCTCTCAGCATTCAGTGGGACGAGGGACCCAACGCCGCCCAAACCAGCGCGAAAATCCGTCAGACGTTCATGGACCTGGCTTCCAAGCCTGGCGCGGTGGCGCGCAAGGTCGGCGATGCCGAGGCGGCCATCGCGGGCGCCGCCAAAAAGGTGGAGGCGGTATACGAAGCCCCCTATCTTTCGCACTCGCCCATGGAGCCCATGAACTGCACGGCGCATGTGCGCGCTGACGGCTGCGAATTGTGGGTGGCGACGCAGATCCAGAGCGCGGCGCAGCAGACCGCGGCGCAGATCACTAAGCTCCCGCCCGACAAGATCCAGGTCCACACCATGTTCCTGGGCGGCGGGTTCGGTCGCCGCGGTGGGGCCGACTTCGTCAGCGAAGCCGTGGAAATTTCCAAGGCCGCCGGCGTGCCGGTGAAGCTCACCTGGTCGCGCGAGGACGACATGCAGCACGACCTCTACCGCCCGGCGTCCTACGCGAAGTTCGTCGGCGGGGTGGATTCGAACGGCAACCTGGTGGCCTTCACAAGCCGCGTCGCTTGTCCGTCGTTTGCGGGTTTGAACAACGGCGTGGATCGCAACGCGGTGGACGGCATCGCCAACAACGGATACGCCGCCAGCATCCCGAACATTCTCGTCGATTACCATCCCGCCGAAGTGGGCATCCCGACGACGTTCTGGCGCTCGGTCGGCTATTCGCAGAACACGTTCTTCACCGAGTCCTTTATTGATGAGCTGGCGCATGCCGCCGGCCAGGACCCGGTGGCCTTCCGGCGCAAGCTGCTGGCCAACAATCCGCGCATGCTGGGCGTGCTGAATCTGGCGGTGGAAAAAGCGGGCTACGGCAAGCCGCTCCCGGCCGGGCATTATCACGGCGTCGCAGTGGTGGACAACATCGGCAGTTTCAACGCGCAGGTGGCCGAGGTTTCCGTCACGAACGGCAAGCTCAAAGTCCACAAAGTTGTCTGCGCCGTGGATTGCGGCGTGGTGGTGAACCCTGCGATTGTCGAGCAGCAGATCCAGAGCGGCATCGTCTTCGGCCTCGGCCCTGCGATCCGCCAGGAGATCACCATCGACCGTGGCCGCGTGGTCCAGGCCAACTTCAACAATTACGATCCGGTCCGCATCGACGAGATGCCTCTTGTCGAGGTCCACATCGTGCCGAGCACCGCCGCCCCCGGCGGCATCGGCGAAGCCAGTACGCCGACCATCGGCCCGGCCGTCGCCAACGCGGTGTTCAAGGCGACCGGCAAGCGCATCCGCCATCTGCCCATCCGGCAGCAGGATTTGGTGTAGATTCCGGATCAGACCCCAATCGTCGCGAGACCTGGCGAACCGCTACGCTGTTGCGTACGGCGACTCAGCAACGGCTCCGACGGGCATTGCGCTCCATTCGGTTGTCGCGCGGCTCGAAGATCTTCCCGAACCGGGTCTGGTCCGCGGTCAGGTCGGCACAGTCGACCTCGACCGGATCCTGCTCCTCGATGCGGATCTTCGCCAGCGGGCGGCGTCCACGTCCTCGAAATTGGGAATACGGTCTCGGAGATGCCGCAGCCCAGTCTGCTTGATGATTACCTTGCGCCGCCGCTGGCTTTCAGTCCATTCGTCATCGCTGGGAAAGCGGACCCGGATGGTTTTTACGCCGCTTGGTCTGACGAGCGGACGGAAACGGGAATACCTGAATCAAACACAGAATTTCCTACACGTTGTTCAGTCATAGCCGTTGAACTCCAACAATCCATTGGGATGACCGGCAGCTCAGCCCGATAAAATGACCCCTGAGGGTATCCTCGCGAGATCGGTACTGATCGTCCGGCATCAACCTCTCGGACCAGACGAAACGGTAGACACGAGGTGATTCATTGACCTACTCAATCATTGCGCGCAACCCCGAAAGCGGTGAACTAGGGATTGCACTTCAATCACGTTTCTTCGCAGTGGGGCGAACAGTGCCTGGATTGAAGCAGGCGTGGGTGTGGTCGCATCACAGTCCTTCGCCAATCCGGTCTACGGCTATCAGACGTTGCGTCTGCTGCGTGCCGGACAAGACCCGCAGGCGATCCTTGACCAACTCCTCCGCGATGACCCAGGCGCCGCGATGCGCCAGGTGGCCATCCTCGACTGGGGCGGACGCGTAGCAGTTCATACAGGCGCGCGGTGTGTCTCGGCTGCGGGGCATCTGATCGGTTCCAATTGCTGCGCCCAGGCCAACATGATGGGCCGGGATACTGTATGGCGGGCAATGGTGCACGCCTTCGAAGACGCAAGCGGTCCGATGGCCGATCGCTTGTTGGCGGCCCTGGAAGCGGCCGAGCGTGAAGGCGGCGATGTGCGAGGCAAGCAAGCGGCTGCGCTAATCGTTGTCTCCGGCAAGCCATCCGGGGTGCCCGAATTGGATCGTTTCGTTGATTTGCGTGTAGACGACCACCCCGAGCCTGTCGCTGAAGTGAAACGGCTGTTAGATTACTCACGTGCTCACCAGCGTGCCGGTCAGGCAATCGACAAGCTTCTCGCAAATGACCTCACAGGTGCGATTACGGATCTGGACTTCTGCTGCGCCGCATATCCGAACGAGCCGGAATTCCTTTTTCGCCGCGCGCTGGCCTTTCTGGTCCAGGGGAGAATTGACGAGTCGCGCGAGTCGTTGGGCCGGGCCCATGATATTCATCCCAGATGGAGCGAACTGTTGCTGCGTTTCGCGGATGCCGGCATCATTCCGGTCGCTCGTGAGCGGCTGGAACCCCTTGTCGCGAGTATCCGGGCTTCAGGAGGTCAGAGTGCCGCACACAAGTGAGCAGATCACTGGCAGATGCTGTCCACGCCGCACTTCCCTCTGTGCCAATATGACCGGAATTTGTCAATGACTTTGAGACACCTGCCCGCATAAATTCGTGTTGCTGCTGTTCGCTCGCGGCCCGTTCGGGCGGAGGGTTGATCCATACCGCGGCAGGTCGCGCCGGGGGTC
>Ga0070740_10004754_pt1 | contig 13092 bp, 10 predicted proteins | sample Coa_R2_FD_67286 | JGI IMG/M metagenome (GOLD analysis project Ga0070740, IMG submission 67286) | Surface soil microbial communities from Centralia Pennsylvania, which are recovering from an underground coalmine fire - Coalmine... | ecosystem: Environmental > Terrestrial > Soil > Unclassified ...
AGACGGCGAGGCGCAGGTCAGGACGCTGGTTGAGAAGATCGTCCACCTGCGCATCTTCGAGGACGAGGCCGGCAAGATGAATCGCTCGCTGCTCGACGTGCGCGGCGAACTGCTGGTCGTCTCGCAATTCACCCTCTACGCCGACGTGCGCAGGGGACGCCGTCCCAGCTTCACCGACGCCGCCCCGCCATCCATCGCCGAACCGCTATGCGAACGCTTCAAAGAGATCGCCGCATCCTACGGCCTGATCGTCGCCGCCGGCGTCTTCGGGGCGCACATGGATGTGGAACTGGTGAATGATGGCCCCGTCACGATCTGGCTGGATACGGACGCATTGCAGTGAATTCCGCAAGAAAAGAACCTGGGCAGAGGTTTCTGATCCGGCATGGCGTCTTACCCCGTTTTTCGATAAAAGTATGATATTCTTGTCAATTTCTCCTTGCAATCTTATGATATCTATCTGTCAAGCGGTTTTTTTAGCTTTTTGCCGCTTGCATCCTTCCCTCGATGGCATGCGTGAAAATAACAGGTATCTCGAAAAAGCACCGTGAGCATTCTATCTTTCACCAGGAATTACCAGAAAGGAGCAGGCACATGTCCGTCACCCCCTCTTCTACAGTCGTGGCTGCTTTCAGGGACCGCTGGGCGGCTGAGCAGGCCATGGAGGCTTTGTATGATGCGGGCTTTTCCCGCGAGCAGATGCAGTATGTTGTTCCAGGTACAGGCAGTTTCTTTGAAGAGCTTAAAAGTTTTTTCACCGGCACGCCCACGTATCACAGCGACCTCGCCGGCAGTCTCAGCGAGGTGGGCCTGTCCGACGAGGAGGCCCGATACTATGCCAGCGAGTATGAGCAGGGCAATACGATCCTCGTCGTGATGACCGCTGGCCGCGAGCAGGAGGCGCTGAACATCCTGGGCCGCTATGGCGCTTACAACGCGCGCACGGCCTCCCCCAGGGAGAGCGAGCCGCAGGCGGCTCAGCCGGCCGGCGAGGAGAATCCAGACGCGCCGCTTCCGCAGGAGGTGGCAAGCGATCCTACCGCTCCTTTCCCCGCAGAAGTTGCAAGCGATCCTACCGCTCCTTTCCCCGCAGAGGTGGCCGGCGGCAGTCCCACGGAGCCATTCCCTGAGGAAGTGGCCGGCGATACAACTGCTCCCTTCCCCGCAGAGGTGGCCAGCGACCCCACCGCCCCTTTCCCGCCGGATGTGCGCGCAGAATCCGCCGCCCAGGCCGAAGAGGCAGTTGCAGAGCCGGTGATGGTCGAGGTCGAGGAGACAGTGACCGCCACGCCGCCGGAGAGCCAGGCAAACGTCTACATGCCCTCAACCGATGAGATTGAAGAGATCGAGGAGCAGGCAGGCGAGGAGGTCGCGGGAGCGGAGGAGGTGCCAGAGGTCGCGGAGACCGGCGAGGTAGGAGAGATCGAGGAGGGAGAGGAAGCGCCAGAGGTCGAGGAGATTGCAGAAGTCGTAGAGACACCGGAGGCGGGAGAGATCGAGGAAGTTGCTGAGGCACCAGAAGCCGGGGAAGTTGCTGAGGTAGGAGAGATCGACGAGGTTGCCGAGACACCAGAGGCGGGAGAGGTTGAGGAGGTTGCCGAGATAGAAGAGGTGCCGGAGGAAGGCGAGGTTGCTGAGATGGCAGAGACTGAGGAAGGCGAGGTTGCTGAGATGGCAGAGACTGAGGAGGTACTGGAGGAACAGGCGGGTGCAGAGGCATCTGCTGTGGAAGCGCCCCAGGCGGGCGCTACTCTGGCCGGCCATCTGGCCCGGCTTCAGCAGGTACGGGACGAGATTCAGCGCACGCAGCAGCAGATTCAGGAGGCCAGGAGCCAGCTTGAGGCCATGAAGCAGCACGAAGCCGAATATACCGCCGCCCAACAACAATTGAAGGAGCTTCAGGACGAACTACAGGCGGTCCAGGCCGAGCTACAAGCGACAAAAGAGCGGCTCGGCCTGCAATAGCACCCACGTAATCTTTCCCGCGCAAGAAAATTGTTGGGATTAGCGAAAAAACGCGTTTTTTCGCTAATCCCAACAATTTTCTTGCGCAGGGGGCAGAGAGAAAAGAGCAATTCAGCCCAGAGTCTACTTTTCCCGGCCCGAACATGATACAATAGTCCCATCGCAACATCACAGAGACTGGTAAGTATTCATAGTACCATGCTAGATATTATCAACACGCTGGCGGAAGCTTTTGGCGCGCGGCAGAAACAACTCTATATGGTGGGCGGGACGGTGCGGGATGTGCTGCTCAATCGCGGCCAGTCGAACGATGCCGACCTGGCGACGGACGCCCGCCCGGACGAGATCAAGCAGATTGTGGCTCCGACGCAGCCAAACGCGATTGTGCTGGTGGGGGAGCGTTTTGGCACGGTTCGCCTGCACTATGGCAGCGATATCATCGAGATCACAACGTTTAGAAGCGAGCGCTATAATCCCGAATCGCGCAAGCCGGAGGTCTGTTTTGGCAACGACCTGATCGAGGACCTGCACCGGCGCGACTTCACGATTAACGCAATGGCCCGCCATCCCCTGAGCGGGGAGATCATCGATCCCTTTCATGGCCGCGAGGACCTGGCGGCCCATCTCCTGCGCGCGGTCGGCGACGAGCCGGATAAGCGTTTCGCCGAGGACCCGTTGCGCCTGCTGCGCGCAGTGCGCTTTGCCGCGCAGTTGGATTTTACCATCGAGTCGCGGACAACCCATTCGATTCTCCAGCAAGCGCCCACCCTGCAAAAGATCTCGCGCGAGCGCATTCGCGACGAGATGAACAAGCTGCTGACCTCGGATCATCCCGCGCTCGGCCTGGATCTGCTGGTTGAGCTTGGTCTGATGAACTGGATTATCCCGGAGGTGCTGGAACTCAAGGGCGTGAGCCAGCAGGCCCGCCAGGGAGGACGCTCGAAGGATGTCTATGCGCATGTGCTGCGCGTGGTTGAGCGTTCCTCGCCCGATCTCCACATCCGCTGGAGCGCGCTACTGCATGATATCGCCAAGCCGCGCACACGCAGCGTCGAGGATGGCAAGGTCCATTTCTTCGGCCATGAAGAGGTGGGCGCGCAGATGGCTCGCGTTATTCTTAAGCGCCTGCATTTCGATCGCGATTTCATCGAGAGCGTCTCGCGTGTGGTGCAACTGCATATGCGCGCGAACGCCTATACCGGCGATTGGACCGATGGCGCAGTGCGCCGCCTGATGCTGGAAAGCGGCGAGAGCCTGGACTACCTGCTGGACCTCTCCCGCGCGGATATTACCAGCTATCGCGCCGACAAGGTTGAGCACGCCGCTGCCCGCGTCTCCGAGCTCGCCGCCCGCTGCAAACAGCTCAAAGAAGAGGCCGAGCGCGTGCCGCTCAAGAGTCCCCTGGACGGCAAGGAACTGATGGAGATGTTTGGCCGCCCGCCGGGTCCCTGGCTGCGTCCGATCAAGGAGCACCTGCTGGGCCTGGTGATCGACGGCGTGCTCGCGCCCGGCGATAAAGAGGAGGCCGCGAGGATCGCGCGCGAGTTTGTGCGCACGCACGAACCCGCACGCGACGAGGTTTCGCTCTCGGCGAAGGAGACATCCCTGTGAGTGGCATGCGCGACGAGATCATTCGCTTTCTGGATGACTACCTGCAGATCGCGAACTTCCGCGATTACTGTCCCAACGGCCTGCAAGTCCTCGGACGCCCCGCCGTTGAGCGCGTGGCCCTGGCTGTGAGCGCGAACCTGGAATGCTTTCGCCTGGCCGCCGAGGGCAAAGCAGATATGCTCATCACCCATCATGGCCTCTTCTGGGAGAACACTCCGTCGGTGGTGGGCGCGATGCTCAAGGCCCGCCTCAAAACCCTCTTCGAGCACGACATCACGCTGCTCGGCTACCACCTGCCCCTGGACGCGCACCCGGTGGTTGGCAATAATGCCCTGTGGCTCAAAGAGTTGGGCTTTGAATTGGAGGGCATCAATCTGGGCGTCTTTCGGGGCCGGGCCATCGGAGCGATCGGCAACGCGTTGCAACGCCAGACCCTGCGCGAGGTGGTCGAGAAGGTCACGTACATCGCCGGGGTGCCGCCGCGCGTCTACGCGTATGGTCCGCAGACCGTGCGCCGCGTGGGCGTGGTCACGGGCGGGGGATACCACAACCTGCTGGACGCGCTTGAGCAGGGCTGCGATACGTTTATCACCGGCGAAACCGGCGAGCCGACCGAGGGGGTGGCGCGCGAGGGGGGCATGAATTTTATTGGGGTGGGGCATTATAATTCAGAGAGGCTGGGCGTGCAAGCGCTGGGCAAGCTGCTGCAAACGCAATTCGGCGTCACGACCTTCTTCTGTGAAGTTCCCAACCCGGTCTAATCCTATGTACGAGTAGTTGTATTCCCGGAGGAAAAGAGAATCATGGTCAAAGCGAATCGGTCCGGCTCGCAAAAGGCCGCCGCGAACGACACGCCGGCAGGAAAGCAGCAGACACCGCCCGCCAGCACTCCCTCGTCCGCCGCGAGCGCGAGCCAGAAGAGGAGCAGCAAGCATCGCCAGCCCGCGATTGGTGGCAGCGCGGTCCCAGGCGCCAAATCGACTCAGCCGAAGGAACTCTCCACCGCCTCGCCGGCCAACCAGCAGGCGGAATACTACAACCGCGAGATGCGCCGACGCATGCAGCAGATGGGCACCGGCCCCTACGCCGACCGTATGGCCCTCGATCCCCGCGAGCGCCGCCGCAAACGCCAGGAGAAGATCAAAGAGCGCCAGGAGAAGATCAAACGCCTGGTGGATGCGAAGGGACCCAGCCGCGATATCAAGCTTGGCCGTCGCAACACCTACTTCCTGATCGGCACAATCGCCCTGATTGTGCTCCTGATCGCGCTGTTTATCATCATCCGCCACCCATTCTAAAAGCTCGTAAAACGGACATTTGCGTGAAACGGTTGCAAGGTGGTTTAACCGCTTTGCAACCATTTTCACAAAAATGCCCGTTTTATCTGTGTGAAAGGGATAGGGAGTGAACCAGTTCTTCACTGACTTTCCAGAGGCGCCGACGCACTGCCTCATCATACGAGAGCTTTGATGATCTCACCTCCTTGCAATTCGCGAAGTACTTCCCGCTTACCCCCTCAACTTCAGGCGAGGTTGCCAGATAGAGCGTTGTCTGCGCGCCCTGCTCAACGCTGGTCATGAATGGCGCGGCCAGCTTCCAGCCCAAGCGGTAGATTTTTCCCAGTCCCTGGTCGAAGTTACTGGCGATCACGCCGGGATGCAGGGCATTCACCGTGACGCCGCTACCCTCAAGCTGCCGGGCCAGTTCGTAGGTAAAGAGGATGAGCGCCAGCTTGGCCTGGCCGTATGCCTTCCACATGTTATATTTCTTCTCTCCCTGGAGATCGTCAAAATCGATTTTTCCGCTCTGGTGGGCCGTCGAACTGACATTGACGATGCGGGCCGGCGCGCTGGCCTTCAAGACGTCCAGCAGCAACTCCGTCAGCAGGAAAGGGGCAAGGTAGTTAGCGACAAAAGTCATCTCAAGGCCGTCGGACGTGACCTTGCGCACGCTGTTCACGCCACCGGCATTGTGAATCAGGACGTGAAGCTGCGTATATCGTTCTTTAAACTCAGCAGCCGCGCGCCGCACATCGGCCAGCGAACTGAGGTCCGCGAGAATAAGATCCACCCGATCATTCCCGGTGGCTGCCTTGATCTCTGCCTGAACAGCCTCGCCTTTCGCACGGTTGCGGCAGACCATCACGACCGTCGCGCCCAGCCTGGCAAGTTCTCTGGCCGTGACCTTGCCAATACCAGAACTGCTGCCCGTCACCAGGCAAACCTTTCCCTGCATAGTGCTTTCCATTCCTGGCTTTTTCTCCATTCTGCTCTTTTTTTCTTGAGACTACCTATAAAATTGTGCAATTAAATTGCTCACAATCTTATAGTAGCGTATCAAGGCCGGGCTTTTCAAATGGAGCGTTCTTCATACCATTTGACGCTCCGGATCAGAATGGTTATAATCGTTGCAGCATGCACGAAACGATATTCAGGTGAGGACACACAACGAACATTCTCTTGCCCCACTTGCTTAAAGCTTAAGGAAACAAACGGATGCCCAAATTATATGGATGGGTGCGTGAAGTCGTAGAAGGAAGCCCCGCCGATCGCGCGGGTATTCAGCCGGGGGACCTCATTCGCACGATTAACGGTCACTTGATCCGCGACCTGGTGGATTATCGCTTCTACGTGGCCGAGGAAGAGTTGACGATCGGCTTTGAGCGCCAGCAGACCGCGCACGAAGTGCAGATTACCAAGACGTATGACGAGAGCCTGGGCGTGCTCTTCGGCGAGGAGCCCGCGCCTTTTATCCGCCAGTGCGCCAATAAATGCGTCTTCTGCTTTATTAAGGGATTGCCGGAACGCTTCGCTCCTGTCTCCGGGCTGGAGCACGGCATGCGCGCCTCGCTCTATATTAAGGATGACGACTATCGCTACTCGTTCCTCTTCGGCAACTTTATCACCCTGACGAACCTCAAGGAACTGGACTGGCAGCGTCTTGAGGAGCAGAGGCTGACCCCGCTCTACGTCTCCGTCCACGCGACCGAGCCCGACTTAAGGCGCAGGATGGTGGACGGGCCGCGCGCCGGGGATATCATTGAGCACATCAAGCGCCTGGGCGCCATCGGCATTAGCTGCCATACGCAACTGGTGCTCTGCCCGACGATCAACGATGGCGAACACCTGGAGCGCAGCATTCGCGACCTCGCGGACCTGCGCCCGATCGTCGAGTCGATCTCGGTGGTGCCGGTCGGCCTGACGAAATACAACAATATGATTAAAATGGGCGACCTGCCGCCCCTGCGCCACTTCACGCGCGAGGAGGCCGGGCAGATTATCGACCAGGTGGGGGTTCACCAGCGGCGCTTCGAGTCCGAGAGTTCCGAGAGTTACCCGTTCGTCTATCTCTCCGACGAGTGGTACTACCTGACCGGGCGCGAATTTCCGCCCGCGCGCCATTACGGCTCCTATGCGCAGATCGAGAACGGCGTGGGCATGACGCGCTACCTGCTTGAGCAGTGGCGCGCGGGCCGGAGCCGCCTGCCGCGCACGATGGCGCAGCCGCGCAAGGTCACGCTCGTCACCGGCACGATGGCGCGGCCCGTGATCGAGGGCTTCGCCGCCGACCTGCGCACCATCCCCAACCTGCAGGTCCAGGTTCTGCCCGTCGTCAACCGCTTCTTCGGTCCCGAAGTCACCGTCGCCGGCCTGCTCTGCGGCCAGGACGTGCTCGGCGCGCTCAGCGAGATGGACGATCCCGGCGACCTGGTTCTGCTGCCGCGCGTTATGCTGGACAACGAGGGCAAACGTTTCCTCGACGATATGAGCGTCGAGGAGTTCCAGACCAGCCTGCCCACGCGCTCCGAGTTTGTGCGTAACGCGCCCGAGACGATTCACGCGCTGCGCAGCCTGGCCGGCGTGGATGGCCTTTTGCGCGCGGTGTAGCGAGCGGGACGCGAACCGGCTTAGCCCGGACGATCCCGCTCTGTTCGCCCTGCCGGATGCGCCTCGACCGTTCCCCAGGCGGTTAGCAGACCGCCGGTCGCCTCGAAGTCCGGCTGCTGCATCTCGCTAAGCATCTGCTGGTAGATCTGCTCGTAGTCCTCAGGCACGCGCGTCCACTTGCGCAAGAACGGCTGAATGGTCCGAAAGAGCAGGCGCATATCCTCCGCCCAGTGCTGTCCCTCGGGGGTTCCGGCGCGGTAAAGCGAATGAGAGACGCGCGTTTGCACCTGCTGCAGACCATGCCGCTGTAGCAGGGGAGCCAGCTCGCTTGTCAGTCCGTCGCTGACCGGCTTGAAGAGGTGTCCGGCCTGGTGGGAGGCTTGCAAGAACAGCTCGAAGAGGCGCGTGAGCGCGGGGCTGGTGCTCTGTGGCACCCACTCCGGTTCGGTGATGCGGATCACACCCCCTTCGCGAGCCACGCGCTGATACTCCTGCAAAAGCTTTGGCCAGTCCCAGGTGCGCAGCCAGCTTGCCGCGAGGCGTTGATTCACCAGGTCGAAGTAGCCAGCGGGGAATTCAAGCATGCGCAGGGCATCCGCGACGTGAAACTCCACGCGGTCGCTAACCCCTGCGGCCTCGGCCTGCTCGCGGGCGTACTCGACATAGGTACGGCTGGCATCCACGCCGACGAGCAGAGTGCAGGTCGGCGTGGATCTGGCCAGTTCGATCAACCAGTTCCCGGTGCCGCAGCCGACATCGAGCACGCGCCGGAAAACAGTCCGCTCGGACTGCTCCGGCAGCACGCCCCCCATCGCTGTCGTCACCATATGGTCCTGGATGTATATACGGTTCAGTTCTTCTTGATTGGAGCGATCCGAGACAAAATAGGTGCTGGGCTGCTCCGGCTTGCGTTCCTCTGGCATCGCCTTGCCTCCTTCCTGGCTGTTCGGCTGTTCCCTGGTAGTATAACTGAGCAGAACGCACTTGTCGAGTACTTCAGGCCGTTCTGATTCTCCTCAACCTTCGGAGGCCAGCACCTTACTCTGGTGAAAGCGCGTTTTTCCCGGCTACTGGCTCCCCCGCGCGGACCTTACGCGGCGCACCAGTCCCCAGGCCGCCGGCAGCAGCAGGGTGGCCGCGATCAGCTTGAGCAGGTCGCCGATGAGAAACGGGGTGACGCCGTAGGCGATGGCTGTGGCCGCGTTCGCGTGCAGGGCCACGCCCAGCCAGGTCGCGCCGACCAGGTAGATAATCACCGAGCCGGGCAGCATGGCAAGGGCCGAGGTGAGCAGGCTGCGGTCTAGCCCCCGCTCACAGAGCCAGCCGACCACGAAGGCCGCCAGGACAAAACCGACGAGATAGCCGCCGGTCAGCAGGGGAAAACCTGACGCGCCGCCCGCGAAAAATGGCAGATGGGCCGAGCCTTCAGCCAGATAGGCCAGCATAGCCAGCGCACCCCGCCATTTGCCTAGCGCCGCGCCTGTCAGGAGCACGGCCAGCGTTTGCAGGGTGATCGGCACGGGCGTGAATGGAAGATAAAATGAAACCTGCGCGCATAAGGCGGTGAGAAGACTAAAACCGATGATGATGAGGGCGTCGCGCAAGAGATTCAGGCTGCGCGACTTTTCTGAAGTGGGGATCAGGTAGTCTACGAGGGTTGTACCCCGGGCTACGACCATGAGCTATTTCTCCTCCTTACTAAATCTACGAAAGAACGATGATCCGTAGAAGATTATATCACCTCCGCTCGCCATCGGCTCAGGCAGCGCCCGCCCCGCAATTTTGTGGCGCGCTCCACTGCAACGCCCGCTAAAGATGTGCTATACTATTCGGTAGATAAGAAAGATTGGCCAGTTGATTGACAAATCGCCGGCTTTATCGATAATTATCACATTGTCTCATGTGATACAGACGTGTGTCATATTGACGCCTGCACATCTCGATAGCTTGCGAACCGTTGACATCTGGCGTATACTATACGGACAAATGTTCTAAAGGAGGGACCCTGCTATGGCCCGAGGCAGTAGTTATGGGGACAAGCCCACATTTTCGCCGCTGACTACTACCCCGACCGGGATTCCCAAGCGGGCCACGCGCGTCATGCCCGCTCTCCCGGTTGAAGACGATGAGCCTGAAACGCAGGTTGCGCGCTCGCGCAGGAGTTCGCGTACCACGCCGATTCCCGCGCCTGTCGAGGATGAGTTTGAAGAGGAGATTCTCTACTATCCGAGCCGGCCCCATGCGCTGGCGCGGCATCGTTCGTGGCTGACGCTTCTCCTGGTGACGCTCGGCTGCGTGGTCATCGGCGCGCTCGTCCTGGCCGCTGCGGGGATGTACCTGCGCGCTCCCTCCGGCTCGCAGGTCGTGAACCCACCCTTGCAGTCCTTCCCCATCTCGCTCGGCGGCTCGTACAGCGCGTACAACCTCTGGGAGAACAGCAACGGGCCGATTCCCGCCAAGACCCCCATTCCCACCAATCCCGGCCCCTACTCGGTGCTGGGCAAACCGACGATCACGGCTAATTTTATTAACCAGGTCCTTGCCAGTTATCACTCGCCGACCGCCGGCATGGGGCAGGATCTCTACGACCTGGGCGTGAAGTATGGCATCGATCCGGTCTATGCCCTGGCCTTCTTTATGCATGAGAGCCTGTTCGGCACGACCGGCGAGGCCCGCGTGACGCTCTCGCTGGGCAACGAACGCTGCATCCCCGACCGACCCTGCATCGACCAGGATCGCGGCGGCTACGCCAAGATGAAGAGCTGGCAGGACGGCTTTGAGCAGTGGTATAAGCTGATCCGCAATCTCTATGTAGCCCAGTGGGGGCGCGTGACTGTGGACCAGATTATCCCCAAGTACGCGCCCAGCAGCGACGGCAATAACGAGGCCGCGTATATTGCGTCGATCAAGCACGCGGTCGATACCTGGCGAGCGGGCATTCTCAGACCTTGAGCAGTCCCTGCTCCAGCGCTTTGCTCAGGGCTTCGGTGCGCCCGGAGACGTGGAGCTTGGCGTAGATGTTGGCCAGGTGGAAGTTGACGGTGCGCTCGCTGACGACGAGGCGAGCCGCGATCTCTTTGTTGCGCAGCCCGCGCGCCAGCAGTTGCAGGACCTCCCGTTCGCGCGCGGTCAGGCTCTCCTGTGGATAGCCGCTCCGCTGTTCCTGGCCCCCGAAACGCGTGAGCAGGCGCGCGGCCAGTTGCGGCTGCAACAGCACCTCGCCGCGTGCAACCGCGCGCACGGCCTGGGCCAGTTCGTCCGGCGCGACCTCTTTGGAGACATATCCCCCGGCCCCGGCGCGCATGGCTTCGTAGAGCAGCTCCTCGTCCTCCTGACCCGCGAGCAGCAGCGCGCGCGTCTCCGCATTAAGCTGGCGCAGTTGGCGCAGGGTTTCCAACGCCCCGTTCTCCGGCAGTTGCGCGTCGATCAGCACGATCTGGGGCAGCAGCTCAGCCGTCTCGCTGACTGCCTGCATGCTATCCCCGGCCTCGCCGACGATCTCCAGGTCGGGATAGCTCTCCAGCAGGCGGCGCAGGCCGGCGCGCGAAACCGCCTGGCCGTCCACAACCAGCACTTTGATTCTGGCGGACCCCTCCGCCGGCTCCTGCTTCGGCGCGGGCAGCGGCTCCCCCCGTTCGGGCACGCGCACCTGGACCTGCACACCCTGTTCGACGCCGCTGTTGATCTCTAACGCGCCTCCCAGGCCCTCCACCAGCGCGCGCAGGCGGCGCATGAGCCGGTCGGACGCGTCCTCGCCGCTCTGTTCGGGGTGGAGAAACGGGAAAGGCAGGCCCGCCTCTTCGTTCGCGGGGGACTGCTCCTGCTCGGCGGGCACGCCGTCGTCCTCGATGCTCATCACAACTTCCGCATTTCGGTAATCCAGGGTGAAGCGCAGGCGGCGCGCCCCCGCGTGCGAGGAGACGCGCGCCAGGGCCTCCTGAGCGACGCGATAGAGCAGGCGCGCGAGGTAATCGGGCAGTTCGCGCTCGCGTCCGGCGAAGGTGACGCGGCTGGAGAGGCCCAGCGCCTCGGCGGTTGACTCCACCAGTTGCGAGAGGGATTCCGCGAGCGAGAGCCCCGGCAGGACGGCCAGGGGCAGGACCCCGCAAGCAGTCTCCAGCAGGGTGAGCAGGTCGCCGGCCATCTCTTCGAGCCGGCCCAGGCCCTGGCGCACCTGCTGGATATCCGGCTCGCCCACCTCGTCCGCGCGTGCCAGTTCTTGCAGGGCGGTAATCTGCTCCATCATCGCGCGTAGCACCTGCGCGAGTTCTTCATAAACAATCCCGCCCGGCTCGGACGAGGAGACAATGGTTTGCATAGTTTACCTCACCGGCTCAAGAACGAGCTTGCCATTTCTTACGTCGAGTTCGATTGTGTCGCCATCGCGCACGGTGCCGTCCAGCAGGGCGCGAGCAATGCGGTTCTCGACCTCCTTCTGCATGACGCGTTTCAGCGGGCGCGCGCCAAACTGGGGATCGTAGCCCGCGCTGGCCAGGTAGTCCAGGGCCGCGTCGCTCAGGCGCAGCTCGATATGCCGCTCCGCCAGGCGCGGGCGCAAGCGGTTGAGCTGGATCTCGATGATGTCCTTCATGCGACTGCGCGTGAGTTGATGGAAGACAATCACCTCGTCGATGCGGTTGACAAACTCCGGGCGCAGACCCTCCTCGCGCAAACGCTGGCGCACCAGGCGCTGAATGTCCTCGTCGTCCATCCCGTCGTATTCGTGCAGCCAGCGATCGCCCAGGTTGCTGGTCATGATAATCACAGTATTCTTGAAATCGACCGTGCGCCCCTGGCCGTCGGTCAGGCGACCATCGTCCAGAATTTGCAGCAGGACGTTAAAGACCTCCGGCGCGGCCTTCTCGATCTCGTCAAAGAGCACCACGCTGTAGGGACGCCGGCGCACAGCCTCGGTGAGCTGACCGCCCTCGTCGTAGCCGACGTAGCCGGGAGGCGCACCGATCAGGCGCGAAACGCTGTGCTTCTCCATGTACTCCGACATGTCAATGCGGATCAGCGCTTGCTCGTCGTCGAAGAGAAATTCGGCCAGGGCGCGGGCCAGTTCGGTCTTACCCACGCCGGTCGGTCCCATGAAAATGAAGCTGGCCAGCGGACGATTGGGATCTTGCAGCCCGGCTCTTGAGCGGCGAATGGCGTCCGCTACGACCTGTAGCGCATGCTCCTGACCGACCACGCGCTCGCGCAGGCGATCCTCCATCGTCAGCAGCTTCTGCACCTCGCCCTCCATCAATTTGGAGACGGGGATGTGCGTCCACTTGGAGACAATCTCGGCCACGTCCTCCGCATCGACCTCTTCTTTGAGCATACGTGCGCCCTTGATGCTGCTCAGCCGTGCCTCGGCCTCCTGCAATTTGCGCTGCAATTCGGGAATTGTGCCATAGAGCAAACGCCCCTGGAGCTCCAGGTCCGCGCGCCGCTCGGCCTGCTCGTATTCTGCCTGGGCCTGCTCCAACTGGCTCTTGAGATTGCGAATGGCCTCAACCGGCTCGCGCTCGCTCTCGAAGGTCAGGCGCAGCGCGTGCAACTGCTCGTTAAGATTGGCGATCTCCTGCTCAACGCGCTGCAAACGCTCCCGGCTGGCCTCGTCCGTCTCCTTCTTGAGCGCCTG
>Ga0070740_10004755_pt1 | contig 13088 bp, 9 predicted proteins | sample Coa_R2_FD_67286 | JGI IMG/M metagenome (GOLD analysis project Ga0070740, IMG submission 67286) | Surface soil microbial communities from Centralia Pennsylvania, which are recovering from an underground coalmine fire - Coalmine... | ecosystem: Environmental > Terrestrial > Soil > Unclassified ...
GGTGGAGATGCAGTTCCTGGCCGACGTAGAGCTGGTGTGCGACGACTGCAAGGGGACGCGCTACAAGCCGGGCATTCTGGAGGTGCGCTACCACGGGCTGAACATCCACGAAGCGCTTCAGCTCACGGTGAAAGAATCGCTTTCCTTTTTCGCCTCGACGCCGCGGCTGGTGGACCGGCTGCGGGTGCTGAACGACGTGGGGCTCGGGTATCTGCGGCTGGGGCAATCGGCGACGACGTTATCGGGAGGCGAGGCGCAGCGGGTGAAACTGGCGGCGCATCTGGCGCAGGCGACCAGCGAAGGCACGCTGTATATCTTCGACGAGCCGACCACGGGGCTGCATTTCGACGATATCGCGAAGCTGCTGGACGCCTTCGAGCGGCTGCTGCGCTCCGGCGGGAGCATCCTGATCATCGAGCACAACCTGGAAGTGATCCGCCGCGCGGACTGGGTGATCGACCTGGGGCCGGAGGGCGGGGAGGCCGGGGGCCGCATCGTAGCCGAGGGCACGCCCGAGCAGATCGCGGCGGTGACGGAATCGTACACGGGGCAATATTTGCGGCAAGCCGGAGTGGAAGCCGCCGCGCCCGGCAGACGCTCGTAATTCGAGGGCGAATCCCCCACCCCGCCTCGGTCGAGCGGAAGCTACCCCTCAACAAAAACCGGTATATGGACTCATCCGAGCCGGGCGCCGAACATGGTTTACAGCACGATGCGCAACGCAATTGGCTCGCTGCTCCTGGTTGTTGCGCCGGGATTCGCAGCCTCAACGGAGCGATCGCTCCCCAGCTTTTTCATTCCGAATTCCGGGCTGGTCGATCCATCGATCCGCTACTTCGTGGACACGCCCGGTCTGCAAGCGGGCTTCGGCGCGGCAGCCGTAATTTTCCAGGTTCACGATCAAACTGTGCGGTTGCGTTTTGCGGGCGCGAACCAAGACGCCGCGGTGGAAGCTCGCGAGCCGCTGGGCGCACAGGCAAATTTTCTCACCGGGGAACGGGGGAACTGGACGACCGGCCTTCCGCTCTATGGAAAAATTCTGTACCGCAATCTTTATCCCGGTATTGACATGACCTACTCGGGCGCCGGGGCGAGCATCAAGTCCGAATTTCTGGTCGCGCCCGGCGCCGATGCCGGGCGGATCGTTCTGGATTACTCAGGCGGCGTTTCGATCGCCTCGAATGGCGACCTGGTGGTGCGGACAGACTCAATCGAGATGCGGGAGGAAGCGCCGGCGGCGTATCAAATTGCGGCGCGGGGCAGCCGCGTCCCGGTACGCGCGCGATATCGGGTCAGGAATGCGCACTCGGCCGTTTTCGAGCTAGGCGCGTACGACCCGGCGCGGCCCCTGGTGATCGATCCGACGCTGTCTTACGCGACGTATCTGGGCGGCAGCGGGATGGGCGGGGTGCAGACGGTGGCTGTGGATTCCGCGGGAAGCCTATATGCGGCCGGGTGGACGGAAGCGCTGAACTTTCCGATCGCGGGGGCTTACCAGGCCTCGAATGCGGGCGGCGTGGATGCATTCGTGGTCAAGTTGAACGCGGCCGGAACGGGGCTGCTTTATGCCACCTACATCGGAGGCCGCGGCGACGACCGGGCCTACGGAATCGCGGTGGACAGCTCCGGGTCCGCCTACGTGGCAGGCGGGACCACCTCCAGCAATTTTCCGCTCGTCAGCCCGGCTCAGCCGTCGTTCGGCGGCGGCAAAGACGGCTTTGTGGTGAAGCTGAACGCGACGGGGAACTTACCGGTGTACAGCACGTACCTGGGCGGCCTGTGTTCCGACCAAGCGAACGCGATCGCGGTGGATTCTTCCGGAAACGCCTATGTCGCCGGGGACACGCTGTCGAGCAATTTTCCGCTGTCGCATGCCACGCAAGCGGCGAACGGCGGCGGCAACGACGCTTTTATTACGAAGCTGAGTTCGACCGGGGGCATTCTGTTCAGCACGTATCTGGGAGGCTCGGCCGACGAGCACGCGGGCGGAATCGCGGTGGATGGAAGCGGGAACGCCTATGTCGGCGGGGGAACCTTTTCCACCAATTTTCCGGTGCGCGGCCCGATCCAAGCCGCGAACGCGGGCAGCCAGGACGCCTTCGCCGCGAAGATTTCCACGACCGGTTATTCGGTGGTCTATGCGACTTACCTGGGAGGAAGCGGCGGGGCTTCCGGCACGCCCGAACAGATCAACGCTGTGGCGGTGGATTCCAGCGGCAACCTGTACGTCGTGGGCGCGACGAACTCGAACAATTTCCCGGTGACGGCGGGAGCGTTCCAAACCTCGGCCAACGGGATGCAGGATGCCTTCGCCGCGAAGATCAACACAGCCGGCAGCGCCCTGGTGTACAGCACCTATCTTGGCGGCAGCAGTTTCGACTGGGCCACGGACGTGGCGATCGACTCCAGCGGCAACGCCTATGTCGCGGGCTACACATCATCGCCCAACCTGCCGGTGCTCGGGGCGGTCCAGGCCACGCTCAACGGAGCTTACAACGGCTTCGTTTCCGAGTTGAACGCGCCGGGCAACGGGCTGATCTTCGCGACGTTTTATGGCGGAAGCGGCTCGGACGCGATCAACTCGATCGCTCTCGATTCCAGCGGCAATATTTACGTTGGGGGACAAACCAGCTCGCAGAACCTTCCGCTGAAAGGGGCGCTTCAGTCCGTCAACACCGGGAACATCGTGGGCTGGCTGGCCCGGTTCGGGGTGGGGACACTGACGGGACAACTCCCGCAGGCGATCTCGGTATCGCCTTCCTCGGGCAGCGGAAATACGGTCACGTTCACGGCGCAGTATTCGGATGCCAGCGGCGCGGGGGCGATCTCGACGGCTTCGCTTCTGGTGAACACCAGCGCGGCGTCCAGCTACGCGTGCCAGGTGAACTATCTGCCGTCCATCAATCAATTCACGCTGGTCAGCGACTCCGGCACCAGCTATACCAGCGTGCTCCCGGGCGGGGGAAGCGCGCAGAACAGCCAGTGCACTCTGAGCGGCTCCGGCAGCTCGGCGACGCTGTCCGGGACCTCGCTGACGGTCACCTTTTCCCTGACGTTCCAGCCCGGTTTTGCCGGCACAAAGACGGTGTATCTCTATGCCACGGACGCAAACGGCAACACCGGGTGGGTGTCGCGCGGGACCTGGACGATCACGGTGCCGCCGCCGCAGCCTGCGGTAAACTCGGTTTCGCCGAACAGCGGGATCGGCTCCACGCAGACGTTCACATTCGCGTTCTCCGACAGCCAGAACGCGCTGAATATCACGGGGATGGCGATGCTGTTCAACACTTCGCTGACCTTCACCAACGCGTGTTATATCGTCTACGACACCAGCCGCGGAACCATCGGCCTGGTGTGGGACAACGCGGCGGGCCAGAACACGCGCCCGGTCACCTCCACCACGGTCCTGCAAAACAGCCAGTGCTCAATCGGGGCCTCCAGCCTGACGATTGCGGGGTTGTCGGATATCGTCACGGTCACCATCACTTTCAAGAGCGCCTTCAACGGCACGAAGAATATTTACATGTACGCCGCCGACGGCGCAATCAATACGGGATGGATTCCGGAGGGGACGTTCACCGCGGCCAGCGGCGGAACTCCCGTAGCCAACTCCGTGGTGCCGAATTCCGGCATCGGGCCCAGCCAGCGCTACAGCTTCACGGTATCGGATCAGGGCGGGTCCAGTTACATTACCGGAGTTGGAATCCTGTTCGGGCCTTCGACGGCAAGCCTGGATAACACCTGCCACTTGGTGTGGGACCGCACCTCCAATACGATCTCGCTGTCTTATGACATCGCCTCCCACGGCTCGGTCACGCTGACCGCCGGCTCGAATACGACCATTTCCAATTCACAATGCACGCTGAACGGGCTCAACACGACCATCGTGACCAACACGACGCAAGTGGTGGTGACGGTGGATCTCATTTTCCATTCGACCTTTGCCGGAGCGCAGAACATTTACCTGACGGCCTCCGAGGTCGGCATCAGCACAGGTTACGCTCTGGTGGGAAGCTGGACGGTGACCGGGGGCGCGCCCGTGGCGGTTTCGGTATCGCCATCGTCGGGCTCGGGAGCCGCGGGATCCCTCCAGAACTTCACGTTCGTCGTGTCCGATTCGGTGTCGGCGGCGAATCTGTCGGGCATGTCGATGCTGTTCACACCCGGCGCGCCCAGCGGGCTGGCGAGCGCCTGTTATCTGCTGTACAACGCGGCGAACTCGACCATCGGACTCTACGGCGACGATGGAGTGAGCTTTGCGAGCAAAACGATCGGCTCCTCGTCAACGTTACAGAACAGCCAGTGTGCGGTGGGCTACACGGTCGCCAGCGTCTCGGGCAACTCGATCAGCTTCAGCATCCAGCTTCTGTTCACCACGTCGTTCCGCGGAACCAAGAACGTGTATTTACAGGCCAATGAGCCGGCCGCGAACTCCGGCTGGGTGAGCCGGGGGACGTGGACGATTCAATGAGGCTAGTGCGTGTCGTCCTGCTGCACGCATCCTGAGGCTAAGTTGCTCCATTCGCGCTGGATGTAATAGTTCTGGCCGCCAACGATGTTGGTATAGTTGGCTCCCGTGGTATAGGGAGTGAAGGTCCAGGCGCACTTGTCGCCGATCTCCTCGCCGTTCTTGTCATACCAGGCGGTGCCGAGGGGATCGGTGACGGCTTCGAAAATCTCGTGGGACAGGGTGTTGGCGGTGGAATCCGCCTGGGCGTTGTTATGGGGATAGACACCGGTGCTGCACCCGAGCACGCCTGCCGGGTTGGGCTGGTAGATCACCTGGACGGTCGTGCCGCCGCAGGGCCCGGCGGAGTGCCAGGCGCAATAGTTAGCGCCCTTGGGAAAATTCGACGCCAGGACGGCATAGATGGCATTGGGGTCCGGCGCCTGGTTCGCCGCGGTCAACACCTTGCACACCTCCCCCACGATGGCGCTCACTGAGGGCCCGTGCGAGGGCGGCGCAGAGATGTCCACATAATCGTTCTTGGGATAATTGAGCACCGGCCCGGAGGGCGTGTATTGGTGCATCATCCCGTAGAACGCGGTAGTTCCGAGACCTCCCACAAAGTTCTGGAGGATGGGCTGCTCCGCGGTGAACGCGCTCGGCGATCCCCACCAAACGAAGTGAAAATCCGACGAGCTCAGCACCGGACCGCCGTGGAAGATCAGATTGGCCACGCCGCCGCCACTGCCAGGTTTCCCCTTCTGCGCCGTGCCGCCCGTGGCTCCGGGGGGAAAGATATTATGGGCCTGATTGTTCTGGCTCGTGTGATCGCTCTGGGCCAACGCGCACAGACTCATCCACGCCAGGCCCGGCACCAGCAGGCCAGCCTTCGCTGCAACCGTTCTCAACATTTCTCCTCCGACTGTCTTGCTCCGACTATTTCCCTCGACCGCAGGCCGCCGCGTGGCGGCGCTCGACAGGCTACAGTAACACAAAAGTTCGCAGAGGTGTGGTTGCTCGGGTGAGATTGTTCCGGTCCTTGTGCTCCGGTGGGGGCGCTGCGCGAAACCGCGCGTTTACATCGCGCCAGTACACCCCTTAGCAAAGTCACCCTAGCTTATTCCCCGTATTTTGCCTTAGCTCGCCACGTGGTATTTCACTTGCGCGAGGAACTCCGGAAGGATCTGTATATGATGTACACCGACACCACCATTGACGCCATTCGTACGCATGAATGGACCCGGCGCCTTCCCTGGCACTTTCTGGAGATGCTGGCGAGCTTTGCCGAGGAAAGAACATATGCCGCAGGCGATATCCTGTTCCGCGAGCGCGACCCGGCCGACGATTTCTACATGGTCATTTCCGGGACCATCGCTCTCCAGACCATGATCGACGGCGAACCGTTTGTGGTTCAAACCGTCGTCGAGGGCGAGGAGATCGGCTGGTCCGCCCTGGCCGAAGAAGGTTTCCGCCACTTCACGGCCAAAGCCACGTCGCCGGTGAGGGTCCTGGTATTTAACGGGCCGGCGCTGCGGGCGGCGTGTGAGCGTAATCCGCAGTTCGGTTTCGTCCTGATGAAGCACCTGCTTCACTTAGTAGCAGAACGCCTGGACCACGCCCGGATGCAGCTCGTTTATGCCCGCAGGGCCCACGCAATTCAGCAGTTACGCTGAATCCAACGATTCGCAACCCCGCCTTCCTGCCTGCACCGTTGGGGATCCTATCTAAGGTCTTTCCTCCGGAGCCTTAGGGTCCCCTCCTAATGTTGAGCTGGCCCCGATGCCGATAGAGTACTAATACACATAATTCGATCTCCCGGGCGTTACCGCGCACGAAGGGATTCTGACCTGAGCGTGAGTGGGACGGGAAGGCTGCAGCTCTGGTCGGAGGGGGCTGCGGCCGTCCCGCCGCACATGAACAGATCGGATTGTCCTAGCAGGCTGGCCGACCTGAACCAGCAGGCTGGCCTGCGGGACACGGGCGTCCGGGTGGAGCTAATTCGGCTGTGGCTTGACTGTCTTTCCCTTTCTCGGCTTCGAGGGCTTCCCATGCGGGGTCTTCCCATGGCGTTGCTTCGGCGTCCTGGTTTTCGCGCTGGCGGAGAAGACAAGCAACGTGGACAAGGCGGCGATCTGTAAAAAGCGCATATCTGGACTCCAGGTGTAGCAGAAGCGCGCACGGCACGCAACAATCCTGGCCGATTTTGTTTTGGCCGCGAGCGCGGCGCGGCGGCGGCGCCTCACTTCCCCGGCATGTGCTCGGCGTCGCGGTTGTTCTCGTTGCAAATGAATTCCTGGATCTCCTCGCCCGGCAGCAGATCCCACATGACGCGGGTTTTCCACGGCTTCGTGAAGGTCCCCGGATCCTCGATCGTAATGTCGACATCCATGTGCCCGAAGTCCGGACGGCGGTAGCGGGTCACGACGTGCAGCATTTCGGTATGCGGGTAGATATCGAGCCAGCTCCGGTCGTTGAACCCGGCGGTGTCCACCACCAGCGTGTCGCCCTCCCACCGGCCGATCGAATGACCCATCCACGTCGGATTCAGATCCTTGGGGTGGCCGCGGCCATCGAGGAAGATTTTTCGTAACGCCAGCGCGTATTCGCCGATGATCACAACCTGTTGCGGCGTCTGAACGATCTCAAACAGGTTCGGTGAATTGAGCAGAACATCGCCGGGCAGACACAGCGTGGACGGGTTATCCTTCTGCTGGCGGGACTCGGCCACCTTTTCGGCCCACGGCAGGAGCGAGGGCGGTTCGGGGGCCGGGTCGTTGCTCCCGTTCCACACGCCGGTAAAGTCCGGCTTGCCGTCCCGGGTTCGCGGCGGCCGTCCGGCGGGCGGCCGGGAACGGTTCTCGCGCAAAATGGTGGCATCGTCGTCGCCGATGGTCCCCAGGTTTCCCGCGAACTCGATGCGGACATCCAGCTTCAGGTCTTGGGAAGCTCCCAGCGCGATATTTTTTCGCTCGAATCTCTGGTAGGTATAACCGATGCTCGGGACCCGGAGCTCATAGGTTCCCGGCGGCAGTCCGGTAAAGGCATACGCGCCCTTGGGCGAGCTTGTACTGCCTTGCCAGCGCTCCCCGCCCTCCGCGCGCCGCAACTGCACCTCCGCGTTGATGACGGGACGGTTATCGGGATCGGTTATCGAGCCGGAAATCGTACCGCCCTGGCTCTGCGCAAGCAGGCCCAGCACGGCGAAAAACAGGCAGAGCCGGGGCAATGTGACCTCCCTCTACGGGGATGGAGCCATGTTATATGATTAGCCTCGGCCCCGTAAGGGCCGCTCTATGGCTGGCCTCACGCGACGAGATCTGCTGCGCGCCTCTCTGTTCGCCTGGCCCCTCCGGCGGGCGACGGCCGCCAGCGCCATCGGTCCCGTGATGGCCCGCCTCAGCTCGTATATGGCGGAAGCGAAAGATCGGGCGCTGCCCGCGCCGGTGATCGAGAAGACCAAGCAGGCGATCCTCGACACATTCGCCGCGATGGTGTCGGGCGCCGATCTGCCCCCGGGCAAAGTCGCGATCCACTTCGCGCGGCTGCACAGCGGAGAAAAGGTCGCGACGGTGGCCGGCTCGAACGTGGTTTGCGGGCCGGTCGAGGCCGCCATGGCGAACGGGATGCTCGCGCACTCGGACGAAACCGACGACTCGCATTCGCCCTCGCTGTCCCATCCCGGCGCATCGGTGATACCCGCGGCGCTGGCCGCCTCCGAACAGTGGGATGGAGACGGCACGCGCTTTCTGCGGGCGATCGCGCTGGGATACGATGTCGGCCCGCGGATGACGATGGCGATGGGACGGGACGCCGCGATGGTGGAGGGGCACAAGAGCACCCACAGCATCTCCGGCACGTTCGGCTCGGCGGCGGCGGCTGGTTGCGTAGCGGGATTCACGGCGCAGCAGATGCGCTGGCTGCTGGATTACACCGCGCAGGAAGCTTCCGGGATCGCCTCCTGGCAGCGGGATACGGATCACATCGAAAAATCCTTTGTCTTCGGCGGCATGCCAGCGCGCAACGGGATCACGGCCGCGCTTTTGGTAGAGGCCGGCGGCACGGGGGTCGACGACGTGTTCTCCGGGGCGGACAATTACCTGCTCGCAATGGCGCCCAAAGCCGATCCCAGGCAGCTCATCGAGAAGCTCGGCGAGCGGTACGAAGTCTCCCGCACCGGCTTTAAGAAATGGACGGTCGGCTCGCCGATTCAAGCCCCGCTCGACGCGCTGGAAGCGCTGCTCAGGAAACGCCCGATTGAGCCCGCGCAGGTTCGCACGATCACGGTCCGCGTGGCCACCAACGAAGCGGCGGTCGTCAACAATCGCGCGATCCCGGACATCTGCCTTCAGCACATGATGGCGGTCATGATGCTGGATAAGACCGTCACGTTCCAATCGGCGCACGACGTGAAGCGCATGCAGGACCCGGCCGTGCTCCGCGAGCGGGCCAAAGTGCAGCTTATCCCCGACGCCGAATTGCAGAAGCGCCTTCCTGCGCGCGAGGCGGTCGTGGAGATTACCCTGGCGGATGGCTCAAGGCTGGAGGAGCGCGTCACCGCGGTTCGCGGAACGGCCGACAATCCAATGATGCGCGAAGAAGTTGTGGCGAAGGCTCGGGATCTGATGGGACCGGCGCTCGGCGCGGCCAATACCGAGAGACTGATTCAGACGGTGCTCGCCATGGAATCCGTCCCACGGGTGCGCGACTTGCGCCCGCTGCTTCAACGCGGATGAAGAGCGCCTAACTCTTTGGTAATCGCGGGTTCGCAGGGCGGGAACGCGGCTGCACCCCCGGAGGGATCACGCCGGGTCGGAGGTGCCGGCGGAATCTCAGCCGGGAAGGTGCAGCCGTCCGGAGGAAATGGCACTGCGTCCAGGGTAAGATCGCCAGCGCACTTCCTCCATTCAGTTGGATGCGCGATCGGTGAATCGGTTGCAGCCCGCTTCCGCGCAGCTTTGTCTTTGGATTCGCCCATGAATTACAATGACACCGTTATGTTCCGCACTCTTCTGCTGACCTCAGTTGCTCTTACCGGTTTTTCCGTCTTGGCGATCGCACAAGTGCAGAATTACAAGCCTGTCACGCAGGAAATGCTGGAAAAACCCAGTCCCGACGACTGGCTGATGTTCAGCCGCACCTACGATGCGCAGCGCTATAGCCCGCTGAATCAGATCAACAAACAGAACATAAGCCAACTCCGTCTGGCCTGGGAGCGGGGCATGCCGGCCGGGCAGACGGAGACGATCCCCATTGTTCACAACGGCGTGATGTACGTGGTCGAGCCGGGAGCCGTGGTTCAGGCTCTCAATGCGACCAACGGCGATCTGCTTTGGGAGTACAAGCGAAAGCTGCCTGCCAATCAGGCTGCGCAGGGCCGAACCAAAAATCTGGCGATCTATCAGGATATCGTGATCTATGAGGCGCCGGACGCCATCGTCGGGCTCGACGCCCGAACGGGCGAGCCGCGGTGGGAAGCGAAAACCAATGGCCGCGGCAACACTTCCGGTCCGCTGGTGGCAGACGGAAAAGTCATCACCGGCGGCGCCTGCGCCGGGAAACGGGACAACTGCTACATCCTGGCCAACGATGCGCTGACGGGCAAGGAACAATGGCGGTTCTACACCACCGCCGCGCCCGGGGACGCCGGCGACGCAAGCTGGAATGGCGCGGACGTGGAAAAGCGGCTTGCCTCCACCTGGGGCCTTCCCGGCACCTACGATCCAGCGCGCAAGATGCTGTACTGGGGCGTCGCGAATGCGATGCCGGACCAGCGTGCGGCGCGGCACAACGGCAACCCGGACGGAACGTCGCGCACGGCCCCGGCCGACCTGTACAGCAATTCGACCATTGCGCTCGACCCCGCCACGGGCACGCTCGCCTGGTATTATCAACACCTTCCGGGCGACGACTGGGATTCCGATTTCACCCATGAGCGCACGCTGGTCCACACCAAAATCAGCCCCGATCCGAAATTCGTGAAGTGGATCAATCCGGACATAAAGAAGGGCGAGGAGCGGGATATCGCAGTGGCGATCGGCGAGCCCGGCGGCGTATTCGTGCTGGACCGCAATAACGGCCAGTTCCTGTGGGCCAACCCCTTCCCGTTCGACGATCCCAACTGGATCCTTTCCGATATCGACCCCAAAACCGGCAAGACAACGATCAATTGGAATAATGTTTTCAAGCAACCCGGCGATCACCACGTGGTGTGCTACTGGAACACCCGCAGCTACTGGCCGACCGCCTATAGCCCGCAAACCAATTCTCTGTACACTTCCTGGATCGATAATTGCCGCGATCTGACCACTTCGGGCCCGCAGGGCCGCGAAGTATGGCACGTCGTGCAGCGTCCGGGCGGCAATCCCAAAGCGCTGACCGGGCTTGCGAAGATCAATCTGGCTACCGGCGAGACGCTAAAGTTCGACGTCGGGCGGGCGCCGGGAAACGGCGCGATGCTGGCGACCGCCGGCGGACTGGTTTTTCATGGCGACATGAGCCGCCGCTTTCGCGCCTTCGACGCCGAGAACGGAAAAATGCTGTGGGAAGCGGTGCTGGGCGGGAACATCTCCGTCAGCACGATCAGCTACGCGGTCAACGGCAAGCAGTACGTGTGCGTGATGACCGGAGATAATCTGAAGGTTCCGGAGCTCGAGGCCGAAGTCCCCGAGCTGAAGACTCCCCGGGGGCACAACTCCATCTACGTCTTCTCGCTTCCGTAACCCTGGCGCCGGGGCCGGCTCCGGGAGCCTAAAATACGAACCGAATGAACGTCTTCCCGCGCGTTTCGGACTCACGCACCAAGCAGAATGACCCGGCCGGGCAGGATACGGCTCCCGGCGGCAAGCCGATCACTGGTGTTCGCGGCCTGAGGACCGCGCGCGTGCGGGCCTTGAGCTCCGAAGCCCTGCCAAATTGGAGCTACACGCTCAGCACCGGGCAGGGCGACTTCTGAATGATTCCGTAGGCGTGCGTGCGGAGGCGTCCCAGGCTGGATGGCAGCGAGCCGCGGCCGATGATGAGCAGATCCGCATTTTCCTGGCGAGCCTCCTCGGTCACCGAATCCACGATCTGCCCTACGGCGACCCGCAGCGGCGCGTTCACACTGGCCGTCTTTTGGAGCGCCTGAATCTGATCCCGGCCGGCTTCGCGGACCTCTTCCTGAAGCTCGCGCTCCGAGGCCAGCGCGAGCCAGTCGCTGATCGACGGCACCACATGCAACAGCTTCAAGTCGGCGTCCATTTTGACACTGTAGTCCCTGGCCCAGACCATCACTTCCGCGCTGCGGGGCGTGCCGTCCACGGCACAGAGAATTCTTCGCGGGTCCTGGGGAGAGTGTTGTTCCTCGGCGTGGGTCGCGGTCCAAACGGGGCAAGCTGCATCGTGCAAGACCTTGGAGGTCACCGAGCCGATCAGCAGTCGGCGGAACAGGCTGGTGCCGTGCGTCGGCATCATGATCAGATCCGCGTTGGCGGCATGGGCAAACTCTGTGATGCGGGTGGCGGGGTCGCCGGAATCGGCGATGCGTTGAACACAGATCCCCTCGAGTTCCGCCAGCGCCAGGCCGTTCAGATAGGCTCTCAGTTCATCCTCGGACTGGCGCGGGTCGCCGGCGACCGGGATGGGCACCCCCGCGCCGGGCGCTTGCCAGACTGGCGGCACGACACTTAGGACCGTAACTTTGGCGCCAAAGCGTCTCGCCGCCGCGCCCACGAAACGAACCGCGAGATAGGCCTGGGTCGAAAAGTCAAACGGGAACAGAATATGAGAAATCGCCGGCACGGCACGTCCTCCTAGCGGAGCTGCGTGCAATTGCGCAGCCAGGCTTTTATTGGGAAAAACGGCCGGTTGTGGGGCATGGGGCTCTGAGGTTGCGGCATTTCACGCAAATCGTGCGGCTTGGGGATCGCGCCGGAATCCGCGCTCAGCTACACTGTGGGTGAATGGCGGGGTGATGAAACTGGTATACATAGCGGACTTAAAAGCTTAGATGCGTCTGCGTCCAAAGAGAAGCTAAACTAGAAATGATGTTCAATCACGCGGGCGTGGCGGAATCGGCAGACGCATCGGACTTACGCAAAACTTGAGTGCTCGTCGGGAAACCGGCGATGCAGAACTGCTCAAATTCGGGAAACCCTGTAACATGGCGATCCCGAGCCAAGCCCGGCTGAAACTCGCCGGGAAGGTGTAGAGACTAGACGGGCAGCGCCTAACACCCGGCAATCCGGGCACGGTGAAGGGATAGTCCAGACCCCAAACCTCGCCACAGAATGGCGGGGGCGGCGAAAGCCGTAGCCGGGTATGAAAATCCGTTGGGCCGCAAGGCCCGTGAGGGTTCAAGTCCCTCCGCCCGCACCATAAATTCCCTTTGCCATCACTTCACCGTACTGCGCCTGATTCTTGCGGCGGGCAATCGCGTGGGCTTGTGCAACCGACAGAATGAACGTTCCGGGATGCTGCGCAGCCCAAGCCTCGCCGGATGGCCGGGAGGGAAAGAGGTGACCGAAATGACAGAATGTGCTCACTACGTCCTGCTGTACTTCGCCTGCATCGGGCATCAGAAATGACACGTGAGCGTCCAGAGGTTCGACATGGTCCACTCCCTTGGGCGTCACAAGAGGATGCCCGGTAATCCGTAGAAAGT
>Ga0070740_10004758_pt1 | contig 13082 bp, 11 predicted proteins | sample Coa_R2_FD_67286 | JGI IMG/M metagenome (GOLD analysis project Ga0070740, IMG submission 67286) | Surface soil microbial communities from Centralia Pennsylvania, which are recovering from an underground coalmine fire - Coalmine... | ecosystem: Environmental > Terrestrial > Soil > Unclassified ...
AGGCGCTCCCCGTCTCTCCGCGCGACCTCGGCTTCGCCCTGGTGTACGACGTCTGCCATAACATCGCGAAGTTCGAGGAGCACGTGGTGGACGGCCGCAAACGCCGCGTATGCGTCCATCGCAAGGGCGCGACTCGCGCCTTCGGTCCCGGCCATCTCGCCCTGCCCGAAGCGCTTCGTCCGCACGGGCAGCCGGTCCTTATTCCGGGTGACATGGGTCGTTACTCGTTCGTGCTGGTGGGACTGGAGACGGCGATGCGCGAGACGTTCGGTTCATCGTGCCACGGTGCGGGACGGGTGATGAGCCGGTCCAAGGCGAAGAGCGAGGCCCGGGGCCGCAATCTGTATGCCGAGTTGAAGGCGATGGGCGTGACCGTCCGCGCTCACACGCGTTCAGGGGTCGCGGAAGAAATGCCCAGCGCTTACAAGGATGTCGCCGAAGTCGTGCAGGTCATGGAGGCCGCCGGAGTAACCCGATGCGTCGCGCGGCTTAGACCGTTCGCGGTCATCAAGGGCTGATGCCTTCGCGCGACGAACCAGATTCCGGGCAGGGGCCGCTTTTTCGCGAGTTCGAACATACCGGCGACATCGGCATCGAGCTCGAAGCTCCCGACCGCAACGAACTCTTTCGCAGGGCGGCGATCGCGATTGCCGCCCTGCTTGTCGAACGCTCCGGAGTCGCCGCGGCCGAAGAGCGAGAGGTCACGGTCAAGGCCGCCTCGGATGAGGACATGATGCACGACCTGCTCGAGGATCTCCTCACGCTCTTTATCGTGGATACCTTCATATGGAGCGATGCGTCGGTCCAGGTACGCGACGACGGCTCGCTCCGGGTTAGGCTTTACGGAGAGCGCTTCGATCCGGCACGGCACGAGTTTCGCGGCGAGATCAAGGCCGTCACCTACCATCAGCTCTCGGTGCGGCAATCGGTGGAGGGATGGAAGGCGCGGGTTATCTTTGACGTCTAGGCCGGCAGTGGCCGAAATTATTCCGGAATGCCCGGCGGTGCATTTTCTTTTCGCTCCGGCACCTCAGTGAGGGTCGCCTCGCTCAGCAGGAGCAGGGTTGCGGCGGAGGCGGCGTTTTCAAGCGCCAGCCGGACCACCTTGGTGGCATCGATAACTCCCGCCTCCACGAGATCTACGTATTTGCGCCGAGCGGCGTCGTAGCCCCAGTTGCCTGAGTGCGTCCGCATCTCGTGGATAACCACGCCGCCGTCCTCGCCCGAATTTTCGGCGATCTGACGCGCGGGTTCCTTGAGCGCATGCTTGAGAATCCGAAGGCCGGTGCGCTCGTCGCCGGTGCAGTTGTCCTCTTCCCTTTCGACCGCATCCATGACCCGAAGCAGCGCGAGTCCGCCGCCCGGAACGATCCCTTCGGCGATCGCGGCTCGGGTCGACGAAATCGCGTCGTCGAGCGCCTCTTTGCGGCTTTTCATTTCGGATTCGGAGGGGGCGCCGACGCGAATCACCGCAACGCCGCCGGCGAGCTTGCCAAGGCGTTCCTTGAGCTTGTCGCGATCGTAGTCGCTGGTGGTTTTTTCGATCTGCTGGCGAAGCTGCTTCTTGCGCGCCTCGATCGCGTCCTTCTCGCCGAGTCCGCCGATTATCTTGGTGTTGTCGCGATCGGCGACCACCCGCTGCGCCTGTCCGAGTTCCGGCATCTCCACCTTTTCCAGCTTGAGTCCGATGTCCTCGGAGATCACCCGCCCGCCGGTCAGGATGGCGATATCCTCGAGCATCTCCTTGCGGCGGTCGCCGAATCCCGGCGCTTTGACGGCGATGCACTTGAGGGCACCGCGCAGTTTGTTCAGGACCAGCGTGGCCAGCGCCTCGCCCTCGACATCTTCGGCGATAATTAGCAGCGACCGGCCGGCGCGCACGATCTGCTCCAGCAATCCGATGAGATCCTTCATCACGCTGATCTTTCGATCCGTGATCAGGATGAGGGGATCCTCCAGCACTGCCTCCATCTTCTCGGGGTCGGTGATGAAGTAGGGCGAGAGATAGCCGCGGTCGAAGGCGAGGCCTTCCACGATTTCCAACTGGGTTTCGGTGGTCTTGGATTCCTCGAGGGAGACCACGCCTTCGGCGCCTACCTTCTCGAACGCATCCGCCACCAGTTCTCCCACCGCCATGTCGTTGTGAGCCGAGATGGCGGCGACCTGGGCCTTCTCGAGGCGGCTTTCAACGGCCTTGGACAGCCCGCGAAGGGCACCGATGGCGGCCTTGACGCCGCGATCGATGCCCCTCTTGAGATCGATTGCGCTCGCACCGGCGGCGACGTTGCGGACGCCCTCGGCAAAGATCGCGTGGGCGAGTATCGTGGCGGTGCTGGTGCCGTCACCGACCGCGTCGCCGGTCCGTTCCGCGGCCTGCCGTATCATCTGCGCGCCGAGATTTTCGCAAGCGTCCTTCAGATCGATTTCCTTGGCGATGGTGACGCCGTCGTTGCAGACCAGCGGAACGCCGAAGCTCTTCTGAATCAGCACGCACTTGGACTTTGGTCCGAGCGTAATTCGAACCGCATCCGTCAGCGCCTTGGCGCCGCGCAGAAGGCTTTCGCGAGCTTCCGACTGGAAGTGAATTTCCTTGTGGGGCATGGGTAATCGTCCGTGCGTTAGAGAAGGATGTTTCGGCTACGCGGCGTGCGCCTCGACAATCCGATGGCGGGGCGCGCACACCGCCGCGAGCGCTTGCGCGATCTCGGCATCAGTGACCTCTCGCGCAGCCTTGCTCTGCGCTTCGCGTGCCGCCTCGCGCGCTATGTCGTTGAGGGAGATCACTCCGACGACTCGGCCCTCGGGATCGAGCACCGGCAGCCGATGCACCTGGTTCTCCCTCATCAGCCGCTCCGCGACCGCGATCTCGTCTTCAGGACGGCACGAAATCACCCGCTTTGACATCGCTTGCGTCACTCCCGCACCCGTGAGAGGCACGCCCTGCAGATAGGCGCTCATGCAGATGTCGCGGTCCGTCAGCATTCCAATGATTCTACCTTCCCCGTCCACGACCGGCAGGCATCCGATGTCGTTGTCCCACATGATTTGAGCGGCGGTGTTGAGCGTGCTGTATTCGGGGCAGCTTTTCACGTCCGTGCTCATCAGCTCTCTTACTTTCATGACCAGACACCTTGGGCGGAGCGCGAAGCCCGGCGAGAATAGTCGCCGGGCTGCCGCGCTGCCGCTACTTTTTGGAGACTTCGATCTTCTTTTCGGCCTCGGCTTCGATCGGGACTTTTTTCGCCACGGCTTCCTTGGCGAGCGGAAGCGTAATCTCGAGGACACCGTTCTTGAACGTTGCCTTGACTTTGTCGGTTTCCGTGCCCTCGGGCAGGGTCATCCTGCGCTCGAACGAGCCGTAGGAGACTTCGCGGCGAAGATAATCCTCTTTCTTCACCTCCTGTTCACTCTTGCGTTCGCCTTTCACGGTGAGAACGTTTCCCAGGATGCTGACCTCGATATCCTTCGGCTCCATGCCGGGAACGTCGGCGCGCACAACGAGATTCCCGTTCTTTACGAAGCTCTCGACTGCTGGAAGAAATCCCTCTTCGCCCCGCTCTTCGAAATCTTCGAAAAAGCGAAAAGGCGCTTCGAGGCGGCGGGCCAGACGTTCAAGCTCCCTGAATGGTCTCCATGGCATCAATGCACCCATTTTTGTCGACCTCCTTCGAGTCGCGATGTTGTGGCGGGACAAAGTTCCCGCTGCCTGCATCGATCAGCAAACAACGCGCCATGCGAAATCAGCCGATCTGTCTTGCATGACATTGTTTCTCCTGTGCCCAATTGCGACAGCTTCTGTTCCCGCAATTGTATCCAAACCCTTCAGGGTTCTTCGGCGTGAAAAAGAAACGCCGCGGTTGGGCGCGATAAGTGAGATCTTCGGACGAGGAGGCAACCTCGAGAACCCGTTATCTGGCACGGGCCTCGCTTATTCCCGCGAGGTCTATTAATGCCAGTCGGCGTGGTCAGAACTCTCGAGGACGAGTTAGCGTGGGAACGCGCGAAGCAGCGCGCTCACGAACAATACCCTTACCTGGCAGGAGACCGCTTCTATCGGGTCGTGATGTCCATCTACAAGAAGATGACGCACTATCAGCCCCGATCAAAGTCGTCGTCAGTTCGGATGAGACGCCGTTGACGACTCCTGAAAGGGCGAAATGCGAGCGAACCGGCTCTTGATTTTTCGGGTGAATCGGTGAACGGAAAAGAGTCTGTGGCCGGAGTGGACTGACGACCGACCTTCGTCGAGATAGGCTCCGTCGGCTCAATCCGGCCACGAGTTTCGAATCTTAAGGGCTCGAAATGGCGCAGGAAACGAAAACCGGAAAAGACCTGAACCCCCGCGAGCGGCCGCGCAACGTGTTTTTCTGGTGGACGTTATCGCTGCTGCTTTTGATCTGGTACTTGCTCGGGTTGTGGCCCCGCGCACAATCCCGGGCGCACATTCCCTACTCGGTCTTTCTCGCGCAGATTCAGAGCGACAACATCTCCCGCGTCCATATCGCCGGAGACACCATCGAGGGCTCCTTCAAAGGGCCAATCCGATGGCCTCCGGCGAAGACGCAAGCGACACCGAAGGCAAACGGAGAGCAGGGCGCCGCCCCTTCGGTCGAGCGGCCTGCTGCCCTCTTTCGGGAATTTTCGACAACTTTCCCCGCCACAGTCGGTGATCCAGGCCTGATGCAGGCTCTGGTCGACCATCGCGTCGAAGTCGATGTCTCTTCGTCAGCGATTCCGTGGTTCGTCGAGATCCTGGTTACGTGGGGCCCGCTGATACTGGTGTTCGGATTCTTTTGGTGGATGTCGAATCGGGCGGCCCGGATGCAGTCGGGGATGTTCGGGTTCGGCAGGATGCGCGTGCGGCGATACGCCGCCAACCGTCCCGGAATTACCTTTAACGACGTTGCCGGCGCGGACGAGGCAAAAGCGGAACTGCAGGAGGAGGTCGACTTCCTCAGGCATCCAAAGAAATACCACGACCTTGGCGCGCGAATTCCCAGGGGCGTGCTTTTGGTCGGACCGCCCGGAACGGGCAAGACGCTGATGGCTCGCGCGGTAGCGGGAGAGGCCGGGGTTCCCTTCTTCAGCCTGAACGCCTCGGAGTTCGTCGAGATGTTCGTGGGCGTTGGCGCAAGTCGCGTGCGCGATCTGTTTCGCCAGGCCAAGGAGGCCGCTCCGGCGATCGTCTTCATTGACGAGCTCGATGCGGTCGGCCGCCGACGCGGCGCGGGACTCGGAACCGTCAACGACGAGCGCGAACAGACACTCAACCAGTTGCTCGGAGAACTCGACGGATTCGATGAGCGATCCGAGGTGATAATCCTTGCCGCAACCAATCGCCCCGATGTGCTGGATCCGGCGCTGCTCAGGCCGGGTCGGTTCGATCGACAGGTCGTGATTGGCCTACCCGATCGCAAGGGGCGCGAAGGCATCCTGCGCATCCACACCCGCAAGCTTAGGCTGGCGAACGACGTCGACCTGCAAGTGCTGGCGCGCGCGACGGTCGGGATGAGCGGCGCCGATCTTGCCAACCTGTGCAATGAAGCCGCGCTCGCCGCCGCCCGCCACGACCATCCCGCGGTTACGATGGCGGATTTCGAGGAAAGCCAGGACAAGGTTCGGATGGGCGCGGCTCATCCGCAACTGATGAATCCCGATGAAAGAAGGGTCGTCGCTTACCATGAATGCGGCCATGCGCTTGTGGCCTGGCTTACGCCGGCCGCCGATCCTGTGCGCAAGGTGACGATCGTTCCGCACGGGCAGGCTCTCGGTATGACCGAGCAACTTCCGGGTGAGGATCGGCACAACCTGACCCTTTCGTATCTGAAGGCGCGTCTTGCCGTCACGCTCGCCGGGCGCACCGCGGAAGAAATCGTGTTCGGGGAAGTGACCACGGGCGCCGAGAACGATCTTGTCGAGGCCACGCGGCTGGCGCGAAGGATGGTTACGCGATGGGGGATGAGCGGTCTCGGGCTGATTGCGTTCAAAGCCGACGAACAGCAGCCCTTTCTTGGCTACGAGATCTCGCAGGGGCGCGACTATAGCGAAGCCACCGCCGCGCGGATCGATCAGGAAGTCTCAAATCTGCTCGAGGGAATCCACGAACAGGTTATCCGCTGCCTAACTGATTCTCGCGGGCAGCTCGATCGCCTTGTCGACGCCGTCCTGCGCGAGGAGACTGTGGACTCCGAGGAACTCGAACGGATTCTCGGTCCGCGGCCGGGATCGGCTCAGTCCGAAGAGGTTCCACGAGCGGCGGGCGCTTCGCAAGCCTAAGGGCCCCGTTAAAGAGCGTGGCTTGGAGCCTCGGCGAGTTCCACTTCGCGAGCGATTCCCTCGGCCTTGGAAGCCGTCGCGGTGGCCGCCTTCCAATCCATCCGCGACTTACATTGGCGACCTCGGCCTGCCGCTTAATCGTCAGAACGGGATCGGGGGCACGATGGTAGATGTCGCGATTGACCTCGACGAAAACCCTTCCATGGCTCAACACCGCGAGCATCGCCGGAAGATAAACTATCTGGCAGGTATCGCCGACCTTCATGGGTTGGAGCAAATCGCCTGCCATCCCCTCTCAAACCGCCTTTCTATTTCGGGCGAAAGCGAACGAACTGATTCGCAAGGCTGCGCTGAAGTTGACGCGGACGGCGTCAGGGGTCGTGTCAGGTGGTTCCATAGGAATCAGCCCGCCTCTCGAGCCGTAGCTCTTCGGGTATGCGCATAGGACCGGACGGCGCCGCTTCTTTTGCGGATTCGCCTCGAATTTGCCCTCGCGCTGCATTGCTGATCCTCGAAAACTGACGTTTCGGCAAGGTCCGAGCGCCCCGCGGAGCTTGGCATGTGCGATGCACTGGCCCCTCTGAGGTGAGGGAACTCTTCAGGAAAATCCTGTGCCCTGTCGACTTCGATGATGACTCGATCGTGGCGCTGGAGTTTGCCGCTCAAATGGCGGCGCGGCACAAGGCTCTGCTGCACGCCGTGCACGTCGTCTTTGTGCCGGCCAGCAGTCTTGGATATCCGGCGGAGCCTTACGATCGACTCGGCCGCACCGAATTGAAGCGACTTGAGCACTTGATTAAAGAGAGAGTCCCGAAAGCTGTTGCTTGCGAGGTTTCGGTCAAGATCGGCAATCCCGCCGAGGAAATCATCAAGACCGCTGCCGAGGTCGATGCGGACTTGATCGTCATGGCGACTCACGGCAGGGCCGGCGTTCCGCGGATGGTGCTCGGAAGTGTCGCCGAATGCGTCATTCGAGCCTCTGACTGCCCGGTCCTGGTTGTGAAACGGCGAGCATCTTCCGAACGAGTAATCGACGTAACAGGCTGACGCGTAGGAAACACAGGACGCGCCATAAAGCGACCTGTTTGCATTTACCGGATGAAGAGTGCACTTCGTCTTGATTGCAAAGGAGTCGAAGGCTCACGAGCAAGCGAAACGACCGCCAGAGAGAGGTACGTCCCAGTGTGACCATGCGGTGCACGACTCTTGTGGCTGCGTGACCGGATGGGAGATCGAACGAAAGGCGGATTGCCCCGCGTGAGGCATCGTCGCTTCGCAAAACAACGGGAATCGCTCGGCGATGTCCTCCGACAGCCCATCCAGCAGCCAGTGGCCGTGGTTTTTTCGTTCGACGAATCGGTCGAGCGTCTTGTGGCGGATGGGATGCCGCGTGAATGGCTCGTCAGCCTGTGCCCCAACCCGGGTGGGGCCAGAGAGTCGCTAACCAAGTCCGGCGTGAAGATTGTCGTGATCGATGACCAGGGGATGGACGAGACGACGAGCGGATGGCTGCTCGACCAGGTGCGCCGATGGGCGCCGCAGGCGCTGGTCGCATATATCGCCGCCAGCCATGGAATCGAGGTCGAGCGCCGCGCCCGTTCTCACAACGTGCAGTATTATTTCTCAAGGCCGATCGATCGTGAGCACACGGTCAAGGTTCTCAAGGCGTTCGCGACGGCGGCTCGCTAGCTATTTGAACGGCGTCATGAAACCGACGGTCGCAATTTGAGCGTGTGTAGATGATGGATAACACAGCCTTGTCAAAACCACACTTGAGAACGCGAAGCAGCGGACCGCAGTACTTTCACCTTCTGTGGGACGCCGAACTCGAGGACCTGCAGCCCGTCTTCGAGTCGATCCAGAGACACCGCACGGGGGTGCTCGAGCATTGGTACAACCTCTATGTGCTGCACTTCGCCGAAAGCAGGGCGCTGAACCGCGCTGAGTTCATGGAGATCTTCGGGGGAGAGCTTGATACGACGCTGAGGGACCTTCTCGATCGCGACATCGACCGGTTTGCCGCCGACGTCAAGCGCGTGGGAGAAACCCTGGCCGAAAGAAGCGTTCCCTTCGCGGAGCTGATCGTTTCGATGCATCTGTTCGAAGAGAGCGCCTCGACAGCGTTTCCCTCGTTTCCCCCGCTGATGCCGCGGATCTATCAGGCATTCGACAAGCTCAGTCATATCCGGATGATCGTCCTGGCGGACACCTATTTCCGCTCCAAGACCGCCGTGTCGAGCGCGCGGATTCACGCCCTCGAGCGCGAGGCGAGCGTCATTCCGCGCGAGGCGCGCAGCCATTTCCGCGGGCTGGTCGGCGCGACGGCGCAGATGAGACAGCTCTACGACAAGATCGAGGCGGCAGCCCACACGCGCGGCACCATCCTCATCGTCGGCGAAAGCGGTACGGGGAAGGAGCTGGTCGCGCGGGCGATACATGAGTGCGGTCCGGCGGCCAGTTCTCCCTTCATCGCGCTTAACTGCGCCGCGATCCCAAAGGACCTCATCGAGAGTGAACTGTTCGGCTACAAGCGCGGCGCCTTCAGCGGTGCCAACTCCGAGTATCTCGGCCTGTTTCGCGCGGCCGAGGGCGGCACCCTGTTCCTCGACGAAGTCACTGAGATGAGCCCCGACACGCAGAGCAAGCTTTTGCGGGCCGTCCAGGAGCACGCTGTCCGCCCGGTCGGTTCCACCCGCGAGGTGCCGGTCGAAGTCCGCCTCATCGCATCCACCAATCGCGACCCCCAGGAGGCGGTGAAGGCCGGACAGCTTCGGCAGGATCTGTACTACCGGCTGCAGGCCGGCGTCATTCATATCCCGCCGCTTCGGGATCGGCTCGAAGACGTCCCGCTTCTGGTCGAGCATTTCATGGACCTGTTCAATGCGAGGCTGTCGCGGCTGTCGCCGGTCACCGGGATCGAGGACGAGGCGCTGCAGGCGATGCGCCGTTACACGTGGCCGGGCAACGTCCGGGAGCTGGCCAACGCGATCGAAAGCGCGTTCACCTTCAGCCGCTCCACGGTGATCGGCCTTCAGGATCTTCCGCAATCGATCACCGGCGGATACGCGGTCCCGCGCTCGCCTATCGACCGCAGCGTGCCGATCGGCACCTTCGCTGAAACCGAGCGGGCCATAATCCAGCGGGCGCTCGAGTCCACGGAAGGCAACAAGGTTCAGGCTGCGAGGCTGCTCAAGATCTCGCGCAAGAAGCTGTACGCGAAGATCGCCAAGTACGGCTTGCGCTAGGGCGGGTTGCGCCGCGGGCGCGAATCACGGGCCGTAAATCAACCTGCGCGCGCCCGCCAGCGCGAGCACTTCGTTCACGCCCTGCTCGGTGAGCGACATGCGGATGTCGCGGAAGAGCTTTTCGATCAGATTGCCCGCGCTGAAACCGTCCGCCCCGAAGATCTGCATCGCCTCGTTTACCACCTTGAAGGCGGTGCGCGTGCAGAAACTCTTGGCGGCGATCGCGTTCTCCAGCGATGGTTTTGCGGAGTCCCAGTTGTAGACCATCGTGGCGCGCGACAGGGCGCGGCACGCTTCCACTTCCGTGAACATCTCGAAGAGCCGCTCCTGCACGAGCTGATGGTCGCAGATGCGCCTTCCTCCCTGCTCGCGCCGCTTCGAATGCTCGAGCGCTTCTTCGTATGCGGCGCGCGCGGCGCCCGTAATCGCCGCCGCCATCGCGGAATGAAGCAGCGCGAGCATCCTAGCCACTTCCTGCTCAAAACCCTCGCCCTTTACGATGCAATCGCGCGAGATCCTGACATTGTCGAAGATCAGGGCGGCCTGATTCATCTCCTTCTGTCCCATCTTCCTAAGCGGTTCCCCGCGCGAAACTCCGGGCAAATCGAGCGGCACCAGCACGAAACAATGGGCGGCCTTGGAGGGCTGAATCGCCGCGGAGCAGATCGCGTGCGTTGCTATTCCTCCGTTGGTCACCCACGATGCCTTCCGGCCGTCGATAACGCATCCGTCCGCTTCGGTTCTGAGCACGAGCTGAGCCGCGGACGTCGGGTAGCGGAATTCGTCGCCCCCGACCAGAAAGTGATCCGATCCGTGCCGCGGCTCGCTAAGCGCCCAGCATCCAATCACGGAGGCATCGCGGCATTCGACAAACGGCTTGACGAACCTCTCGATTGATTCCCTGCGCCCATCAGCGATCACGGCCATCGCGGGCACGGTCGATGCCACCAGGCTCAGCGCTATCCCGATGCTGCCCCATCCGAGTTCCTCGAGCAGCACGTGGATGCCGATCCCGCCGAGGCCCATTCCCCCGTGCTGCGCCGGAATACCGGCGCGATGGTAGCCGAGTCCGTAGGCGGCCTTGAACACCTGCATCAGTGGGCCGTCCGGGGCGACTATCCCGTGAGGATCTCCCATGCGATCTATCGCCGTCGCCGCAGGCCGCATCACTTCCGCCGCGAATCTGCGGGCCTCGTCGCGAAGCGACTCGCACTGCCTGGGCATCGCGGTATTCAATTCCCGGTAAGTCTCCATCGGCGTCGTCCTCGAGCGCTGCCGCTGCGATGCGCGGCCATTCGCTCATTGCAATAGCGGCTTTCCGTTGACCTCTTTCCAGATAAGCCGCAGTTCGTCCCGGGCAAGCCGCGGCAGCAGAAACTGCTCGCGCACGCGCTCGCGTCCGGCGCGCCCGAACCTGCCGCGCTCGCCCAGATGATGGATCAGGTGGATTATGCGGGCGGCGCAATCCTCCACCGAGTCGACCAGGTAGTTCTCGAATCCGTCCGGGAACTGCATCGGAATTCCGCCGGCGCGTCCTGCCACCACCGGCTTCTCCTTCCATAGCGCCTCCGAAACCACCAGCCCAAATCCCTCCCGGATCGACTTCTGGATCACAACGTCGCATCCACGCTGAAACACGTTCACTTCCATGCTTCCGACGCCGGCGACGTTGGTGAAAACAAAGAGGTCGGGATCCCGCGCGCTTTCCTCCTGCACGAGGTCGAGAAGATGCCACCCCTCGGGGTCGTCTCCCGCCATCGCTCCGATAAGCGCGAGCTGAACCTCCGGGATCTCGCGCTTCACCATCCGATAGGCTTCAACCACCCCGAGAGGATCCTTCCATGGATCGAACCGCGAGACCTGGAGCAGGAGGGGGCGGTCGACGTCGACTCCGGAGTCGGCGATGGCGCGTCGGCACAGCTCGAGGGGAATTTCTATGTTCTTGGTCGCGAACGGATCGATCGCGGGCGCAATAAAAGTTGCCCGCCGAGGATCGAGTCGCGGAGGCAGGAAATCCGGCATCGTGAACACGAAAGCATCATATTCGTTGATATACGGCGTAAGGAAATCGCTTACCTGCGTATCCGCCGCCGAAGAGTCAACGTGACAGCGCCAGATCCACTTCGCGTTCCGGCCTCCAGCGAAATGGCGAATCGCGGCGGGTTGCGGATCGTGTACGATGATCACGTCGTAGTCGGCATCAAGAAGCCGGGCGCTTTCTTCGTTCACGCTTAGATAAAGATGGCGGGCGGAGGCGGGAAGGTCGTAGTGCGCCCCCTGCAGAGCGTTGTGAAACGCCTTTGTCACCGTGAAGAACTCCGGATCGCCGTGGATGAGGCGCCATTCCGCGCTTATCCCCAGACCCTGCAGCAACGGCAGGTAACGGCCCAGCAATTCCGCGACCCCGCCCCCGTACGCGGTCGAGTTGATATGGCAGATTCGCACCCCTTTGAGATCACGGGCGAGCCCGGCGACCTCGTCCATCAGCGAATCGCCCACCAGCAGCCGATAGCGCTCGACGTTGGCTCGGACTGATGCGTTCGGCCGTCCAATAGCTACCCTCGGCAGCATCAGATCCTCCTCATTGGCAGATACATCGCAAATCGTCTGCCAGACCATCCGGACCGCAAGCCGTCAAAACCGAGGCGAAACCGGTCGCGGATCGCATCAATTGTGCTCACCGTGGCTCTTTTGGATACACGAGCCGCCATTCCTCCTCCCGACAACTGGCGCATCTTTGTGAACATTCTGCGGTCGGTTCCTCTGGCATGCCGCTCGCTTAGGATTACATCGCAGATGTGTGCAGGAGGTGGCAGGTGTCATACCCATTCCGGAAGATCCTGAGCCCTGTCGATTTCGACGAGAACTCATTGGCCGCTCTCCGGACGGCGATCCGAGTTGCGCGCGACAACGACGGCACCATTCTCCTCTTCCACGTTGTCCCTATGATCGTTGCTCCCACCGGAGTTCCCGCCTACGTGGACCTCTACAAGCAACGAGAAGAGACGGCGGTCGTCAAACTACGCGCGATCGCAGCCCGCCATCTTCAGGGAATCAGGCATGAGGTGCGCACCCATGTGGGAGAGCCGGTCGGCGCCATTCTCAGAACCGCGCGGCACGAGGCGGTTGACCTCATCGTGATGGCGCCTCACGGCAGGCGCGGGTTTTCGAGAATAATGCTCGGGAGCGTGGCCGAGTCAGTCGTGCGACAGGCACCATGCCCAGTGCTCTGCGTTCCGCGGCCCGATGTGGACAAAAGGTTTGTCGGCCGATGGATGACGCCGCAGCCGGTCGTCGTTGCTCCCCACGAAAAGCTCGAGGCAGTTCTGGCGAGGATGCGGGAGGGAAATTTCCGAAGCGCTCCCGTGGTGGAGAACGGCAGGTTGGTCGGCATCGTTACCGAACGCGACATCCTAACCCATGCCGGATGGCTCGATCACGTCGAGGTCAGGGCGGCGATGACGCCCGGGCCAATCGCGGTTCGCCCCGAAACTCCGCTGCGCGAGGCCGTGCGCACTCTTCTGGAACGGAAGATCGATTCACTTCCAGTGGTCTCCGATG
>Ga0070740_10004759_pt1 | contig 13081 bp, 11 predicted proteins | sample Coa_R2_FD_67286 | JGI IMG/M metagenome (GOLD analysis project Ga0070740, IMG submission 67286) | Surface soil microbial communities from Centralia Pennsylvania, which are recovering from an underground coalmine fire - Coalmine... | ecosystem: Environmental > Terrestrial > Soil > Unclassified ...
CTGAGGAGGAAGGACTCGAACCTTCAATCGCCTGATCCAGAGTCAGGTGGCTTGCCAATTAGCCGACTCCTCAGCGCATCCTAAACTCTAAATGGCGGGTGCGTGCGAGGTCAAGCGGCGGCTTGGGGGGCTTACTTGAAAACTTACGGGGTGCGGCGCTGACGCCGCCGCACCCCGTATCAATTGGCCTGACTCAGTGTTTTCCTGAAGGCGTTTCGCCCAGTCCGCGCAGGGCCTCGGCGTGGCGCTCCACCAGGGCGTCGCAGCGGGTAAGCAGCGCCGTATCCTGGCAATAGCACTCGATCATGTAGCTCAGGTCGCCGAGGTCGTGGACCAGCAGCCGCTGGTAGCGCTCGTATTCGCGCTCCTGTTTGATCGCCTTGAGCAGTTCGCCGACCCGGTCCTCGATTTCCGACTCCTCGATTTCCAGCGCCACCGCGAGCGCTTTTTCCATGGTAAGCGACGGATTGGCACTGTCTTTGGCCTGCTGCAGCACGGTTTTGAGGCGGCGGACGGTTTCGTCCTCCAGCGCGAAGGGGCTGGCCTGCTCCAGCAGCCCCTCGCAATCCAACACCGTGGAAACCAGGGTCAGCGCGCCCACGTGATTGGCCTCGTCCCGCGCCATCGAGTACCAGAAGTCGCGGAACTTGGGCTCGCCCTCGAAGACCTTGGCGTAGCGGGCGTACAGCGCCATGGTCTCCTTCTCCAGGGCCATCGTGGCTTCCATCACTTCACGCAACGAGGGCATCGCGGCGCCATCATACCGCGCCTAAGCGCGATCGCAAGGGTCTCCGACCATGTTCAATCCTATCGCGCCAGTTCGGTCGAGCGCACCTCCCTGATTACCGTCACCTTGATCTGGCCCGGGTACGCCATGTCGGTTTCGATCTTGCGCGCGACGTCGCGCGCCAGCAGCACCGTATCGTCGTCGCTGACCTGAGTGGGCTCGACGATTATCCGCATCTCGCGTCCGGCCTGGACGGCGAAGCACTTGTCCACGCCTTTGAACGACTTGGCGATGGTCTCGAGGTCCTCCAGCCGCTTGACGTAGCTCTCCAGCACCTCGCGCCGCGCGCCCGGACGCGCCCCGGAGAGCGCGTCGGCGGCGTCCACCAAGGGGGCCAGGATGGTCTCGGCCTTGACTTCCTCGTGATGGGCCGCGATGGCGTTGACGATCTTGGCGGATTCGCCGTACTTGCGCGCCAATTCGGCGCCGATCAGCGCATGGGAGCCCTCGACCTCATGGGTCAGCGCCTTGCCGATATCGTGGAGCAGGGCGGCTCGGCGGGCCTGCTTTTCGTTCAGTCCCAGTTCCGCCGCCATCGCCCCGCACAAGAACGCCGCTTCGATCGAATGCATCAGCACGTTCTGGGCGTAGCTGTAACGGTACTTGAGCATCCCCAACAGCTTGACCAGTTCGGGATGCACGCCGTGGACGCCGACCTCCAGCAGCGCCCGCTGTCCCGCCTCGCGGATCGACTCCTCGACTTCCTGCTCGGCCTTGCGGATGACTTCCTCGATCCGCCCGGGATGGATGCGGCCGTCGGAAATCAGCCGTTCAAGGCCGACGCGAGCGATTTCGCGCCGGATCGGGTTATGGCAGGAGATCACGACCGCTTCGGGGGTGTCGTCGATGATGATGTCGACGCCGGTGGCGGCCTCGATGGCGCGGATGTTGCGTCCTTCGCGTCCGATGATGCGCCCCTTCATCTCGTCCGAGGGCAGCGCCACCACCGAGACGGTGCGCTCGGCGACGAACTCCCCCGCCATCCGCTCGATCGCGACGGTCAGGATGCGTTTGGCGCGGCGGTCGGCTTCCTCCCGCGCTTCCTCCTCGACCAGGCGGATATGTTTGGCGGCCTCGTTGCGCGCCTGGCCTACGATTTCCTCGATGATCGAGCGTTTGGCCTCCTCGCGGGTCAGTCCGGCGACCGCTTCCAGTTTGCGCCGGGCCTCGTCGATCAGGGCCTGCTGCTCGTTTTCCTTGTCGGCCAGGTTCTTTTCGCGCGCGCGCAGGCTCTGCTCGCGGCGGTTGAAATCGGCCTCGCGGCGTTCAAAGCTTTCGACTCGTTTCTCGAATACCTCCTCGCGCGATTCGATCTTGTTTTCCAAAGCCGCCAGTTCGCGGCGGCGCTCACGAATTTCGTTGTCGGCCTGGGTGCGCGCCTGCACCAGCAGGTCCTTGGCCTTGACCTCGGCATCCTTGACTAGAATTTCGCTTTTGGTTCTTGCCTCCGTGAGGATTAGATTGGCCTCGGCGTTAGCCGCTTCAGTTTTTGAGGTCTCGCTGCGCTGCGCGGAGAAATAAACCGCGACGGCTGCAATGAGACCGGCAATCAGGCCCACGATGAGCCCGATCAGCAGGTTCACTTCGAACCACCTCCTTTTTCGCGTCCATCATTCCCGTCCTCACCGGGGACAATCCGCGCCGTGGACCGCATGCTCGGTGACCACACAAGCAAGCTGCCGGTCCCATCGCTCCTGCGGCAGCGTTTCCAGCACCTGGAACGAATACCCCAGGCCGACCGCGGTTATCCCCGATACGGTCGAGTCCAGAAAACGGTCATAAAAACCCCCGCCCCGCCCCAGCCGCTGCCCGCTCACGCTGAAAGCGAGAGCAGGTACGAACACCACCGCCGCCATCCCCGGCTCCTCCCGGAAAGGAGTGCCGGAGCGCGGCTGCGGAATCCCGAAACTGCCCTTGTGCAGTTCATCGAGGGCAGCGACGGCTCGAAACTCAAGCCGGCGCGCGGCCGGATCCGCGACCGGGAAGAACACCCGGCGGCGGGCCGCACGCGCATCGGAAAAAATCAAATCGGTGGCGACTTCGTTGCCGACGGCGGCATACAGGAGCACGGCCGCCGCCTCACGATAGCATCGCAGGCACAAAGCCCGGGCTTGAATGGAACGGGAGAGGGCCCGCGCCTGCTCCGGCGGCAAGGCTTCGCGGCATTCCCGCATCACCTTGCGCAAACGGTGCTTTTGGTCCGCCATGCGATCTCCATGGCGGGCGCGGGGCTCAGGTCATGTTGTGCACCCGCGGGGGTGAACCCCATTCGGGCCGGCAACTCATTGGCAAAATCCATCGCGCGCCGAGGTGCGGCAACTTTGATGGAACGCGCGCACGATGCGTCGCCCCCGGTAAGTCCAGACAAAGTTGCCGCGCTTAAGCGGCGCAATTTATTTCGTCGTGCTCCAACTGCCCCCCGCCGCCCACCAGACCCGGCCGCGTCCATTGGCCGGGCCAACATTCCTTTTAATCAAAAGTCTGACAGCCGCTTGTTCAGAGCGTCGATCTGCTCGAGCAGCTCACGATGTTCAATCCGCAGCCGCTCCAGCTCATCGGCGAAATTCAGCGCCGTCAGAATCGCCACGTCCACCGCGGTAATAGTGCGGGAGCGGGCACGAATCTCCCGTCCCCGTTCATCCACCGCGCGCGCCACGGCCCTTACCCAGTCATCGTCGGCATCACTGGCCACTACCAAATTCTGACCCAGTATCTGGACGCTGACGTTGGCCATGCGCCTTAAGCCAAATCCAGACCGTCAAAACGTTCCAGCAGCTTTTCGATCCGGCTCTTCACTTCCATGCGCTCGTTTTCATGCTGCTGGCACTGGTCCTGGACCTGTCTGAGTTGCTCGCTCACTTCCTCAAGACGGCGCCGGCCTTCTTCCAACTGCTGGTTGAGCCGGGCGTTCTCCTGCCGCAACTGCTCCGTGCGCTCGATCACCGCCTTAATCCGATCATCCAACTGCTTGAGGATTTCAAATGACATGGTTAATGCATTCCAACGCTAATCTATTTTTTGGCCTTTAACACTGTCAAGCTGCGTACGACTTTCCGGCCTGGGTGCCGGGCTCGTCCGCGGCGAACAACTCCTCGGCGAACTCCCGCCCGTCAAACGGGCGCAAATCGGCGAGGTCCTCTCCGACTCCCACGAAACGCACCGGCAGTTTGAGCCGGTCGGCAATCGCCACAATCACTCCCCCCTTGGCGGTGGAATCGAGTTTCGCCAGCACCACGCCGGTCAGCGGCACCGCGTCGGCGAAGATCTTGGCCTGGCTGAGCGCGTTCTGTCCGGTGTTGGCATCCAGCACCAGCCAGGTTTCATGAGGGGCGCCGTTGATCTCGCGCCCGATCACGCGTGCGATCTTCTTGAGCTCCTCCATCAGGTTGACCTTGGTCTGGAGGCGTCCCGCGGTGTCGATCAGGACGGCGGGGACTTTACGCGCCTTGGCTGCTTTTACGGCGTCGAAGGCGACGGCCGCCGGATCGGATCCGGCCTTCTGTTTGATGAGGTCGACGCCGACGCGCTGGCACCAGATCTCCAGTTGCTCGATTGCGGCGGCGCGAAAAGTATCCGCCGCCGCCACCATCACGGGCCCGCGCTCCTGCTTGAGCATCGCGGCCAGCTTGGCGACGGTGGTGGTCTTGCCCACCCCGTTGACGCCGACCAGCATGATCACCAGCGGCGCATCGCCGGAATCGGCCGCCGGGCGCTCGACCTTCTGGAGCAGGGCGGCGATTTCCTCTTTCAACGCCTCACGGATGGCGTCGGCGGTGACCTTGGCTTTAAGGCGCTTGCGCACCGCTTCGACCAGCCGGGTGCTAGCGTCGACCCCGACGTCGGCCGCGATCAGGGCTTCTTCGAGACCTTCGTAAATTTCTTCGGCCTTGGCTCCGGCTCCCATCACGCCGCGCAGGCGGCCCATGAAGCTGTCGCGGGTTTTGCGCAGACCCAGGCGGAAACGCGAGACTTGGGGCTTGGCTTCCTCGACTGGAGGGGGTGGGGGCGCCGCGGCAGCCGGTGCCTGGGCGGGCGGAGGAGGCGGGGGTGGAGGAGGTGTGGGGGCGACTTCGGGCGGCGCGGCGGCGGCTGGAAGGGGTGGAGGAGGAGCAGCCGCCGGCGCAGCCGGCGGCTGCTCCTCCTCCGCTGCCGGTGCCGCCGCTGGCGGCGGCGCCGCAGGCGGGGCTTCCACCGGAGGTGGCGCCGCCGCAGGCGGGATCACCTCCGGCGGAGCCGGGGCGGTCTCTGCCGCAGGAGGCGGCGGCGCAGCCGCCGCCTCCTGCGGTGGCTGCGGCAGCGCCGCCGGATGCTGCTTGCGCAGATAGAACTCCAGCAGCACGCCGATCGCCGTCAGCCCAAAGCCCGCCGCCAGCGCGCATCCAATCGCTATCAGGAGGTCGAAGGTACTGATTCCCATTGAACTAAATGCAAACCCTCAAAAAGCGTCCACAGCGAACCCGCCCGTGCCGCGGTTCGCTTATTGATTTCTTGGCCCAATCACAATACCAGCCCACACCCCCGCCCAAAACAGCAAGGACCGTAGTCCCTTAACAGGATGGCCACAGCTTAGTGAAGCGGCGCGCCGGATCAAGGCCAAGGTCGTGCTGGCGCTTGTTGATGGCCTTTCGTTAGCGCCTAGGCAGCAGAGCCGACACGGAGGCCGGCGCTACTGAACATCAGGACCCTCAAAATAGCCGGCTGCTGTTCTGTAGCGCCGGCCTCCGCGCAGGCTCTTTAACGCCGGAGGGTAGACATCGGGAGGCCGTTGCCGTTCACCTCACGCGGCCTCGGGCAGCTTCAGGGAGATGATCCTCGACACGCCCGGCTGATCCATCGTGACGCCGTGGATCTGATCGGCGGTCTGCATGGTGCGCTGGTTGTGGGTGATCATGATGAATTGCGATCGCCCCTTGAGTTCGCGCACCAGACCGGTGAACGCGGCCACGCTGAATTCATCCAGCGGCGCGTCCACTTCGTCGAGCAGACAAAACGGGCTGGGGTTGAGCAGGAACAGCGAAAACACCAGCGCCAGGGCGGAAAGCGCTTTCTCGCCGCCTGACAGCAGGGAAATGTCCTTGACCTTCTTGCCCGCCGGCTGAATCAGGATGTTGACCCCCGACTCCAGCAGTTCCTCGGAGTTGACCAGTTCCAGATGGCCCTTGCCGCCGGGCAGCAGCTTGGGAAACACCTCGGAGAAGTTGCGCGCCGCCGCCTCGAAGGTCTCGGCGAAACGCTTGCGCGCCTCGCGATTGAGCTTCTGCACGGTCTGGCTCAGATCGCGCATCGCCTTGTCCAGATCCTCGCGCTGCACGTTGAGTTCGTTGGCCCGCTCCTCCAGTTCCTTGACCTCGCTTTCGGCGGCCAGGTTGACTTCGCCGATCCGCTCCAGCCGGGTGCGCAGTTCGGCCAGCCGCGCCTCGTCGGCCGCCGTATCGCGTCCCTCCAGGGCTTCGCTGAGTTCGGCGCAAGCATCGTCGAACGCGACATGGAAGCGCTCGATAAAACTGTTGGACAGCTCCTGGCACAAAGTCGCGGCGCGCTCATGGCGCAGGCCGCAGTCAACCAGCTCCTGTTCCAGGCTTTCCAACTCCAGGCGCGCTTTGCCCGCCGCCTCGCGCTGCTGTGCAACCTGTTGGGTGAGGCTGTCGCACCGCGCCTGACGTTCCTGTGCGGTCTGTGTCAGCTCGGCTTCGCGGGACTGGGCGATTTGGTCCTGTTCCGCCAGTTTGAGCAGTTCGGCGGCGAATTCGGTGCGCTCGCGCCGTGCCTGGGCCAGCGCCTCGAGGTCGCGCTTGATCTGGGCTTCGAGTTCATCGGCGCGCAGGCTTATCTGGCGCAGCTCCTGGGCCAGACCCTTAAGGCTGGCCTTGCGCGCTTCGACCTCGGATGCGAGCTTTAGCATCTGCTCGCCCAGCGCCTGGACCTGGGCCTTTTTCCGCTCCAGTTCGTCCTTGAAGGCGGCGAACCTCTCCCGGGCTTGGCGTTCTTCGATCGCCAATTCGCCCAGGCGGGTGTTGGCCGCCGGAATCAGCGACTCGATTTCGGCCAGGCGGCGGCGGGCGCCTTCGCGCCGCGCCTGTGCCACCACGTTGTTGCGCTCGATCCGCGCCAGCTCCCCCCGCTGCTCGGCCACGACCTGCTCGGCGCGCGCGGCTTCCTTGCGCAACGCGGCCAGTTCGGAATTGGCCTGATCGCGCATCCGGCGGCATTGCTCCAGATGGGCAAGCGCCGCCTGATGCTCGGACTGGATCTTTTCCAGCGCCGCCTGCGCATCTTCGACCGACAACGGATGGTCGTCGATCTCCGAGGGGCCATCGGCGATGCTGCCGCCGCTGATCGTGCTGCCCGGCCAGACCACATCACCGTCGCGTGTGACGTAGACGGTGCCATGGCCATTGTTGTTCGCCGCCGCCATCGCGGCCGGCAGATCGTCGGCCAGCAGAACGTTGCCCAGCATCGCCTCGACCACCGGGCGGAAACCGTCGCGCACCCCGATCATGTCGGCCAGCCGCCCGGCAATCCCGGGCGCCGAACTTCCTTCGCATCCGTTCGCGCTGACCGACTCGGGGATAAAAGTCAGGCGGCCGCTGCGCTTCTGCTTGAGGATTTCGATCGCTCTGACGGCGAAGGACGGCGAGTCGACGATCACGGTACTGAGCTGATCGCCGAGCACGGCGCGGACCGCGGGCTCGAGCTCGCGCGGTGCGGTGATTACCTCCTGCACGAAGCGCGGCGGACGGCTGGGGCCGTCGCCGTTGAGCGACTCGAGCACGACGCGCAGACGCTCGCCGGCGGCGCTGCGGCGCAACCGCTCGACCCGGTTGATGGCGGCCTGGAGCGCGTCGCGCGCCCCCTTAAGGCCGGCATTGACGCGCTCGACGGCGGCGCGCGCTTCCAGTTCGGTTTCGGCGCTGGCGGCCTGGGCCGCTTCACGCTGCGTCACTTTGGCGCGGCATTCATCCAAAGCCGACTGCGCCTGCGCCAGCGTTTCGCGAGCCTGCGCCACACGCTGGTCGGCTGCGGCTTCGTCCGCGCCTTCACTTTGCAGGCGTTGAGCGATTTCCTCACGCTCGCCGGCGAGATCGCCCAGGCGGCCCTGAACCACGGCCGCTTCCCGCATCAGGTCCGAGACCGAATCCTTGATTTCCTCGCTGCGCCGTTCCTCGCGGCGCAGCTCCGCCGCTGCCGCTTCATGAGTGCGGCGCATCTGGCCGAGTTCTCGTTCGATCCCGGCGCCGGCGTTGGTTTCACGGGCCAGGCGGGCGGACAATTCGGCGCGCGCGGCGCGGGCGGCGGTCGCCCGCTGGCGGGTGTCTTCGATTCTCTGCTCCAGGTCCGGCTCGAGAGTTTCCAGCGCGGGCAGCCGCCGCTCGATAAAGGCGCGGGTCTGTGCGCGTTGAGCGGCGGCGGCGCGGATGTTTTCCAGCTCGCTTAGGGCGGCGGCCAGATGGGTGCGTTCGTTCTGCTCCGCCGCGCGTGTCTGCTCGAATTCCGTCTGCAACTCGACCTGACGGCGCCGCGCAATATCGGTCTGCTCACGCAGCACCACCTCGCGCCCGGACTGTCGCTCCAGTTCGGCCCGTTCGGCCAGCAGGCGGCGGGCGGCGGAGAGCCGCTCCAGCAGGTCGGCTTCGGCGCGCAGGATTTTATAGGTCTCGGCTTTTTTGGCCTGGCGGCGAGCGTAACTGAGTTGGCGCTCGATCTCGCTCAGGACGTCGTTTAAGCGATCGAGGTTTTCCTTGACCCGCTCCAGCTTGCGCTCGCTCAGCTCACGCCGTCCCTTGAACAAGGACAGTCCGGCGGCTTCTTCGACCAGCGAGCGCAACTCCTCGGGCTTGGCGTGGATTATTTCCTCGATTTTGCCCTGCTCGATGATCGCATAGCCGCGGCTGTGGACCTGGGCGGCAAGGAAGAGTTCGGTAATGTCTTTGAGGCGGCAGGGAATTTTGTTGAGCAGGTATTCGGAATCGCCCGAGCGAAAAACCCGGCGCGTGACGCAGACCTCGCTCAGGCTGGAGAACGGATCGGGCAGTGAAGCGTGCTCGTCTGCTTCGAGGATCAGGGAAACTTCCGCCATCCCGGCGGCTGGATTCTTGTCATTTCCGGCGTAAATCAGGTCCTCGGTCGACTTGCCGCGCAGCCGCGTGGGGGCCTGTTCGCCCAGCACCCAGCGAATCGCGTCGACAATGTTGGACTTGCCGCAGCCGTTGGGCCCGACCACCGCCGTGCTGCCCGGCGCGAACGTGATCTGAGTATGTTCGAGGAACGACTTGAACCCGACGACGTCAAGGGCCTTCAGATGCATACACCTACCCCGCCTCCGCCACATCTCCCGCAGTGCTGGAAAACAACATTACAGTATCTGATCCAGTCCACAAGTGGTAGTCCAAACAATTTAAAACAACCACAATTAGGCGGCATTTCAGCCGTTGTGGATAATGGGGATAACTGGCCCTGCGGGGCAGTTGAACGGGCGCGCAGCGGCGGACGGCGGCGCGCGAGGACTAATCCTGAATCAGTTCGCTGTTCCAGTAGGCGGTATCCAGCGTGCTCAGGAACGGCATCCACTCCTTATGATGGCGCAGGCTGAAGTTTTCGAAGTTAAAGGCGGTCCATTCGGGGCGCCGCGGCTTCTTGACCAGGCGCATCCCCGCCTCCTCCGGAGTACGTCCGCCTTTTTTGCGGTTGCAGGTATGGCAGGAACAAACAACGTTCTCCCACGACGAGCCACCCCCGCGCGAGCGCGGAATGACGTGATCGAGGTTCAACTCCGAGCGGGAGAACCGCTGGCCGCAGTACTGGCAGGTATTGCCGTCGCGCGCGTAGATATTGAAGCGCGAAAACCGCACGTGGCGTTTGGGCACACGCTCGTAGGCGATCAGCAGCAACACCCTGGGAACCCGGATGAAGCCGCCCACGATCCCCAGACGTTCATGATGGAGTTCGACGGCGAGATCGCGCCAACTGTCGAAGTCAAAGGTGCGGTAATGTTCGTCGACGGCGTGGGCCACACCCTGATAAAGCAGGGCGAAGGCACGCTTGACCGACGTGATGTGCACCGGGAGATAAGACCGGTTGAGCACCAGAACCTTGCTGTTGAGCAGGCTCACCCCGGCTGCACTGGGAAGGGAATTTGCTGCCGCAGCCATTTTAAAACAGCTTTATCGATAGTCCAATTCAAGTCAAGCGCCGCTCCTTGTTGCCGCCGCCTTGCCTCCCCTCACCGCCATTTCCTATGATTGTGACCGGTGGAGGATGCCGGGAAGGTGGTGGCGGCAGGCGAGTTCCGTTTCGGGGGTGACGTCGAGTCCTCGCGGCTTAAGTCACCAACTCCCACCTCCATTCAACGGGCATCCGGCCCGGCCATTGACCCCGAAACGAGCCTGGTGTGAAACGTGAACTGATCATCAACGCCTCGGCGCTGGAAGTGCGAGTCGCACTGCTGGAAGACCGCGCGCTGACCGAATTCATGGTCGAGCGCAATTCCCAGCGCGGTCTGGCGGGCAACATTTACAAGGGCCGGGTGATGCGCGTGCTGCCTGGAATGCAGGCGGCGTTTGTCGATATTGGCTTGGAAAAGGCTGGATTCCTGCACGTCTCAGATTTTCTCGACGAGGTCGGCGCCTTCGGCGCGCTGGCGCGCGAGATGGAAGAGGGCGAGGTCGAGACCGAACCGGTTGAGGCCCACGAAGCCGGCGCCTGCAACGGGGCCGATGATGAGGCGGCGGCCACGGTTGAACCGGCCGAAGAAATCGAAGCGGTGGCGCATCGCCGGCCGCGGCGGCGCGCTCCGCGCCGCAGCCGCCTGCCGATCGAGCAACAACTGCGCCGCAACCAGGAGATCATCGTCCAGATCGCCAAGGAGCCGATCGGCACCAAGGGCTCGCGCCTGACCTCGTTCATCTCGCTGCCCGGCCGCCATCTGGTGTACATGCCGACCACCAACCACCTGGGCATGTCGCGGCGCATCGAAAGCGGCGAGGAACGCAACCGTCTGCGCAGCATCGTCAACGAAGTGCGTCCGCCGCAGGGCGGGTTTATCATCCGCACCGCCTGCGAGGGGGTGTCCAAGCGCGAGATCCAGCAGGACGTGACCTTTCTGACCCGGCTGTGGGCCGACGTGGTCAAAAAAGCCGAGAATCAGCCGCCCGCCACGCTGCTGTATGCCGACCTTGACCTGGCGCTGCGCGCGATCCGCGACCTGTTTTCCAGCGATGTCGATCGCCTGTGGTGCGACCATCCGCCCACGCATGAGCGGATCGCCCAGTTCGTGCAGCAGTACCTGCCGCGGCTGCGTTCTCGGGTGTCGCTTTACGAAGGCCAGGAGCCAATTTTCGACCATTTCGGGATCGAACCTCAGATCGAGCGCGCGCTGGAGCGCAAGGTGTGGCTCAAGTCGGGCGGCTACCTGGTCTTCGATCAGGCCGAGGCGCTGACCGCGATCGACGTCAACACGGGGCGCTTCGTGGGCAAGAAGAACCAGGAGGAGACCGTACTGAAAACCAACCTGGAGGCGGTCGAGGAAGTCGCCAATCAACTGCGGCTGCGCAATATCGGCGGCATCATCATCGTCGACTTCATCGACATGGCCAAGGAAGGCAACCGCAAGCGGGTCAGCGAGGCGCTCTCGCACGCGCTGCGGCGGGACAAGGCGCGGACCTCGATGTTCAAGATTTCCGAACTGGGACTGGTCCAGATGACGCGCAAGCGCACGCGTGACAGCCTCCAGGCGATGCTCACCGAGCCATGCGCGCGGTGCAACGGCCGCGCGGTCATCAAGTCGCTGCCCACGTTGGCGGGCGAGGTGCTGCGGGGGATCCAGCGCGATGCCAGCCGGCGCAATCACGGCGGGATGCTGCTGGTGAAGCTCAATCCCGACATGGCGCGCTATCTTTACGGGCCGGGATTCAAGGGATTGGAGGAACTCGAGCAGCGCTTCGACGTCAAGGTGGTGCTGAAGTCAAAAGAGGGTCTGGAGCCCGGCGCCTTCGAGATCAGCCAGGCTCCCGCCGCCGCCTGACGCGCTCAGTGCCGTCCCAGCCCCTTCACCACATCGCCCAGAACTTCCAGCGCGTGCCTGGGATTGGTGTATTCCATCCCGCGCACTACCTGGCCGTCGCGGAACACGAACAGGAAATGATAAGAGTTGTTGTACAGCTTGTTGTCGACGGTGTAGGACCGGCCCTGCGCTTCAACCGCGACGCGGTCGCCTTCGGCCGTCATCCCCTCGATCGTCATGTTGAAACCGCCGGGCAGCACCTTTTGTATGATGGCGGTGGCGCCGCGGATCATCTGCTCGCGGGTCAGCGTGTAGTCGCGCGGAAACCCCATCACCCACCATTTGCAGTCCTCGGCCACCAGCTTGCGGATACCTTCCGCGTTGCCGGTGGAGATTGCGCCGATCAGCTCAGCGGCCAGGGCCTTGTTTTGCTCCGTGCTCATGAAATCACCTCCGTCTGGCGCGTTGCAGAATTTCAAATACCCGGCTAGACCGTCAATTCGGCAGCATCATATTTCGAGCGGGGAAAGCAAATGGTTAAAGCGATCTATCTGATCAAGCGCAATCCGAAGATGGAGCTCGCGGCGTTCCGCAAACACTGGCTGACCACGCACGCGCAGTTGGCGCTGAAGGTCTCGGGTCTGCGCAAGTACGTGCAGAGCCACACCATCGACTCCGGCTACAAAAAAGGCGACCCGATCTTCGACGGTATCGCCGAGGTCTGGTACGACGATACCGATGCGATGCGCCGGATCGCGCAGACCCCCGAAGCCCGCGCCGTCAACGCCGATACCGATTTCATGGACATGAAGGTTTCCGCGATGCTGCTCACCCACGAACACGTCATCAAGGAAGGGCCGATCAACTCCTCGATGCTGAAGTACGTTGCGTTCGCCAACCGCAAGCCCGGCATGGACATCGAATCGTTCCAGTCCTACTGGAAGGAGCATCATGGCCCGCTGGCGGCGAAAATCCCGGTGGTCCATCGGTACGTGCAAAACCACGTGCTCCTGTCGGCGTACCGCAGCGGGCTTCGGCCGCGCTACGACAGCATCGCGGAGACCTGGTTCGACGACACCAACGCGATGCGCCGGTCGCAGACCACGCCGGAATACCAGGCGGTGCGCGCCGACGAGCCCAATTTCATCGACCCCAACGGCTTCGCCTTCATCATCACCAAAGAATACGTGATGCTCTAGTGTCCCGTCTCATAAATAAGTGCAGCGTTGCGAATGCTGCGTTTGATCCGCGCGGCCGATTTGGTCCAGCGAAACGGGCGGGCATTTTCGTTCCAT
>Ga0070740_10004764_pt1 | contig 13066 bp, 8 predicted proteins | sample Coa_R2_FD_67286 | JGI IMG/M metagenome (GOLD analysis project Ga0070740, IMG submission 67286) | Surface soil microbial communities from Centralia Pennsylvania, which are recovering from an underground coalmine fire - Coalmine... | ecosystem: Environmental > Terrestrial > Soil > Unclassified ...
CGTAGATCACCGGCACCCAATCCCTGGATACGGTTGAAGTTTTTGCAAAATGGTAGGCAATCAGCGAAAAATCCGCGAACCCTGCCGCCACCAGCGCCGCGCCGGCCAGATAAATCCAGAACACCGTGGGCAGGCCTTTGGCATGCAGATCGCTCTTTTTGGTCTCCAATTCCTGCGGACGGGGGTAAAACCAGCGCGCCAGCAACACCAGCGACAGACAAATCACCGCCGGAACCAGCAATACGGCGAAAGCAAAACGATATTCGCCGCGCCAAGCCAGAAGGCCCGCCACCGCCAGCGGACCGAACAACGCGCCGAATTGATCCATCGCCTCGTGCAGTCCAAAGGCCCGGCCAAAACCAATTTCCCCCCCGGCATGCGAGAGCATGGCGTCCCGCGGCGGATTGCGAATCGCCTTGCCGACACGCTCCAGAATGATCAGCGCCGCGGCGGTGGGCCAGTTGCCCGCCAGCGCCAGCGCCGGTACGGAGAGCAATTGGACGAAGTAACCAAAGATCGCAATGGGCCAGAAGGCCTGCGTGCGATCGGCCCACCGGCCCGAAACGAGTCGCAGACCGTAACCGGCCAGTTCGCCCAGCCCGGCCACAACTCCCACCACCGTGGCGCTGGCCGACAACTGCGCCAGATACGGGCCGAGAATGCTGCGCGCGCCCTCGTAAGTGAAATCGGCAAAGAAACTCAAAATGCCGAGGGTCAAAACGAATTTCAGCGCAAAGTTTTTTGCCGGTGCGGATTGCATGTCCACTCCCACAAGCGTGAATGCCAGACCGAACAGGACGACCAATTTGGTGCCAGCGGAGGGATTTGAACCCCCGACCAAAGGCTTATGAGTCCTCTGCTCTACCGCTGAGCTACGCTGGCAGGCAAGCGTCTTCCTATTGTGCGCGCAAAACCGGCGGTGTCAAATCGGAAGCCGAAAAACCAGCGCCCCGTCCGCTCTGCTTGCGGAGGCGCGTCCGGCAGGAATCGGCTTTCACGGAATTCTCAAGATGTCGTCCCGGAAAATTTTGCTGGAGGAATGGTGGTAGGTGATGGATTCGAACCATCGAAGGCGTAAGCCAGCAGATTTACAGTCTGCCCCCGTTGACCGCTTGGGTAACCTACCACCGTCGCGGGCCGAATAGTAAGCCATGACTGCCGCGCGAAAGCAAAGCAAAAACCGTGGCTCCAGAGGAACTCTTTCCAGCGGCGGGGGCGGATTTTCGTCCGCCGCCGGCATTCGGGAGTGGTGGCGGTTTGAGAGGCAGGAAAGATCCGGCCTCAATCAAAGGCGTGCCCGGCGCAGCAGAGGACGTTTTTGACCTTGTGTCGGACCAGTTCCTTGACGGCCTGGCGCGCCGGGCCGAGGTATTTGCGCGGATCAAATTCGCCGGGTTTTTCGGCGAACACCTTGCGGATGGCCGCGGTCATGGCCAGGCGCAGGTCGGTGTCAATGTTCACTTTCGTGCAGCCCACGCGGCGGGCCACTTCGATATCCGCCTCCGGTACGCCTTTGGCGTCAGGCAATTTGCCGCCGTATTTGTTGATTTCGTCCACCAGATGTTGGGGGACGGATGAAGCGCCGTGCAGCACCAGCGGGTAATCGCCCAAACCGGCATCCAGCAGCGCTTTTTTGATCAGCTTCAGCCGTTCCAAATCCAGGTGTTGATCGCCCTTGAATTTGTAAGCGCCGTGCGAATTGCCGATGGCCACGGCCAGCGAATCGCAGCCGGAGAGTTTGACAAATTTGACTGCTTCTTCCGGCACGGTGTAATGGCCGCTCTTGGAATGGGCGCCGCCTTCTTCGCCTTCGTCGAATTGGGCGCCGACCAGGTGCCCCAGTTCAGCCTCCACAACGCAATTGTGTTTGTGGGCGTAGTCCACGACTTTTTTGGTGATTTCGACGTTCTTGTCGAACGGTTCGTGGCTGGCATCAATCATCACGCTGGTGAAACCTTCGTCAATGCACTGTTTGCACAACTCGAACGAGTCGCCGTGATCCAAATGGACGGCGATGGGGATGTTGGACAGGCTCACCGCCGCCTCGATGAGTTTTTTGAGATAAACGGGGTTGGCGTATTGGCGCGCGCCCTTGGAAATCTGGAGAATCAGCGGCGCCTTTTCTTCCTCGCAGGCCTCGACAATGGCCTGGATCAATTCCATGTTGTTCACGTTGAACGCGCCCAGCGCGTATTTGCCCTTCAACGCCTTTGCAAACAAATCCCGGGTATGTGTCAGTGGCATAATTCGTCCTGGTTCGTGGTTGGGTCGGCGCCCGCCGACCGGTCAAACATCGAAAATGATAATTCGGTTTTGCCCGAATGAAACAAAAAAAATGGACTGCGGCCGGTCGCCCGGCGGTTTATCGCCCACAAATTGCTTTGCGCCGTCGCGGCTTTGTCTGAAGATGGATGGGTGCAAGTGCGCTTTGTTTTGGGTCCTGCCGGCAGCGGCAAAACCTTCCGTTGCCTGGCTGAAATCCGCGCCGCCCTGCGGGAAAATCCCTGGGGCGATCCGTTGGTTTTGCTGGCGCCCAAACAGGCCACCTTTCAACTCGAACGCCAGTTGCTGGCCGGGGGGCCAATCGCCGGTTACGCGCGGCTGCACATCCTGTCCTTCGAACGCCTGGCGCACTTCTGCCTGGCCAAACTCCGCCTGGCGCCGCCCAGGTTGTTGTCCGAGGAAGGCCGCGTCATGATCCTGCGCGCGCTGCTCCAGCGGCACGCCGATGATTTGAAATTGTTTTATCACAGTGCCCGCCGTCCGGGTTTCGCCGAGGCTTTGAGCACGCTCCTGACGGAATTGCAGCAGCATCTGTTGACGCCTTCTCGGCTGTGCCGGCTGGCTGAGAACCGCCACCTCCGCCCCGGCCTCCGCGACAAACTCCACGACCTGGCGCTGCTGGCCGGGAAATACGCCGACTGGTTGCAGGAGCGGCACTTGCACGACGCACACGGTTTGTTGGATTTTGCCGCCGAGGCGTTGCGGCGCCAGGCCGTCCCCGGCGATTTGCCGCTGGCCATTCAGGGGCTTTGGCTGGACGGCTTTGCCGAAATGACGCCTCAGGAATTGGATTTGCTTGCCGCCGTCGCGCCTTTCTGCCGGACCGTTACGGCGGCTTTTTGTCTCGACGAACCGGCAGCGGGGGCCGACGCCTCTTCCTGGCTTTCCATCTGGAACACCGTCGGGCACACCTTCCAACAGTGTCGCCGGCGTCTGGAAGATCTTTCCGAATCGAAAATGGAGATCGAAGTCCTCCGGCGTGTTCCCCGCAAAAGCCGCTTCGCGAACAATCCCGCGCTGGCGTTTCTGGAAAAGGCCTGGGCGCAAGGGTTGTCCGCTGCCGCCACTCCTGCTCTCCGGCCCGAAGGCATCGCTCTGGCGTGCGCCGCTCATCCCGAAGCCGAGGCGCAATGGGCGGCGCGCGAGGTTTTGAAATTTGTTCGCGCCGGCCATCGTTTCCGCGATTGCGCCGTGCTGGTCCGCCATCTGGAAGATTATCATCAGCCGCTGGCGCGGACGTTTCGCCGTTATGAAATCCCTTTCTTCCTGGACCGCCGCGAATCGGTTGCCCACCACCCGCTGGCGGAGCTCACGCGCGGAGTGGTACGAATGGCGGCGTTCGACTGGCGACAGGAGGACTGGTTTGCCGTGCTCAAGACCGGCTTTTGCGCCGTGGCGGAAGAGCAAATTGACGAGCTGGAAAACGCGGCGCTCGAATTCGGCTGGCGCGGCCGCCAATGGCGCGAGCCGTTGCCGGACGAAAAATTCGAACGTCTCCGCCGGCGTCTCGTTTCGCCGTTTGAACGCTTTTGGAACACGCTGGCGGCCGGGCATTCCCCGCCCACCGGCGCGCAACTGGCCGCTGCCTTGCGCGATTTGTGGGGCGCGCTGGGTGTGGAGCAAACGCTGGAGGGCTGGAGCGCCGGCCCGCCCGCCGGTTCGCCATTTCCACCTTTCAACCCGGCAATGCACGCCGCCGTTTTCGATCAGATGAACGCCTGGCTGGACAATCTGGCTCTGGGCTTTTCCGACCAGGCGCTGTCGCTGCGCGACTGGCTGCCGGTGCTCGAATCCGGCCTGGCCCGCCTCACCGTGGGCGTCATCCCGCCGGTGCTGGACGAAGTGCTGATCGGCGCGGTGGATCGCACCCGCAATCCCGATTTGAAATTCGTCCTGGTCCTGGGCGCCAACGAAGGGGTCTTCCCCGCCGCCCCCGCGCCGGCGGCGATTCTGACGGAGGCCGACCGCCAGGAGTTGCCCGTGGTCCTCGGCCCGGATGCGCGCCGCCAACTGGCTCGCGAGCGTTACTACGGCTACATCGCCACCACCCGCGCCGCCGAAAAACTCGCCGTCACCTTTGCCCGTTGCACCGCCGACGGTCGGACGTTGAACCCTTCGCCGTTCATTGCCCAATTGCAGGAAATTTTCCCGTCGCTCGAAATCACCGCCGTTCCCAATGAAATCATTCCGGCAGACGCCGAGCACGCGGCGGAACTGACGCCGTGGCTGGCGAAAATCTGCCGTTTGCCGGAGCGACCGCCCGGTCTTCAAAAACTGCTCGAAGTTCCCGTTCTGAAATCGCTCGCCGGACAGTTTGCCGAGTGGCGCGAGCCGGAGGGGCGGGAGCGGCTTTCACCCGCCCTGGCCGAAAAACTTTACGGTCCGGCGCTGCAAACCTCCGTCAGCCGGCTGGAGGAGTTCGCGCAATGCCCTTTCCGGTTTTTCATGCGCGTCGGTCTGAGGGCCGATGAACGGAAGCGATTTGAGCTGGACGCCCGCGAACGCGGCAATTTCCAGCACGTCGTTCTCAAACAATTTCATGAACAACTGGCCGCCGAACAAAAGCGCTGGCGCGACCTGACGCCGGCCGAGGCCCGCGAACGCATCGCCCGCATTGCCGCCGCCGAGCGGGAACAGTTTCGCGCCGGGCTGCTCCGCGATTCGCCGGAGACACTGTTTGCCGCGGAGGCGATGTCCTCCGCCCTGCAGGATTTCATCGAAGTCCTCATCGGTTGGATGCGCGGGCAATATCAATTTGATCCGGCGGCCGCCGAACTGGATTTCGGCGGTGAAAAATCACCCGACACCGCTTTGGAAATCCAACTGGAAAACGGACGCAAGCTCGCTCTGCACGGCCGGATGGACCGCGTGGATTTGTGGCATCAGCCGGCCGGCAGCGCCGCGCTGGCGGTGGTGATGGACTACAAGTCCGGCGACAAAAAGCCCGATGCCGTTCTGATGGCCCACGGCATTCAGCTTCAACTGCCGGCGTATCTGGCCGCCCTGCGCCGCTGGAAAAATCCGCGTCCCTTGTTCGGCGCCGACCGGCTGATTCCCGCCGGGGCGTTTTATGTCAATTTGCGCGGCAGTTACGAAAGCGGCCAAACGCGCGAGGAAATTCTGGAGGACGCCGAGGCCCGGCAACGGGCGTATCGCCACCGCGGACGGTTTGACGCCGGTGCACTGGATCAACTGGATTCGCAAAAAAAACGCGACCAGTTCCAATATCGTTTGACGGATGCCGGCGAACTGTACGCCAATTCCACCGAAGCCCTCCCCCGCGCCGAGTTCGAGAAATGGCTGGAGGCCGCCGAGGAACGGATGCGCGAAATGGGCAACGCCATTTTTTCCGGCGAGGCCTCGGTGGATCCGTATCGCAAAAACGCGGAAACGGCCTGCGATTTCTGCAGCTATCGCGCCGCGTGTCGGATTGATCCGTGGTCGCACTCCTGGCGGGCCTTGCGCACAGCAAAGAAAGGAGTTTCATGAACCGCTCCGGACGCCGCCAGATTTTGCCTCCTGCCGGCTCCCCGGCGCCGTCGCCCGGCACCGCGTGCGGCAAAAACGGCGGGGACCGGCTGCCGTTCCGCTCCCTTCGCGGCAAGACCGATCCCGATTGGCCGGCGCTCGTCGAACGATGGAAAGCCACCCAAAGGCGGCTGCGAAAGAAGATGATCATCGCGCCGTTGAAACCGCTGCCGCGATTTGTCGCCGGCGCCGATTGCGCTTTTTCCGCGGACAAGACAACCGTTTTTGCCGCGGCGGTCGTTTATGATCGCCAGGCCGGGGAAATCGTCGAAGTGGCGCACGCCGTTTTGCCGGCCGAGTTTCCCTACGTGCCGGGTTTTTTAAGTTTCCGTGAAGGACCGGCGGTGCGCGCGGCCCTGCGCGCGTTGAAACATGAATTCGGCGCCGTGTTATTTGACGGCCAGGGTTATGCCCACCCGCGTCGCTGCGGCCTGGCAACGCATCTGGCGATTGAACTGGATGTGCCGGGCGTGGGCGTGGGCAAAAGCCGGTTGATCGGCCGGGCGGGCAGATTGAAATCGCACGCCGGCGCAACGGCGCCCTTGCGGGACGGCGATGAACAAATCGGCGTGGCGCTGCGGACACAGAACGGGGCGCGCCCGTTGTTTATCAGCATCGGTCATCGCGTGGATTTGCCGTCGGCCGTCCGGCTCGTACGGGCCTGTTGCACGCGCTACCGTCTGCCCGAACCCACGCGGCTGGCAGACCGCGAAGTGGCCAGGTTGAAGCGGGAACATTTGTTGAGCCGTTGAATGGGGGTGCGTTCGCCGGCCCGGCGTTTGACCGTTGCGTGTCCGGCCTGTCCCAACAAATCATTCGCCTCCTGACCGGCAATCAGGCAGATTTCCCGCATGAGCGCTCCACACTGCAATCGGTTGGCCCGGGAAAAATCACCGTATCTGCTCCAGCACGCTCACAATCCCGTGGACTGGTTTCCGTGGGGGCCGGAGGCCTTTGAAAAGGCCCGGCGCGAAAACAAACCGATTTTTTTGAGCATCGGCTATTCCACCTGCCACTGGTGTCACGTGATGGAGCGAGAGAGCTTCGAGGATGAGCAGGTAGCGGAATTTCTCAACGAACATTTTGTCAGCATCAAGGTGGATCGCGAAGAACGGCCGGACGTGGACCGGATTTACATGGCCTTCGTGCAGGCCACCACCGGCGCCGGCGGCTGGCCGATGAGCGTTTTTCTGACGCCGGATTTGAAGCCGTTTTACGGCGGCACGTATTTTCCGCCGGACAGCCGTCACGGCCGGCCCGGCTTTTTACAGGTGCTCCGCCACCTGGCCGAATTGTGGCAACGCCGCCGGGAGGAAATCATCGCCGGTGCCGAAAAAATCCACGCGCGGCTCCAGGCCGCCGTCGAAACAACCGCTGCGGACCCGGGGATTTTAACCGAAGCCGTTTTGAAAAACGCCGCGGACATTTTCAAACAATCGTTTGACCCCGTTCACGGCGGTTTCGGCAGCGCGCCCAAATTTCCGCAGCCGGCCGTGCCGCAATTCCTGTTGCGCGCGGCCAAACGCTTTCGGGACAGTGAAGCGGCGCGAATGGTTTTGTTCACCTGCGAAAAAATGGCCGCCGGCGGCATCCACGATCAACTGGGTGGCGGCTTTGCGCGCTACGCGGTGGACGCCGCCTGGCGGGTGCCCCATTTCGAGAAAATGCTTTACGATAACGCGCAACTGGCGCAGCTTTACCTCGACGCGCACAGTTTTGCCCAATCCGAAATCTCCCATCCCGAACCCGGAATCTATTCGGCCGTGGCGCGCGACATTTTGGATTACGTCCGGCGCGACCTGATGCATCCCGACGGCGGATTTTTTTCCGCCGAGGACGCCGACAGCGAGGGTTACGAGGGAAAATTTTATTGCTGGACGCGCCGGGAGCTGTCCGAATTGCTTTCGCCCGAAGAGTTCAACGTGGCGGTCGAATTTTTCGGCGTCACCGCCGAGGGCAATTTCGTGGATCACAGCCATCCGCAGCCATTGGGCGGACAAAATGTTCTAAGCGTGGCCCGTCCCGATTTGTCGCCGGCGGAAAGGCCGCTGCTTGAATCGGCAAGAAAAAAAATGCTGGCCGCGCGGCAGAAACGAATCCGGCCGCAGCGTGATGACAAGGTGCTCGCCTCGTGGAATGGCCTCATGCTGGGCGCCTTCGTACGGGCGGGAGCCGCTTTGGGTGAGGAACAGTACCTGGCGACGGCGGAAAAAAATTTCCGTTTCCTGCGCCAAAATCTGTGGGAGGACAAATCGCAGACCCTTTTTCACCGCTGGTGCCGGGGCGAGCGGGACCCGGTGGAATTGCTCGCCGGTTACGCCTTTTGCCTTTCGGGCGTGATCGAATTTTACGAGGCCACGCTGAATCCGGCGCTTTTGGATTTTGCCCTGGCGCTGGCCGAAACGATGCTCGCCCGGTTTTACGATGCCGAAGAGGGCGGTTTCTGGCAAAGCCCCCCCGACGCCACGGACCTGATTGTGCGGATGAAGGATGATTACGACGGTGCCGAGCCGAGCGGCAACGCCGTGGCCACGCTGGCCTTGCTCAAGCTGGGCGCCATCACCGGCCGGAAAGATTTCGTGGTCGCTGCCGAAAAAACATTGCGTTTCTTTGCCGGACGACTTCAAGCGCTGCCGCAGGCGCTGCCGTTTATGCTGCAGGCGCTGGATTTTTCGTTGCAGGAGCCGGTGCGCCTGGTCGTCGCCGGAAACCGCGATTCAAAAAAGTTCCGGGAATTGTTGCGCGCGGCGCATTCGGTTTATCAGCCCAACAAGGTCGTTTTGGGAAATGCCGGCGCGGTTGGGGAATGGACCCGAAGTCTGCCGGCCGGAGAGGAGGCGACGGCTTATGTGTGCGTGGGGACCTCCTGCCGGCCGCCGACAGGGGACCTGGAGCAGTTGAAGGCGTGGCTGCGCTAGACCGACGCGGCTCATTTCAACCCCATCACTAAAATGGCCGCCAGGTCAATGACGAACAGCACGACGATGGCGGTTTCCAGCCAGAGCATCACGCGGTGGTTTTGGTCGTGCTGGAGGATTTGGTAAAGGTCGTCGAGCGTTTTGAGTTTGCCGTCAATGTTGCGGTGCCAGTCGGCCAGATGAAAGCGGCTGGCGGTTTTTTCGTAGATGCGGGCCAGGTGCCAGTCGCCGAAAAATTTGGTGGTGTTGGAAAGTTCGTCGTTGAACCGGGCCAGGTCAATGCGCAGTTCGCGCAATTCACGCAAAACATGGGCGCGCGAGCGCAAGGGGGGCATGGTCAGGTCGCGATACGCGCGTTCCAGGGCTTCGTCCAGAATGCGGTCGTAGGCCTCCAGTTCGGCCAGTTGGAGATTGGCCAGTTCCAGCACGTAAAGGGTCTCGTCAAAATCCTGCGGTTCGTCAATCAGCAGCGCGGCGTCCCAGTCAATCACCAGCAAATCATCGTCGTAATAACTCAGGTACCGGCCGGTGGATTCGTCGGCTTCCTGTTTGGAAAGGCGTTCGCTTTCGGTTTCCTGGGTGAGCAGGGCGGCAATCTGGCGGCGATGCGCGGCAAACCAGTGCTCGGCTTTGACCGATGCACCGCCGGCCTCCCGCATCGGACCGGCCAGGCAGAAAACCGTGTAGGCTTCTTCTTCCGGCAGGCGCGGCTGGGGGCGGATCAAATGCGGTTTCAACTCTGCGGTGATTTCCTCCGCCAGTTCGCGCACCTCGTCGTGGAGCGTGCCGCCGGCGAATCGTAAATCATGAAAAGCCACCAGGTCTTCCAGGCGCCCGATTTCAAAGGGCACGCGCACGGTAATGCTGATGGCGCCGGCGGGAAACAATTTGACGGTGCGTTCGACGGACACGGCGCCGGCCGGCCCGACCCGTTCCACGGGCGGCAGCCGCACCATTTGCGGTTTCAGGAAAAAAAGCTGCCGCGGCGCCCGCTTGTCGCCATCCACGGAAAACTGTTGCACTGGCTGGCCCAGCACGGTTCGCAGCGGGCGCCGTTCGGTGTCGTAGGCCACGTCGAAGGCGTAGAGATAGACGACTTCGCCGCGGTAACGTGCCGTTTGAAGCGCGTTGGATTGGGTTTGTTCCACGGCCAGAATCATGCCCGGACAATTTAACCCAGGAATGGAGCCTTGTCGAAGCCGTCGCAATGGCCGGGCCAGCGGCGAGGTTTGAATTCCGGCCGAAATCCGCCAGTTGAAAGGGCGGTGTTCCGGAAATTACCCGTCGCGGCGCGGGGACTGGATTTTGCGCAACTGGCGCCGCAGCGATTCGATTTCCTGTTCGTCGGCGATTTTCTGGCGTTCAGCCGTCTCAACGAGTTTCAGGACTTCCTCCATTTGTTCCAAGGCTTCCTCCAGCGCGGTAACGATCTGTCGAACTTCTTCCACGGCCTGGCTGATGGCGGAACCGCCGGAAGGTTCCGGCGAAGCAGCCGGGGTGGCGGACGGGAGCTCAGGCGCCAGCGGAGCGTCCGAAACCGGCGGCGGCGTTTCGGCGGGAGCGTCAGGCGGCGGCGGGGCGGGCGAAGCGGTTTCGGCGCGCCGACTGCGGCCCCGACCGCGTCCGCCACGCCGGCTGCGGCGGCGCGCGCCGGAGCGTTTGGGGCTTTCGAGCGGCGCCGCTTGGGGTGCTGGTTCCTCAGGCATGGGACAAGGAGAATGACGCGATGGCTGGCAAAAGCAATGGCGAAATGCGTTACTTTCCTACAAACAACGCCAGAGCGGCAGTGTAGCTGTGCAGAAAATTCCGATCCCCAATCGGCCCCAGTTCGCCGTTGCAGAAAAATCCAGCCAATCCCAGCGGCCCCAGATGCTGTTGAACCAGGCCGGCGTCGTGGTTGGGGCGATGGAACAGATTTTTGCCGCGTCCGTTGCAAACGCACAGGCAGCCGCCATAGACGGCTGCGCCGGCCAGATTTTTTTTCGCGCGGGCGAGCAGTTCCATCATATCCTCGCTGGCCGCCTCGGCATCGCGTCGTTGGAATTGCATCATCTGCCCGGCGCGCGGCAGGGCGCCCACCGCCAGGATGCCTGATTGTGGATCGCCACCGATCAGATTGCGCACCAGGAAATCGCCGCGATGGAAATCCTCGCGATATTCGTTGACGACCAGGCCGATGAGGAGGTTGCCGCGGGTTTTCTGCTGTTCGGCAGGCGGCAGTTTTTCAAACGTCTCGGCCAGGACCGCATAGGCCGGGCGGTTCCCGATCTGGTGGATTAAATTGTGCTGTACGCGGGTGAGCGTCCAGGTCTCGCCAATCGGCGTGCAGCCTTGCGAGATCACCCCCGTCAGTTTTACGTCGCCGCCTACCGCCACGGCCACGCCGCCGTCCTCGAACACCTCGCCGTCCAGATACACCTGCGTGGTCTGGTCGGCGAAATTTCCGCCGGCCAATCCGCCGAACACCGGCGCCGGGGCATAGGCTTCGTTCCACGAACGCAGCCAGCTTTCCACATCCAGGTGAAAGGGATCAATGAAGGCCAGCCAGCCGTTGACGCGCGCCGGTTCCACGCCGGTTTCGGCGTGCCAATAGGCTCCGCCGTTGGCTTCTTCCACCTGCGCCTGGGTGAACCGGAAGGCCTTCAGCATCGCTCCGGGCAGGGCGTAAAGCGCCAGCACAAATCCGCCGGCGTCTTCCAGCTCCTCGCCGCCACAGATCAGCCCCGTGCTGGAACAGCCGGCCAGCAGAGGAATGCGCGCATGGACGCGCAAAATTTCCAGGGTGGCCTTCGCGTGCGGAAAAAATTTCGGCGACATGAAGACCAGTCCCAGCGACACCTGCGGCGCCGGCAGGCGCGCCCGCAGCCGCTCGGCCCAATGCCGCAGCCGGCTCTCGTCGTATTCGCCCGCCCAACAGGCGGCCACTGAAAATTCAGAGTTCACAATTTCAAAATAGCGTGCAGGGCGGCGATTGCAAACCAAACTGCCCCCTCTATTTTAACCACGGCGCCAGTGTTTCGCCGCGCCAGAGGTCGGTCACCGCCTGACGCGCGCGCACCGGGGCGTATTGTTTGCCCTTGACCAGCACCTCGGCGGCCAGCGGCCGCGAATTGTAATTGGAGGCCATCACCGACCCGTAAGCGCCCGCGCTCAACACCGCCAGAAAATCCCCTTCGCCCACTCGGGGCAACGGCCGGTCCTTCGCCAAAAAATCCCCCGATTCACAAATCGGCCCCACGACGTCGGACTTGAGCATCGGACCGGATTTTTTCACCAGCGGCACGATCTCGTGATAGGCGTCGTAAAAGGCGGGCCGGATCAAATCGTTCATCGCGGCGTCCACAATGACAAAGTTTTTCCGGCCGGTGCGTTTGACGTATTCCACGCGGGTGACCAGGATACCCGCGTTGCCGACGATGAACCGGCCCGGCTCCACCAGAATTTTCAGGCCCAGCGGCCGCAACAGTGGCACCAGCCGCGCCGCGTAGCTGGCCGGCGTCAAAAATTTTTTCGCGCGGCGCGTTTCCCACCATTGCGGGTCGCCGCTGAGCAACGCCGACCGATAGACGATGCCCAATCCGCCGCCGAGGCTCAAAAATTCCAGCGCGTATCGCCCGGCCAGTTCCCGGACCAGAGGCAGGATTTTTTTGACCGCCCGTTCGAACGGCGCCACGTCGGTGATCTGCGAGCCGATGTGCATCTGCAAGCCGCGCAGCCGCAGGTTCGGCAGCCTGGCCGCCCGCGCATAGACGCCGGCGATTTCCTCGAAGGCGATGCCGAATTTGTTTTCGTAAGTGCCGGTGGTGATTTTGGCGTGGGTGTGGGCGGCCACGTTCGGATTGACCCGCACCGCCACCGGCGCGGTTTTTTTCAATCGCGCGGCGACGCGGCTGATGCGTCGCAATTCCGGTTCGCTTTCGGCGTTGAACGCATAGACGTTGTGTCGCAGGGCCAGTTCAATCTCCGCCTCCGTCTTGCCCGCGCCGGCAAAAAGGCAGCGGCGCGGGTCGCCTCCAGCGGCCAGCACCCGCCGCAGTTCGCCGCCACTGACGAGGTCAAAACCGCTGCCCAAATCCGCCAGGGCGCGCAGGATGGAGAGGTTAGAATTAGCCTTGACAGCAAAACAAATCAGGTGATCGAGCGGCGCCAGGGCGGCGTCCAGTTTCCGGTAATGCCGGGTCAGCGTCCGCTGCGAGTAAACGTACAGCGGCGTGCCGCAGCGGCGGGCCAGCGTTTCCACGGCGACGCCTTCGCAGAATAACCGGTTGCCGACATAGTGAAAATCGTGCATGGCAAAGGGGCAGGAAAGACTTGGTGCCGGTTAAAAATCAGCGGAA
>Ga0070740_10004765_pt1 | contig 13065 bp, 11 predicted proteins | sample Coa_R2_FD_67286 | JGI IMG/M metagenome (GOLD analysis project Ga0070740, IMG submission 67286) | Surface soil microbial communities from Centralia Pennsylvania, which are recovering from an underground coalmine fire - Coalmine... | ecosystem: Environmental > Terrestrial > Soil > Unclassified ...
GAAGCATTTCGAGGGTTCGCTCAGCATCGCGAACGGCGAGAAAGTGGACTGCGAGCAATCCGTGCGGACCCTCCGCGACGAACAACTGTCCGATGGGCGAGGATGCGGTTGCGACGCGCGCCTCCGGGCGCCGGATTAGTTTCATTGCGCGATGCAGCGCGGGCCGCGCCCGTCGCAGCATCGCCTCCACCGTGCGATCGTCAACTTCCATCACGCTGCCTGAACTCTTCATCGTGATTCACCGCAGGGACTTTAGCTTCTTGAGAGCCTGGTAAACGCCGGCGCGCGCGCTTTCGGGTGAGCATCCGAGAGCCGCGGCAATCTCCTGGTATTCAAACCCGGCGAATTTGCGCATCAGGAACGCCTGTCCCTGCTTGCCGGGCAGGGCCTTGAGCGCGCGCCGCAGGTTGATTACCGCTTCCGGGGAATCGCCGACCGCGGCTGAAGCCAGTTCGGCGGCGGAAACCGGATCGCGTCCGTCTGCGGCGATCACGCGCGCGCGACGGGCGCGGTCGCGAGCGCGATTGCGGCAAAGGTTGGCGGCGATGCTGAAGACCCAGGGGCGGAGTCCGTCGGCGGATCGCAGCCGGCCATAGGCCCTATACGCGCGCAGCCAGGTTTCCTGGAATAGATCGAGGCTGTCCTCGCGGTCGCCCGTAGTGCGCAAAAGAAAGCGCATCACCTCGGCCTCGAGAGATTTCATCGCCTCCTCGAAGGGTGGCGGAATGTTCAATTCCCGCTGCGCCATCCGGATACTCCTAACCCCTTGGGACCCCCGGTGTGAATCCTGTCAATATTGCTTCGCGTCGCTCGGGGGGCGAAGATGGGCGGCGCCAAGGGTTAAGGAGGTCTTATGGATCCGGTCGGGTCGATCCTCTTCTGGGCGGCTTTGTTCATCGGAACCCATCTCCTTGTCTCGTCCTCAGCCGTGAGGCCGCGACTGATTTCCAAGGTGGGCGAGCAGCCCTATCGAGGCATCTATTCCCTGATCAGCTTTGCGACGTTCGTTCCCCTCGTGATCGTTTTCGCGTATCACAAACACAGCGGGCCGATGCTCTGGTACTTGCGGACGGAGGCGGCGGCGCGATGGCTAGCGTGGGCGCTGATGGTAATCGCGTTTGTAACCCTGGTGGCGGGGTTGATCACCCCGAGTCCGGCGAACATCGGCACGACGCCCGACCAGGTGAGGGCTCCGCGCGGCCTGCTCAAGGTGACGCGCCATCCCGCGTTCATCGCATTTTCGCTGTTCGGGTTTGCGCACATGCTGATGAACGGATGGCTTGGAGATCTGATTTTCTTCGGCACGTTTCCGGTGCTTGGGATTGCCGGCGGAAAGCATCAGGATGCCCGCAAGCTTCGCGAACTTGGCGACGGATACCGGGAATTCGTCGAGGAGACATCCTTTCTTCCCTTCGCCGCCCTGGTTTCGGGCCGTCAGAAATGGCGCGCCGCCGACGTGCCGTGGGCGGGCATCATGATCGGCGTCGCGCTCGCAATCGTGACCGCGCTGTTGCATCCGTTCCTGTTCGGAGGACAGCCGCTCGGCTGAGCGCTCGGAGAGCGAAAATCCTTCAGTCGGGAAGGCGGAACAAGCGGCGGGCGTTTTCGCGGATGCTCGCGGCCAGCGTGTCGAGTCCATCGCCGCGCGTTTGCGCGAGGACCTCCAAGGTGCGGCGGACAAAGGCGGGCTCGTTGCGCTTGCCGCGCAGCGGTTCCGGCGCAAGGTACGGGGCATCCGTCTCGACCATCAGCCGATCCCTCGGTACGACCCGGGCGGCATCTCGCAGCGCTCCGGCGTTGCGGAAGGTCAGAATTCCAGAGAACGAGATGTAAAACCCCAGGTCGAGGAAGCGGCGCGCCGCGGTCGTATCGCCGGTGAAGCAGTGGATCACTCCACCCTCGGGGCCAAGCCCTTCCTCGGTCACGATCGCGGCGAGCCTTTCTTCCGCATCGCGGGAGTGGATCACGATCGGCTTTCGCGTCTCGCGGGCGAGGCGAAGGTGATCCCTGAGCGCGCGTTCCTGCGCATCGACCGGCGATCGCAGGTAGTGAAAATCAAGTCCGCTCTCGCCTATCGCGGCCACCTTGGAGGACCGAGCGAGGGTTCGCAGCATCGAGATGCGCTCCGTGGTGCATTCGGATGCATCGTGCGGATGCACTCCCACGACGGCGTGGATGTTGGCGTGGCGCTCCGCGATCTCAACGGTCCTGCGGTCGTGTTCGATGGGACCGATCGCGCCGACGGCGATGATTCGCGCGACGCCCGACCCCGCCGCGCGGGCGAGGATGGCCTCGAGCTCGCCGTCGAGCCGGGGATCGGCCAGATGGCAGTGCGTATCGATTATCGGCGTCATCGCTACGGAGCCGGCGATCTGGCCTGCGGCTTTATGATCCGCGGGAACAGCGCGGCCGGAGGGTTCACGCGATGGCCGGGCTTGAGGCCCTCGCCGTAAGGGAGGCGGGCGACTGCCTCGTCGACCGCGAGCAAGTCGAGAAGCCGGCGAGAGGTCGCGGGCATGAACGGCTCGAGCGCATCGGCGACGACGCGCAATCCCTCGAGCAGGGTGGCGATGATCTCGGCCACGCGGCCCATCTTTTCCGGTTGCCTTGCGAGCGTGAACGGGGAGGTCGCCACGATGTACTTGTTGGCGGCATCAAGCGCCTGCCAAATGACCTCGAGCGCGCGGTTGAAACCGAGTTCATCGGTGTGCGCCGAAACCTTCTCGTTGATTCCCGCAAAAACCTGTCCGAGCGCGCGATCCTCGGGGTTCGAGCCGGGAGCGGCCTTTATCTCACCCGCGAAGTAACGCTGCGCCATCGACACCACCCGGCTTGCCAGGTTTCCGAGGTCGTTCGCGAGGTCGGCGTTGTAGCGTTCGACCAGGCGTTCGTCGGAGAAATCGCCGTCGAGGCCGTAAACGACCTCCCTCAGCATGAAGTAGCGGAGCACATCGGGGCCGTAGGTCCTTTCGTACTCCAGCGGGTCCACGACATTGCCGGAACTCTTGGAGAAGCGCTGACCGCCATAGTTGAGCCATCCGTGCACGTTGAGGCAGCGATAGACCGGCAGCCCCGCCGCCATCAGCATCGCGGGCCAGTAGATCGCGTGCGTCTTCAGGATGTCCTTGCCGATGAAGTGCTCGGTGACGGGAAGTAGAGCGGCAAGCGCTTCGTCGCTGGTGTCGGGCAATTCGCTCAGGTACGCCCAGAACGCGTCGTACCAGACGTAGGTGACGTAGTTGGAATCGAACGGAAGATCGATTCCCCAGCTCAGGCGTGACTTGGGGCGCGAGATGCAGAGATCCTCGATCGGTTCGGCGAGCATGTTGAGCGCTTCGTTGCGATAGCGCTCGGGGCGGATGAATCCGGGGCGCTCGACGTAGCTGCGAATCCGCTCGCGATGTTTTTCGAGGCGCAGGAAGTAGTTGCCTTCGCGGATGGTCTCGACGGGGCGGTTGTGGGCCGGGCACAGGTTGTCCGCCAGCAGTTCCTTCTCGGTGTAGAAGCGCTCGCAGCCGACGCAGTACAGCCCCTCGTAGTCCTTGAAATATATCTCGTCGCGATCGAGCGAGCGCTGCAGCATCCGCTGCACGAACGCCTCGTGAACCGGATCGGTCGTGCGGACGAAGATGTCGTAGCTGACGTTGAGTTCGGCGTGAGCGGCGCGGAAATAGGCGCTGATCCGATCGGTGAACGGCTTGGGCTCCAATCCCTCGGCGAGGGCGGCACGGTAGTTCTTGTCGCCGTGCTCGTCGGTTCCGGTCACGAAGGTGACGTTTTCACGACCGAGCTTGCGGCGTTGATGGCGGACGTAGGCGTCGGTCGCAAGGTATTCGTAGGCGTGACCGATATGCGGAGGCCCGTTGCTGTAGGTGATTGCCGTGGTGATATGAATCCGCTGAGCCATCGGAGAGTCCAAGAATAGCGCGCACATGGCCGCGACGCGACGGCGCGGCCGCGCCGGACGAGAGGATCGCTCCAGCGCGGCGCGGCGGGCCGACGCCGGTTTGCGGCGGAATGGTTGGAGGCTGGAACGGCCTATCCCGCGGCCGGGCCTGCGGCGGCGAGCCGCGCGGCTACACCTTCTCGCCGTCGGGTCGGACGAACTGCAGAGCGGCGGAGTTCATGCAGTAGCGGAGCCCGGTCGGCGGGGGCCCGTCGTCGAAGACATGGCCAAGATGCGCATCGCATTTGGCGCACAGGACTTCGGTGCGCTTCATGAAAAATGACCGGTCGGTTTCGGTGCGGATGTTTTCCTGTGCGATGGGCTGCCAGAAGCTGGGCCATCCGGTGCCCGAGTCGAATTTGGCATCGGAGGAGAACAGCGCATTGCCGCAGCATACGCACCTGAAGATTCCCTTCTCGTGCCATTCGGCGTACTTGTTGGTGAAGGGGCGCTCGGTGCCCTTTTTGCGGGTTACCTTGTATTGCTCGGGCGTCAACTGGCGGCGCCATTCCTCGTCGGTTTTGATCACCTTTTGCTCGGACACGAGTCCTCTCCTTGTGCCGTCGTCATTGAACTCGACTATCGAGACAGTCGGCGGAGCCACGCTCGCGCGGGCGTGTTTCCCGTCTTCCTGCGAGTCTGCGCCGGAAAGCATCTCGATGGCAATCAGGGCGGGTGTGGCTAACAGGCCCGCGACAATGGTCCGGCGGGTTATCGCGGACGGCTTTCCCGATTGCGGATTCATCGACTCCATTCCTTTCGTTGCTGTCCATAATAGCAACCGCCGGAACGGGCGGATGGTTCCAAGCCCGGGAGGCGGGGTTAGATCTGGTAGATGAAGACCTGGTCCTCCTTGGGATGAAGGAAGACGCGGGCGCCGGGCTCGAGGGAGAGACGGCGATGGGATTCGTGGTCGATATCGACGTTGACCGGATCGCCCCATTCGGCGGTCAGCTCCACCCGCACGCGCGGGCCAGCGGGATTGATGTTTCGGACCGTTGCCGGAAAGGAGCGAGGTCCGCGCGGGGCGCGGTCGATTTCCAGCAGATGCGGCCTGACGTAGAGCATCGCCTTGCCCGAGCTGGGCGAACCGCCGTTTGCGGTGCCGACTTCGAGGCAAGTGTCGGCGATAAAGACGCGACCATCCTCGATTCTTCCGTGGAAAAGGTTGACGTTTCCGAGGAAGCTCGCGACGAAGGCGTTTGCGGGGCGATGGTACACTTCCTCGGGCGTGCCGATCTGCTCGATGCGCCCCGCGTTCATGACCACCACGCGGTCGGCAAGCTCCAGCGCCTCCTCCTGGTCGTGGGTGACGAAAACGCAGGTGATGCCGAGCTGCTTGTGCAGCCTCCTGAGCCATTGCCGGAGCTCCTGGCGCACGCGCGCGTCGAGAGAGCCGAAGGGCTCGTCGAGCAGCAGGATTCGCGGCTCGACGGCGAGCGTGCGGGCGAGCGCGACGCGCTGGCGCTGTCCGCCGGAGAGAGCGGAGGGAAGGCGATCGGCAAGGAAATCGAGCTGTACCAATCGCAAAAGCTCGTGGACCCGCGATCGAATCTCACTTTCCGGAGGACGGGTCGAACGCGGCCGGACCCTGAGTCCGAACGCGACGTTCTCGAACACGGTCATGTGGCGGAACAGGGCGTAGTGCTGAAAGACGAAGCCGATTCGCCGATCGCGCACGCTGAGCGAGGTCGCATCGGCGCCCTGAAAGCGCACGCTGCCGGCATCGGGGGTTTCGAGTCCGGCAATGATGCGCAGCAGGGTGGTCTTGCCCGAGCCGGAAAGCCCGAGCAGGGCCACCATCTCGCCTTTCGCGACATCGAGGTTGATGTTGTCGAGGGCGACGAAGTCGCCGAAGGTCTTGCGGATATTGCGCAGTTCTATGCTCATGCGGCTTTCTGTTCGATGGATTCCGCGGGGGCGGCCGCGCGGATGGTGGAGGCGACGCGGCGGCCCACCGCCTGTTTGAGCGCCAGCGTCACGATCGCGAGCATCGCGAGCAGCGAGGCGACGGCGAAGGCCGCCGAGAACTGGTAGTCGTTGTATAGGATCTCGACATAAAGCGGCATCGTGTTGGTCGCGCCGCGGATGTGGCCGGAGACGACCGAGACGGCTCCGAACTCGCCCATCGCGCGGGCCGCGCACAACACCACTCCGTACATCAATCCCCATCGGACGTTGGGCAGCGTCACCCGGCGGAACATCTGGAATCCGCGGGCGCCCAGCACCAGGGCGGCTTCCTCCTCGTCGCGTCCGCCCGCCTGCATCACGGGAATCAGCTCTCTTGCGGCGATCGGAAAGGTCACGAAGACGGTTGCGATAATGATTCCGGGCTCGGCGAAGATGATTCGGATGCCGTGGTCGGCGAGCCATCCCCCCAGCGGGGTGCGCACGCCGAGCAGCAGAACGAACAGCATCCCGGAGATGACCGGAGACACCGAGAACGGCAGATCGATCAAGGTGACAAGGAGCTGCTTGCCCCTGAAATCAAAGCGCGCGATCAGCCATGCCGCCGCCAGTCCGAAGGCGACGTTCAGCGGCACCGCGATTGACGCGGTGGTGAGGGTGAGGCGGATGGCGGCGCGCGCCTCGGAATTCGATATGGCGGCGAAGTAGGCGGAGGCGCCCTTCGCGAACGCCTCGGTGAACACGGCCGCGAGCGGGATGAACAGGAACATCCCAAGGAAGATGAGGGTCAGCGCGATAAGCGCGATGCGCACGACAGGGGCGTCGGCGAGCGCCGGGCGATGGTGATGGCGGGTGGCGCCGGCGATAAAACCGAAATTCTCGAACATCGCTTGCCCCCCCTACGCGGCCAGCCGCCGCGCGCTCCATTTCTGAATCGAGTTGACGCCGTAGAGCAGCACGAACGAGATCGCCAGCATCAGCACGCCGATCGCGGTCGCGCCCCCATAGTCGAACTGTTCGAGCTTGCTCATGATGAGAAGCGGCAGCACCTCGGTTTTCATCGGAAGGTTGCCCGAGATGAAGACGACCGATCCGTACTCGCCGATCGCGCGGGCGAAGGCGAGGGTGAAGCCGGTCAGCACCGCGGGCATCAGCGTGGGCAGGGTCACCCGCGCGAAAGTCTGGAGGCGGTTCGCTCCGAGCGTCGTGGCGGCCTCTTCGAGTTCCAAATCGATTTCCTCCAGAACGGGCTGGACGGTGCGGACGACGAAGGGCAATCCGACGAAGGTCAGCGCGGCGACGATCCCGAGCGGGGCGAACGCGATCTTGATCCCGAGCAGAACGAACCATCGCCCAATCCATCCGTTGCTCGCGTAGATGGCGGTAAGGGTGATTCCCGCGACCGAGGTCGGCAGCGCGAAGGGCAGATCCACCATCGCATCCACGATCCCCCTCATAGGGAATTCATAGCGTACGAGCGTCCACGCGACCGCCAATCCGAAGACGCAGTTGATCATCGCCGCCGCGAATGCCGCCATGAAACTCAGGCGGCACGCGGCGAGCGTTCGGGGAGCGCTGATCACCGCCCAGAAATCGGCGGGTCCGAGCGCGGCCGATCTGAAGAAGATGGTCGAGAGCGGAATCAGGACGATTACGCTCAGGTACGCGATCGTGAAGCCCAGCGTGAGACCGAAGCCGGGCAGAACGCGGCGGCTTGCCCCTTTCATCATCCTCCCTGTTGAATCTGGTCGAAGATCCCGCCGTCGGCGAAGAACTTCTTCTGCGCGGCGGACCATCCGCCGAACGCCTCGCCGATCGTGAACATCGGCACCGACGGGAACTGGGACTTGTATTTCTGGGCGACGGAGGCGAGACGCGGGCGGTAGAAGTTGCGCGCGATCACTTCCTGCCCCTCCGCCGAATACAGATATTCGAGGTAGGCGGTCGCGACTTCGGTGGTGCCGTGGCGGCTTGCAACCCGGTCCACGAGCGCGACCGGCGGCTCGGCGAGGATGGTCACGGACGGAGTGACGACCTGGAACTTCGACGCTCCGAACGCTTTCAGCGACATCAGCGCTTCGTTCTCCCACGCGATAAGGACATCGCCGATGCCGCGTTCGACGAAGGTGGTGGTGGAGCCGCGGGCGCCGGAATCAAGCACCGGGACGTTGCGATAGAGCTTCGCGACGAAGTCGCGCGCGGCGGCCTCGTTGCCGCCGTTCCTGCGCAGCGCGTACCCCCACGCTGCAAGGAAATTCCATCGCGCGCCGCCCGAGGTCTTGGGATTGGGCGTGATCACGGAGATTCCCGGCTTGACGAGGTCATCCCAGTCGCGGATTCCCTTCGGGTTTCCAGCGCGGACCAGGAACACGATCGTCGAGGTGTACGGGCAGCTGTTGTCGGGAAGCCGCTTCTGCCAGTCGTGCGGAAGCAGACCCGCCTTCTCCGCAATCGCGTCGATATCGTAGGCGAGCGCGAGCGTCACCACGTCGGCGTCGAGTCCGTCGATGACGGCGCGAGCCTGCTTTCCGGACCCGCCATGGGACTGGTTGATCGTAACGTCCTTGCCGGTCCGCTGTTTCCAGTGCTTTGCGAATACCGCGTTGTAGTCCTCGTAGAGTTCGCGAGTCGGGTCGTAGGAGACGTTGAGGATGGTCTGATCGGCGCGGGCGGCGCGCGGCGCGGCTGCCGGCGCAAGGGCCGCGACGAGAACGATTAATGCTGCAACAAATCGGCGATTCATGGGTTCGTTCCTCCGGTGTCTCCCGTCGATGTCAGAAAGCCAACTGCAACTGCGTCTCGAGGACGCTTTCGTCGGGGCGATCGAATACCGACTTCTTGGAAGAACCCGCGCCGCCGTTAAAGAACGTGCGCGCGTAGTCAAACTGCCATTTGATGTTCTGATTCAGGTACCAGTTGATTCCGAACGCGTACTCGGTCGCGGAGCTGGCGGAGGTGTTGGGATTGGCGAAACCAAGTTTGAACACGCCGCTGTCCACCGCGACGTTGCTGATACGTCCCACCACCTCCCAAGCGCCCCAGGTGCCGCCGGCCGGATCGAACGGATGACGCGGAACGACACCCTTGAAGCCCACATTCTCTCCGGTCAGTACGTAAGAAGCCTGCGCCCAGTAGCCGGTATCCGTGAAGGTCGAGTAGTTGTTGACGAACACGGGAGTTCCGCCTTGGGTGACCGTGCCGTTCAGATTGAGCTCGTGCTCGTCGGAAGCGAACGCACCCATCAGTCCAAGCGACTTGTAGTAGTAGTAGGCCTGCGGCTCGTAGCGGAACCGCGCGCCGGAAGCGGTGACGCCTTTGTTGAACGAGAACCAGGTCTGCTGTCCGTAGGTCTTGTAGGTGGAGATGGTGTTGTTGAATTCGTGGCCGTAGGTGGCCGCAAATCCCACTCCGAGCCCGGTCAGCCATTCGTTCTCGCTGTTGACGAACGGGGTCGCAAACAGGCGGCCGACAAAGTCCTTGCCGTCATTGTTGTCGCCCTCGACCGAGGCGGTATTGTTCGGAACTCCGTTCATCAGTGCGATCTGGTAGGTGAGCCGATTGTCGAAAAGGCTCGCATGCAGTTCGGCGCCATAGTCGCGGTTGGGCACCAGGTTCTGAATCTCGGAGCGTTGCGAGAACTCGAGATCGCGATCTGATTGCAAGCGCTCCAGGTCATAGGGCGTCTTGTACTTTCCGACCTGAAAGTTCGCGTAGGGAAACATCGTGTCGTCGATGTACGCGTCCTGAAGCACTACCTTGCCCAGGCCGAAGTCGGGTGTGATGTTGAAGTCGTAGTACTTCCAGAGGGTGCCGGTTAGAATCGGTCTGACCCGGTTCAGGTAGAAGGTGCTGCCTGTCTTGTCATCGCCGCTGGTGAAAAACCGAGCGTTCCCCTGGATAATCCCGCCAAACTTGATCCTGTAGTCGTTGTTTGGCGAGGAGATCGAAAAGCCCTGGCTGCTCGCCTTGATGATGGGAGCTTCCTTGGCCTTGGCCTGATCGGCTTCGGCCTGGACCTCGAGCTTGCGGTCGATGATTCGTACTTTCTGTTCAATCGCTTCCAAGGTTTCGAGTCTCTGTTCGAGCTGCCTTATCTCGGATCTGAGCCGGGCGACTTCATCGTCGCGGGTGTTGAGCGACTGAGCCGCGGCGGTCGACGGCGCTAGCTGGACGGCGCCGAAGACGGCAATCGGAAGCAAAAAGAGACCGGACAAAATCGGCTTCCTCATTTCGGAAATCCCCTCGAAAGAAAGGAACCTCCGGATGTCCGGTCAGTTCGAGTTTCATCACTTGTTTGGTTCGTTCTGTGATTTTTTTTGGACTAATTCCATTGGTTCACTCAACAGACCGGCCGAAAAAAAGAGCCTGGCGCCTGGTGACGAGGGTTTGAAGGCTCGGTGGGCCGGTCGAAGCGGAACTTCTCTTTTCGCTCAATTTGGACGACTTTTCCGTCCTGAACGATTATTTCCAAGGATCCGAAGCGCAGTCCGGAGAGGGCGATGGAAATACGCTCGAGGACGCGGCCATTCAAGGCTGTGTCTGGGCTTTTTGGATTGGGCTCTGGCACCTCTGGCGCTCCTTATAATTTTGTCGATTGAATAACTAGACTAACAAAGAAGTCTTGTCAAATGGAAAAGTGCGCCCAGACTCAGGATTGCCTAGAACCCAATTCGTCGCGGCAGGGTGCCCAGGCCGGCTGCCCTGCCGCAGGATTGCGGAACTGTTCGGGTTTTCGGGGAGTTACCGGTACTTGGCCGCGATGTTCGCGTAGTTGTCCATCATCGGCAGTACCGTGTCGCGCGGAGCGGGTGGTAGCGGGAAGATCAACCGCTCGAAGCCGAGATCGATGAAGCGGCGGATGTGCTCGTCCTTGCCGGGAGCGCCGAATAGGGAGAGTGCGAATCGCTTGCCCGCGCGTTTCTCGGCATCGCGCAATTGCCTGATGGCGGAGTCGAAGTCATAGCGAGGGTTGTTGATGGGCATCCACCCGTCGCAGTAGTCGGCCACCCTTTCGATGACCTTCTTCGACTGCGATCCCATGAGGATTGGCGGTCCGCCCGGCTGGACGGGTTTGGGGTAGGACCAGATTGGATCGAAATTGACGAACTCGCCGTGAAACTCCGCGGCCTCCCTGGTCCAGATCTCGCGCATCGCCAGGATCTTTTCTCTCACGATCTTCCATTTCTTTTTGGCGATCGCGCCATGGTTCTCCATTTCCTCGACGTTCCATCCGCCGCCGATGCCGAAGAGCACGCGTCCGCCGGAGATCATGTCGAGCGAGGCGACCTCCTTGGCCAGCGTGATGGGATCGCGCTCGATGACGAGGCATACGCCGGTGCCGAGCTTGAGTTTTTTGGTGGCGGTGGCCGCAGCCGCGAGAGCCACGAAGGGATCGTGGGTATGCCAGTACTCCTTGGGCAGGTCGGTGCCTCCGGGGAAGGGAGTTTTTCTGGAAGCGGGGATATGGGTGTGTTCGGGGAACCAGAGGGATTCGAAGTCGCGTTTTTCGGCTTCGACCGCGAGCTCGACGGGTTGGATGGAATAGTCGGTGGCGAACATGAATAAGGCAAACCGGGTCATCGTGGTTCTCCTGCTTTCAGTTGGCGGATGAGGCCGCGCCGGAGCGCAGCACGCGCCCGGGCATCGCGCCCGAGTGCTTTCCATGCTCGAAGAGTATTTCGCCGTTGGCGATGGTGTATTCGATTCCTTCGGCGGGCATCACGAGCCGCCTGCCGCCGCCCGGCAGGTCGTTCTGCATGCGGGCGCGTTTGGCCGATCCCACGGTCCTTTCATCGAAGATTGCGATATCGGCCGGCCGCCCGATCATCAGGCGTCCCCGGTCGGAGATTCCGAAGAAGTCGGCGGGTTCGGAGGAGATGCGTTTGACGGCCTGTTCGAGGGTCAGGGCCTGGCGTTCGCGCACCCAGGTGCCGAGCAGATAGGTGCAGTATCCGGCGTCGCACAGCATGTTGACGTGAGCGCCGCCGTCCGACAGCCCCAGCATCGTGCGCGAGTCGGCGATGAGTCGGCGGATACCCTCTTCGTGGTACTGCTGCATCGTGTACTGGATGTTGAGATCGTCTTCGAGCGCCAGGTCAAAGAAGGTGTCGAGCGGATCGGCGCCGCGCATCTCGGCCGCCTCGGCGACGGTCTTGCGTTCGTACTGTTTGAGGGCGGGGTTGGCGACCTCGAGCACTTCGACGCGGTTCCATCGCCCCTGGAACAGATGGGGGCGTTTGAGTTCCTCGCGGAAGGCCGCGCGGAAGCTGGGATCGCGGTAGAACTGCTTCTGTTTTTCAGGCGGCTGGTTGAAGACCGGCCCCCACATCTTCATGTCCGCAAATGAAAACGGGTTGCGAAGGTCCATCTGGACGACGAAGGGCTTGCAGAGGACCTGGGGCACGCCGCCGCGCGCGATAAGGGGTTCAAGGCGCCGAAGAGTTTCTTCGGTGGCTTCGGGGCGGTCGGGCCGCGACGCCATCGCAAGCCACGTCACCGGCCGTCCGCTCTCATCGAGCATGAATTTCAGGAGCTCGAACTCCTCTTCGGAGACGACGCCGCCGCGCCTGGTCAGGGCTACTTCGATCGATCCGCGTCCCACGCGCCGCAGAGCATTCGCGTACGCCTTGAGTTCCTCGCGCGAGGCGAGCCGGCAGGCGAGAGGGCGGCCCTGGTAGCCGATGTGCTGCGGTAGGACGGTGGTTGAGAAGCCGAACGCTCCCGCCTCGACCGCTTCGCCGATCAGCGCGGCGATGCGCTCGATTTCGTCGGGGCGCGCCTCGCGCTCCATGGACTCCTCGCCCATCACGAAGTGGCGAAACGGGGTGAGGGGGGCGAGGAAGGCGAGGTTGATCGCTGACCCCCGCCGCTCCGCCGCATCAAGGTATTCGGGAAAAGTTTCCCATTCCCAATTGATTCCGCGCGAGAGCGCATCGAACGGTATCGCTTCGACGTTGACGAGATCCCATGCGGCGACTTCGCGGACCGCCGGCCGGCACGGCGCGATTCCGACGCCGCAATTGCCCATCACGACCGTGGTGACGCCGTGCCACGAGGTGCAGCTTACCAGGGGATCCCAGCAGATCTGCGCATCGTAGTGCGTATGAGGATCGACGAAGCCGGGGGCGACGATCAGATCGGAAGCATCGATGGTGCGCCGGGCGGAGGCGGAAACCGGGCCGATTTCGGCGATTTTTCCGTCTGCGATTGCG
>Ga0070740_10004767_pt1 | contig 13064 bp, 10 predicted proteins | sample Coa_R2_FD_67286 | JGI IMG/M metagenome (GOLD analysis project Ga0070740, IMG submission 67286) | Surface soil microbial communities from Centralia Pennsylvania, which are recovering from an underground coalmine fire - Coalmine... | ecosystem: Environmental > Terrestrial > Soil > Unclassified ...
GGTGTCTTGAAAGGAATATGGCTTTTTTTGCTGGTGCCATTGCGTCAGGCAAGCAATTTAAAATTCTTTCTTCCCTGGAAAGCATTCATGGCCGGGCCAAGTTTGGCCTGCAATGCCGCTATGGATTTGGCGGAACAGTCAAGGAATTGTTGTGGCTGGAAGATAATGACTATACATTCGAGCCGGATTTACAAGATGAAAACGTCACTTGGGCCATCCCCCCCAGGAAAAATAAATATGCCGAACCCCTGATAATCGATTATAAAGACAATACCTTCGCTGATGATGCAGAAAAGCAGGTACAACGAATTGGCGCAATTACCAGGCAGGTGGCCGAGCAGAGACTGCACATGGCGCCCAGGCATGCAGACAGCTTAATGACAAAAACCGGCAAAAGGGGAGCTGATAACCAGGCCAAAAACAAACTCAAGCTGTTTGACCGCGCGACTCCAGCTGTTGCCGATACCCGGTTTAAAAACAGCTTCAGCCTTCTTGAGACAATGGATGATGAGCCTGATACGAATTCAGAATCAAGGTCTAAAAAAAGTTACTCATGCACTCTGCTTGATTCCTTCACTGAATCCGATTCATCGTCTGCTAAAAAACGCAACAGGAATGCTGATACGAAAAAACTGGTCAACCGCTAGCAGTGGCTGAAAAAATTACATTTATCGTAATCGCTGTTTGTCTGCCGCAGTCTATTTTACGATATGATAAAATGTCGGCTATAATTCTAGAACTGACATGGCATTTCTGCTTTGGCAACACGGCAATAATAACAGAAGCTTAGACTCCGGAGACTCAGAATGGGCATGCATTCCCATGATAATCATTCACATACAGGTCATCAGCATAAAAACGGTCATGGTCATGGTCATAGTCATGGACACGGGCATGGCGAGGTTCGTTCCTTTAACACAGCGTTTGCCATCGCGGTCACACTCACATTGGTATATACCTTCGCTGAAGGCGGCTATGCATTTTATGCCAACTCCATGAGTTTGCTGGCTGATGCCGTTCACAATCTGGGTGATGGACTGGGCCTGATACTCGCCTGGATTGCCAACTGGCTTCTGACCTTTCCGGCCCGGAAACGTTACAGCTACGGCTTCAAACGTACGACGATCATTGCAGCGCTTGCCAATGCATTTATTCTGGTTGCCACTTCTGCAGTCATCGCATACGAATCGATTTTCAAGCTGTTCAATCTAACCACGGTTAATGAAACAGTCGTCATTATCGTGGGTATCATCGGCATTTTTGTAAATGGCGGTACCTCACTTCTGTTCATGCGCGGCGCCAAAGATGATATCAATATCAAAGGCGCCTTCCTGCATCTCATGGCTGACGCACTGATTCTGGTGGGCGTTGTTATATCAGCCATCGTCATTTATTACACCAACTGGCACTGGATAGATCCGGTTATCGGTCTCATCATTGTCGGGATCGTGCTGTATGGCACATGGGGGCTGCTGCGGGATTCTGTCATTCTCATTCTGGACGCGATTCCGCACTATATTGATCATGTGGGCGTAAAAGAATATTTGCAAAGTATCCCAGGAGTGCAAGCCGTGCATGATCTTCACATCTGGGGATTGAGCACGCGCGAAGTTGCGCTCACCGCGCACCTCATTATGCCGGACAAACCTCTTTCCGATGCAGATTACAAAAAAATAAACAACGAATTACACACCAGATTCAACATCAATCACGCGACCATACAGGTTGAAGCCGGAAGCACTGCCGACCCCTGTATTCGCAGTGAAACATGCTGAAATAATCACACGCATAAGGAGCCAACATGGATTATCAACTTGAAAAGGATAATGATGGCAAACCTTATCTCAAAGTCGCACTAACGGATTATGCTCTTATGGCCAATTCCCTGCTAAACAAGGGAATGGCTTTTACAAAGGAAGAACGTGAAACATTTGGCCTGATGGGATTACTGCCTCCGCACGTCTCCGATATTGCAACACAACGCGAACGTTCCTACCTAGCGGTAAAAAGCAAGCCGAACAATCTGGAAAAATATATCTATCTGCGTGATCTTCAGGATTCCAACGAAACCCTGTTCTATAACCTGGTTAACCATCATATCGAAGAATTACTTCCCATTGTCTATACCCCTACCGTTGGTCTTGGCTGTCAGCGTTTTAGCCACGTTTACCGCCGCCCGCGCGGCGTATTCATTGCTTATCCCAATCGCCATGATATGGACAAGATCCTGGCAAATCCCCGCTTTGACAAGGTAAAAGCCATCGTCGTATCAGATGGTGAACGCATACTCGGATTAGGCGATCAAGGCGCCGGCGGAATGGGAATCCCGATAGGAAAACTTGCGCTTTATACAAGCTGCGGAGGCATTCATCCGGCATCGACACTGCCGGTTTTACTGGATACAGGAACCAACAATGCCGATTTACGCCACGATCCGCTTTATATCGGCTGGCGCCATGAACGTGTGCGGGGAGAAGACTATGACAAGTTCATCGATGAATTTGTCACGGCAGTCAAAAAACGTTTTCCACATGTGTTATTACAATGGGAAGATTTCGCGCAGATCAACGCAAATCCAATCCTGGAACGTTACCGCGATCAGATATGTACTTTCAATGATGATATTCAAGGCACCGCTGCAGTTGCCGCCGGTACCTTGTTTGCTGCAATCCATGTAACCGGAATGAACCTGCGCGATCAACGTATAGTTGTTGCCGGCGCCGGCTCAGCAGGCTGCGGTATCAGCAAGCTTATCATGCATGCCATGATGGATGCCGGTCTTTCCAGGGAGGAAGCGAAAAACCGGTTTTTCCTGATTGATCGTCCCGGATTACTGCTGGATAACATGCCTGATCTGTTACCATTCCAAAAACCTTTTGCGCAATCCCGGGACATGATATCCCAATGGCAGCTGGATAATTCAAATCAGATAACCCTCAAGGACGTGGTAAAAAACGTTCACCCTACGCTGCTCATTGGCGTTTCTGGCCAGCCGGGTATTTTTACCGAAGAAATCGTGCGCGACATGGCGGCACATGTTGAACGTCCGATCATTTTTCCATTATCGAATCCCACTTCACGCTGTGAAGCCGCACCTGTCGATTTGCTGCGCTGGACAAATGATAAAGCCGTCATTGGCACCGGCAGTCCATTCGAGGCCGTGCTCAAATCCGGAAAACCTTTCCGTGTGGATCAAACCAATAATTGCTATATTTTTCCAGGCATGGGATTGGGAATCATCGCTGTCAAGGCAAGACGCATCACGGAAGCCATGTTCATGGCTGCCGCCAAGGCGCTTGCGGACACCTCGCCATCCAAAGCAAATGCCGAAGCCAACCTGTTGGCGCCACTGTCAGAAATCCGCCAGGTTTCCTTGCAGGTGGCAACTGCCGTGGCCAAAGAAGCGATTTCATCCGGATTGGCTGCCTTTCCTGACAATGTAGACCTCAAAGAACATATACAGAATTACATGTGGATGCCAGAATATCTGCCTTACAGGAAATAAACATGCCATTGGTATGACCCTGGCACAGTTTAATGAACGCTATCGTATTCCCTCAACCTATTTGAAGGCAATCAACTCGACATCGGCATTCTTGACCGAGGATGAAGCTCAGACAACAAGATTTCTACCATTGTGTCTCCGGTTTTCTCTCCGCTCATTATCAGCTTGGTCAAAAACATTCTGTTCCTGGTATCATTCATGTATGAAATCAATGTATCAAGCAACCGGGGCAGCGCGGGATGCTGCGCGATTTTTTCATGTACAAGTACCTCAGCCAATACATGCAAATAATTATCCGATGCAGAGGGTACGCTCTTGATGTAATTCAGAATTTTTTGTAAACACTCAGGATACATGACAACCGCGGCTTTATCCCCATACGTGTCAATCAGCCTCGTAATAGCAGCATACAAAGCGAGCAGCCCGGAAGGCTGACTGAAATCACTCGTGGCTGATTTTCGCTGCCGTACAAAATCTGCAATTTCCTTGATCTTGTCAAAATGCAATGCTTTTACCGATTTGATCGTACTGCCCAGTTTTTCCATGTTCACTTCGGGCTCCCCAAAACGAATAAATCCAAATTTTTTCCTTTTTAATTTTCCCGCTTTTTCTATTTGTTCCTGATATTGAAGAGACAAGGGATGCCGGCCGTGCCTGAAGCCCAGTTCAGTTTCAACCTCTTCCATCTTGCTTAATAAAGTGACTAGCCTTGTTTTTTGCCCAAATATCGATAACGCTGAAAAATGCTTGAAAAGCGCCTTGGCAGGATAGAGCTGCTCTTTCTTGGTAAGATCGATCTCATTGTCTTCAATGATTTGATTGACATCACTGCTTCCAAAAATCGGAACAAGATGCATCTTCCACAGTGCATCACTACTCGCCGCTGCGTTTAGAGGCTTGGAAAGACGGCTGAAAAGACACAACTCGCTTGGATTTAAAAATGAAAGAATATAAAGAAGAATTTCTTGTGGAACATCTGCAAACTTGCCCAGGCTGTTACTCTGGTTGTGTGCTAGTTGGCTGTTCTTTTTTGGCATTAACCACACCTCGTGTCATTGTAAAAGCATGAAAATGTCCAGAGATTATCAGGTGATTCTTAAGATTTCTAGTTGGTGCAATCGGATGGTGAGGGAATATGCCTTTCATTAGCTGCCTGTCTTCCAAAATTAATTGTTTCTATTTTGATCAAGACATTCATTGATCTGGAATTTTATATTAATTAACAATGACCTGAAATACCAAGCTTGGTGAAATGTATCATTCACCCTCGTATGCTATTCTTTAATGAAGGAAACCACACATGATTGAGGCGCATCATGAGTCAGGATAGACACAAATACGATTCGAAAGATTTCTCGTTAGTCCTGGGTGGACCACTCTATCAACTTTACATGCGTACATTTCTGTTAACACCGCCACTTAATCACTACAAAACACGAATTATCTTTATCTCTTTACTGACATGGCTCCCACTCCTTATTCTGTCTAGCATCAGTGGAACCGCATTTAGTGGTGTGAAGGTTCCGTTTTTTTACGATATCGAAATCCATGTTCGTTTTCTTGGTTCACTTGCACTCATGATTGCAGCAGAACTCGTTGTGCATCAACGCATTCAAGTAATTGTCAAAGAGTTTATCGATAGAAATATTATTGCCACACAAGATCTCCATAAATTTAATGCCATCATTAACAAAGCCATGCATTTAAGAAACTCTTATATCGTTGAGATATGTCTCATTATACTGGTATTTGGCTTTGGCAAATGGATATGGAAAGAGTACATGACATTAAATGTAGCCACATGGTTTGCAATTCCGAAATCAGGTCAATTGCATTTAACACTTCCTGGATATTGGTATGCTTTTGTCAGCCTCCCGATTTTTCAATTCATTCTCCTTCGTTGGTATTTTCGCTTGTTTATTTGGTACGATTTTCTCTGGAAAACATCAAAGCTCCCTTTACATTTAAATTCACTGCACCCAGACAGAGCAGGTGGATTGAGCTTTATTACAGATTCAATATTTGCGCTTGCGCCACTTTTGCTGGCTCACACGCTCTTATTAGCAGGACTCATTGCTAACCGCATCTTGCATGCTGGAGCAGCATTGCCTGATTTCAAGTATGAAATCATTGGAATAATCGTGTTTCTATTGGTTATTGTGTTAATTCCATTATTTTTCTTCATATTTCCTCTCGAAGAAACAAAGCGTAGAGGAACAATAAAATATGGTGCGATAGCAAGTCATTATGTAAATGATTTTAGTAAAAAATGGTTAAGTGACCATTCAGAGAAAAGCAAGATGCTATTAGGAAGCTCTGATATACAATCATTAGCTGATTTAGCCAATAGCTATCAAGTGACTCAGGAAATGCGCATACTTCCCTTTACTCTGCGAAACATCATACAATTTATCTTTATAATATCTATTCCGTTTTTTCCATTAGCCTTGTTCGTATTTAAAATCGAAGACATAATTGGTTTGGTATTCAAGTTTTTTATGTAAATTATCTCTCTCAATGCTTTTTCTTTCGCTTTTAGTAATGGTTTCAAAAAAAATCAGGAATGGTTTTCTGCAGCGCAAAGCAAGTAAACGATATAGTTTCATTCCGCTCGCAATTTAATTAATTTGTAGTGGCTTTGTTGAATAATTCCACTTGTCTGTCATCCCGGCGAAGGCCGGGATCCATCTCGAATTTACTTTACACGGTAACTGTCAGGCATACCTGCCTCAATTTCATGATTATCTGCATTTATTGCTAAATGCAGTTTGTGCCATGTTCACCGTTTGCTATAACCATGTTGCCGTACTTTCCATTCTCCCTTTTCACAGAATACTTTCAGACCTGGATGGATCCCGGCCTTCGCCGGGATGACAGACAAGTGGAATTATTCAACAAAGCTTTTGTAGTTGCTTTTTTCACAAAACATATTTCACGTGCATTATCGGGTGGCACTTCCTTGTGTCTCCCATCACAAGATGCAGTTTCGTCTGTGCGGATGCCATTCCTGGTCCCAAGCCAAGCATGAAGCATGAATATACACATACTCATTTCACATCCAGACATTCACCGTCAATCATGCTTCCAGTTTTTTATATCGGATACGATGCGGCTGAATGGCCTGCTCACCCAGTCTGCGCAAGCGGTCGTCTTCATATTCCGTATAATTTCCCGTGAAAAAGCTGACGGTGCTATCGCCTTCGAATGCGAGAATATGTGTGGAAATACGATCGAGGAACCAGCGATCATGTGAAATCACCATGACACATCCCGGGAAACTCAGGATCGCTTCTTCAAGCGCACGCAGGGTTTCTACATCTAGATCATTTGTTGGCTCATCGAGCAATAAAACATTGCCTCCGCTGCTTAATAATTTCGCGAGATGCACGCGGTTACGTTCACCTCCAGAGAGATCCTTGATAAATTTCTGCTGGTCGGTACCTTTGAAATTAAAACGTCCCACGTAGGCTCGTGACGGCATCTGGAAAGACCCGATGGTCATGACTTCCTGCTCATTCGCAATTTCCTGCCAGACAGTTTTCGATCCATCCAGTGCATCACGACTTTGGTCAACATAAGCGAGTTTAACCGTATCGCCGACACGAACCTGCCCGCTGTCAGGCTGCTCCATGCCGTTCAGGATTTTGAAAAGCGTGGACTTGCCCGCACCATTCGGGCCAATAATACCGACTACCGCACCCGGAGGAATCTTGAAACTCAAATTTTCAAACAACATTCTGTCGCCATAACGCTTGGCAAGGTTATCAACCTCGAACACCAGATCACCCAAACGCGGACCTGGCGGAATATACAACTCCTGTGTTTCACTGCGTTTTTGAAACTCTTTTGAATTTAATTCTTCAAAACGCGCTAGACGCGCCTTGCTCTTTGCTTGTCGTCCCTTGGGATTGGAACGCACCCATTCCAGTTCAGCCTTGATCGCCTTCTGATGAGCAGCCTGCTGGCGTTCTTCCTGCTCCAGACGTTTCTCTTTCTGCTCAAGCCAGGAAGAATAATTTCCTTCATATGGAATTCCCTGTCCGCGATCCAGTTCCAGTATCCAGCCCGCGACATTATCCAGGAAGTAACGATCATGGGTGACCGCAACCACTGTGCCAGGGTATTCATGCAAAAAGCGCTCCAGCCAGGCAACACTCTCGGCATCCAGGTGGTTGGTTGGTTCATCTAAAAGCAGCATGTCCGGCTTCGATAACAGCAAACGGCACAAAGCAACGCGCCGGCGTTCGCCGCCTGATAATTTTGCGACATCTGCATCCCAGGATGGCAGCCGCAAGGCATCTGCCGCCACTTCCAGTCTCCGGTCAAGATCCCAGGCATTGGCTGTATCGATTTTCTGCTGCAGATCGCCCTGCTCTTCGAGCAGCTTGTTCATCTCATCTTCACTCATGGGTTCAGCAAAACGCATGCTGATGTCATTGAAACGCTTGAGCCAGACCATTTCCTCACCCATGCCTTCTTCGACATTTTCACGTATTGTTTTGGCTGGATCGAGATAGGGCTCCTGAGGTAAATATCCGATTTTGATCCCTGGCAGAGGTCTTGCCTCGCCAATGATTTCCTTATCCATCCCCGCCATGATTTTTAATAAAGTGGATTTGCCAGCGCCGTTTAAACCCAATACGCCGATTTTGGCTCCCGGGAAAAAAGACAGCCAGATATTCTTGAGGATTTCTCGTTTAGGCGGAACAACCTTGCCTACGCCTTGCATAGTATAAATATATTGTGCCATGAGGTTTCTTTACGTTTAGAGTTATGGGGAGGTGCATTATCGTCTAAATTGATGATTTCGCCAAGTCTTGATGCGGCGCGCTGAGAGCAGGGTCTATCTGCTCCGGCCTTTTTGCGCTGCTTTCTGGTGCCAAGTCTCTGCCACACCACCGTCAACTGCAACACCCAGTCCGCGTTCATACATCACGCCAAGATCATGCATGGCATCAGCCACGTAATAAGGACTGCCGGCAGCCAATTTCAGCCATTGCAATGCATTATCATAATTGCGCTCCACGCCTATTCCTTCAAGATAGCGGTGACCAATTTCATAAGTCGCGCTTGCATTCCCTTTCGCAGCGGCTTCCCGCATGAGGATGAATGCCATATCTGAACTCTGTCTTACGCCATATCCATAGTCATAAAGCATCGCGCGCAGATATATCGCGTGATGACTGGTACGCGCAGCCTGCTTGATATAAATATGAACCTGTTCCTGTTCTTCACTTGAGAGTTTGCGCTCTTTGAATGAATGCAAAATGGCTTGAATACTGTTGTTATTTCCTGAAACCGCCTTGCGTAAAAAGTCCGCTAATTCTTCGTTCACGTCCGCCCCTGACAATTATTTTTCAGATTACTATCAGATTCCTACCCTTTCACGCATGCGAGCGGCCTTAAAAACGCAACACGCCGCGCTAGCCCGCCAGCTTCCGTTGCTTCTGCAACCGTTTCAACATCCTTGTACGCTCCCGGTGCCTCCTCAGCGACTCCGCGCATGGTGGTGGTGCGGATAAAAATACCCTTGCGTTCCAATTCATCTATCAGCTCGCGGCCACGCCATTTTTTTAATGCCTGATTACGGCTCATCCTGCGCCCGGCGCCATGACTAGCAGAAAAAAATGCCTGGTTCTGATCCGCGGGATTACCCGCAAGAAGATAGGATCCCGTCCCCATACTGCCGCCAATAAAAACCGGCTGCCCTGCTTGTCTGTAGCGCTCTGGCAAATCCTTGTGTCCTGGTGGAAGGGCCCGCGTCGCTCCCTTTCTGTGTATATAGAGTTCCCGCACCTGATTTTCAACTGTGTGGACTTCCTTTTTACATGTGTTATGCGAGACATCGTAAAGTGTCTCAATTTGTGCTTGCGGCAAGATGGCTGACACGGCTTCCCTGGTCAGATGAGTGATAATTTGCCGGTTCGCCAGTGCACAATTCACTCCTGCATGCATGGCGCCAATATAGTGCCTGCCCTCATCTGACAGGATGGGCGCGCAGGCAAGCTCCCGATCCGGCAATTGAATTCCCAGCCGATGGGCTTCTTTTGCCAGCAAAATGAGATAATCCGAGCCGATCTGATGGCCCAAACCACGCGAACCACAATGAATTGCAATAATAATCTGACCTTCTGTAATACCAAAGGCATCAGCCGCAGCCTGATCATAAATTTTTTTGACAACCTCCACTTCCAGATAATGGTTGCCTGAACCAAGGGTTCCCATCTCGCCGAGTTGACGCTTTTTTGCGTTGTCAGAGACATATTCAGGTATGGCACCGCTTATGCAGCCGTGCTCTTCAATGTATTCCAGATCTTCGGGTATGCCATAGCCTCTCTGCAAGGCCCATTTGGCCCCGCCTGTCATCACATGATCGATCTCCTTCATGTTCAGACGAATCTCGCCCTCGGTGCCAACGCCGGCAGGAACGGTTCCAAATAACCGATCAGCGATTTTTTGAATGAATGGCAAGACATCAGTGATATAAAGGTTGGTTCGCAGGCAGCGCACGCCACAAGAAATATCAAATCCCACTCCGCCAGCAGAAATGATGCCGCCTTGATTCGCATCAAATGCAGCTACTCCGCCTATGGGGAAACCATAACCCCAATGCGCATCAGGCATGGTCATGGCTGGACCGACAAGACCCGGAAGTTTAGTGACATTTGAAATCTGTTCGCGGACTTTATCATCCATTGCTTCAATTAGATCGCGGCTTCCATACAGGATAACCGGACGCGCGCTTGACAACACCGTCCAGCGCCAGTCATCGATCTGTTTGACAAAAGTCATATCCATAGATCAAACATCCACAATACATCGCGCTTCCCATGAATTGTTAATCTTTTTAACCGACAGCATCGTGAGTGTTGCGCCTTTTATTTCAATCCCGCGTTCCAGATTTTCCCGCCACGGCTCGCCGGAAACAATCGCTTTCCAGGTATCGCTTTCATGTGTTATCCGGAAATCGCCAAAAATAAGATGGTGTTCCTGTGATTTGGCAAGCAAGAGATTCAGCCAGGTTACCAGTGCGATTTCAATATCTGATTCAACAAATTCAAATGTAATAATTTGTATCTGATGCACCTTTTCAAGATCCACCATCAGGGAAAACATGACTCTCGCGGTATTGGCAAAACATTCTTCCACGGTATTACCGCGACCGATGATACCAATGTCGGCATCATGGTCAAAATAGTTTTCTGTCTCGCTCATTCCAGATCCTGTCACTAGAATGCAACCACTTTGGGTTTGACCAACCGTTCGAAATCGCCATATGCCAGCTGCATTAACTCAGAATGTGATCCCGCATTAAACAGGATATGATCCTGATGGGCAAGGTGACTGGAAATATAAACAGACATATCATATAAATTTCCAAACGGTGGCATTGCACCTACTTCGCATCCGGAAAATCTATCCTTGAACTCAGACTCGGAAGCAAGATCAACTCCGGATGTGCCCGTGGCATCTCGCAATTTTGCGAAATTCACCTGATCATTAGCCGGCAAGACAACCATGGCAAGACGTCCATCCACCTTGATGATAACGGTTTTCGCGAGCTGCTTTCCTGACACATGCGCAGCAGCTGCGATTTCCTGTGAAGTAAAGGCTGGTGAGTGGGTCATGGAGACATACTTAACTTTATGACTATCAAGAAATTCTTTCAGCTTTTTGACAGGCATGACCATCTCCTTTAACAAACCTGACAATCATATTATAGCCCTTATTCATGGTCATAGATTAAACCAGGCCGATTTCATGCCGTGCATCAAGTATGGGGTTTGTCCGTGCTACAATTTAAGCTATTATAAGCGCTTGTAAATTCAACAAATGAACCTTCTGAAATGACAAACGGATTAATCAAGGAATTTCGCACCGAGCGCTGGCTGCTTGTTTTCGTCTTTGCTCATCTCATTTTGTGGACAATGGTACCAGCAGTCGTTCGTTACAATTTACCACTGGATTCAATTGAAGGGACAATCTGGGGACATCAACTCGAATGGGGCTATGACAAAAACCCGTTTCTGAATGGCTGGCTGACCGCGTTTGCAACCTATCTTGGCGGCCAATCCGGCTGGATGGTTTATTTGTTCAGCCAGCTTTGTGTCATCACTTGTTTCTGGGCTGTGTGGCGTCTCGCGTCATGCATGCTGCCGCCGCTCTATGCACTATTTTCCGTGATGATACTGGAAGGCATTCAATACTATAATTTTCATGCGATTGATTTTAATGATAATACACTTGAACTCGGTCTCTGGGCGTTAACTATCTATTATTTTTACAAGGCGTTGCTACCCGCTGAAAACTCCCGCCTGACATCCGGAATTACCTCCTCACATTCAACAACGTCCAATAAAACCGCCGCCTGGCTGTTAACTGGAACTTTTGCCGGTTTGGGCATGATGGCGAAGTACTACACAGCTGCACTTCTGGCTGGCATGGCATTGTTTCTGTTTAGCAATCCAGCGAATCGCCGTGAATTAAAAACACTGCCGCCCTACCTTGGACTGGGCATTTTCCTGGTTATTATTCTTCCGCACACTATCTGGCTGTTTTTCCACGACTTCATCACAATCCGATATGTCTTCGAACGCGGCAGCAGCGGTGAATCAACCTGGACCAATCATTTCTTTTTTCCTGCACAATTCGCCTGGCAGCAATTTCAGGCATTCATACCAGCACTGATACTCTGCTCGTTTTTATTTTTAGGAAAAAAATCTGTCAGCCCCGCACCCCGATTCAAACTCGACACTTTTAATCGGTCATTTCTATTCTTTGTTGGACTCGGACCATTTTTATTGACTATTCTTCTTTCTCTTTCTCTCGGTACAAAATTGCGCGCCGGCTGGGGCATGCCTTTATTATCAACCTGGGGCATTATCCTGATCGCAGCCGCTCAACCCAACATTACACGAGAGAAAGCCTATCGATTTTTAACCGCGATTTTTCTCTTGATGGGAGTAATGGTGAGTGGATACAGCGTTTCGCTGATCAATTCTTCCGACACTTCCAGCGCGAATTTCCCCGGCCGCGAAATCGCGCAGGCAATCACCCGGCAATGGCATGACGTCTATCATACCCGCCTGGATTACGTTGGCGGCTCGCGCTGGATTAGCGGCAACGTCGAATTTTATTCTGCTGATCATCCCGCCGTGTTTATTGAATGGGACAAACGCCGGGCACCGTGGATCAGTACACAAGACATGAAAAACAAAGGCGCCGTGTTTGTCTGGGACATTACAAATGATGAAAGCATGCCGGATGAAATCAAGCAACAGTTTCCACTACTGCAACAAGCAAATGTAATGGAATTTTCCTGGCACCGTAACAGAAACAATTTGCCGCCGGTTAAAATTGGCGTTGCTTTTTTGCCTCCCGCGAAAGCATAGAGCGTAAAGCATTCGTTACAGCCAGATCAGCCAAATGGCACATCACTTAAAAATCCGGACGATGGCATTCGCAGCTGTCTCAACATCGCCGGCTGAAGTAAAACGTCCAAACGAAAACCGCACCGAACTTTTAGCCTGTTCCTCGCTCAAACCGAGAGCACGCAGCA
>Ga0070740_10004770_pt1 | contig 13055 bp, 12 predicted proteins | sample Coa_R2_FD_67286 | JGI IMG/M metagenome (GOLD analysis project Ga0070740, IMG submission 67286) | Surface soil microbial communities from Centralia Pennsylvania, which are recovering from an underground coalmine fire - Coalmine... | ecosystem: Environmental > Terrestrial > Soil > Unclassified ...
CAGCAGAATATACCACGTAAATGGCGTTAGGGTTGCCGCGCGGATCGGCGGACAACACGGTGGTCTGGGCCTTAGCGGGTTGGCTGCAAAAGCCGGCCAAAAACAAGAAAACAAGTAAGGTTATGTGGGGATTGATGGTTTTCATAAACCGGGGACTGACTGTTGGTTTTATTGTCATCAAGCGATTTTGAGAAATTTACTTTAGACGGCGCGGCGGCATTACTGCTTTTCCCGGCAAGCTACGGATGCTGTTGAAAGCTGCCTGGATTATTTTGCTTTGCTCAATTGACGCACTCAACATGGCTAATCACCCAGCAGGATCTTATTGATTGGAACGGCATATTTGGACCGAGCGGTCGGATTCAACCCGCCGCCCACGCACCACATGTTCTCCGGCCAGGCAGTAACTCCGAATGGATCAAAGCGAACACTGCCGTCGGCAAAGACATCATTGGAGCCGCCGGCATGGCTGGGTACGCCGTTATGCGAATGACGGGCGAACTGGACTTTGTTGACCAGATTGTTGACCGATCCGGCCGAATTTTCAAAGAGGTCCATCCAGAAGTCGCCGCATGTCCCCGGCGGATTACCCGAATGTCGCTTTTCACCCATCACCACCGTAGCTGACGGCAGTTTGAGGAGACTTTCCTTCATGCTGAAGGGTGATCGCGGGCTGCCGGGCGGCGTGCCGGCCGGAAGATAAAAGTCATTCCAGCCATTCATGATATAACTTCGATAGGCGTTTTCCGCATTTCGGGCGGCCGGGTTCGCGTAGGGCCCTGCGCCGGGTCCATTGTTCGCCGGCGCGGTTGGATAGGTTGTCTTTTCTGTGGGACAGGCCAGAAGGTTGGTATTCAGATAATAATTCAGCAATTCCGCCGGCCAATGAACGTCATCCGAACATACGGGAAACTGGCTCTGGTTGTCATCTGCGTACATTTTGACAGCCAGTTCCAGTTGCCGGAGATTGTTCAGACAGGCGGTCTTTTGGGCGGTCTCTTTGGCCCGGCTCAGGGCGGGCAGCAGCAGGGCAGCCAGGATGGCAATGATGGCGATCACGACCAGTAATTCAATCAAAGTAAAACCAACACCCTTGCGCTGGAGGCCGGGATACTTATTTCTCCGGTCAATGAGGCGGCAAGCCAAACCGGGCTGGTTGCGGACGCTCTGACCCGGCCTGATGTTTGTTGTGAAGCCGGCCAACATAAATCATCGAGATTGACGGTGACAGCTTAACCGCCTGAAGGAATGATATTCAACGGCGCCGTGTTGCAAAAACTTGCATTTTTTTTATACTTTTTGTTTCAGCCGCCCGTCTGCGTCGGCATGAGGATTTCGGCTGATCTTCACGGTTCCGAATAGCAACGCGGTTGACAGAAAGGAAAAAAGTATAAATCTTGAGTCGTTGATTGCACGGAGCGGACACCGATTGGACTTGTCATTGAACAGAGGACCGCCCAGGCCTATGCGCTCCAAACGAGTTGCCCTGTTGATCGAAGCCACCAATGCCTATGCGCGCGGATTGCTCCACGGCATCGCCCGTTTCAATCACGAGCATCCCCGCTGGGTTATTTACTTTGAGCCGCACGGGCTGGGGGAACCGCTGCCGCGGTGGCTGAAGAATTGGGACGGCGACGGGATTCTGGCGCGTTTGGCCAACCGCCGGACGGCTCGGGCCGTACTTGGCCTGGGCGTGCCCCTGGTTGAATTGCGCAGAATTATTACCATTCCTGGCGTTCCTTCCATCGGGCCGGATAATCAGAAGGTGGCTGCTTTGGCATTCGAACATTTTCGCGAGCGCGGGTTCCAGCATTTTGGGCTTTACGAAGTTCTCCGGAATGTGGATCGCCCGTTAAATGAGCGGTCGGATGCGTTTTTGAGGCAGGTCAGGGCATCGGGATTTTTCTGCCACGTTTTCAAACCGGAGCGGAGCGGCTCGCTGGAGTCGGAACAAATGCGGCTGGCCCAATGGCTTCGGCGCTTGCCCAAACCGGTGGGGGTGCTGACGTGTAATGACAACTATGGTTTGCAGGTGTTGCGGGCCAGCCTGCGGGCGGGCGTTATGGTTCCTGAGGAAGTCGCGGTGCTGAGTGCCGGCAATGACGATTGCCTCTGTGACCTTTGCCATCCGCCGCTGAGCAGCGTGGATCTCGCCCCGGAATTGATTGGCTACGAAGCAGCGGCGCTGCTGGATCGCATGATGTCCGGTAAACGCCCTCCCTCGCAGCGCCTTGAAGTGGCGCCGAAGGGGATTGTCACGCGCCTTTCCACAGATGTTCTGGCCACTCCCGACCCGGCGGTAGCCCGCACAGTGGCATTCATCCGAGAGAATGCCTGCGGCGATCTCCGCGTCGGGGATGTACTACGCCACGTGGGTCTGTCCCGGTCGGCACTTGAGCCAAAAATGAAAACGGTTTTGGGACGAACCATTCACCGCGAAATACGTCGTGTGCAACTGGAACGAGTTCGAAGCCTGCTTTCCAGCACCGACGTGCCCATCAAACAGATTGCCACCCGGACAGGGTTTCGCAACGTGCAGTATCTGGCTCGGGTGTTTCGGAAAGAGACCGGCCATACCCTGGCCGGTTATCGGAAACGGATGCGTTGGCAATCGGCCTAACCCGGCCAGAAACGGATGCCGGAATAATTTCGAGAGTTCTGACCATTCAACCCAACAGAAGTGCCCGTCAATTCCAGCGGACAATGTAAGTTACTGAAAAACTTCAATCGTGGTGGTGCCGGTAGTCTGAAGGAGAACGCTCCGATTCGCTTCATTGTAACTCCAATTGTTGTCCGGCCATCCATTAAGAAGGATTTTCTCAGGCCGGGTTTGGCTGTAAATACGGGTGGTGGATTTCCCCAGCGGCGATTGAATAATGCACTTCAGATGCGAAGGGGAAATGCGTTCGGCATCCAGTACAAACCCATCGGTCGCGGCCACGTAGATTGAACCCAGTCCGGCTGCGGGATCAGCGCCCATTTCCAAGGCGAGGGTCGCACCCTTTTTCAGCCTTTGAGCGGAAATCATGTAACAAGGATACACCTTGCCATCCAGCCGGATGGATCGGACATAAATGTTTTTGTCACTGTTGCCGGCAGTGGTGATGGTAATGTTCCCAGTGCCGCTGTGGATAACAGCTCCCGCGATGGAAGGTGAGGAGATGATAAATTGTCCCGGCGGCGCCGGAATGGGGTACAGACCGAGCATCGAGCAGAGCAACCAGCCGGCGTTGCTGGTGTAATGATCGTTCCAGCCTTCATGCGGTGCCCTGGCTTTGACGCCTTCGTACATCACACCTTCTTGAAACAAGGGAACCCATGCATGGCGAATGAGCTTTTGCGCCGCATCCGCGGCACCGGCGTAATAGAGCAGGTATGGGTCAAGGTATTGATAATCGTTAAACCAGCAATAATTCAGGCAGTAATCCTGCACGCGGCAGATGAAATCCTGCTGACCGGGCAGGGCAAGTAATCCAAACGGATCGTGGGGAACATCGAACGACCAATCTTTCGAAGTCCCTTCAAACAGCCCCCACGGGTTCGGATTCCACGTCCAGTTGGTTTCCGACATTGGCCCCCAATGTCCATCCGCCATTTTCAAGCGGAAGATTTTGTTCCTCGCGTCCCAAAGGTTGGTGTAACTTTTACTTAACTGCAAATAAACCGGCTCGCGTTCTGAATCATGATTGGCAGCCGCCAGCAACGCCAGTGAAAAGGCGGCGGTTGAGTATTCCAACGTCCGCGAACAGGCAAAGCCATTATCTCCATCGGGAAGCAGATAACCTCGTTCATACAAGCTGGCAGGAACACAATTCGTATTGTCGAAGTTCTGCTTCAAAGCTTCATACAACGCGGAATAGTTTCCCGAAATGCCGCTGCTCCAGGCGGTGGCTGCCACAATTGGAGAGTATCTTAAGTTGAACTTGCTGCCCTGCCATCCGGTGTATAAACAGGCGTCTCCACTTACAAAACCATCGCGTTTGTATCTGGCCAGATAAGTATCTAAAACCCGGGACATGATTTCAGGATAGGCCAGCATCAGAAAAGGGTAAGTGGCATGGCTGTTGTCGAAAGCGCAACTCTGATATCCGCCCACAAATTGCCAGTAAGTGGAAGACGAAACCGCTATCGGATGGGCGCAATAAGCGGCGTAACAGGAGCCATCGTCAGCATTGATGATGTTGGCCAGAATGGTATAAAGCGCGGTATAAGCCAGGCGCTTGCTGTTTTCCGTGCCGGAAACTTCGATGCGGCTTAAAATTTTGTCCCACGCTTCATGACAGCGACTGTGGATTTCCGCAAAGCCGGTAAATTCGGTAGCCAGAAATTTTTTCGCCGTGTCCAGGCCGGTGAACGACTCCGCCACGGCCACGGTAATGGCGGGAATGTCAAACCGGGCGTAGACGCCAAGGTGAACGCCGTTGATGTTTGTGGTTCCCTCGGAAACATGTCCCCCGGTATCAATCGCGCCAAAGGCGGCGCAGGGCACACTGAAGCGCACTACGTAATAGGCATGTTTTCCGCCGGGCACGCCGATACTTGCCTGGAAAGTGCTGGAGTCCAGCCAGCGAATGCGCCGCTCGGTCCACCGGTTCAATCCCCACCAGCTTTCCACATTGGTCCGGCTGAAATCAAAAACGAGATACTTGCGCTCGCTTCCTTCGGGAAATTTTACGGCGAAAACCGAAACATGAGGTGAGACGGTCATCCTCACCGTGGTCGCGCCGGAGGGTTTGTCAGCGCGATATTTTACCGTCAACACGGAAGGATCTCCCGTGATGGAGGAGCGCCAGTCCTCGACGGGGCTTTTCACGGTAACCGACTTCACGCAGGGATAGATTCGCGGGACTCTGGTCATCACATCCGCCAGTTCTCCCGAGGCGGTGGACCAGATGCCCACGGTGCCCAGAGGGTATCTGATGAATCCGTTCCGATTTTGAACGGTGTTGCAGTATTTCAAAGGGTCCGCCGCCGCGATGGGGGAGGCGAACAATATGCCGAGAACCGGCAACCAGAGAATCGAGTTGCGGAAGATCATGGGACGATGGGTTTTTGGGGGATTAAACAGGGAATCATTGGGCAACAAACGAGTTGCACATTGTGAAGCGGCATTCGGGAAATTTCAGAAACGGCGGTATTTGGCGAACACTTCGAGGGGGTCATTGCCCGCCTGGAAATCGTGCCGCGCGGAATTTTCGATGCCGGCGATCCGCTCGGCTTCCTGCAAGACGGCCAGCGTCAGGTCTTTGGGCACCACGATCACGCCGTCCAGATCGCCGAAGATGAAGTCGCCGGGATGAACGACGACCGTTTCGACTGTTTCGCCGGACATCAGGATGGGCACTTGACATTCCAAAGTGATGACGCGGCCGAAGGCCTCCACCGGCGAACGAAAACGGGCGAACAGGGGGAACCCCATGCTGATGACCATGCCGCTGTCGCGCGTACCGCCGTCCACCACCGCGCCCACCGCGCCGTGGGCGCGCGCCGTCGTGGCGGTCAACTCACCATAGAGCGCGACGTTGAAGCGGGTTGTGCCGGCGTCGCGCACTTCGACGCAGGGATGAGTCATTTTTTTGATCATGGCCAGGCGCCGGAAGCGCCATTGCTCATCCTTCACGGCGGTGGTGGTGCCTTTGACGGTGAAGGCCGGTCCGGCCACTTTCATATCCAGCGTCAACGGCATGATCTGATGGGAGAGCGCCTGGTTGGGAAAGCCCAGGTGTTCCAACACGTCATAGACCAGGCCGGCGTAAAGGTTTTTGTAGCGTTCGCAGATGGCCGCGATTTCGGTTAAAGCCGGCGAAATGTGCGGGGCTTCGGCGTTGTCGGCTGCCGCGGGGGCGGTGTTGCCTTGGTTTTGGTTCACGGAACCGTCGGGTGTTGTTTTCATAAAAAGGGTCGGGAATTTTTCAGAGCTTGCGCAGCAGCAACCCGCCGTCCACGTAAATCGTGGCGCCGGTGATGTAATCGGCCTCCGGCGAGGCGAGAAAAACCACGGCGCCTACGCAATCGTCCGGGTTGCCGATGCGACCGGCCGGGATGTGCGCCACCAGCCGCGCGCGTGCGGCGGGGCGGGAGAGCGAGGCGCGGTTCATGTCGGTGAGAATCGCGCCGGGCGATACGGTGTTGACGGCGATCCGGTGTTCGGCCAGCTCCAGGGCCAGCGACCTGGTGAGCATCGCCAGGCCGCCCTTGCTGATGCTGTAAGCCGATCGCAGGTTCAACGGCACAGAGTCGTGGCAACTGGAAATGTTGATGATGCGCCCGCCGCGCCCGGCGCGGACCATTTCGCGGGCCACGCGCTGGCTCAAAAAATAAACGCCCTTGAGATTCACGCCGAGTGTGTGGTCGAACTGCGCTTCGGTGGTGGTCAGAAACGATTCGCGGTATTCCACGCCGGCATTGTTCACCAGAATGTCGAGTCGCCCAAAATTTTCCAGCGCGGCGGCAACAAGCCGCTCGTGCTGACTCAGATCTTGCACGTCGGCCGGAACGATGATGGCGCGTCCGCCGCTTCGTCGGATTCCCTCGGCGACTTGTTCTGCTTCCAGCGCCGAGCGGGAGTAGTTCACGATGACGGCCGCCCCTTCACGGGCCAATCCTTTCGCCAGCGCGGCGCCAATGCCGCGGCTGGCGCCGGTGACGATGGCCGCCTGCCCCGCCAGTCGCCCTTTCTGGCGGGGGTGACACTGGCCGGAATTTTGCCCTGAAATTTTTTTCATTTCGGCGATTTCTCTTTCAGGAGGAAAAACAGGATCAGCGACGCCAGTACGTAAGCCGAGCCGGCCACAAAAAACAGCGTCATGTAACCGTACCGCGCGTTCGAGCTGTGCTCCAACAAATACCCTGCCAGCCCCGCCATGGCGATGCCGCCGAATTGGCCGGCGCCCGCCCCCAATCCCAGCACGGTGCCCACGACGTTTTCCGGGAACACGTCGGACATCAGCGCGGCGGTGTTAATAAACCACACGTAACAAATAAACGCCATCATCGCGACCAAGGCGAGGGCCGCGCCCGGCGTGCCCACCAAGCCCGTCAACATCCCCAGCGGCGCGAGCGCGCCGGTCACGTAGAGACAAAATTTGCGCGCACGCGGCGGCGCCCATCCCCCGCGGATGAGCCGGTCGGACGCCACCCCGCCCAACACGCCGCCCAGGCCGCCGAATAAAAACGGGATCCAGCCGAAAAACGCCATTTGCCTCAGATCAAACTTCCAGACCTCCGCCAGATATTTCGGCGTCCATGCCAGATAAAAAACCCAGATCGGATCGGTCAGCAGTCGCGCCAGGGTGAGGCCCCAGACTTTTCTGTCCCGGAGCAGATCAAAAAACGTTTCGGACTTTGAGGTTTCGGCAGAGGAGGTTTTTGCAGCCCAGCCCGCGGCATTCACCGCTACCGACGGCAGCCGGTAGGCGAGCAGCCACACGACCAGCCAGATGACACCGAGAAGGCCCGGCACAACAAAGGCCGTCTGCCAGCCGAAGTGCAGCGCCAGAAACGCAATCATCGGGACCGAGAGCAGGCTGCCGACGGAACTGCCCGCCGACCAGATGGCAATGGGCAGACCGCGTTCTTCTCTGGCAAACCACCGCGCCGATGCACGCAACGCCGCCGGGTAATTCCCCGGTTCGCCCACGCCCAGCAGGAAGCGGACCAGACCCAGGCTCCACACCCCGCGGGCCAGCGCGTGGAGCATGGTGCACACCGACCACCAGCCGATGCAGAAGGCCATGCCGATTTTTTCGCCGACGCGGTCCACGAACCGGCCGCCGGCGACATACATCACGGCGTAGGAAAACTGAAAGGCCATAATGATGTTTCCGTAATCGGCCTGTGTCAAGTCGAATTTCTCCTTCAGCACCGGCGCCAGGATGGCCAGGGTGTTGCGGCTGATGAGATTCAAAATCGTCGAAAGCGTCAGCCAGCCGATGATGAACCAGCGCAAGCGCCGCTCGACCGCCGTCAATGATTCGGCGAAGCTTTTTGCCCGCTGTTTGTCCGGCGCCGGCGCCGGGAGCGGTTCAATTTCCAGTTGCCGGGTTTCGTTCATGGCGTTTCCGTTTCACTCGCGCGGGATGTTCAACGCGTCCATCAGTCCCATGAGGTAACCGTCGGCGAACAGGCGGCCGAGGGTGCCGTAACCGGGCTGGTCGTTTGCTTCGCCCGCCAGCGTCGGCACATGGTCGCACCGCAACGGTCCGGTGAATCCGGCCTGGTGGCAGACGCGCAGGGTTTCCACCAACTCCGCCGCCGCTTCGTCGTGAAAAATTTCCTGGAACGATTCGGCCGTGCCGCGCACGTCGCGCAGGTGCAGGAAAAACAGCCGTTTTTGCTTCGCGAAATGACGAATCCATCCGGGGAGATCGCCTTTGGCGCCGGGCATCAGCTTGAAATTTGCCCGGCAGAAGGTGACGCCGTTGCTGGGGCTGGGCGCCAGTTGATAAGCCCAGTCGAACGATTCCGGCGTGCCGAAAATCCGGGCCACGCCGCGCAACGACGGCAGCGGCGGGTCATCCGGATGCAGCGCCATTTGCACGCCGGCCTCTTCGGCCACGGGCATGACTTGTCGGATAAAGTAAGAGAAATTCTCGCGGATTTTTTCGGCCGGCACTTCGCCAGCTTCGGTCAGTTCGGCGGGCAGTTCCCGCACATCGAACCGCGACACCCGCGCGCCGCCGCGTGCCGGCACGTCCGTCCGGCTGCGGCACCAGCCGATTTGCGCCATGAAATTGTAGCACAACAGCCGGATGCCCAGTTGGGCCATGTTCCGGAGCATCCGGCAAAAGCGTTCGATATCCTCGTCGCGGCCGGGCAGGCCGAGCTTGATGCGGCTCAGGTCGAACGGATCGCCTTCCAGTCCGTAAAGGACCAGGCCCGCCTCCGCCAGGGTGCGTTGGATTTGGCGCAGCGCATCCAAATCCCACGGCGGGTTGAGCCCCGTCCGTTCGGGTTTGCAGTTGACGACGGCATGACGGAGGCCCATCTGCCGGGCAAGCTGCCAGAGCCGGTGCGGTCGGGGCGGAAGATATTCGGCGAGGATCATGGGTGGCGTCGGTTCAGGGGATTTCAATTTGCACTTTGATAGCGCGGCTCTGGTCTGCCGCGCGGCACAGAGCGTCGGCGATTTTTTCCAGCGGGAAAACGTCGCTGACGAGCGGTTGCAAATTTACGCGACCGCTGGCGACCATTTGAATCGCCTCGTCGAATACGTGGCCGTAGCGGAACGAGCCGATGAACTGGATTTCGCGATTCATCACCAGATTGGCCGGCAGGGGGACGTCCGCGGTGCCCAGCGTGCCGATCTGCACCACGGTGCCCCCGGGCCGCACGAAATCAAAGGCCAGGCGGAAGGCCGACGGCGACCCGGAAGCTTCAAAGATGAAATCAAATCCGTCGCCAGCCATTTGGCGGGTCCGGGCGGGCCAATCCGGCGTCGTCGGATCGAGCGCGGCCTCCGCGCCCAGTTTCAATGCCACTTGCCGTCGCGCGGCCGCCGGCTCGCTCAACGCCACGGGCGCTGCACCGAATGCCCGCGCGGTCAGGGCCACCAGCAGACCAATCGGTCCGCCGCCGAGAACAAGAATTTTTTTGCCGCCGACGCAACCGGCGCGTTTGACGGCGTGCCACGCCACGGCAAATGGCTCCATCAACGCCCCTGCCCCGTCGCTGATCTCCGGCGGCAGGGCATGGCACTGATCGGCGTGAACGGCGATGAATTCCGCAAACGCCCCGTCGGTGGGTGGCACCGTACTGGCGCTGCCGAGCATGGTGATGCGCCGGCACAGATTGATTCGTCCCACTTTGCAATAATCGCAAAAACCGCACGGGCGGGTGGGGTTGACGGTCACGCGCATGCCGGGTTTCAGAGTTGGCACGTCATCGGCGGCGGCCACGACTTCGCCGGTCAATTCGTGCCCCGGCACGAACGGTCGGGTGGGCACGAACGCCGCACAGCGGCCGTGTTCAAAATAGTGCAGGTCCGACCCGCAAATGCCGGCGCGCCGGACTCGCAGCAAAACCATCCCCGACTGCCATTGCGGCCGCGGACGATTTTCGAGCCGGATGTCTCTGCGGGCGTACAGCACAGCAGCCAACATGGAGTGATTCATACCGTTGCGGGATGCGGTCAAGCCGGACGACCGCGCCGCCGTTGTTCACCGCGCTCTTTGAACGCCGGGACGACTTGCCGGGAACCGGTTTTCCGGCCCGGTCGCCTTCTGCGCCCAAAGCCCCGTGCAGGCTCAAACTACTTTTGGCCGCGGCGCCGCCCAAGACGGAAACAGTGTAAAAAATAGCGGATTTTTTATACTTTTTGTTCCTTTCTCAGGCCGGGACAAAGAGAATGCAGGTGGGGGAAGGGATTTCCACCCGCTCCCCGGCAGGAAAGAGCGCTCCCGTTTTTTGATCAATTTGAAAAACGACCGCCTCGTTGGAATCCTGATTCCCCACCAGAAGAAATTGCCCGCGTGGATCCATTCCGAAATGGCGCGGCGTTCGGCCCAGGCTGGGGAAATGTCTCCTGGCAGCCAACGCACCCGTGGCGGGGTCAAGCTGATAAATTCGCACCTGATCCAATCCCAGATCAGGCACCCAGACAAATCTGCCGTCGTGCGACACGGTCACCGAATGGGGATGAAGGGCATTCTGGCGATTCTGATGGACGCCGGAACCGGAGTGTTTCCACACCGACGAAGTGGCTTTTAGACGGCCGTCAGCCGCCGACGGAATGACCGCCACGGTTCCCTCGCCGTAATTGGCGACCAGGAGGTTTGTCCCCGATGGGTCCATGGCCAGGTGACATGGGCCGCGCCCCCCGGAGGAGATTTCCTGAACGAGCGTCAATCCGCCGGTGTGCCAATCAATTTCAAAGACCATGACGGCGCCGTTTCCGCTACCGTGGTAATCCTTCACCTCGCTGACGGCATAGAGATACGGAGCGGTGGGGTGCGTGGTTAGAAACGAAGGGTTGACTGCCGGTGCCGCCAGTCGCGGTTCTGAAATCCGGCCCGTGGCCGAATCAAACCGGGCGGAGTAAATGCCTTTGCTGCCCTGGACGGTGTAAGTGCCAAAATAAACGAGTGGTCGGAAATGGCCCATCAGGAGGCAAAGGTATCCGGCGACCGATTGAATTTTCAAGCATCGCCCGCAACTGACCGCGGTGTTTGGCTGGAAATGGCGGCTTGCCGGCCCGCCGGATCGGTGCTTTGATGGAAGCGATGAGCCTGCCCTACGAAGAAATTCTGGATGGCGAGACGCTTCCGCGTTCGGCGCCCTCCGCGCGACACGAACTGATTTGCGACCGCCTGCACCGCGCGATGACGGCCAGTGTGGCCAATGTGGCTTCGCTGCAACTGCTCGCCCGACGCACTCAAATCCGCGTAGCCCCCGCCACGTTGCTCCGGCCCGACCTGGCGCTGCTGACCGCCGCCACCGGTAAATTGTTCCTGGCCGTCGAAATCGTCAGCCGCGAAGACCACCGTGCCGACACCGTGATCAAAAAGGAGATTTATGAAAAAATCCGCGTGCCGCGACTGTGGATGGTGGACCCGCGCTATGACAACGTGGAGGTGTATCACAGCATGCCGTTTGGCCTGCAGCTCAAAGGCATCCTGGCCGGCGGCGAAGTGTTGACGGAGCAGTTGATTCCGGAATTTCAATTCGTTATCGCGGAGCTGTTTGCAGCCGGCGTCTCCGGTTGAACTTGCAAAATTTTGTTTGAATGCGAATGTTACTTGAGTAGTCTCATCTATGTCATTAACCAAACTGAAACTATGAAAAAAACCAAATGGTTCCTCGCCCTGGCCGCCGGTTTGTTGGCGGCGGCGCTGCCGCTTTGTTCGCTGGCAGCGGATGCAAACAAGGAAGTCACGCTCAGCGGCACGCTGGTGTGCGGCAAGTGTAAATTGCACGAAACCGCCAAGTGCCAGAATGTGCTACAGGTGGAAAAGGACGGCAAGACCGTCAATTATTATCTGACCCAAAACAAGGTCAGCAAGGAATTTCATGAGAACGTCTGCCAGAACGACGGTGAAAAAGTGACCGTCACCGGCAAGGTTTCCGAAAGAGACGGCAAGGAAATGTTGTCGGCCACGAAAATCGAGCCGGCGAAGTAACGATTCCGAAAAGTTGTTGAGGCGTGGAAACGGATCGGCTTCAACGCCTCAATCTTTTTGTAGCGCGAGGTATTGGCGATTGAATTTCACGCAATCGGCGTATTTCACGCCGGTGCCGCCGAAAATATCCAGCGCCGAGCCGATGGTCAGATCAATCCGACCCCGGCCGAGGCGGGTAACGGTTTCCAGATCGCTCAAAGAGGTGGCGCCACCGGCGTAGGTGGTCGGCAGCGGCGTCCATTGAGCGAGCTGTTCCACCAGCCCGTGGTCTATGCCGCGGCACAAACCTTCCACGTCCACGGCATGAATCAGGAATTCTGCGCAATACTTCGCCAGGTCGTTCAAAGTTGCGGCGTTGAGGGTCAAGTCGGTGAATTTTTGCCAGCGGTCGGTGACGACGACGTAATTGCCACCGCGTTTGCGGCAGCTTAAATCCAGGACCACGCGTTGTTTGCCAACGGTTTTGACCAACTGGTCGAGCCGCGCGCGGTCCAAGCGCCCTTCGCGGAAGACCCAACTGGTGATGATGACATGCGAGGCGCCGGCATCCAGCCAGTGGGACGCATTCTGTGCCGTGATGCCGCCACCAACCTGCAATCCGCCGGGGAACGCCGCCAGTGCCGCGCGCGCTGCCGATTCGTTGCCCGGCCCGAGCATGATGACGTGGCCGCCGGCCAGGCCGTCGCGTTTGTAAAGTTCGGCGAACCACGCGGCCGGTTTTTCGGAAACAAAATTCGTGCGAACTGCGGCGGGATCATCGCTCCACGTGCCGCCGACAATTTGGACCACCCGGCCCTGGCGCAGGTCAATGCACGGACGAAACATGCGGCCAGATTAAGGCGAGGGGCGACAGGCGGAAAGCGGAAAGCGGAAAGCGGCTCATGCTTTGACGCCGCTCATTTCTTCGTGGACTTGGGTGACGGCCTTCAGCAGCGCGCT
>Ga0070740_10004771_pt1 | contig 13050 bp, 12 predicted proteins | sample Coa_R2_FD_67286 | JGI IMG/M metagenome (GOLD analysis project Ga0070740, IMG submission 67286) | Surface soil microbial communities from Centralia Pennsylvania, which are recovering from an underground coalmine fire - Coalmine... | ecosystem: Environmental > Terrestrial > Soil > Unclassified ...
GCGCGAACGCGTCAACGAAGAGCGCGCGGACGTGCAGCGTCTGCCCCGGCTGGTAGAGCGGCTTGTCGGTGCCGACGAGGATGTCGGCGAGGTGATAGACGTTCACGTCGTCGGAGGCCGTCTGCTCGAAGTCGCCGCGCCGCGCCGTCACTTCGAGCGAGGCGTCGCCCGCTACGTGTCCGCGCGGCAGGTCGAAGTCGAGCGTGGCGAGGCCGTCGGCGTCGGTCGTCGCGGCGGCGCGCACGACCGTCTTTTCGTCGTCGCCGAACGAGAACGTGCCGGAGACGGCGACGCCCTTCGCCGGTCGCTTCGAGACGGGGTTGGCGGCGCGCACGCGCGCGCGGAAGCGCTGGCCCTCGAACGCGTACTCCGGCGTGAGGACGCTCAGCTCGAAGAGGTCGGGCGTGATCTCCGACAGCGAGACGATGCCAGCCGACGCGGCGGCGTCGGACGCGGGCGCGACCGAGTAGCTGACGCGATACCAGGGCACGCGCTCGCGCGCCTTCTCGTCGGCGATGACTGAAGCGGGGAGCGTGAAGGCGAGCGCGCTCGCGCCGCTCGTGACTTCCGCCTCACGCTCCGCGCGCGCGAGCGATGTGCCGTCCGCGTCGAGCAGTTCGACGCTGACGCGCGCCGCGACCGTGTGCCCGACGCGGTTGACGAGCGCGAGCGAAACGTCGGTCGAGTCGCGCCGCAAAGTCGCGCGCGTGGCCGACTCGTCAACGCGGAAGGCCGCGGGGTCGGGCGCGGCGTCGGCGGCGGTGTCGAAGTGTTGGGCCGCGAGCAGGCAGACGAAGAGGCCCAGAAGGACGGGGGCTAACCTCCGCAACATCGTTGCGTCCCTCCTCAAATTTTGTCGCTGTGATGCTCGCGGGTTGCCGGACGGTTGGAGAGGGTCGGGCGAAAATTTCTTCGCGGAGAATTTTAGAAGCGACGGACACGGCGATGCGGGCCGTTCGTCGAGTCGCTCCGCGCGTCGCGGTCATTCGTCATTTGCCTTTCGACTTCTTGTTCTTGCCCTCCTCTTCGATGTGAAACCAATGCAGCAGACGGTGCGCGACCGGAGTGACGATGATGCCCGCGACGGTGATGAAGGCGAGGCCGCTGAAGAGCGCGTAGAACGAGGCGAAGACCTTGCCCGCGTCGTTTTTGAAGTCGCCGACCGGCCCCATGCCCGACAGGATCATCGAGGCGTTCAGAAGCGAGTCAACCCAAACGAACCCCGCGACGAAGTGATAGCCGAGGATGCCTATCGTGAGCGCGAATGCGACGACGCACAGCGAGACGAGGACGCTGCGCGCGACGCGCAGGACGAACTTGCGAAACGGCAGCAGCGGCTCGTGTCGTCTCTCGAACATCACGTCTCTCGTGTCGCGCCGGGCACGAAGATGATCTTACCGCCCGTCATCTCGCGCTCGTACTCTCGCAAGCCCTCGACCGCCGCGTCCAGCGGCAGCCGCGCGCGAATCTCCGTCTTCAGTTCGTCCCTCAGAAGTTTCTGAATCCCGCCCGCGACGAGAAATTTCCTGAGCGCGTTCTGGCGGCGCAGCCAGTCGGAGAGCCAGAAGCCGCGGACGCTCTTGCGCTGGAAGATGAGCGAGCGCGGGTCAACGACGCAGCCCTGGAGCGAGAGCGCGCCGTAAACAATCGCGGTGCTGCGCGCGGGCATGGCGTTGAGGACGCGGCCCGTCATCTCGCCCGCGACCGCGTCGAACGCGACCGTCGCCCGGAGCCGCGTGCAAAGCTCGCGCAGCCGCTCGTCGAAGTCGTCCGCCGAACTGTCGAGGACGTAGCCCGCGCCCTCGCGCTTCAAAAGTTCAACCTGCTCGGCGCGGCGCACGACGTTGACGAGGTGCACGCCGCGCGCGACCGCGAGGCGCACGATCATCCGACCGAGCGCGCTCGCCGCGGCGGTCTGCACGACGGCCTCGGCGCGGAGTTTCTTCGCCTCCTCCAACAGCGCCCACGCCGTGAAAGGGTTGACGATCATCGTGGCCGCCTGCTCCGTGTCCGTCCCTTTGCGGAGCGGGATGCAGTGCGAGGCTTCGGCCAGCATGAACTCGGCCCAGGTGCCGTCGCCGTCCGCGGGCGCGGCGCACGCGACGCGCTTGCCGAGAAGATAGCGCGCGAGCAGTCCGCCGCCCGCGGCGACCGCCTCGCCGCTCCCTTCGAGGCCGGGCACGACCGGCAGTCGCTTCTTTATCCCGTAAGTCCCGCGAATGAAAGAGAGGTCGGAAGGGTTGATGGGCGCGGCTGTCATGCGAACGAGCACCTGCCCGTGGCCGGGCCGCGGCACCGGCATCTCCGCGAGCACAATCGAGTCCGCGCCCCCGTCGTAAGAGCGGAGCTTGACGGCGCGCATAGTTTCGGGCGGTTGATTCATTGATTTACCAATGCTGCGCGCGCCGGCTTATTCAAGCGCGAGGCCCGCGCGCGCTCCTCTGCGCGTGTGGTTCTCTCGCGGGGCCGCGCGCCGACTCCTGAAGCGCCGCCCCGTGTTCGAGGACGTAGGCGATGAAGGCGCGTGTGGGCGAAGGCTGGAAGCGTCCGAGTGCGATCATCGCGACCGAGCGCGCGAGCCTGTGCCCTTTGATGGGAAGACACGCGAGCCTGCCCGCCCGCACTTCGTCGCGCACCGCCCAAGAGGGCATGAGCGAGACGCCGAGGCCGTGCTCGACCATGAGCTTGATGAAGTAGGTGTCGTTCGATTCGAGCGCGAGTTCGGGGTTGAGGTCAACGCGCTTGAAGAAGGCGTCGGTCGCGCGCCGGATTGACGCGCCCTGCTCGAAGAGTATGAAGCGGTCGCGCCGCAGGTCGCTCAGGTCTGCTTCGCGCGCCCCGGCGAGCGGGTGGCGCGCGCCCACGACGAGCGCGAGTTCGTCCTCGAACAACTCCGTCACCTGAAGCGCGGGCGAGTAAACCGGCAGCGAGGCGAAGCCCACGTCCGCCGCGCCGTTCAGGATGTCGGCGACCGTCTGCTCGGTGCTGACGGTGGTGCGGAAAGAGAGTTCGATGCCTTCGTGCTCGCGCATGAACGACTCGAAGAGGTCGGCGAAGAGGTGGACGAAGGCTTGCGTCGCGGCGGCGGCGCGGACGCGACCGCGCGGCTCCTGCTCGCCGCCGCCGATGCGCTCGCGCAGGGCGTCGGCCTCTTCGAGTATGCGCTCGGCGAATTCGAGCGCGAGCTTGCCGGCCTCGGAGAGTTTGACGCCGCGCTTGGCGCGGATGAAGAGCGGCTCGCCGAGTTCGTGTTCGAGCGCCTTGATCTGGTGGCTCACGGCGGACTGCGTCATGTTAAGTTTCTGTGACGCGCGCGTGAAGCTGAGCGCCTCGGCGACCTCGCGGAAAGTCCTTAACTGTGATAGCTCCATCGCTTGCGCCTCTTTCGCGGAAGTGTGGATGAATATAGTTAATCGGGCGGATTAAAACAATGAGTTAGACGCGCGGACAAAGCCGCGCCTATCATTTCACGTCGAAACAACCGAGAACGATTTGAGTGTGAACGCGGCGACGCTTCGCCGCACTGGAAAAGGAAGGTTAAAGATGATCCCTTTCAAACTCGAACACGTCATCGAGCGGACTCTGCGTGCGGAGCCGTGCGAGGAACAGAAACTTTTGAGGGAAATTGCGCGCGTCAAAATTTCTCAGGCGGAGGCGCGCGCCGAGTGGCCGCGCGTGCTCGAACACAAGTGGCTCGTCAGCGAGCGCGTCGGGCGAGACGTGGGCCTGCGCGTCGCGGCGATTGACTACTTCGAGAACGTAAGGCTTCCGCGGCACGAGCGCACGTCGAAGTCACACGCGCCGTTGCTTCTCCGCGCGACGCAGGCGCAAGGCGTCATGTCTTAAACGGAAGCGCCCGACTCTACATCGCTGAAGAGGCTTCCGGCCCGAACGGGTCGGAAGCGCTCGACGTAGCGTCTGTAATTCTCGACCTCGCGCGCGGCCCGCGCCTCGTCCCAGCCGAGAAACTTTTGGGCGACGCGCGCCGCGCCATCGAGCGCGTCGAGTCCGAGTCGGCTGTCGAGTCCCGTCATCGTCCGGCGCATCAGGCAGTCAACAAGCGTCTCCGCCGACTCTTCCCGAAACGCGAAGACGACCTCGGCGGCGATGCTGCCGGTCTCTTCGCTGATGACGTTCCGGAGTTCCTCGTCGGTCGAAGCGAGCCGCAGGACTTCGCTCGCCCGCGCGCCGTAAACCTTCAGAAGCCTCGCAGCGCTCTTCGGCGGCAACTGGCTCGTGGCCTTGAAAGACTCGCCGAACGCGGCGAAGTCCAAGACGGCAGCGCCCGGCAGCGGCGTGCGTGCGGTCGCGCAGGGCGGGGGAGTCCTGCCGAGCGTTTTGAAGATCAGGTCAACCGCCTCTTCGGCGAGGCTGCGGTAAGTGGTCAGCTTGCCGCCGACGATTGAGAAGAGGCCGCCGGCGTGCGAGACGCGTATGAAGTGACGGCGCGTGACGGCGGACACGTCGCGCCCGCCGACGAAGGGAAGAGGCCGCACGCCGGAGTAAGCATAAAGCACGTCGCCGCGCGTGAGTCGCGCGGAAGGCACGACGCGGTTCGCCTCGCGCAGAAGGTACTCGATCTCGCGCTCGTCGGCGCTCACGCGGTCGAGGTCTCCTTCGTAGCGCTCGTCGGTCGTGCCGATCAGAAACTTCTCGTCCCAGGGGACGATGAAGAACGGGCGACCGTCCTCGACCGCTTCGGAGTAGAGCGCGACCGTGGGCGCGCCGGGAAACGCTCTGACGACGATGTGGCTGCCCTTCGTCCCGCCGATCAACTTCTCGCCCGTGCCCTTCGACTCGTCGCCCACGCCGTTCAGTTTTCCGCCAGCGCCCTCGAAGCCTTCCAGCGCTTCGTCAACCCAAGGCCCCGCGACGTTCAAAACGACGGGCGCGCGCGCCGCGTGAGTCTCGCCGCCGAGCAGGTCTTCAAACTCTACGCCGCGGACATCTCCGTTCTCGATGAGCAAACGCGTGACGCGCGCGTGCGTCAGGACAGTCGCGCCTTGCTCGCGCGCCGAGAGAGCGTTTTCGAGCGCGAGCCGTTCGGCGAATTCGACCTGCGCGTCGAAGTAGAGTGCCGCGCCCTTCAGCCCTCCGGTTTCGAGTCCGGGCGCGCGCTTGATTGCTTCGGCGGGCGAGAGCATCCGGTGTCGCGGGAGCGACTTGCCGGGCGAGAGCAGGTCGTATGCGATCATCCCCGCGCGTATCGTGAGCGGGCCGCGGCGGCGGTTCGCGTAAACGGGGACGAGCAGCGGCAGAGGCCGAACGAGGTGCGGCGCGACGCGCAGAAGCGTCTCGCGCTCGCGCAGAGACTCGCGCACGAGTCCCAACTCGCCGTGTTCGAGGTACCGAAGCCCGCCGTGAATGAGGCGCGTTGACCAAGCAGTCGTGCCGCCGCCCACGTCCGTCTTGTCGAGCAGCAGCACTCGAAGCCCGCGCATCGCCGCGTCGCGCGCGATGCCGCAGCCGTTGATGCCGGCGCCGATGATGATGAGATCGAACGGCGTGTTTGCAATGTCTGCCGGGATTCTTCTCGTCATTATTAGAAATGATGAATGCGGAGTGATGAGTATCAGGCAGCTTGAGCCATTCAATTCATCACTCATCACTCCGCGTTCATCCTTGTTCGTCTCGTTCCCAGTCGCGCGCGCGTTCGACGGCGCGGAGCCAGCGGCGGTGGAGGCGCTCGCGCTCGTCGGCGCTCATGCGCGGCTCGTAAGTTCGCGCGACCCGGAGGCGCGAGGCGATCTCGTCACGGCTCTGCCAGAAGCCGACGGCGAGTCCGGCGAGATAGGCCGCGCCCGCCGCGGTCGTCTCCGTGACTTCGGGCACGACGATGCGCGCGCCGAGGATGTCTGACTGGAACTGCATGAGGAAGGAGTTTCCGACCGCGCCGCCGTCAACGCGAACTTCTTTCAGACGGATGCCGGAGTCGCGCTCCATCGCCTCGACCACGTCGCGCGTCTGGTAGCACATGCTTTCGAGCGCGGCGCGTGCGAGGTGCGCGTGCGTCGTGCCGCGCGTCAGTCCGACGATTGCGCCGCGCGCGTAGGCGTCCCAGTGCGGCGCGCCGAGTCCGGCGAGCGCGGGCACGAAATAGACTCCGTCGTTCGAGTCGAGCGAGCGCGCGAGCTGTTCCGTCTCGTCGGCGCGAGAGATGATCCGCAGGCCGTCGCGGAGCCACTGCACCGCCGCGCCCGTGATGAAGATCGAGCCTTCGAGAGCGTACTCCGTAGGGTCGCCTCCGACCTGCCACGTGACCGTCGTCAGAAGCCCGGCGCGGCTCGGCACGATCTCTGCGCCCGTGTTCATCAGGAGGAACGACCCCGTGCCGTAAGTGTTCTTCACCATCCCGCGCTCGAAGCAGCCTTGCCCGAAGAGCGCCGCCTGCTGGTCGCCCGCGACCCCGGCGACGGGCACGCGCGCGCCGAAGAACGTTTCGGGGCCGGTCTCGCCGAAGACGCCGGACGAAGGTCTGACTTCGGGGAGCGCTTCGCGCGGCACGCCGAAGAGCGCGAGCAGTTCTTCGTCCCAAGCGAGCGTGTTGATGTTGAAGAGCAGCGTGCGCGAGGCGTTCGACGGGTCGGTCGCGTGCTCGCGTCCGCCCGTGAGCTTCCAGACGAGCCACGAGTCAACCGTGCCGAAGACGACTTCGCCGCGCGCGGCCCGCTCGCGCAAGCCCTCCGTGTTTTCGAGCAGCCATTCGATTTTCGTTCCCGAAAAGTACGGGTCGAGGACGAGTCCGGTCTTCTCTCGAATCGTCGTTTCGAGGCCGCGGGACTTCAGTTCGTCGCAGCGGGCCGCCGTCCTTCGGTCTTGCCAGACGATTGCGCGTCCGACGGGATTGCTCGTGCCGCGCTCCCACGCGACGACGGTCTCGCGCTGGTTCGTGATGCCGACCGCGCAAAGCTGGCTGGCCTCGATGCCAGCGGCGTCGAGCGCGTCCGCCGTTGCCGCGAGGCTCACGCGCCAGATTTCTTCGGCGTCGTGCTCGACCCAGCCGGGGCGCGGGTAGTGCTGCGTGAACTCCGAGTAGCCGCGCCCGCGCACGCGCGCCTCGCGGTCGAAGACGAGCGCCGTCGTCCCCGTCGTCCCCTGGTCAATCGAGAGCACAAATCCGTCCATACTTTTTCGCCAAGCTCCTTTGTCCGGCGTCCCCGCAGAGTGTAATATATGCCCGTCCGTTTTCGAGCAAGGGCGCGACCTCATAAATCAAGGCGGAAGTTTTTGGAGAAACGAGATAGAGATGAAAGATCACAACGACTTTTTTGACGACATGATTGACGTTGACGACGAGATCGAAGCGAGCGAAGACGCGGAGGCCGAAGAGTATTTCGACGAGGCGGAAGAGTTCGGCGACGAGGAAGAGAACGACGAAGACGAGCCGGCGGAAGTCCGAACCGCCGTGCTGGCGAAGAACGACATGCTCGCGCTCATCTCCTTGAGGACGACCGAGTCGGGCGGCCAGATCGTCCGCGTTGACCCGCGCGAGTCGCTGCCTTCGGTGCAGCGCTACGAGAGCGAGCGCGAGGCGGTCAAGTGGTTCACGCGCAGCCTCGCCACGAGCCGCCGCAACGGCTGGTCGCTCGTCTATGACGGCCAGCCGATGATCGGATAAAAAGAGAGGTCAGAGGTCGGAGGTCAGAGGTCAGTTGGAAGAATATCTCTTCACTGACCTCTGACCTCCGACCTCTGACCTCTAAATCAATGAACGCATCCACCGACAAAAGGACGAGCGCCGCCACAGCGTTGGCGGCTTTTGTGTTTCCGGGCGCGCTCGCGGCGCTCAGCATCTTTTAGTTCAGCCGCCGCGCGTCGTGCCGCAGGGCGCGACGCCGTCGGAGTTCTCTTCGACAAAGGGAAAGGAAGCGGAAAATGATTTTAGTCACGGGCGGAACGGGAACGACGGGAAAGGAAATCATCGGCGAGTTGAAGAGGGCCGGGGCGACGAACGTGCGCGCGCTCGTGCGCGACAGGGCGAAGGCCGCGTTCATCTCGGACGCGGGTTTCGAGCTGGCCGAGGGCGACTTCGACCGGCCCGAAACACTCGACGCCGCGCTCGAAGGAGTCGAGCGCGCGCTCCTTCTCTCGCCGCCTTCGCCGCAGACGTTCGAGCAACAGCGCGCGTTCATCGAGGCGGCGAAGCGCGCGGGCGTGCGCCGCGTCGTCAAGTTCTCGGCCATCGGCGCGAACGCCGAAGCGCCCGAAGGCTTCGCCAAGTGGCACGGTCAGGCCGAAGAGTTTTTGAAGTCGTCCGGCCTCGCGTGGACGATCCTGCAACCAAACTTCTTCATGCAGAACCTTCTCGGACAGGCGCGGCAGATAGCCGCCGACGGACGAATCTATCAGCCCGTCGGCGACGCACGGGCGAGCTTCATTGACGTGCGCGACATCGCCGCGGTCGCCGCGCGCACGCTCACGGAAGAAGGGCACGAGGGGAAGTCATACGTCCTGACCGGCCCCGAAGCGCTCTCTTACCATGATGCCGCGGCGAAGCTTTCGGAGGCGACCGGAAGAGAAATAACCTACGTCGCCATCACGCCGGAGCAGTTCCGCGAAGGCGCTCTCGCCGCCGGACTGCCAGAATGGCTCGTCGGCGCGCTCGAACGCCTCAACGAGAACTTGGCCGCGGGCCGCGCCGCCGAAGTCACCGACGACGTGCAAAAGGTCGCGGGCCGTGAGCCGATAAAGTTCGACAAGTTCGCGCGCGACTACGCGCAGGCTTTCAAGAGCGAGTGAAGGAGGACGGAAGTGAAAGCGATCAGAGTTAGAGAGTTCGGCGGGCCGGAGGTTCTGAAGCTCGAAGACGTGCCCGACCCGCAAGCCGGCGCGGGGCAGGTCGTCGTGCGCGTGCGCGCCGCCGGAGTCAACCCCGTTGACACGTACATTCGTTCCGGCGCATACGCCGTCAAGCCGCGGCTACCTTACACGCCGGGACTCGACGCGGCGGGCGAGGTCGAGTCGGTCGGCGAAGGCGTCACGCGAGTGCGCGCGGGCGACAGGGTTTACACGTCGGGCAGCTTGAGCGGCGCATACGCAGAGAAGTGTCTGTGCGACGAGGCGCAGGTGCATCGGCTTCCAGACCGCGTCTCATTCAACGAGGGCGCGGGCGTGAACACGCCTTATGCGACCGCCTGGCGCGCGCTCTTCCAACGCGCGCAGGGAAGACCGGGCGAGACCGTGCTGGTTCACGGCGCGAGCGGAGGCGTCGGCACCGCCGCGGTGCAGATGGCGAGGGCGGCTGGCTTTGAAGTCATCGGCACGGGCGGGACTGATGAAGGCCGAAAGCTCGTCGCTGAGCAGGGCGCGCAACACGTGCTCGACCATCACGCGCCCGACTACCTCGAACAGTTGACGGCGCTCACGCAAGGGCGCGGCGTTGACGTGATTCTTGAAATGCTCGCGAACGTAAATCTCGACAAAGACCTCGGCGTGCTGGCGAAGGGCGGGCGCGTCGTCGTCATCGGCTCGCGCGGCACGGTCGAGATAAATCCGCGGCTCGCGATGGGACGGGACGCGGCGATCTTCGGGATGACGCTCTTTAACGTTTCGCCGCAGGACTTGGCGAGCATCCACGCGGCGCTCGTCGCGGGACTAGAAGCGGGGACGCTCCGGCCCGTCGTCGGTCGCGAGATGCCGCTCGCGGACGCGGCCCGCGCGCACGAAGAGGTGATGAGGCCGGGCGCGCATGGAAAGATCGTTCTCGTCGCGTGACGATGCTTCGCCGACAGTTGTTTCAGTTGCCGCTAGCTTCAGCTAGCGGCAACTGATGGAACAGAGCTTACCGAAAGAGTTTCATGTCCGCGCCGACGTTATGTCGAAGCCGACGAGGCGGCCTTCGGGCGTGAAGCTCAGGTTCAGCTCGTAGCCCGCGAGGCGGACGAAGCCCTCGCCGCGCAGGACGGTCTCGTTCGCGCGCCTCTTGTGCGCCCGCTTGAGGTTCGTGCAGGCGCGGACGCCCGCCGCGTGGTACGCGAACGCGGTGGTCACTGTCAGCAAAGCGGCGATGGCGACTCTCTTCCAGCGCTTGATCTTCATAACTTTTCACTCCCGCCAAATGAACGCCGTCCGCGAGGTGACTTCTGTTCGAGGACTTTAGGCTCGCGGCGTGTAAATGTCATCACGCGCGGGTAAAGACAGGTAAAAAGTTGTAAACGGCCTGTAAAAGCAACGCGCGCGCCGGAGACGCGCGGGCGCGTGGTGTTGTATCTTACGCAGCGGAAAGTTCGGAAAGGTCGAGCGGTTCACTGATGTCCAAGCTTCGCGCGTTCTTCAAGCGCCACATACTTCTGGTCGGACTCGTCGCGGTCGTCGTGCCGCTGCTCTCGATCATCGGCCTGCAATATCTCTCGCTCCGCAAGCTTGAGAAGACCTCAATCGTCGCCGGCAACGTCGGGATGAAGAACTACCTGGCGGGCGTCGCGTCCGAGGTCAAGATGTTCTACAAGTCGAACGCCGAGCAGGCGCTGGCCGTCCCGCCTTACGCGGTCGAGGGCGACAACTTCTGCGACCTCAAGGATCACTTCCCCGTCTGCAAGGTTGACGGCGCGAGGCTCGTCTTCCTCGCGAGCTTCGACGAGCGAGGCGAGTCGCAGATTCTCTACTTCGACCCGCACGACCTGTCGGAACACGCCGCGGACATTTCGCCGTCGGAGTCGCGCGCCGTGCAGTTCGCGACGACTCCGCTCCGCCTGATGGCGAAGGAGGGCATTACCTCGTCGGAGTCCGGGCCTTGGATGGAGGATCACGACGCCGACAATCTAGTCGTCCTCAAAGCCATCACCGAAGACTCGAAGGTCGTCGGCGCGACGGGGCTGATCCTCGACCCCGTTTACTTCCGCCAGAACGTGCTGCCGTTGAAGATCAAGGAGTCGCTCGCGAAATACTTTCCCGAAGGCACGGACGAGAACGTCATCGTCACGGCCTACGACGAGCACGACAACCCGATCCTGAGTTCACAGCAGGCGAAGGGGCAGGACGACGAGATAAGGACGAGCCTGCCCTACTTCTACGCCTACAAGGTCGGCATCCGCAGCCGCCACATGACGCCGGAGCAGTGGGCGCACTGGAACTTCAACTACAGCCTCTCGCTCTCGCTGCTGATGACGGCGGTGCTGATCGGCGGCATCATCCTCGCGCTGCGGACGGCCTCGCGCGAGATGCGCCTGTCGCAGATGAAGGCCGACTTCGTCTCGAACGTCTCGCACGAGCTGCGCACGCCGCTCGCCTCCATCCGCGTCTTCGGCGAGTTCATGAAACTGGGCCGCGTCGCCGAGGCCGCGAAGATACGCGAGTACGGCGAGCACATCGAGACCGAGAGCCGGCGTCTGACGCAGCTCATCAACAACATCCTCGACTTCTCGAAGATCGAGTCGGGGCGCAAGACCTACAGCTTCGAGCGCGCGCAGCTCGAAGAGGTCGTCGCCGAGACTTTGAAGACGTGCGAGGTGAGGCTCAAGCAGTGCGGCTTCGGGGTCGTCTTCCAGCGCCCGCCGCGCCCGCTCGCGCCCGCCGTCTTCGACCGCGACGCCGTCGCGCAGGCGCTCCTGAACCTGCTCGACAACGCCGCGAAGTATTCCGAGCAGGCGGAGAAGAAGGAGGTCGCCGTCCGCGTCGGCCAGCGCGAGGGGCGCGTCTTCGTCTCGGTCACGGATCACGGCGTCGGTATCGCGCCCGAAGAGCAGAAGAAAATTTTTGAGAAGTTCTACCGCGTCTCGACCGGACTCGTTCACGACGTGAAGGGCAGCGGCCTCGGCCTCTCGCTCGTCAAACACATCGTCGAGGCGCACCGCGGCACCGTGACGGTCGAGAGCGCGCCGGGCCGCGGCAGCACGTTCACGATCTCTCTGCCGGCAGCCGAGGCGGTCGCGGACTCCGCCGAGGCGCAGACTCAGCCGCTCGGCGACACGCCGCCGGGGCTGGCTTACAAACACTGACGATGCGAAAAGTTTTAATTGTCGAAGACGATCAGGCGATGGCCGTCGCCCTGCGGGACGGCTTCACTTACGAGGGCTACTCGGTTCACCTGGAGCGCGACGGCGCGGCGGGCCTGAGGACGGCGACGGAGAAGAGCCACGACCTCCTCATCCTCGACGTGATGCTGCCGCGCCTGAGCGGCCTCGACGTGTGCCGGCAGTTGCGCGGCGCAGGCAACGACACGCCGATCATCATGCTCACGGCGCGCGGGCAGGAGATTGACAAGGTTCTCGGACTGAAGACCGGCGCGGACGATTACGTCACAAAGCCCTTCAGCTTCCTCGAACTGATGGCGAGGGTCGAGGCCGTTCTGCGCCGCGCGTCGAAGGCGGCGGAGGCGGTCGAGAGCGCGCAGTTCGGCGACGTGGAGGTCAACTTCAAGTCGTTCGAGGCGAAAAAGGGCGGCAAGGCAATCGAACTCAGCCCGCGCGAGTTCAAGATGCTCAAGTATTTCGTCGAGCACCGCGGCGAGGTCGTCACGCGCGACCAACTGCTCGACCACGTCTGGGGCTACGACGGCCTGCCGCTGACGCGCACGGTTGACATGCACATCGCCAAGCTCCGGCAGAAGATCGAGGACACGCCCTCCGACCCGCGCCACGTCATCACCGTCCACCGCGTCGGCTACAAGTTCACGGGCTGAAGGAAGGCAAAAGGCAAAAGGCAAAAGTTAAGAGAAAGAGCGGCGCGGCTCTCGACGTTGAAGATGAGGGCCGCGCCGCTTTGTCTTCTCTTTTGCCTTTTGCCTTTTTACTTTTGCCTTCTACGCCACGAGGACGCGCTTGCCGACGGGCTGCGCGTTGAGCTTGCGGAGCGGCGAGACGAGCGCGCCGTAGGTCTCGGCGATGATCTTCTCCGCGCCGGTCGGGGCGACGGGCTTCGAGAAGAAGTACCCTTGCCCGTTCTCGCAGCCGAGCTTCTGAAGCAGCACGAGCTGCTCGTTGGTCTCGACGCCCTCGGCGACCACGTCCATGCCGAGGTTCTGCGCGAGCACGACGATGGTGCGGACGATCTCGGCGTTCTCCGAGTTGTCGGTCATGCGCGTGACGAACGAGCGGTCGATCTTCAGCGTGT
>Ga0070740_10004772_pt1 | contig 13049 bp, 7 predicted proteins | sample Coa_R2_FD_67286 | JGI IMG/M metagenome (GOLD analysis project Ga0070740, IMG submission 67286) | Surface soil microbial communities from Centralia Pennsylvania, which are recovering from an underground coalmine fire - Coalmine... | ecosystem: Environmental > Terrestrial > Soil > Unclassified ...
CTTCGATTCCCTTGCCCAGGTTGATGCCGCCCAAAAAGCCAATCCATCGGCCGCCCTCGGGCAGGCCCAGCGACGTTCTGGCAAGCCTGCGCTGGAGCGGATCGGGAACCCTGGAATTGATCGCAAAGCGGACCGCGTTGGGGATTACGCGCACTTTGCCGGGTGCGATCGCGGAGCCGGCCAGCAGGCTCTGGCGCACGCTGTGGCTGACCGCCACGATCGCGTCGGCGCGCCATCCCGCCAGCCGCCGCACCCGCAATGCAAGCGGCAATCCCATATGCCTGACCAGAACCAGGCGCGGCGCGCAGGCGCGGCGCGGCGTCAAACACGCCCACACCCATTCATCGCTGGTCGTCACCATCAGAAGGTCGGGACGGAAGGTGCCGGCCGCTTGCGCGATTACGAATGAGGTCAGAAAGTTGAGCGCTCCGCCGATGGGCGCGGGATGCGCCACAATTCCGGCGCGGGTCAGCGCGGTGCGCCATTGGCCGGCCGACGGGCACAGCGCCTCCACCTGATAGCCGCGCGCCATCAGTTCCGCACCCAGTTGCAGCGTGACTCGTTCCGCCCCGCCCACGATGCGCGCGCCGGAAATCAACAGCAGCTTCATCCGCAGTGTCTATGCCCGGGAGCGGTGCGCCGGCGTTCGTGTGCCAGGTTCATTACATCGCCAGCGTCGAGCGAATCGTAGTCCAAAACGCCGATCGCGTCGAACGCTCTGCTTCTCTGGATAACAGGCGGCGCGGACACGTAATATGGCAGGCGCATGCGCGGCTGCGCCGGGCAGCCCCGGGCCGGCGCGCAGCGGTGGAAGTTTGAAGCCGGCAATCGAATCCTCGGCGATCGAGTTGGGTGCCCCGCCATGGCGGCTGGGCGCTGCCAGCGTTGGGGCGCCGGTGCGCCGGCGCAAACGCTTTCGTCTGCCGCCGACCGCGGCCTGGATGGTGGTGCGGATGTTCGGCGAAGCCTTCCTGGGTGCGCTGATCGCCTTTATCGTAATCGACCTGCTGGCCTCCTTTATCGACAAGTTCGACGACCTGATGGCGTACGGCTTGTTTCGCCCGGCCGGCATTGAGTATCTGGTGCTCAAACTGCCCTTGATGACCACTCAACTGATTCCGGTCGCCGCTCTGGCAGGAGTACTGTTGGGGTTGGCGATGCTCAATCGCAACGGCGAACTGCTGGCACTCCAGGGCCTGGGAATTAGCCGAATGGGGATCGCGATGCCACTGCTGCTGCTCGCAGCGGCGCTGTCGGCGGTAACCTTCGGGCTGAACGAAACCATCGTGCCCGCCGCGACGCGGCGCTCCAAATACCTGCTCGACGGCGTGATCCACAACCAGCCGCGGTTCGTGTACAACGCGCAAAACTGGCTGCGCATCCGCGGCGGTTTTGTCGCCGCCAAAAGCTATGACGCGACCCATCAGCGGCTGGACGGGGTGCGCGTCCTGCAAATCGGACCTCAATATACGCTGCGCGCAATCTATAGCGCTGACCATGCGCAATGGAACGGCCAGGGATGGACCTTTAGCGGTCTGAAGCGGCTGGACCTGGAGCATCGCGGCGCGCTGGCGGCGGCGCAGGCGGGAAATTTTCACCTCGACGCCAAGCCCGGCGATTTCTCCTTTGCGATTCTCACTCCCGAGGAGTTCAGCCTTTCCGAACTCGACCAGTATATCGCCAAACTGCGCCGCAACGGGCTGGACCCCGGCTCTTACCTGGTCGATCGCGACGTGAAATACGCGTTGCCGCTGTCGTGCCTGGTGATGGTGTTGTGCGGGCTGGCGCTGAGCCTGGATCCGGTGCCGCGTGCAGCCAGCGCAGGACGCGGCTTCCTTTTGGGGCTGGGCCTGGGACTGGGCTATTGGATCACGCTGGGCTTTACGATTTCATTCGGGCGCTCCGCCATTATCCCGCCCTGGCTGGCGGCGTGGTTGCCCAATCTGCTGTTTTCGTTGTTGGGGGTGGCGCTTTTTCTGACCGGTGAAGAGCGCTGAAAGCCGGCCGCTTTCCAATCCGTCCCTATTTGGTCTTTCGCCTCACAATTTGCTAGTTTGTTTGCACTGACACGGCTTTGCCGGGAACGAGCTTTCCCGGCCGAGGCTCGCAAAAAGGGGGGAATGCCGTGGCCAGGCGCGCACGCGGCGCAATCGCACCGCTCTTGGCGATCGCACTGTGGACCGGCTGGGCCGATGCCCAAAGCGGACCCACGATAAGCTCGCTGCCCCCGGTCATTTATATCGGCGACAATTTCGTGATTGGCGGCAGCGGCTTCACCCCGGGATCGGTGGCGAACTTCTTCGTCGCCACCTCCAATGGGGCGGAAAACTTCGGTCCGCTCATTCCCAACTCCGACCTGCCCGACAGCCTGGCCGTGTTTCTTCCACTCTCGGTCACTCAGGGTGAAGGGGTGGCGAGCGTAGTAGTCGTCAACACCGACCAGGCTCATATCCAGTCAAACACGGCCCTCGCATTACTGCAGGGCGAGCCTGCATCCGGGCTGCCCAGCCTCACAGCGATCAACGGAATCGGTCTGTCTCCCACCAGCACCGACCCCGGGATCGCGCTGGCGAACGTCGAGACGGTGGTGGTTCCCGGCGCGACCGTAACCCTGACCGGCAGCGGTTTTGATACCGTTAATGGCATCGGAGTGGATTTGTTCTGCGACTGCGCCGGCGGGAAAATCGGTCCCTTCGTCATTTTCGGCAGCAACCTGACCCCGAACAGTGTGACCTTCACGCTGCCCTCGGGCCCCAACGCCCCGGCTATCGGTCCGGGAGCTTTCCGCATAACCAATTTGGGGAATTTTTTCGCCAGCGCCGCCGTTTCGGTGCCGATCGGTGAGCAGATCGCAATCAGCAGCGTCACTCAGAGCGGCCCGACCGTCACGGTCGAAGGACAGGGCTTCTCCGGTCTCACGGTGCTCAACCTCTTCAACCTCCAGTCCGGGACCGTGGTCAACCTGGGTGGTCTGCGGTCCGACGGCAGTCCGAAGATCCCGCTCAACCTGCTCAGCGATCACCGCTTGCAATTCAACGTTCCCGCCGGAGTCGTCGCCGGACCGGCATATGTTCAGGCGCTCAACCCACCCTTTATCCCCTTCACCAGCTCAGGCAACTCGCCTGGCGGCGCGTTTGCCGTGCATTGACGCAATCCACGCCACATTCGGTCCCCGTTTGCCGCGTGTCAGGTGCGCCCGGTTAGGCTAGAATCACGCCCCGGCATCAGGAGGGCGCTGATGGATAAATCGCGCGACTTCGACTTGGACCGCATGATGGAACAAATCCGCCTGAAGGTCCGTGACCTCCGCCACAGCCAATCGGGCGCCACCGCTGCCGTCGGCCTGCCCGCGGGTCATCCGCAACTAGAGCGCGATCTGGCCGAATTGCATCAGGCCTACAACCTTACCGAGGTGTCGCTGGACCCTCGCCGTCGGGTGCTGGGATGGACGATGCTGACCGCGGCAAAGGCGCTCAGGGCCCTGCTGAAGCCGATAGTCCGCCGGCAATCCGAGTACAACGCCGCCAACGCACGACTGATGACCGCGGTTACCAACGATGTGGACCGGCTGTGCCGGCAGGTTGTGGAGATGCGCGCTGTCACTGAGCAGGTCATTTCCCGCAGCGCCGAGGATGTCAAAGCGCACACACGGACCTTGGCGCGCCGATTCGCCGACACCTATGCCGCGGATATCCAAACGCATGCGGCAGCGCTTGGCGATTTGTCGCGGCGGATGGCGGCGCTTGAGCGCTTGCGCGGGCAATGGGAGGCCCTGTCGCAGCGCATCGAGCGGCTGCAAGAGTACGAGGAACAGCTGGGTGATGAGAAGCGGACGGCCGGCGAGCAGGCACGGCGGCTTGAGTCTCTCGAAGCGCGATGCGCCGAACTGGGCGCGGCAGTCGCAGCGGCGCAGGCGCGAGCGGCGTATTGGGAGGAGCAGTTCAAGCCGCTTCATGAGCGCGTCCGGCGGGTGGAACGGCGCCTGCGCAGGCTGGGCGGCGAACCATCTACCGGCGCGGCCGCGCCGCCGGCGCTTGAAAGCGCCGCCGCGCCGGCGGGTTTTTCGGCAATCGACTATGCAGGTTTTGAGGAGCGGCTGCGCGACAGCACAATGGTTAAAGACAAGCAGCGCGGCTACCTCAGATATTTTACCGGCAAAGCGCCGGTGCTCGACATCGGGTGCGGCAAGGGCGAGTTCCTGGAACTGATGCGTGAGGCGGGAATCGCCGCCAAGGGGCTGGACCTGGATCTCGACATGATCCTGTTGTGCCGGGACAAGGGGCTGGATGTGGAACAGTGCGATGCGCTCGAATATCTGGCCGCTCAGCCCGACGCATCGCTGGGCGGCATCTTTTCCGCGCAAGTGATCGAACATTTGCCCGCCTCGCGGCTGAGCGCGCTGATATCTCTGAGCTGGCGCAAGCTGATGCCGGGGGGAGTCGCGGTTTTGGAAACGCTCAATCCCGAATCGCTCTTTGTGCACTACAAATGGTTTTGGATGGATCCGAGCCACGTGCGCCTGGTGCATCCGCAAACTCTGCAGTTTCTGCTCGAGTCCGAGGGCTTTGCCGAAATCTCCTGCCATCTGGCGTCCCCGCCAGCCGACGTACTGCGCATCCCGCCGCTGCAAGGCGGCGTCAACGGCGCCCTGGATGATTTCAATCGCGCGACCGACTACCTCAACAAGCTGATCTATGGCGATCAGGAATACTTTGTGGTTGCGCGCAAATGAGCAGCGCCGACCCCGTTCCGCCAACCGCTGGCCTGCGGCGCGCCGCCCCGCCCGCTTTGTCCGCGCCGCGCGTCAGCGTAATTGTGCTCAACCACAACGGCGAACGAGTCATCGCCAAATGCCTCGATCACCTGCTGGCGCAAACCTATGACGACTTTGAAATAGTGGTGGTTGATAACAACTCGGCCGACGGCAGCCTGGCGATCCTGGAGCGCTATCTGGGCTGCGGACGTCTTTCGGTCGTGCGCAGCGCCGCCAATCGCGGCGTGGCGGGCGGACGCAATCTGGGCGTGACCCATGCGCGCGGTGCGATCATGGCGTTCATCGACAACGACGGCTACGCTGATCCCGGATGGCTGTCCGCAGCGGTCAAGACGCTAGACTCTGACCCCGCCATTGGCGTGGTCGCCTCAGTAGTATTTTTCGCCGGCCGCAGAGCTATCTTGAACGGCGCCGGCGGAACTCTCAATCTCCAGGGCTACGGGGGTGACTACTGTTTCGACACACCTTATGAATTTGCCCACTTGCCCAACCGCGTCCTGTACGCGATGGGATGCGGCATGGTGGTGCGAAGAGCGGTGCTTGAAAGCATCGGACCGCTGGATGAAAAGCTGTTTAACTATTACGACGACAGCGAACTTGGCATCCGTGCATGGAAGTCCGGATATGAGGTCGCGCTCTCCCCCGACGCCTGGATCGATCACGAATTCGGATATAGCGACAGGATTCTTGGGAACAAGGCCTTCCTTTGCGAAAAAAATCGCATCCGCACCGTCTTGAAGTACTTTCCGCTCCGGCGTCTGCCGGTTTGGTTCGTTCGTGAGATTTCACTGTGCCGCAAGCTTCAGCGGGACAGGCTTTCAATCATCGCCAGGGCGTGGCGATGGAACCTGGCGCATGCGCCGTCGGCTTTGGGGCTGCGAGCCAGGTTTGCCGCGCGCCGCCGCCCGTTCAGCCACCTGCTGGCACCGAGCTGGGGCCACTATCCATTGCCATGCCCGAACAACCAGATTAACCGTCCGGATCTGGCCCGCGCAGCCAACTCAGTTGTGATGGACGGGAACAGCGACAAACATCATCTAAACTTTGGTTGGTACTATGCGGAAAACGACGGAACCGCGACTTTCCGGTGGACCGCGTCGCATGCCTCGGCGTTGTTCAGGCTGCGAAACCCCGCGCTGACCTGTACGATCGTGGCTTCGAGACCAAAAGACGGCGAAGCCAGCTTGCGCATAAGGCCACTGGGCAGCCTGGATCCCCGCGTCGAGGAAACGCTCCGCTTGCCGGCGCGCTGGACCCGGCTCACCTTCACTGCCCATTTGCCGGCCGGCGACTATGAATTACTGTTGGTCTGCGAGCATCCATTCGTCGACGCTTTGGGAAGAAAGCTCGGCATCGCGGTATCTTCCATTCATTTTGAATAGGCAGCGTGAAAGTCCTTCATATATTCCCTCAGTTTACTCCCGATTTGGTCAGTGGTTCTGAACGCTATGAATATATGCTTTCCAGGAAACTGGTGGAGCATGGCGTTGAAGTCGATGTATTGACGACACGGACCAAAAACGCGCATCCGACCGCGGCCTTCACCAGTGCCTGGCCCGATGAGCATCCGCCCGAAGTCAGCTCCATTGATGGAATCCGCATCCGGCGTTTTTCAGTTGGTTTTTATCCAGGTCCCCGCCTCGCTCATCTGCTCTCGCGCCTGATGCTCAGGCGATGGGACCGGGAAGAGCGGCGTCTGGGAAAAATGCTCACTGGATCGCGCAACCTGATTGATTACTATGAGCGCAGGGCGCGCGAGCGTCCCCGCATCTACGATCTCATGATGCTAGCTGGCCGCGGACCGTGGTCCATCCGCCTGCTGGCTCATCTGGCATTGAACCTGCGCCGGTACGAGGCGGTGCTGGTCGGTTTCACGCCCTATGCGCTGATGCCTGCGGTGGTGGCGATTGCACGTCTGTTGCGCCGGCCGGTGGTGGTCCTCCCCCTGTTCCATCCTCAGGATATTTACCATCACTTCGCCGTATTCTACCGCTGCTTCGCCCGCGCCGGCGCGCTGCTGGCGCAAACCCGCTACAGCGCGGCAGTGCTTGCGGCCCTGGCGCCCGGCTCCACGCCCATCGAGCTGGGCGCCGGAATAGACCTTGAAGAGCTGACCGCGCCGGAAATCGACGGCGCGCGCTTTCGCCGCAAGTACGGTTTGGAAGGGCGCAAGATCGTGCTGTTCGTCGGCAGAAAGGAACTGTTCAAACGCTACGACATGGCGCTGGCCGCGGTCGAACTCATCGCCGATGAGCGGGTCAGGCTGGTGATGATCGGCCGCGACGTCGACGGACAGCCGATTTCCTCCGCTCATGCCTGTTGGTTGGGAGAAGTCGATCGGCGGGATCTGCTCGACGCTTACGATGCCTGCGATATTTTCCTGCTGCCATCGGAGAATGAGAGCTTCGGAATGGTGTTTCTCGAAGCCTGGGCGCGCCGCAAGCCGGTCATCGGCAATGTTTCATGCGGCCCGGTCGCCGATCTGATCGATGACGGTGACAACGGATATCTGTGCTCGTCGCCCCAGGAAATCGCGGAGCGCATCGCCCAGCTTCTGGCCAATCCCCAATTGGCCACCAGACTCGGGGAGGCCGGCTATCAAAAAGTCTCGGCGCGCTACACGTGGGATACCATCGCGAAGATGGTCCGCGACCTTTACAGTCGCCTTGGCGCGCAAGCCGCCGGCAGCTCGGCGCCTGACCGGCACGCCGCGGATGAATCGGCCGACTCGCGGATGCCCGATGCCGCACCGGCCGCCGAGACGTCTCCCGCCGCGCTGGTAAAATCCGACCCCTGACGGACACTGCGGCACAGCTATTAATGTCTGAATGATCGAACCCAATGCCGCATACGATGCGTTAGTTTTCTGGATATCTGGCTCTTGTCCACCGGCGCGGAACGGCGAAACACACAGGTTCCGAAACTGCAGATGCCACGCGGCCCGTGGTTGACCGTCTGACGCCACATCTTCATGGCGGGACCGTTCCAGATGGTCCAGAAATCGTCGTCGTAAAGGTTGCCGACCGTGGTCTGAGTCAGGTCGATGCAGCAGGGCGCGACTTTTCCGTCCGCGCAAATAAAACACTCCGACCACGCCAAGCTGCATCGCCCGTCGGGATTGTTAGCGGGATGTTCGGGCATATTGAGCGCCAGATCGTAAAGATCGTCGAGGCGCCGCGTGGCGTAGATGTTTTCATCGGCGGCCGCCTGGAATTCGCGCGTCAGGGCAGGCCCCGGATTCAGGGGAGGAACGGGCCGTACCCTTACGCCAAGCTTCGTCCCCGTCCGCACCGCCTCCAGCATCCGGCTGTTTACCCGCTCGGGCGTATGATACAGCATCGCCTGCTCTATATACTCGGAATGATGACCGAAATTGTGAATGGGCAGGAACTGTATTTCCCGTGCGCCGTAGCTCGCCCCCCATTTGACTAAATCCACGACCTGATCCAGATTTGATTGCTGCGCCACACACTGGATCCGAATATGAAAACGCTTGTTTTTGATTTGCCGTTGCAGGGTGCGGAAATACTCAAGCGCGCCCACGAGCTTGCTAAACCGGGCGCCGGCGCGCAGCCGCTCGAAATCCTTTTCATAGGGGCTGTCAATCGAGATGCTCAGGAAAAACCCGCCCTCGACCAGCAGTCTCATGTTATGTTCGGTGAACAGCGTGCCGTTAGTCAGCAGCGCCGGAACGAACTTGAAATCCAGTGCGGTGCGCAAAATGGTATCGATGTTGGGATGAAGCAGCGTCTCGCCGTTGCCGCTGTACCATACCATCGCGGCTCCCGGAAACAGCTTCTCGGCGGCTTCGCGAAACACATGAGGCGACATGAAATGAGTCGCCTCCTTGCGCAGATTGTTCGGCACATACGCCTGGAAGCAGCTCGGACATCGTATATTGCATAGCCACGCAAGCTCCATGTAAAGACGCAGCGGCGTGGATACGACTTCCTGGGTTTCCGCCCTTCGTTCCTTGACGTTGAGCCGCGCATTGCGCCGCAGGTCGTGCGCCGTGTTCCCATGCAGCCGAAAATAATCGTCCAGGCGAAGCCAATCCGTCTTGGCGCCATTTTGCGAATACACACTCGCGCTGTAGTGAATAATTTCGCTGCCGGTGCGCACTCGCATCCCGTACCATTTGATGCCCAGTCTTCTCGGATCGGATGCCGGCTGCCACGTATCCCCAACCCTGAAACCCGCATGCCAGATCCGATACTTGCGGCTTTCGGCGGGAACCCTGAACGTGGCCGACTGCCGCCCCGGACCCAAGTTGACGGCGGCCACTTCCGTCCTGTCGGAATAGAAAGTCAACGTGGTTTCCTGGGCCGATTCGAACTCCAGTTCGAATTCCCGGATCTGATCCAGATCGAGATAAAAGCCGAAGAAACGGCGCGACCAGCAGAAGCTGGCCCCCTCGCCATTCTCCAGCCAATACAGGCCGTAGCCAAGACAGAAGTCCGCCTCGCGCTGGGCAAGCTGCTGCGCTTCGCCTGACGAACCTTGCTGGCCCGATGCTGAGTCGCTGGCCGAGGCCGGCGCGCCAGCAGGCAGCGCGGCCTTTCCGCTCGGTTTGAGCCAGGCGCGACCGGATGCGGCTAACGGCATGGGCGCAGTATCTCTCCGAGACCCCGCATTTGCAAGGCGTCCGCTAACCACCCAAGCCATCTAAGCCTATCATGCCTGCCGGACTCGCACCGGCCCAAAACGGCCCTGGTTTTGGATCGGGGACACTGACCCTGCGCGGCACGCAAGCCGTCTTTGCGGATGCTCTGATCGTCAGTCAATCGGAGCGGCGTAAGCGGACTGGCACTCGGTTGCTTTTCGACAGATACCGGCCGTCGCGTCCCTTGTTGGCAACCACGACCGATCCAACTCCGCCCGGCGCCGCCTGCGGAGGGCATATTGGGACCTTCAAGTAAATGCGAGTGCCGCTGAAAAGATGGTCGCCAGGGTCGAACGCAAAAGTTCCAGTACCCTCGCCCCGGCAGGCGCCATATATGTTCACCGCTATCCCATACCGGGTATCGAAATTCGAACCCTCGATCACAACCACGTCGTTGGCTTGCGCTCTCGACCACCAAGGCTGCCAGATGCTCCGTCGCACCGGAATTACCGGCACACCGCCGTCGTTGACCGACGTCACGGTGCTGCCGGTCGGTATGGGTGTGCCGTTTAACGCCACGATTACGGGGCCCGCGCGATTCGGCGCCTCATCTTTTGCCCCATCGCTTGCCGACCAGGCGGATTCCTTCACCTCCGGCGTGGGCGCCGCGCTGCCGGCCGCCGCGAGCGCGGCGGCCCCGGCCCGCCCTTCGCCGGCATCGGACCGCGCTCCGGACTGGTAAGACATTGCCGTGAGGCTTGCGCGTTGGAGTTGACTGAGACTAAACGTCATAATCAATGTGCCAGGCTTATTAGGATCCACCGGCGCCTGTTCACTAGCTTTCTGAGGATACGGATAGAATATTTTATTCGCGAACCTGCCGTATAGTCCGATTACCGATTTGACGCCCTGTTCGTAACCGATCAGGCCGACTCCAACCGGGTCGCCTTCCAACGGCCCGAGCCACATACGGTGACACCAACCAGCTTTGGTCGTCGTATCGGTCAATTCGCCCCGGTCGGGCAGCAAGCCCAGATGCTGAACTTCTGCGCAACTGAGCCGTGCCGGATCCAAACCGCGCATCAGGTATTCGTGGGCGGCCATAATCATCTCAGTGAAGCGACCCGCATAGGCCCGGCCTTGCGCCTGCACGACATCCGTGTCTGGATGGCTGCGCGCCCGCCCCCTTCCCACCTTGTAGATGATAACTCCGCCGATTCTCTCCGGAGTAGAGTCAAACTGTGAAAATACTTTCCGCCAGGGCTCTTTGTCAGACTCCTCGATGATTAGTCTCTCGATACGATAATGGTCGACAAAATCTCTTAGCTGAGCCTCGGTGTCTGGTATAAGAATCGACCAGTACAACGCATCCACGATTGGCCAGCGTTCAAATTCGGACGGCGTCGCACCCAGGTATCCTCCCGCCATCCTGAAGTACATCAGGGAATGGGCCTGCCAGAGCATGCTGTCGCCATTCCATCCGAATGGAACGGCCAGGACGTTTTCGTTTCGCCCGAGCACGCGCCGATAGACCCCGGTGCTGAAGAAGGCCGGCAGATCGACCCTGGTGTTATCGACCGCCGGCCATAGAAACAGAACCGAGAGCAACAGCACTGCCACTCGGGCTGGACCAGCCGGCCTCAGCCGGGACAGCCATATCGATACCATAACCGCGATGATCAGGAATGCGAAAAGCATGAAGCGTCCCGGCAGTTCGTGCTTGATGAACGGCAGACGGGCCGCGGCCGCCCATGGCAAAATCACGCTCGCCCTTCCCGCGACGTGCAGGCGCGGTCCCAACGCGGCCAATAAAACCGCGGCCAAAGAAATAGTCAGTAGCTTGCAGATGAACGTTCCGCGATTCTCAAGATAATACCAGGAGCACAGCACAACCGTCGGCAAACCGAGATAAGCTCCCGTCTCCCAGGGATCGAATAAGAAGCCGGCGTCCAATCCGAAAATGCGGAATCTGAGTCGGCAGAGCCTATTGGGAAGAACTAATCCGACCAGGTCGGCCGAGTAATAATCCAGCGGCCAGATCGGTTTGTGCGGCATGCCGAAGGCCACAACATAGTACAGATACGGACTCAGCGCTACGGCGGCCAGGATGTAGCCACTCACAAGGCAAGGCAACGTTCGACGCAGAGCCACCCTCAAAACCGAATCGGATAAACACCATGCGAGCATCAGAGCGCCGGCGCCGAATAAAGTCATGGTTGCAAAAAGCGCGGTCGAGATCAGAAATTGAGCAACCAGACATGCCGTGAAATAAACTATGAAACGGCGGCGCGTCAGCTCACGTCGAACCAGGTGAAGAAACAACAGTACGGCAAGAGGCGGCAGCATCGCCATGCTGTGACCGAGATGACCGCCCAGAACCTGGCCAATTTCATAACTTGAAAAGCCATAGAGATATCCGCCGGCCGCGGATGGCCACGAGCGCCCGGTAACCTGAACGCAAAGCAGGTAAGCAGTCCACGCTGAGAGCGCCGGGGCGAGCAGAGAAAGGACATTATACGAGACGACAGGGCCCAAAGTGTAGGTTATGGGGAAGCCCAGGAGACTGAGCGCGGGGATAGGCGTCATCCAGGCCAGGTTCACCCCGGCCGGCGGCCATACCATTTTCGTCACAAAAGGGTTGAGGTGGTGAAGGATTGCATAAGGCCACCAGACCAGAAACCACATCATCTGCGACGGATCGTGACCGCCGCCGACGTAATAGTTAGCCGGGTTGCAGACCACCTGACCGCCGAAGATTGCAACCGACAGTGCACCGTAGAGCAGCCCGACCGCGAGCTTTTCGAGCCTTGAACGCCCACGGACAATGTTCGCGCCGCTGCTCACAATTCCCGCGATCGATATGCGTGGGTGGTTCGAATCATCGAATGACAAAGGCGCCGCCGGGATCGCCGTAAGAACTTGAAAACGGCAGGTAAGGCGGGTTGAGCGCTTCCACGTACCATTCGCCGGGACCCGCATTGTCCGGCACCCTGAAGGTGAACCTGGAGTGACTCTCGATGTTCAGCAGAATTCTGGGCCGCCCCGCGCCGTCCACGCCGCCCAGATTGGGCGGGAGTTGCGCCTGGGAAAAAGGAGAGCTTGAATTATATAAATTGATTCGAGTCGAAGACTCGAAACCCGATCCCTCGACCAGGATCGACGCGCCCGACTGGTAGACGTGGCGCACTCGCAGCGGTGCTCCGAGGGAAATCCATACACGATTGGCAATCTGGGAATAGGTGCCGTCCTTGCCGCGGTTGCGAACTTCAATGAACCCCGAGCCGACGGGAACCGGCTGACCAACGGGACGCGGAATCTGCAAAATGATTCTCGTCGGACTGAAGTTCGGGTTGTCGGGGTTGAAAAAGAACGGGCCGATCTGACCCGAGCCCCGACACGGACAAAACACTCCAACCGCCACGCCATGCCTTGCATCAAATCCATGTCCGCGAATGATCACGGTTTCGTCCAGATCGCTGTTCCACCACGCTGCCAGCGGGTTGGAACGCCTGGCCATTATCAGCACCGGCGCCCAGTCGGTCCCGGGACCGGCGTAGTTGCGTATCACGTTGACGCCGTTGACGCTCTCGACGACGGGACCTGCCTCAGTCACGATGTTTGCCGCCGCCTGCTCATCGTTCTTTCGCGCCATCGCACCCACCGCGGCAGGAA
>Ga0070740_10004776_pt1 | contig 13046 bp, 25 predicted proteins | sample Coa_R2_FD_67286 | JGI IMG/M metagenome (GOLD analysis project Ga0070740, IMG submission 67286) | Surface soil microbial communities from Centralia Pennsylvania, which are recovering from an underground coalmine fire - Coalmine... | ecosystem: Environmental > Terrestrial > Soil > Unclassified ...
GCCAGGATGGGACAATGCTGTTTGCTGGTGTTCGTTCATCACACTTCCTCACTTTGCCCGGTAGTCACTGCCGGTCATTTCAATGGACTGCACTCCAACCATAAGCCGCGAAAACGCCGCTTGCCCGTAGGTTGCCAGCAACTTGCCCGTATCGTTGCACGTCACAATGGTCGGTTTCCCCGCCTTTGCCCGCTCATCGATAATCAGCCAGTACGCCTCTTCGCGACTGTCGGTGTGATGCGCCTTATCACCGTCGTCTAGCACCAGCAACGGCGTACTGATAGCCATTTTGTCGAGGCGGTGATAGTCACCATCATGCTTGATAAGATCGTTTCGGGCTGCAAAGTATTTGGGCGCGCTGACAAAAAGGCTGGTGATCCGTTTCTCTCGCAGCGCGTTGCAGATCGCCGCCGCCAGGTGCGTTTTTCCGGTCCCGAATGAGCCGTGAAAGAGCAGGTTGCCCTGCCGACTCTCAACGAATTTCGTTGCACGCTGCCATGCCTCGTGCTGCCATTTCAAGCGGTGTTCAAAGTTGGCAAGCGTGCGCGTGGCAAGCTTCGTATCCGTCCAGCCGGTGCCAAGCCAGCCGCCAAACGTCCTGTAGATTTGCGCGGCCTGCCACTGGCGCGCCTCTTCCGCTTCTCGCTGCGCCTGCGCCCGCGCCTGCTGACACGCGCACTGAGCGCGAAACCATCTGCCTGATGGAAGCTGGCGCGGCGCAACCTCTCCACACGTCTCGCACGTCCAGAAGAGATCGGCGGGCGGCTCGGTCTGTGCAGGAAGGACATTGCTCAGCCGCGTCAAGCCGCGTTCTGGTTTGCTCAATGGCCCGGCAACACCATGCGCCGGGTCGCCATAGATACGGTTCAACTCCTGCATGGCTTCGCTCTGCCACCAGGGCTGCTGTTTGTGTTGCATATCATCCCCCTTACATCGCTAGTTGTAACTGATGAGGCCGCGCAAGATAGAGCGGCGTTGCCTTCGGGTAGTAGTCTGTGTACCGGAAGTATTTCAGCCAGGTGCGTACCAAATTGACATGCGCCGCGCGATGCGCCCCACGCGCCCACGCCACTTCAATTGCTTTGACTGCCCAGCTTTTGACCATGCAGGTTTCGTGCGCCTCTTCTGGCTTGAGTGACGGCGCACTGCGGTAGCTCGTATCTGTCCAGTCGCCGTAGCCCCATCGGCCCATGGCCGGGCGCACGGACGGCCCCATGCTATCGGTCGAAAGCGCAATGCCGTGTTGGTCACACAGCCACAAAAGCTCACCGAGCGCGGGCGCGAAACAGACGCCCCAGATGTGGACGCGCTTTATGCCCTCGTTGCCCAGAAATGGGATGACGCTATACATCGTCTCCCGAAAGACGGGTAGCATCTGGGCGGGAAACTTGCCCGTGATGCACCAGCCACCTAACCCGAACAGGTCTCCGTCCTGCATGAGCGGCACAACTTTCTCCGCGCAGCGCCGGTACTGTTGCGGTGAGACGCCCTGAGCAGAGAGGATGCAAGGCAAGCCGTTGCGATGCGCAGAGAGGAAGCGCGCCGCCGCAATCGTCTCTTGCACAGCAAGTTCGGCCTGCGTCTCGCTCCAGCGCCGTTTCGCACGCCGGTACACCGCGCTACTGCCCTCGGCCTCGTCCCACATCTCATCGATGAGGAGATCATAGGACGCCCGCGCTTCAATTTGTTCAGTATAGCCGTAGCGTTCAGCGTGGCGTTCTTGCCGCTTCAAAGCGTCGGCAAAGTTCAGGCGCTGACCAGGGCCGTCAGAAAATGCCCCGCTATCCTGAATGACCTGCACGCCTTCAGGCACACGCACACTGTTGATTTCCTTGCTGGCAGTGCTATTGCCGTAGACGGGAGAAATGCAAGCATCCGGTCCCGGCGCAACAGGCCACCAGTTCCACTGCTTCTCTCCTATGCCACAGTAGAAGCGGATTCCCTCGTTCATGATGCCCCCCATGCCGCTTGGCCGGCAACCGCTATCGGGTCTGGATGCCGCGCCTTATACGCAATATACTTGAGATAATCCGTTGTCCCATCCTGGTTCAGGTAGTCCGGCTCGTCCCCGCCTTTCGGCGTAGCGCGGGCTGCTGGCTTCTGAGTGAGCAATCCCCACTCATTCGCGACCTGCTCAAGGTTCAGCACTTTATCGCGGTACTTCGCCAGAGAGCGCATGCGCTCCACGACGCGCTTCACGTCCTCGATATCGCCTTTGAGGCGCGTCACGATATCGATAGCCGCTTTGACGACCCACTGAGGCCGTCCCGAGAGGCCAAATTCGCGATCCCATGCGTCGAGTAGTTGGATAGCGGCAAGTGGCATTTCGGGCGGCTTTCGGCCCCGCGACGGCGGCGTCTCTGGCGTGGCATGGGGGGAAACCACGCCGGGGGGTCGAGACGCCGCCACAGGAGCATCGGCATGCTGACCGCCGCGTGCAGTAGCAGAGGCCGATGCTCCTGAAGAGAGAGTGTCTATTCCGGTTCTGGTACTGGCTTGCCCGCCGCTTTTGCCAGAGCCAGCATGAGCGGCAGCGTGACTACCGCGCTCAGCAGGGAGATCACGCCCGCTATCGCCAGGGGCAGTTCCGCCCATTGCCAGAGTGTGTGAAGCATCGGATTGTCCTTTCCCCGCCGGGTTGATGGCAGGCATGCGGTGTATCGTTTCATCCTCATCGATTTCATCCTCGATCATGGATAACTCATCCAGATCACTTCCTGTAGCCGGTGACTCGTGGCTATACGAATCGGATGAGTCATTTAGACCATAGACATTCCAATCAAGAGATGAGGAAAAAGAGTGTGTGTATCCGCTTTCAGGTTGCGCATTGCCCACTCTCTTTTCTGTATCTGCTGAATCTATGTAATCTGGTAATCTATGGGGCTGTTTTGAGCGTGGGTTGCGAACGCTCTTGTTCGCATATGGAACGCTTCCGTTCGCTGGTAGAACACTTGCGTTCGCATATGAAACGGTAGCGTTCGCAGAGAGAACACTTTTTTGCTCTGAAGTGTTCGCATATGGAACGCTCTTCGTCCCTTTTTGCTGGCAATAGGTCTGATTATCCTGCCAGATGCGCGAGTAGTTGATGGTGATGTACAGTTGCGCCTGTTTGCGCGGCTGACCAGTGACCTCATCGATTTCTTTGTCGATGGCCACCTGCAAATAGCCAGTCACGCGCACAATGCGGGCAATAATCCCTTCTCGCTGCTGGCCTGTTTCTCTACAGGTGTATGAAGCCAGCAAGGAAACAGAAACGCCAGAGAGCGCAGCAATTTCTCGATAAGAGAGCCGATGCGGGCCAGCGTTCCAGTAGCGGCCCATGATCGAGAGCAGCACCCACTTATCATCTCTGGTGAGGCCAGAGCAGGCATAGATGAGATGTACAGGGAATTGTACGAATTGGCCTTTTTCTTGGGGATTCTGGCTCATGCTACCACCACCCTCTCTACCTCGATGACGGCGCGCAGTTGATTGCCGATCCACTCAGTGTACGGGGGGGGGATGGCTTGACTGAGTTCGTCCAGCGTCATCCAGTCAATGTCCATCGCTCGACGCCCGGCGTCGAGCGAAAGATAGCTTTCCCGCTTCCTGATCGCCCCCTTCGCGTCCCTGTACGTCGTCTGCGATGCCAGCGACCCGTAGCCGCGCACCTTGCCCCCTACGGCATTGATGCAGCTATCGGTATGCTGGCATGGTCCCGGCGCGAACAGCATCAGGTTGCTAGCAAACCAGCGATGCCGCCGTATCGGCAAGTCGAACATGCTTCCACAAAGCACCAGTGCGTCTGGCAATGGAGAAAACGCCACGTTTTCAATTACCCACAAGAGGCCCGTTGCAACCAGGCGTGCGCGTACCTGCTCAATCAGCATTGGCGCGTGCTTCACGCCATATTTCGCTGTAGCGTTGCGCAAGTGGCGCGTGCTGCTGTATTCCTGACAGGGCGGACTTGCATGAATGACCGCGAAGTCTCGCAACTGGTAGCCGTGCCACATCTCACCGGCAAGCAGCGTGTCCAGCACGTGCGATGCATCATCCTGATGGAATTCATAGGGATAATGCTTTTGCGCTGCAATGTCGCAGCCGATCACCTCAAAGCCTGCATCGGCATAGCCACGAGCGCAACCGCCCGCGCCGGAAAAGAGATCCAGGAGAAGAGGTTTCACACTGCCACCTCGCTCTCTGCAAAGAGTGGCAATTGCTGCAATCGCGCCGCTTTCAGATTGAGCCAGAGGACTTCGGTACGCTGTCTACCATGCTCTGCAACGGCAGGCGCGGTCACACGGTACCAGTGCTGCAAACGGCTATCGTAGAGCGGGTGCGCATAGCCAGAAAGTATGACCGGGCCGCGATGGGCTTCCAGCGCGTTGAGCAGGGCTATATGCTCGTCATCCGTCATCTCATGCTGGTAGAAACGGTCATTGCGGGTCGCCCGGACGTAGGGCGGGTCTGCATAAATCAGGCACTCCGGGTCATTGTAGTAGGCGATAAGTTCGAGGGCGGGCCGGTTGCGTATCTCAGCGTCTTTCAACCGGTCAACAACCGCAAGGATACGCTCAGGCACATCCCGCCAGCGGCGCGCTGGGTACTGATGCCCCTTCAGCCCGTTGTGTTTCCAGCTTTGCGCGCCCCTGAAGCGGACACCGTGCGCTTGCCAGCATCGCACCAAAAATCGGCGGGCGTCTTCAATCGGGTCGCCCGTTCCGCTATAGCAGTCGCTTATGCGCTCAAATTCTGCCTCTGACCAGGGCGTGAACTCGACGAGCCGCGCCAACTCCTGCCCGTGTTCTCGGATGACCTGAAAGAGATTGGTGATATCTCTATTCAAGTCGCCTAAAATCTCGTGGCCCACAGGTGACTTCGAGAAGAAACAGGCTGCGCTGCCAGCGAACGGCTCAAGATAATGGCTGTGTTCTGGAAAGTAGGATACAATCCAGTGCGCAAGCTTCCACTTCGCGCCGGGGTACTTGAGTATCGGCTTGATCGTCACACCCTCACCCCGCTTTCCAGCCACTCTGGTGTCGGATACGGCACCCTATCAACGCGCACGATAAGCCGTGTGAAGACGAGGTATGGCACCCAGAGCCAGAAACAGAGAATGCTTGTTCTAGGGGATTCACCTGAGAAAAGATAGGTAGAATCACCATTGTTGTCAGGTTGTAATTCGGTTACGATACCTTTACCAGCATGACAAGCCACCTCAAGCATTGAGCCATGCGCAAGCGCGGTTGAGGAATGGTTAAGATGGTCTGTATTCTGGTGATGATCTTGTAAAGCTCCCTGAATTCTGGTATAATTCAGGGGAGACAAACGAGATGGCAGTCCTTTGCCGGTTGGAGCTAGGCAGAGGGCTGCTTGTTTTTTGGTCATGGTACTACCTCTTCCTGTGTGATTTCCTCAAGACTGATTTGCTCAAGCGTCATAATTGGCTCGGCATGGCCGGAAGCCGTGATACCAGCCGACGCACTTCCGATTTCATAGCCGATTCCGTCAGGGATGATTTCGGCTCTGACCTCTACACCAAGCTTTCCTTCCAACTCTGGATGTGCTTCAAGCACGCGCTCCATGCTGGTAAGGATGGCCCGCAGGCTCTGCTCTCCAATACAAAATGCAAATTCGGTACTCACGCTGCTCTTTCTCCTTTCAAGGCGACGAGCTGCGTGGGCAGCACCGCCCATCGCTCGCCATTGTCGTACTCAACAATCACGGTTTCTACCCCGTGCCAGTCGAGGTAGACCTTGCGAATGGTGCCTCTTGCGCCCCGGCTGCTGTCGCGCACGTACTGGCCTGTGCGCGCTTCCCCGGCTTGCAAGCGGATACGCGGACGTGGCATAGCTAGCCCTCCTCCTCATCCACCAGCGATAAGGACACTACATACGCCTCCTCTGGCGTGCCGATGGTCAGTTGCTCTTCCTCTTCCTCACCAGGATAGATGAAATCTTCCAACCGTTCCTGTTCGCGGAATCGCTCATCTTCTAAGCAGTCGAAACAGATGTCCGTTTCGAAGAATTGCAACAGGCAGCCGCAACGACAGCAGAACTCGCTATCCATGTACCAGAGATCAGACATGGCTTTCCTCTCCTTCTGCTTCCCGTGTCTCTTCCTGCTGTTGTTCGCTGGCCTGCTCTGGTGGCTTATCCCGCCCTACCGGCGGATTGGCCTCTCTGATGGCCCTACGGCAGGACTTTGCCAACTCATTCAGTCGGAATCGACGGGCGTCTTGAATATCTTCTCTTGCCTCAACCGGCGGTTCGATCAATGCATCTGAGATGATACGCGCAAGATACGCTGCGCTGCAATCAGGCAGGCACCAGTAGGCTTGCCGGACGATGTAGGCGATCTGCTCAATGGTGAGCCGGTGTCGACTTTCTCCGATCTGGACGATGAGCCAGTCACCGTGCGCTTCAACGACTTTCATGCTATTGCTCCTCCTCTTGCTGCTGCTTAGAGGGCATGGGATGAATATGATCGACAATTGCCGCAATTCCCCAGTCAGGATGCTCCTGCTCAAGCGCGTGCGCCTGTGTCAGGACGTACACAGCAAAGTGGCGAAGATAGGCAGAGAGCGCGTCTACCAGCCGATTGCTGGCCTGCTTATGCTCCGCTAAGAAATCGTAAGCAGCATCGTGGAATTGCTTTTCCCGTTCTCTGATGAGGGCTTCCCGCAAATCGGCATATTCCGAGAGCATGGCCGTGATCTTGCGCACCGCCTCTTTCGGAATGCCCAACTCGCTGATCCGGCTTTCGATGATATCCAGATCATGCAGGATGCCCTGCATATCCTGTTCGCTGCTCTGTGGCATGCTTTCCCCCTAATCTTCAATCTCCGATTATCGCTTTACAACAATTAGAACAAATACCCCTTGATTGTTTGCCTGTTCATCAGGTACTCTTGAGATAGAGATGCATCGCAGCGACCGGCTACCGCTGCGGCGGGCGGGCAAACTCTGTAATCATAGCGGCCCGACACGCCTGAAGCATGGTTGAGCAGGCCGCGCCGCAAGACTTGCTACGCAGCTACCGAAGAAGCATCTCCTTGCCCGCCTGCTTCACCGCTTTTTTTTCGCCTGCCTGGACGTGATCGGTGCCTGTCAGGCGGCGCTATCGCTTCCAGTGTTTCCCGTTTCCAGAGCGTCGCGTTCGACGTCTTGATATCCGGCTCTATCTTTCTGCGGATGCGCAGCATTTTGAAGGCTGTGCTAGAATAGGAGGGTAAGCCCCATTTCGCAGCCAGATACTTTGCCGCCTCGCCCGCGTCGTAAAATTCTTTTTCCTCGGTCATGTGAACCTCTCTTTATGATACTGTCAGTAACGGTAAGTGTACCACAGACTTCTCCATTTTGCAAGAGGTTGTGACAATCATGGAAAAATTGGTATGTCTCTTTGTTTCCTTCCCTCACATTGTCGAGTTTTTAGAGTATACTTCCTGCTTCTCCATTTTTCCATAAGACAGGCGTTCTAGCAGGCGTTTGTGAAAGAATTGTTAAGCAACCATACAGATGAATAGGCTTTTCAGGCTCACTTGTCTTTTTGCTCAGTATTTTTCTTTAGGTATTCTTGCTGTTTTCTGCTGCGCTTTTCTGAAGCATTGTTCATCTTTTCCAGAGACAACATGAAAATACGTTCAGAAAAGCGAGGCGCGCGGGGCAAGATTAGAACATCTGAACCTTGCCAGCACTGCTACGATTGAGGCTGAGCAGCACTGCTCACACTATTTCAAAAGGGGGAAACTGATGACAGAACTCATCAGAACGCGCTGCAAACAGGGAACGCTCATCATCACGGATGAGTATATCCGCACCGAACTACCTGGCGGTGTCCAGCAGCACACGCTCTACCGCACCGCGCTTACCGGCATTGATAGCCAGATGGGCGCACCATCTCTCTTCGGTCTGGGAGGTGGCACGAACCTCGTCTTTCACGGGCAAGGCGGCGAGGAGTTGCGCGCCGATCTCGTCAAGCCCTCGGTGGCAAAGGAAATCGTGGGGATGCTCCAACACCCGCAAAGGTAGTATCGCCTCATCCACAAGACGCCTCGTGAGAACGGTTCTCACGAGGCGTCTTTGCTATGCCAACGAGTTTTTACGAGTTTCCTAAAATTGAGAAAAAGAGGGCAAAAACCCCTTGACAATACGAACCGTAACGACTATAATCTATATAGAAGTTACGAACCGTAACAAAAAATACATCAGCAAAGGGGAAACGCAAAATGAAGAAGTCTCAGAAAGTTCTCTCAGCAATCCAGAGCGCGGCCATCTTCCGCTGCACCGACAAGATCACCGGCAAGTGCCTCGGTTATGGGGTCAAGAGCGACTCCAGCGAGGCGACCTACTACGTGACGGCTCGCAAGGTCGCGGGCGAGTGGAAGTATTTCTGCACCTGCCCCGCACGGTGCGAGAATTGCAAGCATGTGCGCGCCGTGCTGGAAGTCGTTGAGGCCCGCAAAGAGTTCCATCAGGAAGCGGCTCCGGTCGCTTCCCTCGCTGGCTATGACGTGCATGCCGCCGCCGTCGAGGTGGTGGCAAGCGTCGAGAACGCCGCGTCCAGCGCCGCGTATGCAGAGCGCGCCGCGCAGATGACGGCCCGTCGCCCCGTCGCCTGTGACGAGTGCTTCGAGCGCGGTCACTGGCAAGAGCAGGGCGGCAAGCATCTCTGCCCTGAGTGCGTCAAAGAAGCCGCCCGCAAATATGCCACCTGCTGCTATTGCGGGGGCAACCATGCCAGCAGCACCTGCTACCTGTAGTAGTCGAGTTTCCCTGCCCAACTACATCCAGAGACGCGCCACAGGGTAGGTCTGGTGAGGCTGGCAGGGGTTGGAGGGAAGACAATGAACGGATACGAGCAGTTCATGAGCGAGATCAATTCGGGGCTGGTATGCCCCATGCAGCGGGTGATCTTCACCTGCCAGCAGTGCCGCCACGTCTTCGCCTACGACTACATGGTAGTCGAGGCGGGACACGGCATTCCCGCTGGCACATACCGCCAGGGCGCGGGCTTCCTGCTTTCGCCAGAGCAGGACATGCGTCATTGCCCCGCTTGCTCTTTCCGCTACTGCAAGCCCACCGAGGTGGTGGGAAAGCACAGCCACAAGGCTTGTGACGAGCGATGCATGGATGCGAAGAATGCCGTTTGCTGCTGTTCGTGCGGCGGGGCCAATCACGGCAAGGCGCATTTAGTTCATTAGGAGGTTTCTCTCATGAAGCGGCGCAAAGTTGAGCGCAAGACGGTCTGGATAGCCAACACGGATGAGGCTATCCAGAAACGCATCAAGTGGATGCAGAGCCGCGGCTGGGAGTTGGAGGGGGCGCGCTGGTTCTCCTCCGGCAAAGAGCAAATCTCGTTAGTTTTCCGAAAGCCGGTGAAATGAAAGAATTTGAGGGAGATGATCTGATGAGTCAGGTTGAAGATGAGTTCCGTTCCGGTGCGTTTCCCGTCCGGCTGCATACGCCGGAGTGCGAGGCGCAAATGGCCGCGCAAGAGCAGGTCTATGAGGCGTGGCGCAGCCTCTACGGCGTCACGTACTGCAAATTCTGCTTCATGGCGGGCGTGGAGCAGAGCATCCACTATGACGAGCCGCCTACGCCGTGCTGGGCCTGCACAGGGCAACGGCGCTGCCCACAGTGTGCAGGCCCATTCGATATCGATAGCGAAGAGCGATGCGCCGCCTGTGGCTGGTCGGAGGCGGTAGAGAAGCCTGACCCGCCGTATTGCATCTGTCCCAGGTCTGATGAGCCAGAGACCGGCGAGCCGCCATTTTAGTGAGAGGTGAACAATGAAAGATATTGAGCAGTTGAGCGAGGCGTCTTTGAAGCGCAAGCTGAAAGCGATTTATGCGCTTCCGCAAGACAAGCTCACCTCTGAGCAATTGGAGATGAGAAACAAAATGGAAAATCGTCTGTGGGAAATCCACAGAGAAAAGCACCCGCCGATCATTACCCCGCCTGGATTTTCAGACCCCTTTTACGGGGTTGAGGACTGGTAAAGGAGGAAGTCATGTCTGAGTTTCCCCTGTCCATCGTCCCGCCGGTTATCCCCTATGAGGATGGGGATGAGCCGGTACATAGCGAGGCCGCGCCGTTCTGCTCAGACCAGTCGTGTCCCTGCCACTGGGATGAGGAGTTGACGCACTCCCTACTGGAGGCAGTGCGTTCTGGTCTGCTGACCAGTAGGGAGGCCATGCGTATCCATGATGGTCGGCAATTGTAGCGCGTTTGTGGGATGGGCAGGGTGCGACTGCTCATCCGTTGTATGAGTGAGGTGAGAGTATGGCCTTCAAAAAGGCAACGAAGTTTGAAAGTAAGCTCAGGATGGCAATTTCAGGGCCAGCCGGAGCGGGCAAGACGATGACGGCGCTGATTCTGGCGACGGCCCTTGCGGGTGAAGGTGGCGTGGCTGTCATCGACACCGAACACGGCTCTGCTTCCAAGTACGCCGATCTCTATGAGTTCGACGTACTGGAACTGGATTCCTTCCATCCCCAACGCTATATCGATGCGATTCATGAGGCAGAGGCGGCAGGCTATGCTGTTCTCGTCATCGACAGCCTCTCGCATGCATGGAGCGGGGCGGGCGGTCTCTTAGAGGAGAAGGATAAGATTGCGCGCCAGAAGTACGGCGGCAATTCCTTCTCTGCCTGGAACGATGCAAGCGCCCTGCAAAACAAGCTCGTGCAGGCCATACTTGGCAGCAAGTTGCACGTCATTGCTACCGTGCGCGCCAAGATGGAATACCTGCAAGAGAAGGATGAGAAGGGCAAATCCAGTATCCGCAAGGTCGGCCTTGCCCCTGTGCAGCGTGATGATCTTCCCTATGAGTTCGATGTCTTCTGTTCGATGGAACTGGACAACACGCTCATTGTGGATAAGAGCCGTTGCCCCGCCCTTTCCGGTGCAATCATCGCAAAGCCAGATGCGAACATGGCGGAGACGCTCAAAGCATGGCTTTCCGGCGCGCCCGCCCCTGCGAAAGCACCGACGAGCAAAGAAATTTACGACGCTGGCAAGGCGGCGGGCCTGTGGCAGAATGCGCAGGGCTACTTCGCCTTTGCCGCCACGCAGGGCATCATCATTTCAGCAGAGACACATAACCAGATGAATGACGCGCAACGCTTGCAGTTACACGAGGCGATCAAAGCAACGCAAGAGGGCGCGGCATAGTCCAGTGGCCTGCCGGTGGGCCAATACACCAGCAGAAAGAAAAGCAATGACCACGCAAGCTATCCCGATGATTGATCTCGATATTCAGGCGTTTCGCCAGTGGCTCACAGCCCAGCCCGACGGCGCGCACTGGTTCTGGACGGGAGATCACCCCTTCTGGGGGCATACCCCTGTCACAGATTGCATTCGTTCTCAGGTCATGGCAGAGCGACCTGGCCAATGGGATGTCCGCACGTGCAAAAATGCCGAGCCGGTTCATATGCCCACAGAGAAGGGGTATGAGCTGGTGAAAATGCGGGAGTGGGTTCAGAGTGATCGGGCAGACGGTCGGGCCGTCTGGAAGGGGGAATGGGAGCATTATAGCTTGCCCACGTGGGCAGTGGCCCTGCACGACAAGCTGGTGCAGAATTTTGCCTGCTCGCAGCCGCTCAGTGAACAGGAGTGCAAATTGGAGCATGTGTTTCTTCTCCTCTCCGAAGTGGAGCAGGAGATGGCGAGGTAGTTCTCTGTCGCTCAGGGGCCGTGCCTGCCGCCCCTGAGCAAGTTGGAAGCAGGCCGGAAAGGGAAAGAATATCATGGCAAAAATTCTTAGTATCTCCATCGAAAATCAGCACGATCAGGCGGAGTTGCTCTATGAGGCGGCCTGTGCCGTCTTTGCGAGCTTGCCGCCCGCGCATCTGCTCACGCACTTCAACCAGGCCGAATACGACGCCTGGTACGATGCGAATTTTGAAGATTCCAGCGACGGCTGGAATAGCGGCGCGTCGCTCTACATCATGTCCGTGCGCCCCGGCGTGAGGATAGAGGATTTCATCCTCATCACGCCAACGTCCGGGCGCACCGTCAAGGTGATGGTGCAGGGTGAGCGCATCTGGTCCTGCGGAGTCCTGTTCGCATCTGGCAGTATTCAGGCAGCCGGAGATATCATCCTGGCATGCCAACGCCAGCCGGAGCGCATGGGCGATATCCATAAAGTCCCGGCCATCTCTGTTTCTTTCGTGGATGAGGGCGGCGACATCCGCGCTCGCTCTATCCGTGAAATTGGCGTTGAGGACGCACCTGTTTCCAAGCGGATATGGGAGCTTCCTGAGCGCAAAATCGTCGTGTTGTAGAGCGTCGAGAGCAGGTGCGATCTGCTCTCAGAAAGGATGTCATGAGCAAGTTAGCAATCATTGATCTGGATGGCGTCGTCGCCAATCCAGAGGCACGCTTCGCCCGTGCTGAAGCGGCGAAGCAGGCGTTTCTCGCAGATACAGCGGCCAAAATGGCCGCACTCACCGATGGCAAGAGCTTCACCAAAGAGGCGGACAATATCAAGTGGCGCACAGCCTTTGACCCATCGTTGGTCGCGCTGGATACGCCGATCGACGGCGCGAGTGCCTCGGTAAATGATCTCTGGTCTGATGGCTGGGATCTGATTTTTCTCTCGTCCAGACCGGAGGCGATGCGCACCGCTACTATCAAGTGGTTCCGTGCCAACGGTTTTCCTGACTGGCTGCTTAATGGTGAGAGGCTGTTTCTGAAAGCGCCTGCATTCCAGTTCGTGAAAACGATTGTCTGGAAAGCGGGACTCATCCAGACACTGGCAGCCGTCTATGACGCTGATGATCTGCTTATCATCGATGATGAGCAGGACAATATCAGCGAGATTATGAAGTATGCGGAACGGGTGCCATACCCGATCAAATGCTATCACTCGTTGAAACTGGAAAACGAACCGGAGCCGCAAGCCGATGACAACCCATTCTGAGTCGAATGACCTGAAGTTCGTCGGCATTGCCGCCTACACTGATCGGCAGGAAGCGTGGGCGCGTGATATGCGCCTGCGTATCTATGCCGATCTGGTGCTGCGCTTCGGCAAAGAGCATCGCGCCACGATCATCGCTGCCTGTA
>Ga0070740_10004777_pt1 | contig 13046 bp, 11 predicted proteins | sample Coa_R2_FD_67286 | JGI IMG/M metagenome (GOLD analysis project Ga0070740, IMG submission 67286) | Surface soil microbial communities from Centralia Pennsylvania, which are recovering from an underground coalmine fire - Coalmine... | ecosystem: Environmental > Terrestrial > Soil > Unclassified ...
CGGGCCGGGGCCGCGCGTATCCACGGCGTCGGTGAGTGTCTGGAGCGCCTGATCGGTTTGTGCCCGTTCAAACCGGAAGGCCGGCGCGAGCTGTTCGTGCATCCATTCGTAGGTGGAGTGAATGGCCGAGCCGCAGGCGATGTCGTGAAATTGCGCGAACGCGGTCGGTTTCCAGGCGTCGTCAAACGCCGCGACCGGGTAGGGTCGGCCCAGCATCGCGGCCAGCGAACTCAGGACTTCCGCCGAATACAAATGGTTCTCGCTCTGGCGCAACGCCTTTTTCATGTCGGCGTGCGTCGTGTAGCAGCCGGTGAAGGTGTATTGCAAGTCCGTGTCCACCACCGGCAGCGACGCGGCGGCGGGTTGGGCGGCCAGTTGATTAAAAAAATCATCGGCGCTGATGAAGTGCACGCGCGGAAAAATCGGGTCGTGCTGGAATGATTGGATGCGGAGGATTTGCTCGCGTGTGGGGCCGCCGCCGTGGTCACCCACGCCGAAAATCACCACGGATTGCCGCAAACCAAAGCGCTGCGCGTTTTCCATCGGCACGACCAATTGAGCCGGTTGCGGTTGGGCGTCGTAGGACGGCGTATTGGCCTTGAGCACGCGCGAGCCGTCCGGCGCTTCCCACCAGGTGATCTCCATGCCGTTGCCGCAACGCATGTGGTAAAAGTACTTGATGCCGGCCAGCTCCATGATTTGCGGCAATTGCCACGAATGACCAAACGAGTCCGGCAACCAGCCGGTGACGGCGTATCGGCCGAATTTGGCCTTGAAATAATCCTGCCCCAGCAAAAACGATCGGGCCAGTCCTTCGCCGCCGGGAATGTCCGTGTCCGATTCGTCCCACAGCCCGCCTACCGGGTCCCACTGGCCGCGCGCGGTCATGGCCTGCATGCGGGCAAATTCGGCGGGGTATTTTTCCTCGATGGGCACGTAGGCGGCGGGCTGGCTTTGGACGAAATGAAATTCGGGGAATTCATCCATCAGATTCATCGCGCTGTTCCAGGTGCGATGGCAAACGTCAATTGTCTCCGGCCATGTCCACAGCCAATTCATGTCAATATGCGCATGGCCGATGTAGTAAACGTCATAATTGGTGGTCAGCGCGCCAACCGGCATCAGGGCGGCTCGCGCCTGCGCCAGTTGCGCGCGGGCGGCGGCGAGATTACCGGGCGTTACGTTGGTGAATTGGATGCAGCGTTCGCTCTCCTCCACGGCCCGCTGTAAAACGGTTGCCTGCTCGCCGGGAACATTTTTGTCTAACAGGTTCACGAAGGTGACCTCGTCCAGATACGAACGCAGCTCCGGCAGCACGTCGAAGGTCAGGCGCGCAAAGTGGAACTGGCCGCTGCCCGGGCCGTTGATGCCGCGCACCGCCACCTCAAAAGTCTGGCCGGGCTGGGCGTGCTCGGTGAGCGTGTAACGCCCGTCATCCCAGTGAAACGCTTCTTTAAGCTGACCGTCCACATACAATTCGCCGTCGTCGTCCATGCCCAGTTCAAGACGCACGGGCAAACCGGCAGTGGATTGACCGCCTGCCGCTGCCGGAATGACAACCTTCGTGCGGAACCAGACCTTGCTGTTTTCGCCCGACCACGAAAATCCCGGAGTCACTTCCGTCCAGGTCTGGTCATCAAAGTCCGGCTGTTCGGCGCCGGGAACATCAGGTTGGTGGAAGCGCCAATGCTCGATCGGCACGCTGAATTGACGAGTCAATTCCGGCTGGAGTTTCCGGAGCCGCTCCGTGAGCGGGTCGGCGCAGGCGCGGAGGGCGGGGCGCAGCCCCACGGCGATGAGCAAACAAACGAAAGCGATTGAACGGAGGATGGTCGTGGTTTTCATTGCGCAACGGCCAGACTATCGTCGAGCGGCGGCAATGGCAAACCATAGGAATTTATGAACATCGCCGCTCCCGGCTTGCGCGCCCGGCAGGAATCCGCCAACTTCAGACCACATGACCATCAATTTTGCGATGCCCGCTCGTGAACCGTCCGGGAGGCGGGCGGTTCGGGAAGCGCGCCCGCGTTTAGAGGTCTTGGAGGCGGTATCCGATTCGACGCGAGGGGAGAGCCGGCGCGTTCACGAGCGCCGTCGGATTGGCGGGGGCATAATGCTTTTCCTGTGCCTGACCGCTTTTCAGGTGGCGGCGGTCAATTACGACGAATCCAAGGTCGGCACCTTCACGCTGCCCGATCCGCTTCGGCTGTCGAATGGGGCGCCGGTGACGAATACCAATGAATGGCTGAAAGTTCGCCGCCCGGAAATTCTCCGGCTTTACGAGGATGACATTTACGGGCGCAGCCCCAAGCGATGGCATCTGACGGCAAAGGTGACTGACACCGGGGGCCGTGCGTTTGGAGGCCTGGCGTGGCGGCGCCAAGTGAATCTGATCCTGCAAAATAATGAACGCTCCCATCAGGTCGTGCTCCACGTTTTGCTCTATGCGCCGGCAACGGCCACGAATCAGCCGGCCCCGACGTTTCTTTGTTTGTCGTTCACCCCCAATTGGCTGGCGAGTGATGACCCCCGCGTGGAAGTTTATCCGGTCTGGAATCCCAAAACCGATTCCGCCGCGATGCCGACCAACGTGGTGCGGGGAAGCGACGCTCGCCATTGGCCCATCACCAGGATCCTCCAGCGCGGCTACGGCATCGCCCTGGTCAATTACAACGACATCGAGCCGGACCTGCCTGACGGTTCGGGAGTGCGTTACGGTGTTCGCTCGTTGTATTTGAAACCGGGGACGACCGAGGTGGCGGCGGATGAATGGGGCGCGATTGCCGCGTGGGCCTGGGGGGCCAGTCGCGTGATGGATTATCTGCAAACCGACCCGCTGGTGAACGGCCGCCAGGTGATTCTGTTCGGCCATTCGCGTCTGGGCAAAACGGCGTTGTGGGCGGGGGCGGAGGACCCGCGGTTTGCAATGGTCATCGCCAGTTGCTCCGGTGAGATGGGTGCGGCGCTCTCGCGGCGCGATTACGGTGAAACGGTCACCAGCATGTGCCGACATTTCCCGCAATGGTTCTGCCGGAATTTTTTGCAATACAGCAACCGCATCCCTGAAATGCCTGTGGACGCCAACCTGTTACTCTCGCTGCTCGCGCCGCGGCCGGTGTTTTTGAGCACCGGCAGCGAAGACCGCTGGGGCGACCCGCGCGGCGAATTTGAAGCCGCCCTCGCCGCTCAGCCGGTTTATGCCTTGTTCGGCAAACAAGGGCTGACTTCCCATCTCCCGCCCGCCGGTCCGGACGGCGGCAGCGGTCTCATACTCCAATCGGCCGTGCTGGAATCTTTCCCGCCGCCGCCGAATGACACGCCCATTCTGCGTGACATTGGCTATCAAACCCACACCGGCAAACATGATGTGCTGCCGGCGGACTGGGAGCGGTTTCTGGACTTTGCCGATTTGTATATTCGCGGACGGAGTCGTTGAACCGTCAAAGCGTTGAGCGGTTCGACGATTTCCCCCGCAGTCGGACCGTTATCTTCCCCTTTTCTTCGCGCGCCGCTTCCGTTTTAATGCCCCGATGATTATCGCGCCTTCCCTGTTGGCGTCTGATTACACGCGCCTGGGCAAAGAGGTTCAGCGCGCCGCCCGATCGGGCGCGGAGTGGCTGCACGTGGACATCATGGACGGCCATTTTGTGCCAAATCTTTCCTTTGGCCCGGGCCTCGTCGCAGCGATTCGCCCGCTGACGAAACTGTTTCTGGACGTGCATCTGATGTGTGCGCGCCCGGAAATTCTGTTGGAGCCGTTCGCGCAGGCCGGGGCGGATGAAATGATCGTGCATGCTGAACTGGGCGCTCCGGTGGAGTCGCTCATCTGGAAGATCAAAAAACTCGGCAAAAAAGTCGGCCTGGCCGTCAACCCGCCCACGCCCCTCTCGCTGACGGCGCCGTTTCTGGATAAAATTGATTTGTTGCTGGTGATGACGGTCAATCCCGGCTTTGGCGGACAGGAGTTCATCCATGAATGCCTGCCTAAAATTCAACAGGCCGAAGCCTGGCGGCGTGAACGACGGCTGCGTTATCGAATTGAAGTGGACGGCGGCATCAATTTTCAGACCGCCGCCGAATGCGCCCGCGCCGGAGCAGACACGTTTGTGGCCGGCACCAGTTTGTTCCGGGCGCGCAATTTGAAAGCCGCCGTCCAAAAAATGCGCCGGGTTGTTCACGCCCATGACCCCGCGCTGGCGGATTTGGCGCTGTGAGGTTCTGCCAGGCCTCGTTGCGCTTGGCAGGCCGTTCGCTGTCTGCCAGACTGCGCTAATGGCGCAGATTCAATTCGGCACCGACGGCTGGCGCGCGGTCATCGCGGAGGATTTCAACTTTGCCAACGTCGCGCGCGTGGCGCAAGCCGCGGCGGATTTCTGGCGATCCGAACTCCGCAATCCCAACGCCGCCATTTTCGGGCGCGAGGCGAAGGTGGTCGTGGGGTTCGACCGCCGGTTTTTTTCCGACCGCTTTGCGCGTTTGACCGCTGAAGTCTTTGCGGCCAATGAATTCCAGGTCATCCTTACGCCGGAGCCGACGCCCACGCCGTCCGTTTCGTTCGCCGTAAAAAATCTCGGCGCCGCCGGCGGCGTGATGATCACCGCCAGCCACAACCCGCCTCGCTTCAATGGCTTCAAACTCAAAGCGCATTACGGCGGCTCCAGCAGTCCCGAAGAATGCCAGGCGGTGGAACGTTTTCTGGATCGCAACGCGCCGAGACGCAGCGCTGCGGATTCCGAACGCCGCATTTTAATTTGGGATGTCCGTCCCGCGCATTTCGCCGCGCTGAAAAAACTGGTGGATTTCCGGCGGATTGCCCAATCGCGGTTGCGTTTTGCGCACGACGCCCTCTTTGGCGTGGGTGCCGGCTGTTTCGAGCAACTGCTCGCCGGCACCACCTGCAAAGTCACGACGCTGAACGCCCGACACGACGTCTTGTTCGGCGGTATTAACCCCGAACCGGTTTGGCAGAATTATATCCGCAGCCGGAAATTTTTGCGCGCGCATCCGCACCACCTGTGCCTGGTGACAGACGGTGACGCCGACCGCGTGGGCGGTATGGATGGCCGCGGCGGCTATCTGACCACCCACCAGATCGTCTGCCTCCTGTTGTATCATTTCCTCGTCAATCGCCGCCAGACCGGCCGGGTCATCAAGACGCTGACGACCACTTCGATGGTGGACAAGATGTGCGCCGCTTACGGCCTGCCGCGGGTCGAGACCGGCGTCGGCTTCAAGTACATTTGCGCCGAAATGCTCAAAGGCGATGTGTTGCTGGGCGCCGAGGAAAGCGGCGGCATTGGTTTCCCCAACCACATCCCCGAACGCGATGGAATCGCCGCCGGTTTGATGCTGCTCGAATTGCTCGCGACGGAAAAAATTTCCGTGAACAGAATCCTGGCGCGACTGGAGAGGCAATTTGGCCCGCATCGCTACGGCAGAATTGACGCGTTTTTCCCGCTCGAAAAGCGCGATGCGTTGATGACCTTTCTGAAAGCCAATCCGCCGGACAAATTGCTGGGCTCACCGTTGGCGGAAGTGAAAACCTTCGACGGCGTGAAATTTATCGCGCGGGACTCTTCCTGGCTCATGCTGCGCGGTTCCGGCACCGAACCGATCCTGCGGATTTACGCCGAGGCGGCATCCGAGGCGAGCGTGCAGAAACTGCTTCGCCTCGGCCTGCGCCTGACCCGGTTGGTTTGACCGGTGGTGCGCAGGGCCGCTTGACCTTCCTCAAAAGCGGCGCCGCCATAAAACAAGATTGCGTTTTCCTGCCAAATGACCACAATGGCACTGGCTAACAATTATGAAAACCATTGTCTGGATTGCAGTGTTGAGTTTGAGTGCCGCCGCCCCGTTATTGGCCGACGGCACGAATGTTTTGGCCGATGACAAGGCCCGCGCCAGTTACGCCATCGGCATGAGATTCGGCGAGGCGTGGAAACAACAGGGGATTACGGTGGATCCGGATTGGGTGGCGCGCGGACTGCAGGATGCGCAGAGCGGCAACAAACTGTTGCTGACCGAGGCGGAAATGCAGCAGACGTTGAATGCCTACGCGCAGAAAGCGCATCAGGGACTTTTGGCGCGCAACCAAAAGGCCGGCGAGGCTTTTCTGGCTGAAAACAAAACCAAGCCCGGTGTTCAAACCTTCCCCGACGGCCTGCAATACAAGGTCCTCAAAGAAGGCAACGGCCCGATCCCGCAGCCCGGAGATATCGTCACGGTGAATTACCGCGGCACGTTGATTGACGGCACGGAGTTTGACAGTTCTTACCGGCACGGTCAGCCGGCGAAGTTTCCTGTGACCGGCGTGATTCGGGGTTGGACGGAGGCGTTGGAGCACATGAAGGCCGGTTCCGAATGGCAATTGTTTGTTCCCCCGGATCTGGCATACGGCGAACGCGGGATGCCGCCGCAGATTCAACCCGACTCCACATTGATTTTTGATGTGGAGCTGCTTTCGGTGGAGCATCCCCTGCCGCCGGCCGAAACGCATCCGGCGCCGCCCGCACAACCGTTAACCAGCGACATTATCGCCGTGCCGTCGGCCGAGGAAATGAAAAAGGGCGCCAAGCCGTACACCATCAAAGCCTCCGAATTGCCGAAGCTCCAACAACAGATGCAGCAGACCAACGCATCGGGCAGCCATTGACCCTGGCAGCCAAATCGTTGAATGGTAAACGGGCACGTCGGATCGGCATGCGGCCGGTCATTTGAGGCCTCAACATTTCAGCCGGTGGCCCGCGCTTTGAACGTTTGCACCGTGGCATTGTCCATTCTTTCGATTAGAATGTTGAATTTATGCGAAGTCTGACCAAATCATTAATTGGATTTTTTGCGGGCATGGCAGGGACGGCGGCGGTGTTGGCGCTGCTTTATTTTACCGCCTGGGCCAAGGACAGCAGCCCCGACATCGCCGTGGACACCACGCCGCTCAATCGCGACGCCCGGCCGGTGACCAGTTACGCCGCGGTGATCAAGAAAGCGGCACCCAGCGTGGTGAACATCTACTCCACGCAGATCATTCACATGCGACCCTTCCGCTTGCCGTTTGAGGATGATCCGTTTTTCCGGCAGTTTTTCGGCTTTCGTTTTCCAAACGACCGCGAGTTGACGCGCCGGGAAGAGAGCCTGGGTTCGGGCGTGATCGTTTCATCGGACGGTTACATTCTCACCGCCAATCATGTGATTGAAGGAGCCGATGAAATCAAGGTTTCTCTGGGTAACAACGACCAAAAGGAATACGCGGCCAAAGTGGTCGGTGCCGACCCGGTCACCGATATTGCCGTGTTGAAAATCAACGCGACCGGTCTGCCGGCCATCACCCTGGGAGACAGCGACCAGTTGGAGGTGGGCGATGTGGTGCTGGCGCTGGGCAATCCCTTCGGAGTTGGCCAAAGTGTGACGATGGGCATTGTCAGTGCGCTGGGCCGTCGGGTGGGCAGTCCCACTGGAGGCTATGCCATCCAGGATTTCATTCAGACCGATGCCGCCATCAACCCCGGCAATTCCGGCGGCGCGCTGATTGACGCCGAGGGCCGGCTCATTGGCATCAACACCATGATCAAAAGCAGCACCTACGGCAATGAAGGCGTGGGGTTTGCCGTGCCCATCAACCTGGCCCGCCATGTAATGGACCGGCTGATTGCCCACGGCAGCATCACGCACGCTTATCTCGGTATTCTGATGCAGGACCTCACGCCGGATTTTGCCGAAGAATTTGGCGTGCCGGATCAAAAATATGGCGTGCTGGTGCAGAATGTCCAACCCGGCAGCCCTGCCGACAAGGCGGGCATTGAAGCCGGCGACATCATCATTGACTTCAATGGCAAACCGGTGCGGAACGGTCAGGCTTTGCAAATGGCCGTTTCCGAAAGCAACCCGGACACTGAAGTGGCGATTAAATTGATTCGCAATGGCCAGACCAAGACCGTGCGCGTCAAGTTGGGCATATTGCCCGGTGAAACCGCTGGCAACCAGAATGGCCAGATGGGAAACCGCGCCGCCAACTATGATCAACTGGACGGAGTGACGGTGGATGATTTGACGCCTGATGCCCGTCAACAGTTGCAAATTCCCGACAATGTCAAAGGCGCCCTGGTGACCAACGTGGACCCTGATTCCAACGCGGCCGACGCCGGCTTGCAGGTTAACGACGTGATCATGGCCATCAACCGTCATCCCGTCAGCAACGCCTCCGAGGCGGTCAACGTTTGCAATCACGCCACCACTGACCATATCCTGCTGAAAATCTGGCGCCGCGACAACGGCATGGCCGGCACGCTCTTCCTGAGTGTGGACAACACCAAACGTCAGAAGCAGTGATTCGTTGAATTCCCGGATGGTGGAATCGGGAAATGCGGATTGATTTTCGCATTTCACGTTTTATTTTCACTCGTCAAACCGGCTGAAGGATGCGACGCCGGTGACGGTTCAACGAATCGCCAACCCATGCCCGTCCAATACAAAGATTACTACGAAATTCTCGGCGTGCCGCGGGGAGCCAGTGATGCCGAGATCAAACGAGCCTTTCGCAAACTGGCCCGCGAATATCATCCGGACGTTGCCCAGGACAAAAAACGCGCCGAGGAAAAATTCAAGGAGATCAACGAGGCTTACGAGGTCCTCTCCGACCCCGAAAAACGCAAACGCTATGACGAACTGGGGTCGGATTGGAAAGCCGGCGCCGAATTTCGTCCGCCGCCCGGCTGGGAAAGTTTCGCCGGCAGCCGGGCCTTTCGCGGCGGACAACCGCGCACCGAGGAGTTTGAATTTCACTTTGGCGGCACCGGCTTCAGCGATTTTTTCGAGCAACTGTTCGGCTCCATGCGCGGCCGGCGCGGCGGTTTTGCCGGCTTCGGAAATCTGGAGGAAGCGGAACCGGCCGAACGCGGGCGCGACGTGGAAGGCGACATTCTGGTCACACTCGAAGAAGCCGCGCACGGCTCCATTCGCACCGTCACCGTCCGTCATGATTCCCAGACCGAGACCTATCAGGTGCGCATTCCGCCCGGGGTGACCGAAGGCCAGAAATTGCGTCTGGCCGGTCGCGGCGAGCACGGAGTGGGGGGCGGGCGGGCCGGCGATCTGTATCTGCGCGTCCGGCTGGCCCGACATCCCGATTTTGAAGTGCAAGGCCACGATTTGATTTACGAGGCCGAGCTGGCTCCGTGGGAAGCAGCGCTGGGCACCGAGCTTTCCGTGCCCACGCTGAGCGGTCGTGTGAGCATCAAAATTCCGCCCGGCACGCAGAGCGGTCAGAAATTCCGTCTGCGCGGGCGCGGTCTGGCCGGCAAAGGCGATCTGTTTGTCGTCGCCAAAATTGTGGTGCCCACCCGGCTGTCCGAGACCGAAAAAAAATTGTGGGAACAGTTAAAACGCGAATCGCGATTCAATCCCCGCGACTGACCGCCTGCCCGGCCGTCGGCGCGGCGGAAGGCCCTTCCGCCGCCCGTTTCCAGCGCAGGCGCACCCGCCGGCCAATGTTCAGATTAAAACGTTGCGCCGCGGAACCGCCGTTGACGGCAATTTCCAGGAAACCGCTCGAACCGCGCACCGCTACCGCCTGCCCCGCCGGCACGGCTTGATAAAACGCCTTGACAGGACACCGCCGTCGTCCGCCGTCCCAAATGATTTCCCCGGCGTCGGCCGGTTCCAGTTGGGAAATTTCCAGATTAGTAATGGCGTTGCCAAAATGATCAATATACACCACCTCGCCGAGGAGGCCGTCGCGCCGGACCACCGGCTGCGGCCAGGGCCGCCGGACGAAATCGTTTTCCGCCGGCCCCAATCGCGCCGGGGAAACGCCCCGGCACAGATGCGCCGCCGCCGGCGCAAAAATGTCGCGTCCGTGGAAGGTTTGGCTGACGGGGCGCAGAAAGAATTTTTCATTCGTCAGCCGGCAGATGAATTTGATTTTTTCCCGCGCCAGCGCCCAGGATAACACGCCGTTGTCCGGCCCCACGAAAAAATAATCCGCCGTTTGCACGGCAATGGCCCCCCGCGCGCTGCCCACGCCGGGATCCACCACCGCCAGATGAACGGTGCCTTTGGGGAAAAACCGGCAACTGACCGCCAGCGCAAACGCGCCGCAGCCAATATCGCCGGGGGGAATTTCATGCGTCAAATCCACGATGGTGGCGCGCGGCGCCAGACTCAAAATCACCCCTTTCATCGTGCCCACAAACCAGTCCTGGACGCCAAAATCCGTGGTCAGCGTGATGAGTTGCACGCGGCCAATTTAGAATCCGCTGTCCCGCCCGTCAAACGGCGGGGAGCGGAAATTCCCCGGCGATGTTACGAATCAGGTGAGATTTTGCCTGGCGGCGGTCGGTCGGCCTCCGAAGCCGACGCTTTCTTCAAAAATCCATTGACGGCCATTGGAAACCTTTGACCGGCTCGTGAAATTGAGTTATTCTGAAGCAATGTCAAACACCAAATCAAAACGCAAAGCCGCCCTTCTGGGACTGGGTTTGGATTCCGATGGCCACAAACGGATCACTTTGGGCGAAAATTTCGCGCTCTTCGGCGGCACGCAGGAAACTCACGAAATCATGACCGAAAAGGTCGTCAAGATCAACGAAAAGCTCAAGCGCCGCGGCAAGCAGCTCGAAACCCTCACCCGCCAGGAATTCGACGACATCGCCCGCGAAGTCGGTTTGACACGGCTCAAGCCGCCGGAAGCTCGTTGAGCGGGGGAGGCAATCCGTTGTCGGCGCCGACCATCCCCATTTTCTCCAGGGCGGCCCGCGTTTTTTCCGGTGTTTCGTGCAGGAAGGCCCTCCAGCCACGGGCCAGGCCGGCTTCGACGTTTTCCCGGCGGTCATCCAGATAAACGATGTCTGCGCCGCGCCGCCCGCAAAGAGCTTCCATCACTTCATAAATTTTCGTTTCCGGCTTCATCGCGCCCGCCCGATAGGAATAAACGTAGCCGTCGAAATGCCTGAAGAACGGGAAATTTCCGGCGATGTGTTCCACAGCCAGGTCGTTGGTGTTTGAGAAAATATAGGTTTTGAAGCCGCGCGCGCGCAGTGCGGCGTGCAGGGCGATCATCGGGGGGATTTCGGTGAAGATATCGGCGAAATAACCGCTGAATTCGTCCAGTGAACCCTGGAATCCCACGGCCTGGCGAATACCTTCAAAAAACTGGCGGCGGGTGATTTCACCGCGCTCGTACTGAACGATGAGCGGCGAGGTGCTCAGGAAATCAGCCAGGTCCCGGGGCGGTCGGGTGCTGCGAGCAGCGATTTTACGGGCGGCCAGGCGGTAATCGAAATCCACCAGCACCTTGCCGAGATCGAAAACAACGACGGGGTTCATGTTCAAAATCGCGCCATGCAGAGCCGCGATGTCCGTTTCCGGACCTGGTCATTCGGGTTTTGCCATGTCTCTCCGCCCTTCCAGGGCGCGGCTCAAGGTCAGCTCGTCGGCGGATTCCAATCCGCTGCCGGCCGGCAGACCGTAGGCGATACGGGAAATCTTCAGACCCGGCCGTGCCAGGCGCCGGGCCAAATACGAGCTGGTCGCGTCGCCTTCCACATCGGTGCTCAAGGCGATAATGACTTCGCGAATGGGTTCATGGGCGAGGCGGTTTTCCAGTTCGACAATGCGCAAATCTTCCGGCTCCACGCCGTCCAGCGGCGAAATTTTCCCGCCCAGGACGTGGTATTTGCCGCGGAACGAGCCGGTCCGTTCGATGCTCAAAATGTCCACCGCGCGTTCGACGACGCAAAGGACGGCGGCGTCGCGTTGCGTGTTTGTGCAAATGGCGCAGGGCGACACTTCCGTCAGCGCGCCGCAGGTTTCGCAGAAGCGGATTTTCCGGCGCGCCTGGAGCAGGGCCTCGACAAGTTCCTGCACGGTGTCGTCGCCGGTTTGAACCAGATGCAGCGCGATGCGTTCGGCCGAACGCGGGCCGATGCCGGGCAATTTGCTCAGCACGGAGATGAGCGCGGAAATGGAGCCGGGCAACATGATGGAGTTGTGCAATCGCTGAACGGTTGAATCGCACCCCGGGCCAATCCAAACGAGCGATTCAACGTTCCGTGAATTCCGTTTTAGCCGAACCCGGGCAGATTCAGGCCGGCCGTAATTTTGCCCATTTCGGTATTGTAAATATCTCTGGCCTGGGTGAGGGCTTGGTTGACGGCGGAGAGGATCATATCCTCCAGCAGCGAGGCGTCCGACGGATTAAGCGCCTGCGGGTCTATTTTAATCGCCGAAATCGTTCCGTCGCACCGGGCAACCACTTTGACGGCTCCGCCGCCGCTGGTGGCTTCGACTGTGCGGGCGGCGAGCTGTGCCTGCACTTGCTGCATCTGCTGTTGCATCCGCGCCGCCTGTTTCATTAATTTTCCGATGCTCGACATGTTTGCCGTGAGGTTAAAGGGTGGAACGGAAGTTCAGGCACGCACCTCGACAATCTGGCCTTTGAAAATTTCCAGCGCGCGCTGGATCAACGGGTCGTTTTTGAAGTCGCTCTTACTCATCGGTGCGGACAGTTTTTCCTTCGACGGTGCCGCGGGCGCCGCCACCGAGGCCGCCGGCGTTTCGGACGGAGCGGTGATGGCCGCGGCGGGCAGGTTTCGGGGTGGAGGTGCCGGGGTCTCCGTTTTTACAAATTTAATCCGGCAGTTGGGCCAGCCCAGTTCAGCCAGTTTGGTTTGCAGCAGCGTATGATGCCGGGGAACATCCACCAGCCCCAGATGGTTTTCAAATTCGGAGTCGAAGCCGATCACCAGGACGTTTTTCTCAAAGGAGAGGGGACGCGCTTCAAGCAGATAGGTTTTTACAAACTGGCTGGCGCGTCCCACGGCGCCGACCAATTGGGTCCACAGCGCGGATAAATCCGAAGGCGCCGGGTCGCGCGAGGGCGGAACCGATAAATCGGCCACACTCCGCTCAACCTTTTCCCGCGGGACCGGCCGGGCTGCGGTTCCGGTTTTACGCGCGGCGGGGGCGGGTGTTGCGGATGACTCGCCGGTGTTGTTTGAGCCGCCGCGCAACTGGTTCAATTGTTTTAACACGCTGTCAATCGGCAGTGCGTT
>Ga0070740_10004778_pt1 | contig 13045 bp, 8 predicted proteins | sample Coa_R2_FD_67286 | JGI IMG/M metagenome (GOLD analysis project Ga0070740, IMG submission 67286) | Surface soil microbial communities from Centralia Pennsylvania, which are recovering from an underground coalmine fire - Coalmine... | ecosystem: Environmental > Terrestrial > Soil > Unclassified ...
GCCGACGCTTCGCTGCCGCTTGAGCGGCTGATCGCCCGCCTGCAATCGGCGATGCGGGTGCGCGCCCTGCACGCGACCGTGCTGCGCCGCATCGAGACCTTCGCCCCGCAGGCCGGCAAGGTCCCCGCCCTGCCGGTCGGAGACGCGCTTGACGACGCGACGGTGCTGATCGCCGGACGCGGCCCGCTTTATCCCGCGCTCAGCGTCGCCATCGGCGAACGCATGCACATGCTGGGCGGGCTGAGCGTGGAAAGCGCCGCCAAACACCTCGCCGCCCGCGACATCGACGGCATCGTGGTAGGCGACGGATTTTCATCGCGCATGGTGGAGGCGTTTCTCACCCTGCTCGCGCAAGACACGCGCTTCCGCGATATTCCGGTCGCGGTGATCGGCGAAGCGCCGCCCGACTTCGCCGCGGTGCTGCCGAATATCGACCACGTCGACCCCGACCCCGCGCGCATCGTCGCCCGCATGGTGCCGCTGGTGCGCATGCACGCCTTCGAGGCCCGCCTGAAGCGCATGCTGAAGTCGCTCGACGCCGGCGGCACGTATGATCCGCAGACCGGCCTGCTGACCCGCGACTGCTTCTTCCGCGACCTCGCCAGGACGATTGGCGAGGCCGCCAACCAGAGCCAGGCCCTGTCGGTCGCCCGCTTCGCCTTCGACGACGCCCGCGACAGCCGCGGCGCGTTCGACCGCGCGCGGCTGGTGACGCGTTTCATCCGCGCCATCGACTTTGCAACCGCCGAGGATGACGGCGCCATCCTGGTTGCATTCACGCAGACCGACCTGCGCCGTGCCCATGTCGTGGTGCGCCGCATCGCCGCCGGCTTGAGGAAGGCGGTGGGCATGCCCACGCGCCCGAACGACACCATCACCGCCAATGTCACGCTTGCGACTCTGAAGGCGGGCGACAGCCTCGACAGCCTGATGGCCCGCGTCATGGGCGCCAAGGTGGTTGCCGCCGAATAGCCGGCGGCATAGGTTAGCTCCGAACAGGAGCGTGCCATGCCCGATCAAACTCCCGTCCGCATCGACGTCGTGTCCGACGTGGTCTGCCCGTGGTGCTTCATCGGCAAGCGCCGCCTCGAAAAGGCGATGGCCATGAAACCCGACGTGGCGGTCGAGGTGCATTGGCATCCTTATTTCCTCAACGACTGGATTCCACGCGAGGGCATCGCGCGCGAGGACTACCTCACCACCAAGTTCGGCTCGCCCGAGCGCTACAAGGGCATTGCCCAGCGCGTCACCGCGGCGGCCGCTGCCGAGGGCCTCACCTACGCGATGGACAAGATCAGCCGTCAGCCCAACACGCTCGACGCCCATCGCCTGATCAAATGGGCCGACGGCATCGGCAAGGCGGCCGAGATGAAGCAGCGCCTGATGGATCTCTACTTCACCGAAGGCGCCGACCTCACCAACCGCGCCGTGCTGGTGCAGGCGGCGGCCGACGTCGGGCTCGACGCCGAGGATGTGCGCCAGGCGCTGGCGAGCGACCAGGACGTCGCCGCCGTCGAGCAAGAGGCGCAGAGCGCCAAGGAGGCCGGCATCGAGGGCGTGCCGATGTTCATCTTCGGCGGCAAGTTCGCGGTCTCCGGCGCCCAGGCGCCCGAATACCTCGCCGAGGCGATCGAGCGTCTCGCCGCCGGCCAGGACGCCGCCGAATAAGCCATGAAAATCACGGCCGCCGTCGTCCGTGACAAGGGCGGCGCTTTCGAAATCGACGAACTCGACCTGTGCGATCCGCGCGCCGACGAACTGCTGGTCGAGGTCGCAGCCTCCGGCATGTGCGCGACCGACCTGCACGGCCGCGACGCCTATTACCCGACCAAATTTCCCAAAGTGTTCGGCCACGAGGGCGCCGGTATCGTGCGCGCGGTCGGATCGGGCGTCACCAGGTTCAAACCCGGCGATCATGTGGTGATGGCCTATCCGTGGTGCGGGGAATGCCCGAACTGCAAGTCGCAGCGGCAAACCTATTGCCTGCATGCCAACGACCTGAAACACGGCGGCACCCGCGCCGACGGCTCGACGCTGCATTCCAAGAACGGCAAACCGGTCTACAGCGCCTTTTTCCAGCAGTCCTCGTTCGGCAATTTCACCATCGCCAATGAGCGCTTTGCGGTAAAGGTGCGCAGCGACGTGGCGCTTTCAAGCGTCGCTGCGCTCGCCTGCGGCGGGCAGACCGGCGCCGGCGCCGTCCTTAACGTCATGCGGCCGAAGCCGGGCGACAGCTTCGTCGTGTTTGGCGTCGGCGCCGTCGGCCTGTCGGCGCTGATGTCGGCCAAGATCGCCGGCTGCGATCCGATCATCGCGGTCGACGTCCACGAGCACCGGCTCAAGCTCGCGCGCGAACTCGGCGCCACCCACACCATCAATCATACGGGACGCAGCGACGTGGTCGACGACATCCGCAAGATTACCGGGCTTGGCGCACGCTATACGCTCGAGACCTCGGCGGTGCCGTCGGTCTTCCGCGAGGCGGTCGATTGCCTGATGCCCGCCGGCACCTGCGTGCTGCTCGGCAGCGCCCGCAAGGGCACCGAAGTGTCGTTCGAGACGCCGTTCCTGCAGAACGGCCGCACCGTGCGCGGCGTCATCCAGGGCGACAGCGTGCCGCAGCAGTTCATCCCGCAGCTGGTCGATCATATCGCGGCCGGGCGGTTTCCGGTCGAGCGCATGATCACGTTCTACGAGCTTGCCGACATCAACCGCGCCGCGCAGGAATCGGCGAGCGGCAAGACCATCAAGCCGGTTCTGAAAATGCCGCATTGAATGCGGCATCACGCCGCCTTGGCCTGCTCCGCGATCGACACCAGCCGCCGCAGGATCGCGGCGGTGCCCTTGAGCCGGTCGACCGGCCGCTGCCAGTCCTCGAAGAACACGAGCTGCTGCGCCTTGGCGTTCTTCGGATCGTTGCGCATGCGCACGCCGGCGCCCTGCTCGTGGATGTAGCCGAGCAAGCCTTCCGGATTGGGGAAGACGTTGTCGCGGAACGCCAGCACGACGCCGCGCGGCCCCGCCTCGACCCGCTCGACGTTGGCGCGGCGCGACATCGCCTTGATCGCCACCACCTGCAGCAGATGCTCGACCTCCGCCGGCAGCTTGCCGAAGCGGTCGACCAGCTCGGCGGCAAAAGCGTCGATGTCGCGCTCGTCCTCGATCTCGGCGAGGCGGCGGTAGAGCGCAAGCCGTACCGAAAGGTCGGCGACGTAGTCTTCCGGAATGAGCACCGGCGTGCCGATGGTGATCTGCGGCGACCAGCGATCGGCAACCGGCGCGGTGATGCCGGCCTTGAGGCTCATCACCGCCTCCTCCAGCATCTGCTGATAGAGCTCGAAGCCGATCTCCTTGATGTGGCCGGATTGCTCCTCGCCGAGCAGGTTGCCGGCGCCGCGAATATCGAGATCGTGCGAGGCGAGCTGAAAGCCGGCGCCGAGGGTATCGAGCGACTGCAATACCTTGAGCCTTCGCTCGGCCTGCGGCGTGATCGATTTGCCGGTCGGCAGCGTCAGCAGCGCATAGGCCCGCAGCTTGGCGCGGCCGACGCGGCCGCGCAGCTGATAGAGCTGCGCCAGGCCGAAGCGGTCGGCGCGGTAGACGATCAGCGTATTGGCGGTCGGGATATCGAGCCCGGATTCGATGATGGTGGTCGACAGCAACACGTCGTATTTGCCGTCGTAGAAGGCCGACATGATGTCGTCGAGCACGGTCGGCGGCATCTGCCCGTGCGCGACGGCGACGCGCATCTCGGGCACGGTCTTGTCGAGGAAGTCCTTCTGGCCGGCGAGATCCTCGATGCGCGGGCAGACGTAGAAGGCCTGGCCGCCGCGGTATTTCTCGCGCAGCAGCGCCTCGCGCACGGTGATCGGATCGAACGGCGAGACGAAGGTGCGCACCGCCAGCCGGTCGACCGGCGGCGAGGCGATGATCGACAAGTCGCGCACGCCGGTAAGCGCGAGTTGCAGCGTGCGCGGGATCGGCGTTGCCGTGAGCGTGAGCACGTGCACCTCGGAGCGCAGCGCCTTGAGCTTTTCCTTGTGCGCGACGCCGAAATGCTGCTCCTCGTCGACCACCAGCAAGGCGAGGTCCTTGAATTTGATGCTCTTGCCGAGCAGCGCGTGGGTGCCGATGACGATGTCGACGCTGCCGGAAGCAAGCCCCGCCCTGACCTCGGCAAGCCTGGCCGCCGGCACCAGCCGCGAGGCCTGCGCGACATTGATCGGGAAGCCGCGGAAACGTTCGGTGAAGGTCTTGAAGTGCTGGCGCGCCAAGAGCGTGGTCGGCACGATGACGGCGACCTGCTTGCCGCCGACCGCCGCAATGAACGCCGCGCGCAGCGCCACTTCGGTCTTGCCGAAACCGACGTCGCCGCACACCAGCCGGTCCATCGGCCGGCCGGACGCGAGGTCCTTCAGCGTGGCGTCGATCGCCGCCAGCTGGTCGTCGGTCTCCTCGTAGGGAAAGCCGGCGCAGAATTCGTCGTAGGCGCCGGGGCCGACGGAGAGGCGCGGCGCCTCGCGCAGCTGCCGCTCGGCGGCGATCTTGATCAGCTCGCCGGCGATCTCGCGGATGCGGCTCTTCATCCGCGCCTTGCGCGCCTGCCAGTTGCCGCCGCCGAGCCGGTCGAGCTCGACGCCCGATTCCTCCGAACCGTAGCGCGACAACAGATCGACGTTTTCGACCGGCAGGAACAGCTTGGTGTCGTCGGCGTAATGGATTTCGAGGCAGTCGTGCGGCGCGCCGGCCGCCTCGATCGCCTGCAGCCCGATAAAGCGCCCGATGCCGTGGTCGACGTGCACCACCAGATCGCCGGGGGCGAGGCTCGTCACCTCGGCGATGAAATTCTCGGCACGGCGGGCGGCGCGTCGCGGCCGCACCAGCCGGTCGCCGAGGATGTCCTGCTCGCTGACGATCGCCGCCTGCTCGGTCTCGAAGCCGGAGTCGATGCCGAGTACGCCGAGCGCGATCGCCGGTGCCGGCAGGCCTAAGGCCTGCGGCCATGACGCCACCGGCGTGAGATTGTGCAGGTTGTGATCGGCGAGCACGTGGCTCATGCGCTCGCGCGCGCCCTCGCTCCACAGCGCGATGGCGACGCGCTTGCCCCTGGCCTGGAGGCCGAGCACGTGCTTGCTCACCGCCTCGAACACATTGGCGCCCGGTTCGGCGCGCTCGGCGGCAAAATTGCGCCCCTGCCGGGCGCCGATCTCGACGACGTCGGCCGCCTCCGGCACGGCGAAAGGCGTGAGCCTTGCCAGCGCTCCCTGCCCGAGGCGCTCGTTCCATTCCGTTTCCGTGAGATAGAGCCGATCCGCCGGCAGCGGCTTGTATGGCGGCGTCACGCCGTCCTTGAGCGCCTGGACGCGCGCCGCGTGGTAGTCGTCGATCTGCGCGATCCGCTCACGCGCGGCATCCTCGGCCAGATGTTCGAGCGCGACCGGAGTGGCGGGCAGATAGTCGAACAACGTCTCCAGCCGGTCGTGAAACAACGGCAGCCAGTGCTCCATGCCGGGATAGCGGCGGCCTTCGCTGACGGCTTCATAGAGCAGATCGTCGGGCGTTGCCGCGCCAAACTGGGCGACGTAGCCGGTACGGAAGCGGCGGATGGTTTCGGTGACCAGCTGGAATTCGGCGACCGGCACGAGGTCGAGCCCGCGCAGTTCACCTTCGCTGCGCTGCGTTTCCGGGTCGAAGGCGCGGATGGTCTCCAGCGCATCGCCGAAGAAATCGAGCCGCACCGGCAAATCCATGCCCGGCGCGAACAGGTCGAGAATACCGCCGCGCACCGCATAGTCGCCGGGCTCGCGCACCGTTGAGGCGCGCGTGAAACCATTGAGCTCCAGCCATTCGATGATGCCGGCCATGCCGATGACATTGCCGGGGGCAACGGAGAGCGCGTGCGTGGCGACGAAATCGCACGCCGGCACGCGTTGCAGCGCGGCGTTCACCGTGGTGAGAAGAACCGACGGCCGGTCGCGGCCGGTGACGCGGGTCAGGCGCGACAGCGCGGTCATGCGCTGCGCCACCACCGCGGCATTCGGCGACACGCGGTCGTAGGGCAGGCAGTCCCACGCCGGAAATTCCATTGTCGCGATATCCGGGCCGAAAAAGGCGAGCGCGCGCGACAATTGCGCCATGCGCTGGCCGTCGCGGCAGACGACGCACAGCGAGATCGCCGGCGCCTCGCGCCGCGCCGCAACCGCGCGCGCCAGATCGGCGAGCACCAGCCCCTCGGCGCCGTCGGCCACGGCGGCAAGCGTCAGCGGCCTGCCGGAGCGCAGCAATTCGGCCGGCGATTTCACCTTCGCGTCCATTCAGGTGTGTCCGTGGAAGGCGCGAAGCCGCCTGAACAGCGCGCTGTCGATATCGGCCGGGGGCGGCTCCGCGCCGTTCACCCAGGCGAAGAGCTGCTGGTCGGGAATGTCCAGCCAGCGTTCGACTTCACCGAGTTCCGTCTCGCTCAGGGACACAAGCTCGGCATCCGCGAACCGACCCAGCACCAGGTCCATCTCGCGCATGCCGCGCCGCCAGCAGCGCACCAACAGGCGCCGCCGCCGGGCATCCAGGTTCTGGCTCGACAATTCGCTCAACGGATCGCTCCAAACGCCAAAAGCCCGGACGGGGCCGGGTGCCGATTTATATAGATGGGTTCGCCGATATTGTCAGCGTTTGCTTTGCACAGGGCTGCATTGCGTCCGAATTCGGCGCAAGCCAGCATGACGGTCATGCGGCCGCCGGTGCTCAATCCGCTGTTTGCTGCGCTCACCAGCCTGTCCGGTGTCGGGCCCAAGCTGGAGACGCTCTATGCGCGCCTGCTCGATCAGGATCCGCCGCGCCTTATCGATCTGCTGTTTCACCTGCCGTCGGGCGCGATCGACCGCAGGGCAAGGCCGAAGCTCAACGAAGTGCTGCCCGGCCAGGTGGTCACCGTCGCCGTCAGAATCGACGAGCACCGGCCCGCCCCACGCCACCGGCCGCGCGCGCCTTATCGCATCCTCACCAGCGACGACAGCGGCGCGACCCTGACGCTGACCTATTTCAACGCGCGCCCCGATTACCTCACCAAGCTCCTGCCGGAAGGCGAGATGCGCTACGTCTCCGGCACCGCCGAATTCTACGACGGCATGCTGCAGATGGTGCATCCCGACCGCGTCGTCGACGAAAAGGGCTTTGCCGCGCTGCCGCTGGTCGAGCCGGTCTATCCGCTGACCGAGGGTCTCGCGCTCGGCAATGTGCGGCGCGCGATGGACGGCGCGCTGGCGAAGCTGCCGGAGCTTTCCGAATGGCAGGACGAGGCCTGGGTGTCGCGCGAGCGCTTTCCCCGCTTTGCCGAGGCGCTGCGCCAATTGCACCGGCCGCACCAGCCGCACGACGTCAACCCGGAGAGTCTCGCCTGGACCCGGCTGGCCTATGACGAACTGCTCGCCGGACAACTTGCGCTCGCCCTGATGCGCGCGCATCTGCGGCGCCAGGCCGGACGCGGCACCGCCAGCGAAGGCCGCATGCGCGCCCGCGTCCTCAAGGCGCTGCCTTATGCGCTGACGCACTCGCAGCAGCGGGCGGTCGACGACATCATCACCGATCTCGCCCGCCCGCAGCGCATGCTGCGGCTGCTGCAAGGCGACGTCGGCTCCGGCAAGACCGTGGTGGCGCTGGTCGCCGCCGCCGCGGTCATCGAAGCCGGCAGGCAGGCCGCCTTCATGGCGCCGACCGAAATTCTGGCGCGCCAGCATCTCAAGACCATCGCGCCGCTCGCCGAGGCCGCCGGCATTCGCGTCGCCATCCTCACCGGACGCGAGCGCGGCGGCGAGCGCGAGACCATTCTCGACCGCCTTGCCTTGGGCGACGTCGACCTGCTGATCGGCACGCATGCGCTGTTCCAGGAAGGCGTCGCCTTCCACGATCTCGCGCTCGCCATCGTCGACGAGCAGCACCGCTTCGGCGTGCACCAACGCCTGGCGCTCACCCAGAAAGGCGAAGCGGTCGACGTGCTGGTGCTCACCGCGACGCCGATCCCGCGCACGCTGGTGCTCACTTATTTCGGCGACATGGACGTCTCCGAGCTGCGCGAAAAGCCGGCCGGCCGCCAGCCGATCGATACCCGCACCATTCCGCTGACGCGGCTGGCGCAGGTCGAGGACGCGGTCGGCCGCGCGCTCGAAACGGGCAATCGCGCTTACTGGGTCTGCCCGCTGGTCGAGGAATCGGAAAAAATTGACTTGGCCGCCGCCGAGGCGCGTTTTGCCGAGCTGCGCCGGAAATTCGGCAAGGCGGTCGATCTCGTGCACGGCCGCATGAAAGGCGCCGAGAAGGACGCCGCCATGGCGCGCTTTGCCGCCGGCCAGACGCAGTTGCTGGTTGCCACCACGGTCATCGAGGTCGGCGTCGACGTGCCGGAAGCAACCGTCATGGTGGTCGAGCACGCCGAGCGCTTCGGCCTCGCGCAGCTGCACCAGTTGCGCGGGCGCATCGGCCGCGGCAGCGGGCACGCGACGTGCCTCTTGCTCTACAAGGCGCCGCTCGGCGATACCGCCAAGGCGCGCCTCGCCACGCTGCGCGAAACGGAAGACGGCTTCCGCATCGCCGAGGAGGATTTGAAGCTGCGCGGCGAAGGCGACCTGCTCGGCACCCGTCAGAGCGGCCTGCCGGGCTTTCGCATCGCCCGCCTCGAATTCCACGGCAAATATCTCGGCGCAGCGCGCGACGATGCCGCGCTGATCCTGTCGCGCGATCCCGGCCTCGCCACGCCGCGCGGCGAGGCGCTGCGTCAGCTGCTCTACCTGTTCGGCAAGGACGACGCCATCAAGCTCATCCGCGCCGGCTAGCCGCCGCCCAGCGGATCCGGCCCGAAGCGGTTCGAGCCGGTCGTGCCCTTGATGCAATCCCAGATCAGCAGCAGGATGACGCCGACAAGCGTAAGCACGAGCAGCAGCCACCAGCCGCTGCGGTCGAGATCGTGCAGCCGGCGCACCGAGACGGCGAGACCGGGCAGAAAAAGCGCGAGCGACACCAGCGGCCCGAACACGCCCGTGGTCGTCGACTCCTCGAAGTCGAAAATGCCGCGATCGATGATGCCCGCGGCAAGCGAGAGCAGGACCGCAAACAGCGTCCAGTACCAAAATTCCGAGCGCGCCGCGCGCCCGGAGAACGTAACGTAGTGCGCAAATCCGGATTTGATGGCTTCGCCGAAGTTCATTGCCCGCCCCCGTGTTTGACCGGGCAAGCGTAGCAGCAATCGGCAAGCCGCGCGAGGCGTGCTTTACCGCGCCGGCTCTTTCTTTTTCCGCAGCGCCTGCGCGGCGCGCGCATTGGCGGCCAGGGCGCCGAACGTCTGCTCCTTGTCGCTTTCCGGCTGCACCATGCCCGCCGAAATCAGCAGGGTCATCGCGTTCTCGACCGAGATGTCGAGTTCGATGACGTCCTTGCGCTTGACGAAAAAGAAAAACCCGGTGGTCGGGTTGGGCGTGCACGGCAGGAACACGGAGACGTGCTCGCCGGGCAGCTTCCTGGCGACGTCGCCGCCTGGCGGCGCCGACAGAAAGACCAGCGACCACATGTCGGGCGCCGGAAATTCCACCAGGCCGACCTTGCGGAAGCTCGAGCCCTCCTTGGAAAACAGCGCCTCGAAAATCTGCTTCATGGTTTTGTAGATCGGCCGCACGATCGGCATGCGGTGCAGCAGGCCCTCACCCCAGCCGACCAGGGTGCGTCCGATCAAGTTGGCGGTGAGGAAACCGAGCAGGGTCAGCGCGAAGAAAGCGATGAGCAGTCCGGTGCCGGGGATCGGCCACGGCAGATAGGTCTCAGGCCGGTAGATCGGCGGGATCAGCGGACGCACGAAGCCGTCGACCCAGTTGATGATCGACCAGACGATCCAGATCGTCACCGCCAGCGGGCCGGCGACGAGCAGGCCGGTGAGAAAATAATTGCGAATGCGCGCGGCCGGCCCGGTGGTCGAAGCCGCCTGCGCGCTCGCCACGTCGGCGGCGCGTTCATCGCCTGGTTCTTGGTCGAGCTCGGCCATTTACCGAATTTTATTCCACGGTCACCGATTTCGCGAGATTGCGCGGCTGGTCGACGTCGGTGCCGATCGCAGCCGCGGTGTGGTAGGCGATCAACTGCACCGGGATCGCATAGACCAGCGGCGTCACTGTCGCCGCCATGTCCGGCAGCGTCAGCGTCATGAACTGGTCCCCGGCCACTTCCTTCGATCCCTTCGGATCCGTCATCAGAATGATCTTGCCGCCGCGCGCCGCGACCTCTTCCATGTTCGACAAGGTCTTTTCGAACACGCGGTCGTGCGGCGCGATGACGATCACCGGCATGGTTTCGTCGATCAGCGCGATCGGGCCGTGCTTGAGCTCGCCGGCGGCATAGCCCTCAGCATGGATGTAGGAAATTTCCTTGAGCTTCAGCGCGCCTTCCAGTGCGATCGGAAAACTGGTGCCGCGGCCGAGATAGAGCACGTCGCGAACCTTGGCGAGCTCGTGCGAAAGCGCCTCGATGCGCGGCTCGAGCGTCAGCGCCTGCGACATCAGCCGCGGCACCTCGATCAGCGCGTGCACCAGCTTCTGTTCGTCGGCGTCGGACAGTTCGCCCCGCGCGCGCCCCGCGGCGATGGCGATGCAGGCCAGCACGCTGAGCTGGCAGGTGAAGGCCTTGGTCGAGGCGACGCCGATTTCGGGGCCGGCGAGCGTCGGCATCACGACCGAACTTTCGCGGGCGATGGTGGAGGTCGGCACATTCACCACCGACAGCACATGCTGCGCATGCTCCTTGGCGTAGCGCAGGCTCGCCAGCGTGTCGGCGGTCTCGCCCGACTGCGAGATGAAGATGGCGAGGTCGCCGTCTTCGAGCGGCGCCTCGCGATAGCGGAACTCCGAGGCGATATCGATCTCGACCGGCAATTTGGCGAAGCGCTCGAACCAGTACTTCGCCACCAGCCCGGCATAGAACGCCGTGCCGCAGGCCGAGATCGACAGCCGCTTCAATTTCTTCCAGTCGAACGGCAGCGCCCCCGGCAGCCGCACCCGCTCCGTGGTCATATCGATGTAATGCGCCAGCGTATGCCCGACCACTTCCGGCTGCTCGTGGATCTCCTTGGCCATGAAGTGCTTGAAGTTGCCTTTGTCGACCAGCGCGCCGGACGCCGCCGACTTGACGATCGGCCGCTCGACCGTCCTGCCCTGCGCGTCACGGATTTCGACGCTCTTGCGCGTCACGATCGCCCAATCGCCGTCCTCCAGATAACTGACCTGGTCGGTGAAGGGGGCGAGCGCGATCGCGTCCGAGCCGAGATACATCTCGCCGCTGCCGTAGCCGACCGCGAGCGGCGAGCCCTTGCGCGCGCCGATCATCAGGTCGTCCTCGCCGGCGAACAGGAAAGCCAGCGCAAAGGCGCCGCGCAGCTGCGCCAGCGCCGCGGCGACCGCCTCGGCCGGCGTCTTGCCGCCGGCCATTTCCTCGGTGACCAGATGGGCCACCACCTCGGTGTCGGTCTCGCTGCCGAACTTGTGGCCGTTCTTGCCGAGCTTCTCGCGCAGCTCGCGGAAATTCTCGATGATGCCGTTGTGCACGACCGCGACGCGCTCGGTGGCATGGGGATGGGCATTGCTCTCGCTCGGCTTGCCGTGCGTCGCCCAGCGGGTGTGGCCGATGCCGATGGCGCCGGGCAGCGGCTCCTTGGCGAGCCGGTCTTCGAGCGCCTTCAATTTGCCCTGGGCACGGCGCCGCCCGAGCTTGCCGTGATCGAGCGTGGCGACGCCGGCGGAGTCATAGCCGCGGTATTCGAGGCGCTTGAGCGCATCGACCAGATGGGCCGCGACCGGCCCACGTCCGAGAATTCCGACGATGCCGCACATCCGCTTGGATGGCCCCTTAGCTGACGATCCCGATCTAGCCGCCGACGCGACCGCTTTGGAAATCAAAACGCATTGCGCCATGTGACAGGCGCGTCCGTGCGCCTATGCGCGGGTCAAGCGCGCTTTTTCGGCACCGCCTTGCGCAAGCTTTTGCCCAAGGCCTTGACCTGGTGCAAGCGTTTAACCCAGCCTTCCTTAATCGCCTGCCTGGCCCGCGCCACCGCCAGCGCGCCCGCCGGCACGTCCTTGGTAATCACCGAACCGGAGCCGATATAGGCGCCGTCGCCGATCTTGACCGGCGCCACCAGCGACGAATTGGTGCCGATAAAGGCGCCCTTGCCGATCTCGGTGCGATGCTTGGCGACGCCGTCGTAATTGCAGGTGATGGTGCCGGCGCCGATATTCGTGCCCGCGCCGACCCGCGCATCGCCGATATAGGCCAGATGATTGGCCTTGGCGCCGGCCTCGACGGTCGCCTCCTTGACCTCGACGAAGTTGCCGATGTGCACGTCGGCTTCCAGCCGCGCGCCCGGGCGCAGCCGCGCATAGGGCCCGACGCGGGCGCCCTTGCCGACATGGGCGCCTTCCAGGTGCGAGAAGGCGCGAATGGTCGCGCCGTCTTCCACCGTCACCCCGGGACCGAACACGACGTTCGGCTCGATGGTGACGTCCTTGCCGAGCTTGGTGTCGGCGGACAGAAACACGGTCTCCGGCGCGACCAAGGTGACACCGGCCTCCATGGCGGCGGCGCGCAACCGCTGCTGCAGGACGGCCTCGGCCTCGGCGAGCTGCGCCTTGGTGTTGATGCCGCGCACATCGTCCTCCGTGGTTGCGATGGCCACCGCCTTCAAGCCCATATCGCGGGCGATAGCAACCGCATCGGTGAGATAATATTCGCCCTTGGCATTGGCATTGCGGATGCGCTCGAGCAAAGCGAGGGCGTGCCGCCCGGCCAGCGCCATCAGCCCGGCATTGCAGAAGTCGATTTTGCGTTCATCCGCCGAGGCGTCGCCGTGCTCACGGATGGCGATGAGCTCGTCGCCGCGCGTCAGCAGCCGGCCGTAGCCGGCCGGATCGGCGGCCTTGAATCCGAGCACGGCGACCGCGGCGCCCCCGGCCAGCGCGCCGCGCAGCTTGCTGAGAGTTTCGGCGCGGATCAGCGGCGTGTCGGCAAAGATGACAAG
>Ga0070740_10004780_pt1 | contig 13044 bp, 12 predicted proteins | sample Coa_R2_FD_67286 | JGI IMG/M metagenome (GOLD analysis project Ga0070740, IMG submission 67286) | Surface soil microbial communities from Centralia Pennsylvania, which are recovering from an underground coalmine fire - Coalmine... | ecosystem: Environmental > Terrestrial > Soil > Unclassified ...
CCAGAACCACCCATCGGCGCAAGCGAGCCGTCGCGCATCGCCTCACGAATACGGTGCGCGAGAAACCACGCCGTTTTGTAGGTCACTTGCAAAATGCGGTGCAGTTGGTGCGCGCTCACGCCCTTTTTCGAGCACGCCATGAGATAGACCGCTTGCAGCATCTTGTGCAGCGGCACATGCGCGGACTCGAAAACCGTTCCGACCTTCACGGTGAACTGCTTGCGGCACTCATTGCACTTGTGGACGCCGATCCGGGTTGCCTTCCCTTCAAGGCGAGTGATCCGCTTGGCGTCGGCATTGCCGCAATGGGGGCAGGTTGGCCCTTCCGGCCACAGCAAGCCCTCTAAATGGGCATAGGCCGCTTTTTCATCGTGAAAGTATGGTTTTGAAAGGACTGACATGGCTGTTTCTCCAATGAAAACAGCCTATTCCTTCACTTGTGGTTTGTCAAGTATATAATCGCCACGGGCAGACAAGAACATTTAGCGAACGGAATTGAGAGGGCGCAGCGCAATTGACTTGGACTTTCGCCCGCCGATCATGCGTTCAAACAAGAACATGAGGGAGGAGACGCTAATGACGATCGCCCGAATCGCGGCGGCGCTGTTGCTGGCAATGCTCGTCAGCCATGCCCGGGGCCAAGAGCTAAGGCCTTGGAAACATGGCGTGATTGAGCCCAAGGGCGATGCGGGCTTCATGTGGATGGTGGGTAAGCGCGACTTTGCCGCCAAGCATGGATTGAAGGTCACCATCACCAGCCTGAAAAACGGGTCGATTGCTCACAAGGCGCTGCTGGCCGGCGAGCTCGACAGCATCGAGTCCTCGCCCGGTGCGGCCATCCTCGCCGGCGCACGCGGCGCCGATCTCAAGATCGTCGGTTGCGATTGGCCGGGCGTCCCGCACGGCCTGATGGTGCGCGCCGGCATCAACTCGGTTGCCGATCTGAAGGGCAAGACCGTCGCGGTGGCAGCGCCTGGGTCGCTACCGAATCTGTTGCTCAAGGCGATCCTCGAGCAGAACCACATTCCGGAAAGCGAAGTGAAAGTCGCGAGTCTCGGCGGCGACCTCGACCGCTTCAAGGCGGTGACCGCAGGCGTTGCCGACGCCGGCATCGTCGCCGCCGAGTTCATGGCCGTGGCACCCAAGGACGTCCACATGTTGGTGCGCGGCCGGGACGCACTGCCGAATTATGTGCGGCTTTGCATTACCGTATCCGGCAAGACACTGACGAGCCGGCGCGACGATGCCATCAATTTCGTGGCCGCGCAGATGGACGCATTGCGTTACACGATGACGCATCGCGACGAGACCATTGCCGTCACGCGGGCGGAGACGCATGCCAAGCCCGACGATCCCAAGCCGGGCTTCGCCTATGACGATACGATCGCGCACAAAGCCATCGACCCCACCATCGCCCTGCCGCTCGACAAGTTGCAGTGGATGGAAGGCGAGCTGGTGAAGGCAGGCAATCTCAAGACGCCTATCGATCTCGCCAAAATCACCGATCGATCGATTCGCGACGAGGCGGAGAAACGCGCTGGGAAATAGTCACACTTTCACGGAGGCCATGATACCGGCGGGGAAAATCTGTTCCGGCTTGACGAGCGCGTGTGCGATGCCCTGCTCGTAAGTGTAGCGCAGAAAAAGCTCTAGTGTCGGCCTGTTCGCCTCGATGCCAAAGGGAAACGGATCGCCGTCGAACGTCTCGCGCATCCGACGCGCATAATTGGCAAGCCATGGCATCGGATAGCGCGACACCGCGGGGTCGCAGAGACGCTCGAGACTGCGCTGTTTGGATTGCTCGAACGCATTGTAGAGATTGCGGGCGATCCAGGGATGAGCCTCGAGCAGGCCCTTGCGCAATGCGATCACGTGCATAATGGGATAGACGCGCGTTTGCTCGTAGTAGCGCTGCTCTATGGCCTCGAAATCCGGGAACAGCCGCACCACGTCGGGATGCCCTTGGCGGAATGAATCGGGCGGCCGCGCAATGATTGCGCAGTCGATTTCTCCCGATGCGATCATGCCGCTCAGGGTCTTGTCGGGAGCGCTGGTGAGCTTGACGCCTTTGGGCAGGGTCAACTCGACTTTTTCGATGCGGCCTTTTTCGTTGGTGCCGGCCTGAATCCACTCGATGTCCGCGAGCGGCACGCCGCCCTCGTGCATCAGCCAGCCGCGCATATAAACCGCTGCGGTATGCGCCCATTCCGGCACGCCGACACGCTTGCCGCGCAGATCCGATGCCGTCTTTATTCCCTTGTTGCGATTGACGTAGAAGGAGGAAAAACGGAACAGGCGCGAGGCGTAGACCGGCAGGCCGATAATGTCGGTATCCGGTCGCGTCACCTGCGCCATGAATTTCGCAAAGGACAATTCCGATACGTCCCACTCGCGATTGAAGGTGAAGCGCGAGAAGATTTCGTGGTGCCCGAGAGTGAGCCAGGTCGTCTCGATGCCCTCGGCTTTCACCAGGCCGAGACGAAAATCGCGGAAATGGTCGTAGTCGGTGGTAGCGATGGTCAGCGGAACTGTCATGCCGCGGTCTTCTTGCGCTGGCTCTCGATCTTGTCCCAGATCGTCGCTGCGATGTCAGCGCCGCCGAAAGCCTTGACCGAGCGAATGCCGGTGGGCGAGGTGACGTTGATCTCGGTCAGATAACCGTCAATCACATCGATGCCGACAAACAAGAGACGGCGCTCGCGCAAAGCCGGCCCGAGCCGCTTGCAGATTTCCGCCTCGCGTTTGGTGAGCTCGGTCGCCGCCGGCGCGCCGCCGCGCACCATGTTCGAGCGCAAGTCGTCGGCGGCCGGGATCCGGTTGACGGCGCCGGCATATTCCCCATCGACCAGGATGATGCGCTTGTCTCCCTTTTTTATTTCGGGGAGAAACTTCTGCACCACCCATTGTTCGCGGAACGTGTTGGCGAACAGGTCGCAGAGCGAGCCGAAGTTGAGGTCGTCCGGCGTCACACGGAACACGGCGCCGCCGCCGTGACCGTAAAGCGGCTTCATCACGATGTCTCGGTGCGCTTTGCGGAATGCTTTGATCTCCTCCACGTCGCGCGTAATCAGTGTCGGCGGCATCAAATCGGGAAACAGCGTGACAAAAACCTTCTCCGGCGCATTGCGTACGCTGGCCGGATCGTTCACGACCAGCGTGCTTGGCTGGATGCGCTCAAGCAGATGCGTACTGGTGATATAGGCGAGGTCGAACGGCGGATCCTGCCGCAGCAGCACCACATCGAAGCTGGTCAGCGCAACGCGCCGCCTATCTCCCAGCGTAAAGAAGTCGCCGGACACGTCGCGGACGCTTAACGGCTCGACCGTGGCGAAGACTTCGCCCTCGAGCAGCGCCAAGCGATCGGGCGTGTAATAGGCCAGTGTGTGCCCGCGTTTCTGCGCCTCCAGCAGCAGCGCAAATGTGGAATCCCCTTTGATGTTGATCCGCTGGATCGGATCCATCTGTACCGCGACGTTGAGGTTCATGAAGGCATTCCGACGGGGAAGCTTTAAGGAAAACAAAACGTTAACACATTCTCGCCATTGTGTCCGGCCGAGCAAGCTGTGTGCACCGGGTAGGGGCTGACGTGACATTGCCGAAGCTTTCCATCGCCGCCAAGCTCTATGTGATCTTCGCCCTCATGGCCGCTACGACGCTGGCGTTGTCGATGGTCGCGGTCAGCAACTCACGGCAACATTCGGCGCTCACCGACGAGTTCGAATCCGCCAACACCGGCAGCTTGAATGTCGAGCGCGTCAAAAGCCTCATCTACGCCGTCGAGGCCGCAGCGCGCGGCGTGGTGATGTCATCGGACAAGAACGAGGCGGCCCCCTATCTCGCCGATCTCGGCAGGTCCAATGATATGATCGACAAAGTGCTCGCCGATTGGGAGCACGGCGTTCGGATCGATGACGCCAAATACTTCAGCCAGTTTTCTGTTCGCCTCTCCGCATTCCAAAACTTTGCACCCGAGCTCGCGCGCATCGCAAATGAGACTGGCCCATCGGCGGCGCGCGAGTGGGCAGAAAAGAACTTTCCCGCCGATGCGCACAACGACTTGACGCGCGATCTTGATTCGCTGAGCCAGCACTACGCCGACAATGCCGCGCATCTGTACGGCAAAATGGCCGACAATATCGCCCGCGACGGCATATTGATGTCGCTCCTCGCCGCTTTCGCGGTGTTGCTCGCGGTGGCCGGCGTTCTCATAATCTCCCGCAGCGTAGTAAGGCCGATCGGCGCCATCACCCGTGTCACCGAGGCGGTTGCCTCCGGCGAAGCCCAGGTTAGCGTGCCCTTTGCCGAGCGGGGGGATGAGATCGGAGCGCTTGCGCGCTCGATTGCCGTCTTTCAGCGCGCCATGCGCCACAATGAAGAACTGAACCGCACCGTCGTCGAGGATGCCGAAGCGCGTACACGACGCCAGGAGCATATGTCGGAAGAGGTCACCCGCTTTTCCGCAGAAGTGGAAGCGACGTTGGCCGAACTCGGCCGCATCTCCGACCAAATGCTGTCGGCCTCGACGCAGCTCAGCGGCGTAGCGGACGATGCCTCAGCCAAAACGGCGCGCGCCGCCGCCGCATCGGAAGAAGCGTCGTCCAACGTGCGCGACATTGCCTCCGCCGCCGACGAGTTGACGGCGTCCGTCAACGAGATCGACCGGCAAGTCGCCCAGTCGAATGCGATTGCAACCAAGGCCGTCAGTGAAGCGGGGCGCACCAACACCGCGGTAAAGGAGCTGGACGAAGCGGCAGGCCGCATCGGAGACGTCATCAAGCTTATCACCGACATTGCCGAGCAAACCAATCTGCTTGCATTGAATGCGACAATCGAAGCCGCGCGCGCGGGCGAGGCGGGCCGCGGCTTTGCCGTGGTGGCAGGCGAGGTAAAAGCGCTCGCCGGCCAGACCAGCCGGGCCACCGAAGAGATCGCCGCGCAAATCGCCGGCATGCAGCGGGCGACCACCCGCTCGATCGAGGCCATTACCGCAATCGAAGGCATTATTCGCCAGATCGGCGAGATCAGCAGCACCATCGCCGCGGCTGTGACCGAGCAAGGAGCAGCCACACAGGAAATCGCCCGCAGCGTCGAAACGGCGGCGCTGCGCACGGCCGACACCGCCAAAGAGGTCAATCTGGTCGGCAGCGCAACGGACGAAACGCGCACCAGCGCCGGCGCGGTGCGCGCGGTGGCCGACGATCTCGGCAATGTGGCCAGCCGCATCCGTGCCCAGGTCGACCAGTTCTTCCAGCGGCTCAGCGCCTAACCGGTTTCAAACGCTGCCGGAATGTGGCGCGGCAATTTTCCCGGCGCCACCAGAATGGCGTCGAAGCGGATGTCGCGCACGGTCGCGTCCGGGTGGGCGGCCAGCCACACTTCCGCCGCGGCGGCGATGCGCCGCTGCTGACGCGTGTTCAGCGACTCCGCCGCCTCGTCAAGCGTGCCGCGCGCCTTCACCTCGACGAACACCAGCAATCGGCGGCGTCGGGCGATGATATCGATCTCGCCGAGGGGTGACTTCCAGCGCCGCGCTAGAATGCGAAAACCTTTGGCGATCAAAAAGGCAGCGGCGCGGCTTTCGGCGGAAATGCCGACGCGGAAGGCTGCGATGCGCTCCGGCCGCGGCACCGAATTCAGCGGCACGGGCGCGGGGACTCCGTTATCGCGCCGCCGCATCGTCGCTGCCTTTGCTGAGCGCGAGCGCGCGCTGATATACCTCCCGGCGCGAGTGGCCGCTGGCGAGCGCGACCTCGCCGACGGCATCCTTGAGCGATACACGCGCCAGTGCCTGCCGCAACATCCCGTCAATATCGGCGACCGCTGTCTCGGTCTCCGGCGGCGGCGCTACCACGATTGCAATCTCTCCGCGCAGTTCCGCGCCTTGCGAGTACTGATGCGCAAGTACCGTCAGATCGCTGCGACGGACCTCTTCGTGCAGCTTGGTGAGCTCGCGGCATACCGCGGCAGGACGCGGGCCGAGGCCCGCCGCCAGATCGGTGAGCGCATCGGCCAGCCGCGGTCCGGACTCGAACAGCACGAGCGTCGCAGGAATGCTCGCGAGCGCCGCGATACGCTTTTGCCGCGCGGTTTGCTTCGGCGGCAGGAAGCCTTCGAAAAAGAAGCGATCCGTCGGCAATCCGGCGACGCTGAGCGCCGCAAGCACCGACGATGCTCCGGGAATCGCAACGACCGCGTGTCCCGCCTCTTGTGCCGCTCGCACCAACTTATAGCCCGGGTCTGAGATCAAGGGCGTGCCGGCGTCGGACACCAGCGCCACGGCCTCCTTGCGCTCGAGCCGCGCCAAAATTTTCGGCCGCGCCTCGGCCGCATTGTGCTCATGATAGGGGATCAACGGTGTGCTGATGCCGTAGCGTTCGACAAGTTTGCGGGTGACGCGCGTGTCTTCGCAGGCGATGATGTCGCAGCCGGCCAGAACGTCGAGCGCGCGCAGCGTTATGTCGGCGAGATTTCCGATCGGGGTGGCAACGAGATAGAGCGCCGAATTGACTTTGCCGACATCGGTCGCCGCATTGGCCGGAGCGCGACGTGATGGGCTGGGCGCGGAGCTTTGTCGTGTTTTGCTCATGGCTAACAACTCCAACGATAAATCTAGATGGCCTGAGCGAGAGCGTCATTCCGCGGCAAATTCTCTTTCTTTTTTAATGCCTTAACTTTTGCGCGACAAAATGATCAGCTATGGTTAGGAGTGGGGCCACAGCTCGCCCATCGGGGAACAATGTCGGGGACGCCGCTGGTGCACAGACGTTTGCTCAGTCGCAGGCAGACTCTACGCGCCGCCATGGGCGCGAGCGCGGCTTTTGCCCTATCGGCGTGCGCCGACAACAAGTTCGACTTTGGCAGCTTCGGTAGCTCCTCGCCAACGCCGCCGCCTGCCCCTGCGCCCGGCACTGGCACCGAAATCGGTGCCGGCCAGGTGCGTGTCGGTTTGATCCTGCCATTGAGCGGACAGGGCGGTGCCGGCGTCGGCCAGTCGCTGAAGAACGCCGCCGAAATGGCGCTGTCCGACTTCAAGAATCCGAATATTCAGCTGCTGGTGAAAGACGACGGCGGCACGCCGCAAGGAGCGCAGGCCGGCGCGCAGGCGGCGCTCAACGAAGGCGCGGAAATTGTCCTCGGACCCTTGTTTGCACAGTCGGTGCGCGCGGTCGCGCAAGTAACGAAACCGCGCAACATTCCGGTGATCGCGTTTTCAACGGATTCCAGCGTCGCCTCACCGGGCGTTTACCTGTTGAGTTTTCTGCCGGAGAGTGACGTGCGGCGTATCGTCGAATACGCCGCTTCGCGCGGCCGGCGGTCGTTTGCCGCCCTTGTTCCTGAAAGCGCCTACGGCGCTGTGGTGCAGGCGGCATTTCAGCAGGACGTGCCGCGTCATGGCGGCCGCGTCGTCGTGCTGGAGAAATATCCGCTCGATCCCAGCAAAATCGCCGAGCCGGTGCATGCGGTGGCGCAGGCGGCGCCGCAGGTGGACAGTCTGTTCATTCCCGACAACGCCGACTCGGTTGTGCAGCTGGTGCAGGCGCTTGCTGCCGATCGAGTCAACCTCAAGCGGCTGCAACTGCTCGGCACGGGCGTCTGGGACGATCCGCATATCTTCTCGACGCCGGCGCTGCACGGCGCCTGGTATCCCGGCCCCGATCCGAACGGCTTCCGCAGCTTCTCGGCACAATATCGCCAGCGCTTCGGTCAGGATCCGGTGCGTGCGGCGACGTTGTCTTACGACGCTGTGGCGCTGGTCGCAGCTTTGGTGAAGACCCAGGGGCCGCAGCGCTTCAGCGAGCAGGTGCTCACCAACTCGTCGGGCTTTTCGGGGAAAGACGGTCTTTTTCGCTTTCGTTCCGACGGGACCAATGAGCGCGGCCTCGCAGTGCTGCGGGTCGGCCCGACCGGTCCGCAAGTCATCAGTCCGGCCCCCCACTCCTTCGGTACCGGGGCTTAAGCTGCGAGATCGGCAACCACGGCGTCGAGCACGGGAAAACCGCTTTGCGTCACACGGAGGCGGCCGTCGGACGTCGTTTCAACAGCCCCTTCCTCGTGCAGGACGGCGACGCGTTGTGGATCGATCTCGCGGCCGCATAGCGCAACATAGCGCTTGAGCTCGATGCCTTCTGCCAGCCGCAACCCCATCAGCAGATATTCATCGGCGCATTCGCCCGGTGTAAGCGGTTCGTCGATCGTAATCCCGCTGCCGCGCGCTTCCACGCGCATAAGCCAGCTCTCGGGGCGCTTTTCGGTTTCGGTGGCGTAGCGGTGCGGGCCGATATTCAAGCGTCCATGCGCGCCGGGGCCGATGCCCGCGTATTCGTGGCCGCGCCAGTAGATCAGGTTGTGCCGGCACTCGGCGCCCGGACGCGCGTGATTGGAGATTTCATAGGCCGGGAGTCCGGCGCCGGCGCAAATCGATTGGGTGAGATCGTAGAGATCGCGCCCAAGGTCCTCGTCGGGAATTGCGAGTTTGCCCGCGGCATGCAATGCGGCAAAGGGCGTCTCCGGCTCGATGGTCAGCTGATAGAGCGAGAGGTGCTCAGCCGCCTCCGCAATCGCGCGCTCGAGCTCGTGTTGCCATGACGCAAGGGTCTGGCCCGGCCGCGCATAGATGAGATCGAACGAATAACGCGAAAAGATCGAGCGGGCGACGGCGATCGCGTCGAGCGCCTCCTGCGCGCTGTGCAGGCGGCCTAGTTGCTTCAACACCCTATCGTCAAGCGACTGCACGCCCAGCGAAATGCGATTGACGCCGGCAGCGCGATAACCGCGAAAACGTGAGGCTTCGACGCTCGATGGATTGGCTTCCAGCGTGACTTCGACATCTGGAGCGATACGCCAATGTTTGGCAATTGCGTCGAGGATCGCCTGCACCGATGCAGGCTGCATTAGCGATGGCGTGCCGCCGCCGAAAAAGATGCTCGACACGGTGCGGCCATCGATGCGCTCGGCAGTCGATTTAAGTTCGCGCTCGTAAGCGCGCACGAAGCGCGCTTCGTCGATGCCGCCGTGGCGCACATGACTGTTGAAATCGCAGTATGGGCATTTCGACAGGCAGAACGGCCAGTGAACGTAGACGGCGAACGGCGCGTTCGATGTGACGGTCATGTTAACCATACTAAGCCGCTTCAGACTTGGCTTACCAGCGCGGACGTCATTTGCCTGCGGACAACTCCTTAAAATTGTAAGCAATTTTCTTCGTGCAAGGCCGAAAGCTCATGATCGGGGCAGACAGGCCGCCGCCAACTTTATGAACGCGCGGGCGCGGTGCGATAGTCCTTGGCCCTTTGGCGGGAGCCCGTGCTTTTCCTCGGCGCTCATCTCGCCGAAGGTGCGATCAAAACCATCCGGTTGGAACAATGGATCGTAGCCGAAGCCGAGATTCCCACGCGGCGGCCATGCCACAACGCCATCGACGCGGCCTTCGAACTCCTCGATGTGGCGGTCGGGCCAAGCGAGGCAGAGAGCAGCGATGAAATGCGCGCGCCGGCGGTCCGGAGTTTTGGCCCCGCATTCGACTAAAAGCGTCTGGATGCGGTTCATCGCCGAACGGAAATCCTTGTCGGGTCCAGCCCAACGCGCCGAGTGAATGCCGGGCCCGCCATTGAGGGCCTCGACAACGAGACCGGAGTCGTCGGCGAACGCCGCGCGTCCGGTCGCCTGCGCCGCGGCGAGCGCCTTGATGCGTGCGTTCTGCGCAAATGTTTGACCGGTCTCCTCCGGCTCCGCGAGGCCGAGTTCGCCGGCCGATTGAGCCTCGATGGCATAGGGCGCGAGCAGGTCGCGCATTTCCTTGAGCTTCCCCGCATTGTGGGTGGCGATGACAATGGGCGAGGTGAGTTGTCTTGGCATTTGCGATGCTCGTGGTGGCCGGGCTTGTCGCGCCATCCGCCTTTCCGAAGGCCAGGTAGAAGACGTGGACGCCTTGCGACAAGCGCGGGCATCATTTCCACTTAGGCCACCGCCAATTTCTGCAGGCCGATCAATTTGCCGATGCCTTTGCGCGCAAGCGCCAAGAGCGCCAGAAACTGCTCTTCGCTGAATGGAATCTTCTCCGCAGTGGCCTGGACCTCGACGAGGTTGCCGCTGCCGGTCATGACGAAATTCGCGTCAGTTTCCGCCTCCGAATCCTCGGCATAATCGAGGTCGAGCACGGCGGTGGTCTTGCATACGCCGCAAGAGATTGCGGCAACGTGATCGCGCAGGACGTCGCCTTTCACCATGTCGCGCGCTTTCATCCAGCTCAGGCAATCGGCGAGCGCCACCCAGGCGCCGGTGATGGACGCCGTACGTGTGCCGCCATCCGCCTGGATCACGTCGCAATCGAGCGTGATCTGCCGCTCACCGAGTGCCACCAGGTCGACGACCGAACGCAGCGAGCGGCCGATCAGCCGCTGAATTTCGACGGTGCGGCCGCCTTGCTTGCCTGCGGAGGCCTCGCGGCGCGTACGCTCGGCGGTGGCCCGCGGCAGCATGCCGTATTCCGCGGTGACCCAGCCGCGGCCTTGGCCCTTGAGCCAGGGTGGCAGCCGTTCCTCCAAACTCGCGGTCACCAGCACGTGCGTATCGCCGAATTTTACGAAGCAGGAGCCTTCGGCATATTTCACCACGCCGCGTTCCAGAGAAACGCTGCGCAGTTCGTCCGCTTGTCGCCCGCTCGGCCGCATGAAGCTCTCCTTGGCTGCTCACCATAGTCGTATGCCCGGCTTGAACAAAGTGGGCGGAATGGTCAATTTGTCGGCGCAGCGAAGGAGCTGGACTATTGGCCTCCCACGACGTCCCGATCGGCACTGCCGAGGTCAGCCTCGTCTCTCTGAACGAGCGCTCGCGCGAGATTTTCCGCCAGATCGTCGAGAGTTATCTGGCGACCGGCGAGCCGCTGGGCTCGCGCAATCTCTCGCGCATCCTGCCGATCCCGCTGTCGCCGGCTTCGGTGCGCAACGTGATGTCCGACCTCGAACAGCTCGGGCTGATCTATGCGCCCCATACTTCCGCCGGGCGGTTGCCGACGGAATTGGGCCTGCGCTTCTTCGTCGATGCGCTGATGCAGGTCGGCGACCTCAGCGAAAGCGACCGGCGCGCCATCGAAGCGCAGGTGGCGGGCAGCGGCAGCGGCAAATCGATGGAGGCAATTTTGACCGAGGCCTCGCAGATGCTGTCGGGGCTGACCCGCTCGGCCGGCATCGTGCTCAGCGCCAAGAGCAATGTGCGGCTCAAGCACATTGAGTTCGTGCGGCTGGAGCCGGAGCGCGCGCTCGCGGTTCTTGTGGCCGAGGACGGCCAAGTCGAAAACCGGGTGCTCAACGTGCCGGCCGGGCTGCCCTCATCGGCCCTGACAGAGGCGAGCAATTTTCTCAACGCGCGCATTCGCGGCAAGACGCTCGCCGAATTGCGCAACGAGATCGAGACGTCCGTAAAGCAAGGCCAAGCCGAGCTTGATGCCTTGACGCAGAAGATCATCGCCGCTGGGCTTGCCAGCTGGTCGGGCGGGGAGGCTGACGAACGCCAGCTCATCGTGCGTGGCCATGCAAACCTGCTTGAGGATCTGCACGCGTTGGAAGATCTAGAGCGCGTTCGCGCCTTGTTCGATGCGCTGGAAACCAAGCGCGGCGTTATCGACCTTTTGGGACGTGCCGAGCGCGCAGACGGCGTGCGCATCTTCATCGGCTCGGAAAACAAGCTATTCTCGCTCTCCGGTTCTTCCACCATCGTCGCTCCTTATCGCGACAATCGGGGCAGCATCGTCGGGGTGGTCGGCGTCATCGGCCCTACGCGGCTCAATTACGCCCGGGTCATTCCCATGGTCGACTACACTGCCCGCGTCGTCAGCAAACTGTTGTCGGGCTGAGCGCTTGATTTTTGCCGCGAGAATCCTGATATGCCGGGCATCTGAGCACTTTTGATGGGTTGAGGAGATGACGGACCCGACCGCTCGCCAGGAACAGGCGCTGGCCGAGACCGACACCGGTCAGAGCAAGCCGGACGTCCAATCCGAGACTATCGCCGCGCCCGATCCTTTGACCGAGGCGCAGCGCGAGGCCGCCGATTTCCGCGACCGGCTGCTGCGCACGCTTGCCGAGATGGAGAACCTGCGCAAGCGCACCGAGCGTGAGGTCGCGGATGCGCGGCTTTACGGCATTGCGACTTTCGCCCGCGACGTTCTCGGCGTCGCCGACAATATGGATCGCGCGCTGCAGGCGCTCGACAGCGAGTTGCGCGAGAAAGCGGATGCGGGGGTCAAAGCGCTGCTCGACGGCGTCGAACTCACCGAACGCGAGCTGCACAAAGTGCTGGAAAAACACGGGGTGCGAAAATTCTCGCCGCAGGGCGAAAAGTTCGATCCGAACGTGCATCAGGCCATGTTGGAGTTGGAAGCGAGCGACCTCCCTCCGGGTCATGTCGCGCAGGTGATCCAGGCCGGCTACATGATCGGCGACCGCGTGCTGCGTCCGGCCCTGGTGGCGGTCGCCAAGGCCCGCAAGACGCCGCCAACCAACGACAACGCCGTTTGAAAAAGCCGCCGCGCGTTCGGCAAAGGCGTTCAACGCGTTACCTGAAATTTCCACATTGGAATAACTCGAAGGCGTTGCGCCGCGCCGACGGTCGGCCGCAAAAATTACATTAGACAAGTTATAAACTATTGATCCTGTTGTGTTTTTTCTTGACGCCTGCGATGCGGCGCGGTCAATTCGCGCCGCAGTTTGCAGGGCAGGTCATGTCGCAGTCCATCAAGATCGTCGCGTCGTTGGCGTTTATCTTTTTCATTGCCGTGCGCGTGGAGGCGCAATCGCTCGCCAAAGGCGCGGCGGACTACAAGCCGTTCGCGGTCGAACACGTCGGCATCGCCCTCTCCGGCGCCAAGGAAATGCAGGCGGCCGTGAAGGCCGGCGACGTCAAAGCGGCGCAGGCGGCCTGGATCAAATCGCGCAAAGGCTGGGAAGCGATCGAGCCGATCACCGGCGAGTTCTTTCCCAAGCTCGATGAGGCGATCGATGCTTGGCCCGATGCCAAGCAGGGCTACCACGCCGTCGAGGCGGCGCT
>Ga0070740_10004781_pt1 | contig 13043 bp, 16 predicted proteins | sample Coa_R2_FD_67286 | JGI IMG/M metagenome (GOLD analysis project Ga0070740, IMG submission 67286) | Surface soil microbial communities from Centralia Pennsylvania, which are recovering from an underground coalmine fire - Coalmine... | ecosystem: Environmental > Terrestrial > Soil > Unclassified ...
TTTGCCCGATGGTGTAACGGTAGCACAGCAGACTCTGGATCTGTTTGTCCTGGTTCAAATCCAGGTCGGGCAGCCAATTCCCCTTTGCGGCTTCAGATTTGCGATTGACGATTTTCACTTTGCGCTTCTCCGCAACAAGCGGAGCGTTTGTTCAATGTAATGAATGTGTGCCTCGTCTTTTGGACGCATCACCATGGCCTTGCTTCTGCGGATGGATTCCAGCGGCATCACCGGAATCCTGCATCCGTGAAATTTCAACTTGCGCGCTTTCTTCAGTTCTGCCGAAAAACCGCCGAGGCCAGTGACCTCGTAGATAAAGTTCACCAGCATCCCGTCGCTTAACTCAACGACCGTCTTGCGGACCATTTTTGCCCCGTGGCGCAACGCGAGATTCACGGCTCGCATATATTGCCGCGCCGGCAAGTCAATCCACAGGTCAACGTCGTGCGTGACCACCGGAACGCCCTGTAAAACAGCCGCCGACATGCCGATCAGTTGGAAACGAATTTTTTCAGCGCGGAGCGCCCCCATAAGCCGAACGAGCGGAGAAATGTTTCGTTCATGCGCCACCGTTCGTCCGGCGTGGCCGCGAGACTGCGGGCGAACAGGATTTTTTCGTGCTCGTCCAGCCCGCGCACGCGCTTTATCTTTTGATAAACCTTTGGCCAGTCTTTGAGGCTTGTTTTCATGTTTGCGTTTTTGGGGCATGCGCCAGTTTATTTACAGCCGGCAACGATCTCATCCGCTTTCCGGAGCGAAACGCCCTCGTAAAAGGCGTCGTTGACCATCATCACCGGCGCCGTGCCGCAACTGGCCAGGCATTCGACGAATTCGACCGTGAACTTTCCGTCCTTCGTCGTCTGCGGTCCGTGCTTGTGTGCGTCCAGACCCAGCCGCTCGCAAAAATGCCTGTGCAGTTCGTAACTGCCGCCCAGCGCGCAACTCAACGTGCGGCAGACTTTGATCTGGTACCTGCCCATCGGCCGCAAACGGAGCATCGGGTAAAAGGTCACCAGCTCGTAAATGTTGATGGGCTGCACCTCTAGCTTGCGAGCCGTCCACTCGACCGCTTCCTGCGAAATCCAGCCGAACCGTTCCTGAATGGCATGCAGCACCATCAGCGAAGCGGCGCGCTTGACCGGATAATGTGTGAGGAGTTCATCCACTTCGGCTTCCAGTGCCGGCGAAACGGCAAAATCCGGCTGGCGCTGCAGCGGGTTGGGAATCGGTTCCAGGTGCGTCGTGTTCATCGGTCGCATTCACCCATTACAAAATCGAGCGAGCCCAGAATGGCCACCACATCGCTGATCAGGCAGCCGGGCAGGATCTTGGGCAGGATGCTCAGGTTCACAAAACTCGGCGAGCGGATTTTGAGGCGATACGGCACGCCGCCGCCCTTGCTGTAAATGTAAAAGCCCAGCTCGCCTTTGGGATTTTCGTGGCCGAAATAAATTTCCCCCGGCGGACAATTCATGCCCTCGGTCACCAGCATGAACTGGTGAATCAACTCCTCCATGCTCGTCAAAACCTTTTGCTTGGGCGGCAGCACAATCTTGCCGTCCGGCACGCAGACCGGCTCCCGGGACTTATTCTCCGCGCCGCCGGGAATTTTTTTGATGCACTGCCGCAGGATGCGCACGCTTTGGCGCATCTCCTCCATGCGCACCAGATAGCGGTCGTAACAATCGCCCACGCTGCCGACAGGAACGTCAAACTCCAAGTCCGGGTAACAGAGATACGGCTGGTTTTTGCGCAAATCCCATTCGACGCCGCTGCCGCGCAGATTCGGGCCGCTTAAACCGTAGTCCACCGCGTGCTCCCTGGAGATCACCGCCAGGTCCCGCACGCGGTCCACCCAGATGCGGTTGCGCGTGAGCAGGGTTTCAATTTCGTTGAGCGCAGGGATGAATTCATCGCAGAATTTTTGAACCTGATCCAGCCAGGTCGGCGGCAGGTCGCGCATCACGCCGCCAATGCGGGTGTAACTGGTCGTGAACCGCGCGCCGGAAACCGCCTCCGCCAGATTATAAATTTTCTCCCGCTCGGTGAAAATCAACAGAAACACCGTAACCGCGCCCATGTCCATGGCGAATGCGCCCAGGCCGAGCAGGTGCGCCGAAATGCGCGCCAGTTCCGCACACATCACGCGGATGTACTGGCAGCGCGGCGGCAGGTCCTTTTCGATGCCCAGCAATTTTTCCACCGCCAGCGCGTAGGCCACATTGTTGGCCAGCGGCGCCAGGTAATCCAGCCGGTCGGTGTAGGGAATGAACTGGGTGTAAGTCATGTTCTCGGCGATTTTCTCATCGCCGCGATGCAGATACCCCACGTCCGGATCGGCCCTGGTGATGACTTCGCCATCCAGTTCCAGCACAATGCGCAATACGCCGTGCGTGGCCGGATGCGACGGCCCCATGTTCAGGACCATGCGCTCAGCCGGAATGTCCGGCAATGCTTCAACCGCCTGCGCGGCGCGCGCGGCGGCATCGCGAATCTCCATGTCTTGAACGGTGGCCATTATTCGACGGTGTTGTTGGCAACTTTCAATGCGGTGACCCCGGCAATGACTAAAACCAGACCGACGATTTTCAGTGTGTTGACGGATTCTTTAAAAAAGACGCAACCGATGATGGCGATCAAGGCCGCCCCCAGGGCGCACCAAATCGCGTAAGCTGTGCTCACTTCAATGGTTTTGACGGCATAGGTAAAAACAGTGAAGCAGCCCGCATAAAATATAAACATCAGAACCGACGGCAGCCCTCGCGTGAAGCCATGGGAGAGCTTCATGCAGGTCGTGCCGCACACCTCCAGCAAAATCGCGATAATGAGTAAAATCCAAGCCATGAGTTGGTTCCTCATTTAATCTTCCGGCGTTCTGACGCGCGGTTCCCGCTCAATGGCATCCTTGCCGCCCGGCATGGTCACAAACGGTCCGCCTTCCAGCGGCGCCGGCCGGGTGAACGCCACCCCCGGCAGGTCGGTGGGCTTGCCGGCCAGCGGGAAATCCTTGCGCAGCGGAAAATAGGGATAGCCCTCCCACATCAAAATCCGGCGCAAATCCGGGTGGCCGCGGAAGCGGATGCCCATCATGTCGTAAATTTCGCGTTCGTGCCAGTTGGCGGTGGCCCAGACGCCGACCACGCTGGGCAGTTCGGACTTTTCCTCGCTGACATCGGTTTTGAGCCGCAATTCCACGCCGCGCGGCAGACAGCGCAAGTGATAGACCACCGTCCAGCGCGGGTCCTCGCCGTAATGATCCACGCTGCTGATGTCCACCAGATAATTGAATCCCAAATCGTTCTTGGCGCAGCGGCAGACCTCGGCAATCCGCTCCGCGTCGGCCACCCGCAGCGTCACGTCCCCGCGAAAGACCGCCGGTTCGGAGAGGAGGTCTCCGAATTTCGCCTTCAACTGATTCGCTGTTTCCAAAGCGGTCGCCATTTCAACAGGGGTGTTCATCGTGGAGGAACACCCAGGAACGGGATTTAACAACTTTTGGCTCCTAAAAATCCGCGCATCGGTGTTTCTCCGGGGTTGAATATCAAGCTGCTTCCTTTTTCAAATTGGCAATGGTGAGTTTTTTGAGCACCGGCTCCCGGCTGATTTTGTTTTGCAATTTGATCAGCGCGTCCAGCAGGGCTTCGGGACGCGGCGGACACCCGCTGACGTAGATGTCCACCGGAAGGATGTTGTCCACGCCCTGCAGCACGGCGTAACTGCGATACATGCCGCCGGTGGAGGCGCAGGCGCCCATGGCAATGCACCATTTGGGTTCGGGCATCTGGTCCCAGATGCGCCGGACGGCCAGCGCCATTTTGTAGGTGACGGTGCCGGCGACGATCATGCAGTCGGCCTGGCGGGGCGAAAAACGCATGACTTCCGAGCCGAACCGGGAGATGTCGAACCGGCTGGCGCCCGCGGCCATCAATTCAATCGCGCAGCAGGCCAGCCCCATAGGCATGGGCCAGACGGAATTTTTCCGGAACCAGTTGAGCGCGGCGTCCACGGTGGTGACCACGACGTCGCCCTCGATTTTCGTGTTGTAACCGATTTCCGTTTCGGTGCGCATAAAGCAAAAAACAGGCGCGCCCGGAAGGGGCGCAGGCCACAACCTAACCGGCGGCAGCGCCTCCGGCAAGTTGAATTTGTGATTTTTTTCACAAGAACGGTGAATCCACGCCGAATTCACCAAAACGTAACGTGGTCCGGGCGGTTTGGTGTGCTATGAACTTGGGCTTGTCGCCCATGACCACTTGCGTAGAATCCTCCCTCGCCGCCGGCGGTGTCGCCTCATTCACGGCCGGTGTCAGCATGAAAACGTTTGCGGAGTTGAACTTTCCGGGCCGGCTGATCGCCGTCGAAGGACTCGACGGCTCCGGCAAGTCCACGCAGATTTACCTGCTCAAACGCTGGCTGGAGGCCGAGGGCATCAAGGTCTATTTCAGCGAGTGGAACTCTTCAGAACTGGTCAAATCCGCCACCAGCAAGGGCAAAAAACGCGAGTTGCTCACGCCGACCACCTTCAGCCTGATTCACGCCACGGATTTTGCCGATCGTTACGAGCGACATTTGCTGCCGTTGTTGCGGGCCGGCTACATTGTGTTGTGCGACCGCTATATTTTTACCGCCTTTGCGCGGGATGTGACGCGCGGCTGCCCGCCCGACTGGGTGCGCGGCCTTTACAATTTCGCGGCCTTGCCGGACATCACCTTTTTCTTCAAAGCCGACCTGGAAGTGTCGTTGAACCGTATTTTGGAAGGCCGGCCCAAGCTGAAATTTTTCGAGGCGGGCATGGATCTGCGGCTTTCGCCCGATCCTTACGAAAGCTTCCGCATTTTCCAGGGCCGGATTCTGGAGCAATACCTGGCCATGAGCGAGGAGTTCAAATTTATTGTCCTGGACGCCAACCAGCGGGTGGAAAAACAGCAGGCCCAAGTGCGGCGGCTGGTCGGCGAAAAAATTGATCTGAAAAAATTCCGCCGGCGCAGCCCTCTGCCGTTGCCGCCTCCGCTGCCGATGACTGCCCGCCCGCCGGGCGACAAATTCCGGGAGCCGGAAGAAGACCTGGCCGCCACATGAGCACCCTCCGCACTACGCGCCGCCGTTTCTACGGCCACGGCATTCCGGGGGTGAACCCCGAAACACTGACCGGCAAGCTCATCGTCGTCGAAGGCGCCGACGGGTCGGGCCGCTCCACGCAAATTGCCCGGCTGGTGGACTGGCTGGAAACCTGCGGCCATGCCACCGTCCAGGTCGGTCTGAAACGTTCCACGCTGGTCAGTGCCGAACTGGAAAAAGCCCAGGAAGGAAACATCCTGAGCCGCACCACGCTGAGCCTGTTCTACGCCACCGACTTTGCCGACCAGTTGGAAAACATCATCCTGCCCGCGCTCAAAGCCGGTTTCATCGTGCTGGCCGACCGTTACATCTACACGCTCATGGCGCGTGACCTGGTGCGCGGCATGGACGAAAAATGGCTGCAAAATCTCTACGGCATCGCCCTGGAACCGGACGCGGTCTTCTACCTTTCGGTTGAACCGCAGGAACTGGTGCAGCGCAACCTGGCCAAGAAGGCCACCCTGGATTATTGGGAAAGCGGCATGGACCTGGGGCTCTCGCGCGACATGTTCGACAGTTTTTTGAAATACCAGGCGCAAATGCAGGCCGCGTTCAGGAAATTGCAAAAAACCTACGGTTTCCAAATCGTGGATGCCAACCGGCCCGTGCCCTCCATCACCAAGGAGCTGCGAAAAAAAATTCGCGCCGTGCTCAACGGCGGAAGTCCCCAGCCATGACCGGCGCGTTGGTGGCGTCCGGCGGCCGCGGCGGCGCCTGAGGGGCCGGCGGCCGGCGAGGCGCCAGTTGTTTAAGCAGCTCCTCAAATTGCCGCCGCTGTTCGGGCGTGAGGGTAGCGCGGATGTTCTGGCGCACGTCCTGCATCACGGCGCGGAATTGCGGCGCCACCAGCTTCCACAAATCACGATTGCGCGCCTGGCCGTCGGCGATGATTTTTTGGATTTTCTGGCGCTGCGCCGGCGTCAAATGCAGCCTGGCATCAAGCTGTTTGACAAATTGCTCGTTCAAAAGCTGCGGCCGCGGCAACGGCAGTTCCGCATTGCCGGGTTTGGCCCGATGCACCGCTGCGACGGGGCGGCGCCCCGCGACGGAGGCGCGCTCCACGTGATGAACCAGCAACCCGCCGGTCACCACACCGGAACCAAAAATCACCGCCGTGGCCAGAATGATTTTCCACGAGTTCACTGTGCCTGATCGCTTTGATCCACCGAAGCCAGCAGGGTGGCCTCGAAATTCTGCGAAAGATCGTCATTTCTCGGCGTCGGGTTGAGCCACATCCACAATCCCAGCAGCAACGCCACGGCGGCACAGGAGAGCGCCGCGCGCCACCAGATGCCCACCCGCCGGGCCATTTCTTCGCCAACCGTCCGCGCGATGATTAATGCCATGATGCGTTTCTCGAACGCAAACGGCACCCGCCCGTCCGGCGCCCCGGCGCGGGCGGCGGCAATCAGCTTCTTCTGGAGCAAATCCACGTTCATGTTCCTGAAAACCAGACGCGCAAATTTTGCGCGCGGTTACGATGAACCGCGCGGATTGGCCGGATTTGCCGGCCGGCGCCGGTTTACCAATACTTGTCCCGGGCCATTTTCACCAGAATTTTCCGCATTTCGGCGCGCGCCCGAAAGGCGCGGACCTTCACCAGCGGCACCGACCAGCCGGTCAGGGCGGCAATTTCCTTGACGGATCGGTCTTCGATTTCCAACAGGGTGATGATCAACCGGGCGGCCGGCGACATTTTTTCGAGCACGCGCTGGACCAGCAGTTTAGCCGCTTCGGCGTGTTCTCCGGCGGACTCCGGCGCGGTCACGAATCGTTCCAGCCAGTCGTTTTCCGGCTCGGTCAAGTCGGAAAATGTGGCTTCGCGGTTTCGTTGATGCGCGCGCAAAAAATCGTAGCAGGTGCGGACGGTCAGGCGCATGAGCCAATGCTCGAAAGGCGCCTCGCCGCGGTAGCTCTTTAATTTCTCAAACGCCTTGAGCCAGACTTCCTGGACGATGTCTTCCACTTCGCTTTCACGCCGGGCGTAACGGCGGGCGGTGGCAAAGACACGCGGAGAATACTTTTTCACCAGCGGCTCGAAGCTCGCGGTGTCGCCTTCCAGCACCGCGGCAATCAACTCCGCTTCGGTCCGTTCCATCGCGCGCGCCAGTCTGCCGCAAGCCATTCCGCCGCAAAAGTCAAAAGCCGGCGGAAACCGCCGGAGACCTCACGGCCGCGTAATGCCCAACAGGGCCTCCAGCTCGCGCGAAAATTGCGTCAGGCGCTCGGCAATCTTGACCGGTTCCCCGGCCGCTTCGTCCCAACGGCGCGCCGCCGATTCGGAATTCAAACGCGTCAGCTCGATGGCGGCGACGATTTTGGTCAGATGATTGTTCACGTCATGACGCAACGCCGCCAGTTTGCGGTTGATTTCGGCGATCTGTTCAACGCTCAACGTCACGGGTTGACTGGGCAACGGCATCTGCCGATGGTGATTCAATCGGCCGCAAAATCAAGTCGTTAAATGATTCTCAGGGCTGCGTCGCTCCTGTCGCTCCAACATCATGGTTGTGCGGGTGATTGGCCCAATCCTGGCCGCGGCGATCAGGCATCGCCAGTTCTGGGGATGGTTGAGTGGTCCCACAGGGGTGTAAAACAAATTTCATATGTTGTGCTCGCGTCCGATGCTCGTGTTCCTGAAACGATTGAATGCCATCGCGGTGCCGGCGCTGGCGGCGGGACTGGCCGCCGGGTGCCAATCGTCGCCGGGGGGCAACCTCTTTTCCCCGGTTCCGCCCCCCTCGAGGCAATCCCGGCCTGCGCCGTCTGTCGCCCAAGGCCTTTCTGCGCAGAGTTCGGCCAATTGGGACGTGCATCGCGACGCCGCTTACCGATCCCATTTTCTTGTGGACACCCATCGAACGTTTCCGATGCTGTTCATTGTCGGCGATTCGACGGTGCACAATCCCACGCGCGGTGAACGCGGGTGGGGTGACGTGATCGGAAAATACTTTGACACAAATCGCATTCGTGTGGAGAACCATGCCCTGGGCGGCCGCAGCAGCCGCACGTTTATTACGCAGGGCTGGTGGAACCTGATTCTTCAGGCGGCCAAGCCCGGCGATTTCGTTTTGATTCAACTGGGCCACAACGACGGCGGGCCGTTGGACGACCCCTACCGCGCGCGCGGCTCGATTCGCGGCATTGGCAACGAGTCGAAGGAAATTTACAATCCACTCACGCACCGGCAGGAGGTCGTTCACACTTACGGCTGGTATTTGCGCAAATACCTCGCCGATGCGCGTGCCAGGGGCATGACGCCGATCCTCTGTTCACCGGTGCCACATGTGCCCAAAACTGAAGTCAAAGCCGGTGACGTGGAGCACTGGGATTACGTGCGCTGGTCCGGCGAGGTGGCCACCAATGAGCACGCCTTGTTTATCAATTTGAACCAAATTGTCCTCAGCCATTACGCCGGGCTGACGCCGGCGGAAATCAAGGCGAAGTATTTCACTCCCGCCGACAACACCCATTCCAGCCCGGCGGGCGCCGAATTGAACGCCGAATGTGTCGTGGCAGGTTTGCGTCAACTGGATTGTCCGCTGAAAAATTATCTGTTGCCGGCACCGGGCGGGAGCTGAGCATGGCGCCAAAGCAAATTCCCGCGGCGGCGGACTCTGTCCGTGACAAAATTTTCCAAAACGACCGGCCCAGCCGGGGAGGCGCAGTTATTTCACAGCCAGCTTTTCCTGCAGCCAGGCGACGACCTTGCTCTGCCAGGCGGGATCGAATTTGTCCCAGTCCAAAATCCGGTGTGGCGCGCCGGGAAGGGTGAGGAAATCGCAAACGTCGTTGTTAGCCTTCAGCGCGGCCTGGAAACGTTCGCTCTGTTCGTGCGGCACGGTTTTGTCCGCATCGCCTTGCACAATCAAAAACGGCGGCAATCCCGGTTGAACATAAGTCAGCGGCGAATTGTCCTTCAAAATCGCGCGGGCGCTGTCGGTGATGTTGGTGGTGGTCAAACCGAACAACGCGCGCATGGACACCGTCAACCCGCCGCGGCGTTCGTTGTCGGACACCAAATCCGTGGGCGGCGCGAGGCCGACCACGGCCTGGACACGCGCGCCGGTTTGGGGATGCGTGCCGGCGAGGGCGACCAGTTGGCCGCCGGCAGAGTAGCCGATGAGGGCGATGCGATGCGGATCGCCTTTGAATTCGGCGGCATGTTGTTTGACCCAGCGGACGGCGGTCTCCACATCGTCGAAACACGCCGGCCAGCGGTATTCGGGCGCCAGGCGGTAATCAATCGAGAACCAGGTGAAATCCGCGCGAGTGAGCGGTTCGAACAGTTCGCTGATTTCATGCCGCTTGTCGCCGGCCATCCAGCCGTCGCCGTGCACAATGATGGCGATAGGATGCGGGCCGGGACTGTCAGGCACGTGGGCGTCCAGCAGTAATTTTTCATCGCCGGCCTCGCCGTATTCCAGGTTCATGCGGTTCGCGCCGAATCGCGGATCATAGGTCAGGGTGGGGTCCCAGGAATCACAGCCGCCGAGGACTTTTTCGAGCGTGATCTTTCCGGCTTCGGCCGGGGTCAATTGCCGGATCCAGTCAGGTCGGCCGGCCGGGCTGGCGCCCGGACCGGTGCTGTGAAATTCCGCATAGCGGGCTGTGGTGTGCGCCTCCGGTTTGTTCCAATCGTTCCAGCCTTCGGGCCGGACGACGCCGGACATTTCGCAATTGAGCCACGTCACGCTGGCGTAGAGCCGCCACGGCCGGCCCAGATACGTCTTGACGCCCGGCTCGCCGTCAATTTTGCAATGCGAAAAGACAAAACCGAACGGCTGGTCGGGCGGTGTCGAGGCGGCGGTGATGTAGCCGTTGCGCAGGCAGTGAATGTGACATTTCTCGAACCACGCCGTCGCCGCGCCGAAAATGAAGTCCACATGCCCGGCGAGGTAACAATTTTCAAAATACTGCCGCCCGCGGTTCAGGAGCATCGTGTCCTGCCAGCCCAGGAACCGGCAGTTACGGAAGACGGCGCGGTCGCCATCCACGCGGATGGCCAGCGCCTGGCCGACGGGGCCGGCGGAATTTTCAAAGGTGAGGTTTTCCGCCGTGAAATCGTCGGCGTCAATCGTCGTGGAAGGCGTTTGGAACGTGCCGATGGGGCGACCGGCGGCGTTGGTCAGGCCGGCGTAAAGATCAAAAGTCAAAATGGTGTTCGCCGGATTTTCGCCCACCAGCTTGAAGAAACTTTTTTCGCGCTGGAGGTAAATCAATTCCTTGTAAGTGCCGGGCGCGATGTGAATGACAACTGGCCTGTTGCTGTAACCGGAGGGCACGGCCATGATGGCAGCCTGCACGGAACGGAACGGCGCGCTGCCGTCGGCTGCGACGTAGAGATTGGTTTGCGCCGGCGCGCCCAGGGCGGCCAGAAACAAGGCAATGAACGTGGCGGTGGCTGGTTTCACGCTGGCAAATTACGCAAATCCCGCCCGGGCCACCACCTTGAACATCTTTTAATTTGGGCAATATCGTCGGAAATTTGTGCATCCCCGTTTTCCGGATGAGCCCGCGAAATCTCCGCCAGGGGAGCCGGTAAATTATTTTTCCGGGCAAATCAATCCGAACTGGCCGCGTTCAATCCAGCCGGTCCCGAACAGGGTGCGGATGAGATAATAATTTCCGCGCGTCCGCAACTGGCGCGCCGGCTCGCCTTCGTTGAGGGTGGCGATCACCTCGCTGTCGCGCGTGGGAGTCAACCGCAGGGGCGCGTCTGTTTTGATCACCAAACCGAGGTGCCCGCGGCTGACCACGCCCAGATTGGCCGTAAGGCCAAACAAAAAAACACAAAAAGCGAGCGTTGCCAGAATCTGCGGCCAGCCGGCGAGGCGCCGACGAAACACGCCCGGCAAAATCAGCGCGCCGGCCATCACCCACAGGCTGACGCCCGTCAGCCAAAGCCAGGCCGCCGCCGACAGCCGGGTGGAGACCGCCTCGAACCACTTCAAGGCCGGCGGGTCCAACTGCAATGCCTGCCGCGCAAATTGGAGATTCGCCCTGGAGCGCGCGTCAAACGGGTCCACCCATTGCGCGCGTTCCCAGGCCAGAATCGCCGCGCCGGCGTGCCCGCGCTGCCATTCGGCCAGACCCAGATTGTCCAGCGCGCCGACCGATGGTTGCTGCTGCAAAGCCTTTTCAAACGCCGCCGCCGCTTCGGGAAACAGCCCGGCGCGGTAGTCGGCGAGGCCCTGGGCAAAAAAGTCATTGACGTTCGCCGCGCGACCGATTCCGGCGGCCAGGAACAGGACCGCCGGCAAAAGCCACCCCGCCACGGCAGCCCGGCGGCGTTCCGGATGGTGCAAAAAACGCAGGCGCGGTTTCACAATTTTGCCTCCAATTTTTGCAGCGCCGCGGCCACGCCGGATTGCCACGCGAGCCAATCCTCCTGCGCCGGCGGTGCGGCGGCAAATTGGGCGTCCGCCGCGGCGAAAATTTTTCGCACGGTTTCGGCGGCATGACCGTCCAGTGCAACGCCATTCAATTGCGCCAGCACATCGGCGCAGACCAGCGCGCGCGGATGGGCCGGAAAATGCGGTGCGCAGGCAATGCGCAGGGCATCCGCCGCGTGGCGAACGAACGCCGCGGCGTCACCGGCGGCAACGGCTTTTTCCAAGCGGCGTTTTTCCCGCCGCAAGGCGCGACGCGCCTGGCGACGACGGACGATTTCCGGATGGACCTCCAGAAAGCGGCGGCGGCGATCCCATTGCCACAGCGCCAACAGCCCCAGCAGCGGGGCCAGTTGCGCGCCGACCAGCCAGCCGCGCCGGAGCGGCGGCTGCAGACTGGCCGTTTTTCCCGGGGCCGGCGCCGGATCGCTCAACTTCAGCGTCACGGCCTTTTCGCCGGTTTCGTTCCAGGCCAAAAGTTCCCTCGGCAGGCTTTTGCCGGTGACAGTGACGGGCAGCGGCGGGATGGAGAGGTCGTAAAATTTTCCTGTCGCTGGATCGAAGGCGCTGAACGGTATCGGCGGCGTCGCGCGGACATCATCCGTCAGCGGAATCAGCGTGAAGCCGTTGTCCGGCGGGTCGTCGGGGATCACCTGCCAGTCGCGCGCCTGCGGCGGGGCCGGCGGCACGAAGCGCGCTAAATCGCCTTCGCCGCGAAAGGCCATTTTCAATTGCACCGGCTGACCCACGCGCAGGCGGTTGGTGGACAATTGCGGCGGGCCGGCGGTGAATTTGCCCATCGCGCCGGTGAAGCCGGGCAACTCGTTTTCCGCCGGCAACGGACGGACGTGAATTTCCACCGGATCGGAAACAAGGAAGTCATATTGCGGCGGCCCGCCGGGAATGACCACCCGGCCGCTGATGACAATCGGTCCACTAAACTCGCGTCCGGCGGCAAACCCCTGGGCGCGCAGCGTCAACGCCCCGCTGGCAATCGGCGTGGCGACGGTTTCATACACGAACGCCGGGCGGGAGGTGCCGTTGCGATTGACGACCTCCACGGCTTGCCGCGCCGTCGTCTTGTCCGTCAGGAAACCATCGCCGTCCAGTTGCACTTCGCGCAGCGCCTCGACTTGATCAGCCGCTCCCGCCGGCAGCAGCACGCGCACGCGGAACGGCTGGCCGACATACAAGTTCGTGGGCCAGACCTCCAGGGCCAACTGCCGCGGCAGCGGCGCCGGAAGAGCGGCCGCGACCACTTCGACACTCGCCGCCGGGATTTCCACCGGCCGGCCGTAAACCTCCACGGCAAAATTGGAAACGGTAAAACGCCCCGCCGCCGTCGCCCGCAATTCATAGAGAAACACTGTGAGCGGCTGAAACTGGCCGGCCTGCAATGCCATGATCTGGCCGCGCACCGCCGCCCCGAATTTCAATTCCGCCGGCGCGGGAATGCGTTCCGGCCAGCGAATGGACGGGGTAGGTGCGCTGACGGTGACGCGATAAAAAATTTTCTCGCCCACGCGCGCCGTC
>Ga0070740_10004783_pt1 | contig 13042 bp, 11 predicted proteins | sample Coa_R2_FD_67286 | JGI IMG/M metagenome (GOLD analysis project Ga0070740, IMG submission 67286) | Surface soil microbial communities from Centralia Pennsylvania, which are recovering from an underground coalmine fire - Coalmine... | ecosystem: Environmental > Terrestrial > Soil > Unclassified ...
CCCTGCACGGGTATGTCGACCAGCACAGGATCCGCGACCGCGTCCCAATCGTGGGTGTCATGAGGCGTGAACTGGAAATGCCACCTCAGTTTACCAGTGTCCGCATCGAGCGCGACCAGGCTGCAGGTGTACAGATTATCGCCGCGGCGTAAATCGCCGTTCATGTCGGGTCCGGGATTGCCCACCCCCCAATAAACCAGATTCAATTCGGGGTCGTACGTGCCGGTAATCCAGGTCGCGCCGCCGCCGTGCTGCCAGGAATCGCCGTCCCAGGACTTGCCGGCTGGGTCCTCGGGCCCGGCGACGGTGTGAAATCGCCAGCGGCGCTTGCCGGTGTTGGCGTCGTAGGCGTCGATGAAGCCACGAATTCCGAACTCGCCGCCAGCCGTGCCGATAAGGACCATATCTTTGACAACGAGCGGCGCCGAAGTGCCGGTGTAGCCCTTGCGATAATCGGCGATCTCGGCGTCCCAGAGCACGGCCCCGGAGTTCGCATCGAGCGCGACGAGGTGGTTCTCGATATTGACCTTGATGACCTTGGAGCCGTGGAGCGCGAAGCCCCGATTGGGCTCGCCGCAGCACAGATTCAGACCGCGCGGCGGCGCGTGGGAGTAGCGCCACATCGGCTTGCCCGTTCGAATATCGATTGCAACCGCATTATTGGATGGACCGGTGACGTACATCAGACCGCCGTGCACGAGCGGCGTCGCTTCCATCCCGCCCGGAAAGCCGGTTTGGGAAATCCACGCAGGAACGAGCCGGGCGACGTTTGTGGCGTTCACCTGAGCAAGATCGCTGTAGCGCGTGCCGGCGTAGTCATGACCGTAGCGCACCCAGCCAGCATCGGCGGCGGCCAGTGCGGCGCAGCAGGCGAGCGTTGCGAAGGCGGTCCTCATTTCCTCGCCTCAACGCCGCTCAGCGCCGCCAGATACGCGACCAGATCCCGCAGCTCGGCAGCCGTGAAGCGGTCCTGGTAGGACGGCATCAGGGAGCGATTCTCGCGGCTGAGGGAGGCTACCGCGGAGCGCTCGAATGAATAGAAATTGCCGGACAGATCGACGAGTTGCGCGGTAAAGTTATCAAAACCGCGTTCAATGCCTTCGATGCGCTGGCCATCGCGCGTGACGACGGCGAGCGTGCGGTAGCCGGGAAGGATGTCCGCGTTGGGGTCCGTGATGGCTTTTCGGATGTAGTCCGGGCTGCGCTGGCGCCCGACCCGGGAGAGATCGGGGCCGGCGCCGCCGCCTTTGGCCCCAACGCGGTGGCATACGCCGCACTGGCCCTTGTTCCAGAACAGTTGCTCGCCGGTTTTCGGGTCGCCCGGGACGGGTTGCGGCGGGTTCTGCTGCTCCAGAGAGCGGAGGAAGGCAATAATGCGGCGAATGCTGTCGTCGCTGAGCGTGCCTCCAAATGGTTCCATTTCCGTTCCGGCGACGCCGTGAGATATGACCCGGAAGATTTCGTCGTCCGGGGCGCCGGAGGCCAGCAGACCGCGCGTGAGATCAGGGCCGCGGCCCCCGCGCGCTTTGAGGCCATGGCACGGTGAGCAGTAGATGCGAAAGACGCCCCGGCCGACATCGGCGTCCGCTTCCGGCGATTGCGCGAACGCCAGACCGGCGGCGTGCAGCAGGATAAACAGTGCAGTGCGGCCCAAGTGGTGATGATGGCACAGCCGGCGACGGGCGGTCATCGGCTCTGGGTGTTCGGGCGGTGCTCGTCAACCGCCCGGGCGCCGGGCGCGCTTGCCCGGCGGCAATCAATGATCTTGATCAGAGCGTACAGGAACACAAACAGAACGGCGGCCGAGGCGGCCAATTCCCAGATGTGACTGGTGAACCAGCCCAACGTGTGGCCTTTGGAACCCAAATAGGCCAGACCGACATAGCGCGGCGCCCGCGCCGCCAGCAAGGTGAAGAAAAACGCGACCGGGGTGACCTCCAATGCGCCAGCGCAGAGGATAAAAAATTTCAGCGGCATGGGAATGGGAACCAGCGCGGGAATGAAGACGGTCAGCAAGCCATAGTGCTGAAACCAGCGCTCGAAACGGGCAAAGCGCGGGCGCTCCCGGTAGGGTTTAAGAACTGCTTCGCCGCCCTTGCGCGCCATCCAAAACAGCGTGAGACATCCAATCAGCGAACCGAGTAGCGCCAGGCCGGCGAAGCCGTAAGCTTGAGAAGGCGCGTGGGCGCACAGCAGAATCAGTAGCGCATCCAGACCGCCCGGCGTTGGAACGCCCACGCCGTCGGCAACAGCAAACAGCAGAAGCCCGAGCGGTCCCCAGGACAAGAGGGTCTCTAGCAGCCCCTTCATTGGCCCCCGTTGCCGCTGCGGCGGGACTCGAGTTTCTCCAGGAGTTCCTGTTCGCTGATCACGGCAATGCCAAGTTCGCGGGCTTTGTCGAGTTTCGAGCCGGCATCCTCTCCGGCGACGACGAAATCCGTTTTCTTACTCACCGAGGATGTCACCTTGCCGCCTGCGGCTTCAATGCGGCTTTTGGCCTCCTCGCGCGTGAGGCTCGGCAGCGTCCCGGTCAGAACAAAGGTCAGGCCCTGCAGCGGGCCGTCGACCCGCGCCTTGCGGGGGTGATCGAATTTGAGGCCGGCTGCGCGCAGGCGCTCAACCAATTCCCGATTGCGCGGCTCCGCAAAGAACTGCACGATGCTGTGCGCGACCTTCGGCCCGACTTCTTCGGCGCGCTGGAGCGCGTCCATGTCCGCCGATGCGATCGCATCCAGACTGCCGAAGGTTTCGGCCAGGATCTGCGCGGTGCGTTCGCCGACGAACGGGATGCCGAGTCCATTCAGCAATCGCGGCAGCGGGCGGGAGCGTGAGGATTCGATATTGTCAAGAATTTTGGAGGCGGACTTTTTCCCCATGCGCTCGAGCCCGATCAAGTCGTCGAGCTTCAGGCAATAGAGGTCCGCGACGCTTTTGACGATGCCGCGGTCGACAAGCTGATCCACCAGCGCTTCGCCCATGCCGTCGATGTCCATGACGCCGCGGGCGGCGAAGTGACGTACGGATTCCTTGAGACGCGCCGGACAGTTGGTATTGATGCAGCGGCTGGCGGCTTCCCCGGGTTCACGCACGACGTCGCCGCCGCACACGGGGCAGTGCGAAGGCATCCGGAACTTGCGGCGAGGCGAGCCTTCGGAGACGACGCGAACCACTTTGGGGATGACATCGCCGCTGCGCTCGATGAGGACTGTGTCGCCAATGTGGACGCCGAGGCGCTCGATTTCGTCCTCATTGTGCAGCGTCGCGCGGGACACCGTGACGCCGCTGACCGTGACCGGTCGGAGGCGAGCTACGGGCGTAAGCGCGCCGGTGCGGCCGACCTGTACGTCGATGTTCTCGATAACGGTCTGCTCCTGGCGCGGCGGAAATTTAATGGCGATAGCCCAGCGCGGCGCCTTCGAGGTCCAGCCCAGAGCGCGCTGCTCGGCGATGGAGTCGATTTTCGCGACGACGCCATCGATTTCATACGGCAGCGAATCGCGTTTCTCCTCCCACTCCTTGGTAAAAGCCAGCAACTCCTCCAGGCTGGCGCAGCGCTTGCGGTGGGGATTGACTTTGAACCCCATGGCGACGAGCGCTTCGAGGGACTCCCAGTGACTGGGGTACAGATAATCCCCGTTGACCAGGAGAAAGTACGCGTAAAAATCGAGGCGACGCGATGCGGTCATGGCGGGATCGAGCGCGCGCAGCGCCCCGGCGGCGGCGTTGCGCGGGTTGGCGAATCGCGGCTGATTTTCGCGTTCGCGTTCCGCATTGAGCTGCTCAAAGGACTTCCGGGTCATGATGGTTTCGCCGCGCACTTCAAACTGCTGGAGATCCGTTTTGACGCGGAGCGGCAGGGAGCGGATGGTACGCGCGTTTTCGGTGACGTCTTCGCCAACCAGTCCATCGCCGCGAGTGACGGCCTGGCGGAACTGGCCGCCGGCGTAATAAGCGGCCATGGAGAGTCCATCAAGCTTCAATTCGGCTATGTAGATATACGGCTGGCCCTTCAGAAGGTCGCGAACGCGCCGGTCGAAATCCCGCAGTTCACCTTCGTTGAGCGCGTTGTCCAGGCTCAGCATGGGCGCGCTGTGAGGGACTTTGACAAAGCCTTCTCGCGGCCGGCCGCCGACGCGCTGTGTGGGGGAGTCGGGCGTGATGAGTTCCGGATGTTGGGCCTCGAGATCCTGAAGGCGGCGCATGAGCGCATCGTATTCGGCGTCCGTGATCTCGGGCTGGTCCAGAACGTAATAGAGATGCTCGTGACGCTGTATTTCCTCGCGCAGGCGCTTGATCTGCTCTTCGGCGGTCATTCGGATTTCAGGCATTCACTAAAATTGAGTTGGAGAGGCTGTATCGCTACCTACAAGAATACAGTTCTGATCTATAACCCCGTCGCGGGCAAGCTGCGCGGCGGCGCTCCGGGAAAGATACGCCGTCTGCTCGAGGCGCTGGAGCGGCGCGGAATTCATGCGACTCCGTTCGAGACCACGGGGCCTGGCGCCGCCACTGCGATGGCGCGCGAGGCGGTCCAGAAGGACATCGATCTTGTGCTTGCCGTAGGCGGGGATGGGACTGTCAATGAGGTCGCGAATGGAATGATCGGCTCTCACGTCCCGATGGCGGCGCTGCCGGGAGGCACGGCGAATGTGCTGGCTGTGGAGCTGGGCCTGGGCACGCACCTGGAGAGCGCCGTTGTGAAGCTGGAGGGCTGCGCTCCAGAACGCGTCGCGGTGGGGCGCCTTTCCAATGACCTGGGCTCGCGATATTTCCTGCTGATGGCCGGCGCCGGACTGGACGCCGAGATCGTGTATCAGATCAGCGCGCGTCTGAAGGAGTCCTGGGGCAAGCTGGCGTACTGGTTGAGCGCGGGCGTGCGGCTGACGCGCCCGGTGCCGGAGTTTGATGCGGTCGTCAACGGCCGCCGCAGCCGGTGCGGCTTCGTACTCGCAAGCCGGGTGAAGAACTACGGAGGCGACCTGGAGATTGCGACGGGCGCGTCGCTGGCCGACGACGCGTTCGAAGTGGTGCTGTTCCGCGGCCAGAATCCGTTGCGATACGTGGCTTACTTCCTGGGAGTGGCTACAGGCACGCTATCGCGGTTCGAAGGGGTGACGATCGAGCGGGCGCGCAGAGTGGAACTGATGGCGGCGGACGATCGCCGGCTTTATATCCAGGTGGACGGAGAGTTTGCGGGGCGCTTGCCGGCGACCATCGAGATCGTGCCCGACGCGCTCACGCTGCTGGCGCCGGCAGATTTGCGGGAGCGGCGTAGCGTGAAGGTGGCCGACGCGCTGCTGCCGGCGCCTGGGTAGCTGGGCCGCCGCTGAAGGCGCGGAGCCGTCAGCGTTGTCCGCGCTCGTAAATGACGCGGCCGTTGAAGACAGTCAACTCTACGCGAACCTCGCGGATGCGCTCAGGCGGGATAGCGAAGATATCATCCGATAGCACGACGATATCGGCAACCTTTCCGGGTTCAAGGGACCCCTTCAGATTCTCTTCAAAGCTGGCGTAAGCGGATCCCAGCGTGTAAGCGCGAAGAGCCTCTTGGACCGAAATCTTCTGCTCGGGTATCCAGCCCTCGGGGCGCTTGCCGTCGAGCGTGCGGCGCGTGACGGCCGCATAGATCCCCAGAATTGGATCGAGCGGCGCTACTGGCCAGTCTGACCCGAATGCAAGGGTCGCTCCGGAGTCAAGCAGCGAGCGGAAGGCATAGCTTGTTTTGGCCCGTTCCGGACCAATCCGTTTCTCCGCCCAGCGTCCGTCGTCGATTAAGTGGTAGGGCTGCATCGAAGCGATCACGCGGAGCTTTCCGAAGCGGCTGATGTCATCGGCGCGCAGATGCTGCGCGTGTTCGATGCGGAAGCGGCGGTCGCGCTCTCCGTTGGTGCGTGCGGCTTGTTCGTACATGTTGAGAATCAGGTGATTGGCTTTATCGCCGATGGCATGAATGGCGATCTGAAGGCCAGCGGCGTCGGCGCCCAGGATGCGATCGAGCATGGCCCGCTCCGGAAGCATCTCATCGCTCGGCAGGCCGGAAGTATTCGGCGCATCCAGATAAGGCTCGAAGAAGAGAGCCGTACTGGAGCCGAGCGACCCGTCCGCGAATCCCTTGAGGGCGCCGATTTTGAGATTGTCGTTGCCGAATGCGGCGCGGATGCCTGCGGCCGCTTCGCGCTGCCAGGCTGGCAGCGGCTGAAGACCGTAGATGCGGATGGCCAGTCGGTTGGCGGCGAGCAGCTTTTGGTAGATGCGCAGCGCCTGAGGCGCAGCGGACATATCCTGCACGCTGGTGACGCCGTGTTCGGCGGCATGGCGCATCGCGGCTTCAATCGCCGCGGTGATCTGCTGCTCCGATGGCGGCGGAATCACGCGATGCACGGCGGCCATTGCAGCGTCCTTGAGGATGCCAGTAGGCTCGCCGTCGCTGTCGCGGACAATGACGCCTCCTGGAGGGTCTGGGGTCGATCGCGTGATGCCGGCCAGTTTTAATGCGAGCGAATTTGCCAGCGCCATGTGCCCGTCCAGCCGGTTCACGAACACAGGGTTGTCCGGAGTAACGCTGTCGATCAGGTCGCGCGACGGCAAACGCGCGGGCGTCCAGTTTTCATGATCCCAGCCGCCGCCGGTGATCCACTCGCCTTTGCGCAGGGTCGCGGCGAAATCGCGGATGCGCTCACGGAGCTGGGCTTGCGATTTCGTGTCGCGCAATTGTACGCCGGCGAGGTGTTCGCCGCCGCTCCAGAAATGAACGTGGGCGTCGTTAAAGCCCGGAACCGCGAGCTTGCCGTGAAGATCGATCACCCGGGCGGACGGCGCGGCGAAGGTCCGAATTTCATCGTTGGCGCCGGCGGCGATAATGCGCCCTGCGCGGCACGCAACGGCCTGCACCAGCGGACGCTTGGAATTGAGCGTGCGGATCTTGCCGTTGATGAGGATGAGATCAGCGTCGCGGGCAGCAGAGGCGGTCATGACCACAGTGAGTACCGACAGCGTCCTACGCATCTATTTAGCCAGCGTAGCGCGCCGTATAATTGGTAATTAGGCCCGGCCGATGTCGGGCGCTATGTCTCCGCTCGACGAACTGCAACTCCTCGACAACCAGGTTGAGACCGCGAAAGATGTGGGTGCGCTGCGGCCGATTTATGACCGCTTGGACGAGATCGCGCGGGAAAACTCCGGCGACTTTGAGGTGCAGCTGGTGGCGGCAGATCTTCGGCAGCGCGTCATCAACAAGGGCTTAAGGCTGAGGCGCGCGCGCGAACGAGCGGTGCGGCGTCCCCTTCGCGCGACCGAGCCGCCGCCAGCGCCCCAGGCTTCGAAGCGATTTTCGCTGGGCGACAGCCTGCGCGCCAATCTGCTGACGGATCTCCCCTTGAGTCGCGCCGTGTGGATGGGCGTCGCGCTGGGCGTCGTTGGATGGCTGGTGATCTTCGTGACGCTGGTGCAGGTTGCGCGGCGCCGGAATATCCCTCAGCCAGCGGCCGTAGTGGCGTCATCAGCGACCAAAGGCGGCGTGCCCGTGGACATCACGACATCGCCTCCCGGCGCCACCATTCAGATCAACAACGAGACGAAGTGCAAGTCGAACTGCCGCATCGCCCTTCCGCCGGGGAATTACCAGGTCACGGCAATGCTTGACGGATTCGAACCCGCGGCGACGGGCGTGACCGTAGTTCCCGGACCGCCTATCGCGGTGAATTTGATGCTGCCGTCACAGACGCAGACGGTGCGGATTTACACCGACCTGCCCTCGGGAAAGGTGTTTCTGGATGGCAGGCCAGCGCCGGATCTCCTGGACGGGCAGCTTGTGCTGGACCGAGTGAAAAACGGAAAGCACCGTATCACGGTGTCCGGTCCGAATGCCGAAGCGACATTCGCCTTCGAGTTGCAGCCGGGCAAGCCGCCCGCGATCACCGGCCCCGTTGCGGCGACAAATGTCTTAGCCGTGCTGGTGAGCAGCTTCGGCAGCGATGGGCGCGTGCAAAGCAGCAGCGCGACGCCGCTGAAGGTGGCGCTGAACGGCCTGCCGCAGGGCGAGGCCGGGCCCGCCGGACTGGAGCTGAAGAATGTACCCGCCGGCGACCAACAGCTCACAATCGGCGACGGCCGCGATCAGCGCAAGATGGTGGTGCAGTTCGGGCCGACGGCCGCGCTCACGGCCTTCCTGAAGTCGGACGTGAGCACGGGTACGCTGGTGGTGTCGACGGGCGAGGACGGCGTAAGCGTATTCGTGAATGGAAAGGAGTACCGCCGTAAGACCAGGCACGGCGAGCTGCGGATTCCGGCGCTGGGCGCCGTTGCCGTTCGCGTGGCCAAAGAAGGGTTCCAGAGTGAGCCGGAGCAGACCGTGGAAGTGAAAAAGGGCGAAGAGGCGAAGCTGGCCTTCAAACTACGGCCGCTGCCGCAAGTGGCTTCGCTCCAGATCCACAATGCTATTCCGGGCACTCAGGTGTTTCTGGATGACCGGAGCATCGGGCGAGTGGGCGACGACGGATCGTTGTCGGCGGCAAATCTGGCGCCGGGCGATCACGCCATTGAAGTGCGGCGGGAGGGGTATATGCCCCGCCGCATTTTGCGAAAGTTCATCGCGGGGCAGACGCTGGCGCTCAATGGCAACGAGCTGGTCATGCCGCCGGCGGCGGCAACCGTTCATCTGGCCGTGAGCCCCCCGGATGCGCAAGTGACATACCGGCGCAGTGATGAGGCGCAGACTCACACGGCGCGCGATAACCCGCTGAAACTTGAGCCCGGCAGCTACGTGTTCACAGCGAAGGCGCCGGGACACACGGACCAGACCGCCCGTGTACCGGTAGCGGCGGGCGAAACGCGCAATGTTGCGCTGACGTTGCCGAAAGAGACCGCAGCGCCGCCGGTGGTGAAGCCGGCGCCCGTGAATACGGTCGACTGGGAAGGACAGGGCTGGGAGCGAAAAGACGGCGAGTACGTGCGAAAGGGCGGCAACCGCGTAGTGGTGAAGCGGGGCCGGCTGAATGGCGTCATCACGTTTACCGCGCAGCTTAAGAAGGGCGGCCTCGGCCTGGGCGGCCTGTTTCGCGGCGGCAAGCTGCGCTGGTTCATCGATGATGGCGAGCAGTACAGCCAATTCGAGATCGACAAGAAACACTTCTATGCGAACGGCGACAAGCTCCCCCACCCCGAGCTGGACCAGAGAGTGTTCACCGTTCAGATCGACATTTCGCCGCAGAGAATTGTGCAACGCATGAAGACCGCGAATGGCTGGGTGGAACTGGCCTCGGCGCCGGGGCGCGAGATTGCGAACGGGACCTTCGGGTTCGTGGTGCCGGGTGGAGATGAGATCGGCATTTCGAATTTTCATTTCACGCCGCGGTGAAGCCGCAGACTAACACCGGATCGAGGCGGACAACGGCTTGGACGAGCGGCAATTTTATCGCGAATCGCAGACCACGAAACCGGCGCAACTGAACTGCCCGTTTTGCCGGACGCGGGATGTTTACGAGCTGCGATGGCTGGTCCGCAGGAAGCTGGATCGCATTCCCGGCAATGCCGACGAGCGGGCCCGGGCGCTGTTTCGCAAGGCCCAGAGCTACATGGTGCTGATTGATGATCGGGTGATCTGCAAAAACATCCGGTGCCGCAAACGTTTTGAGATTTCCGGGATCAAGACGATGGCGTTTATAGCCGAGCAGTGAGATCGCCGAAGAGGAGGCGGAATCACGCCCCCAGAGCGAGACGTTCAGCGAGGAGGTCCGGCAAGGATGCCTCGCGGATCTTCTTTTGCGCGGACGCGACATCGTAGCGCGTGCGGAAAAGTTCCACGGTGCGCTGCTCCACACTATAGATCGCGAAGGCGGCGCGGGGATCGCCGTCGCGCGGCTGGCCAACGGAACCAGGATTGATGAGATACGCGACGTCGTGTTCAAGCTCGATGACGAGGCTCGATTCCGTGGGCGCGGGATGGCGCAGGCGGCGAATGCCGTTGCGATGAATCAGAAAGCCCCCCTGAAGATGCGTGTGGCCGAAGAACGACAGCGCGGCGCCAAGATAGGGCGCGGCCTGAACGACGTCATGCAAGCTGATCAGATACTCGTCCTCATCGATGGGCGAGCCATGCAGCAGCTCAAAGCCCTCCAGGGCGGCGGGCCCTTGGGGCAGGTTCCGGAGCCAGTCCAGGTTCTCGACCGTCAGCTCAGCTCGAGTCCATAGAGCCGACCGCTGAGCAGCAGGATTAAACGATTCGAGATCTTCGAGACCGGCGCAGGCGCGGTCATGATTGCCGCGCACGGTGATTTTCACATGGGCGCGCGCCCACTCTACGGCATAGTTCGGATCGGCGCCATAGCCCACCACATCGCCGCAGCACAGAATTTCATCGTACAGACCAGAAGCGGCGGCGAGCGTCGCATCCAGCGCCTCGCGATTTGCGTGAATGTCGCTGACGATCAGGTAGCGCACAGCCGGATCAGGGCGATCTCCGGGGGCGCTCCGAGCCGCGCCGGCACGCCCACGGTCCCGATCCCGCGCGTGACATATGCCGCAGCGCCGTCCTGGCGATAGAGGCCGTACACGTAGGGCGTGTAAAAACGGGCGATGCTCAGATTCTGATTGAGGATCTCAACCGTGATCTGTCCTCCATGCGTGTGGCCGGCGATTGTGAGTTGATAGCCTTGGCGGGCGGCTACCGGAAACACATCCGGATTATGCGACAGCAGGATATTGATCAGTCCCGGCGCTACCAGGCGTTCGGCGCCCTGAAGATACGCGCTGTGCATGCGCTGGTAGTCCACTCCGGCGATATTCAGAGCCGCGCCTTTGAGCGAAATTACGCGCGAGCGGCCGCGCAGAAAATCAATGCCGAGCCGGGCGCCGCGCTCGGCGGTGTAGTCTTCGGCCTCGGCGTAGAATTCGTGGTTGCCCAGACAACCGATAACGCCGTTTGCAGCGCGGAGGCGGCGCAGGCGGTCCAGACAGGCATCCAAAGGATCGGCTGCGGTCGTGATCAGATCGCCGGTGACAAGCGCGATGTCCGGCCGCGTCTCGTTAGCCATATCGACGGCGCGTTCGAGTTCCCGCACGCTCAGGAACGGGCTGAGGTGAATATCGCTGAGCTGGACCAGACGGACGCCGTCGAGTTCGCGGGGCAAGCCGGCGATCGGAATTGCGACTTCCTTGACCCGCAAATCGTGGCGCTGGATAAATACCGCATACCCGGTGGCCACGACCGGAGAGGCTAATACCGCGCCGCGCGCCGCAAGAAGAACCTGCCGCCGAGCTGGGCTAAAGTGCGGCCGATCCGGCAGCCAGGCGAGGATAAAACGAACCGCAAAAACCGTGGCTGAGCCCAGCAGCCACGCCATGGCGACGGATCGCGCCCAAGTAACCACCCACAACGGAAAGTGGCGGGAAACCCGGGCGGCCTGGAGAGACAGTGCGAACAGCAGCAGACCAGAAGTCAGAAATGCAACGGCGAACAGCGCTGGCCTGATCGCGGGCCGTTGGCAGACCCATTTCGACCGCGCGGCAAGGAATGCCGCCAGCCATTGCAGGGCTACCCCCGTGAGGGTAACGACCAGATCGGGAATATGATGCAAAAGGAAGGCCATGCTTCCTTTGACATTTTATCGTGACCGCGGCGTCGGCCCGGATCACGCCGCCCGCCTTCGCGGCCCGTTCGGTTCCGGAGGCATACGATAGGACTCTGATGATGAAGCCCATGTTTCTTCCGGGCGTTGAGAGCAGCCCGCAACCGGGGCCGTATGCGGACGCCATCGCGGCGATGAAGCGCTCCGGAGCTGAATATCCACAGATCTGGCACCTGTTCGCGTTCAAGCCGAACGCGACCACGCATCTGGCGCGGTTCACGCAGGAGGTCATGCGGGAAGCCGCGCCGCTGAGTCCGGGTTTCCGGGAGCTCATCGCGGCGTACACGTCAGCGCGGAATCAATGCCCATTTTGAATGAAGGCTCACGCCGCGGTCGCGGCGACGCTGCTTGAAGATGAGCGGGGCCACGGCATCGCCGGGTTTAACGGGGAGGCGTTCGTCGAGAGAGTCCTGACGGATCTGGACAACTCAGATCTCGAAGAGAAAGAGAAAGTCTTGCTGCGATTTGTTGATAAAGTCAACCATGATTCGCCGTCGATCACGGCTGCCGACATGCAGCACCTGTATGCGGCGGGATGGTGTGACGAAGCCATTTACTACGCGATAACGGTATGTGCTCTGTTCAATTTCTACAACCGCTGGGTGGACGCAACCGGCGTGCATGCGCTTTCCGAGGAAGCGCACCGGGCGGCTGGAAAACGGTCCGCCAGCATGGGATATGTACGAGAATGAACCTTGCGCGCCTCCGAATGATCTGATATGGATGTGTGTTCCTGCGCACTATATGCAGGAGGGTTCAAGAGGATTCAGTATGCGAACAGTGGTGGTTGTGTTGGCGGCCGCGGTCTGCGTGTCTTCGTCATGGGCTCAACCGAAGAAGCGCGTGGCGGTGCTGAATTTTGACTATGCCGCGGTGCAGAACGACATACGCGCAATCTTTGGCGGCAATCAGGATGTGGGCAAAGGCGTTGCTGATCTGTTAGTGAACCGCCTGGTATCGGACGGCGTCTACAGCGTCATCGAACGTAAGGCGTTGGACAAGATCCTCGCTGAGCAGAATTTCTCCAACAGCGAGCGCGCCGATGCGGCGACAGCGGCCAAGATCGGACGGATCCTTGGCGTGGATGCGATCATTATCGGCAGCATCACGCAGTTCGGACGCGACGATAAGACCACCAACGTCGGGGGTAGTGCGCTGAGCGGCATCACCAGCCGCTACGGGATCGGCGGAGTCGGCAAACGGAACGCGAAAGCTGTAGTCGGGCTGACGGCGCGTCTGATCAGCGTGGACACCGCTGAGATCCTCGCGGTCGCCACAGGCAAAGGCGAGTCGACGCGGTCCGGAGTGAGTCTGTTGGGAGCGGGCGGAAGCAGCAGCGGCGCAGGCGCGGGAGCGTACGACATGTCCAGCAGCAATTTTGGGGCAACAATTCTCGGCGAGGCGGTGAATCAGGCAGT